>JRER01001360.1_pt1 | contig 13022 bp, 11 predicted proteins | sample 210161 | NCBI WGS metagenome assembly JRER01 (sample SAMN03019618, study PRJNA260268) | marine sediment metagenome | biome: Marine; feature: Sediment; material: Clay; isolation source: clay from marine sediments 136 meters below sea floor depth collected from... | place: New Zealand: Canterbury...
CAAAATTACTCGGAAAAAATGTTACTAAAAATTTGGATAAATTTAATTTATTTTGATTTATAAAATTATTAACCATAGAAGGGAGAAAAATAGGATAATTGAAAGATTAAGAATCAGTCTTAATAGAATAATTTATCCAGACTTGAACCTGGAAGATTTCTTTAAATTTACTGCAGATTTAGGCCTGAGCAAGGTTGAATTACGCAATGACCTCCCTGAAAGAGGAATAATCGATACTTATTCACCAGAACAAGTTAAGAACTTATCAAAAAAGTATGGCATAGAGATACTTACTATTAACGCCTTACAAAAGTTTAATCTGGGTGAAGTTCTCCCTCACACTATAAGGGAATTAAAAGGGTTAATTGATCTCTCATTGTCTATAGGCTGTAAAGCTATCGTGCTATGTCCCAATAATAATGTCAATGACCGAAGAGATCCTGGAGAGATTTTTAAAGAAACCGTAGAAGCATTAAAATCTTTCGCTCCGTTATTTGAAGAAAGTGGCCTATTGGGTTATGTGGAGCCTTTGGGATTTAAAGAAAGTTCACTCAGCTCACTGATTACAACTATGGAAGCTATAAAAGAGTCAGGTTATCCTAATTACAAAATTGTCCATGACACTTTCCATCATCACATTGGTCCTGATACTTTTGATATAATAGAAGAAAATTATAACCCTTCTTATACTGGATTGGTACATATCTCCGGAGTCGAAAGTTTCATTCCAATCGAGCAATATAGAGATATTCACCGTATTTTAGTGACTTCTCAGGATAGACTTAGGAGCAAGGAACAGATAGAATTACTACTTAAATTGGGCTATAAAGGTGATATTTCCTTTGAACCTTTTGCTAAAGAAGTACAAAAGATGGAGATTGAAGAAATAAAATCGGCTATTGATAAAAGTATAGGATATATTATTAATAGTATCGGAATTTCAAAGAAATTCCGATGGTTAAAGGTAAATTCCTTTTTTATTTAAATAAATAATAGATTTTAACAAGATTGTCAGGAAAGGTGTTGTAGGAAATCGAGAAGAAAAAATGTAAGGCATAGGGGTTTCAGGGGAGTCTACTCCCCTGACAATCTTGCTATCTTGTCTATCCTCGATAAAAAATAAAAAGGAGAACAATATGTTTCTTGTTCTAATTGGCTTGATTGGCGGATTAGCTCTGTTTTTATATGGAATGCGAATTACCAGTGAAGGCTTAAAAAATACTTTCGGAAACAAGCTGAAACAAATCTTAAGTACTTTATCCAAAAATAAATTAATCGCTTTATCCACTGGTATTATCCTTACCTTTACTATCCAGAGTAGCACCGCCGCTTCTACTTTCTTAGTAAGTTTAGTAAACACGGGTATCATGAGCTTAAGTCAGACTCTCAGCATTTTGCTCGGAACCAGTTTAGGTACTACTCTTGCTGCCCAAATAATTGCTTTTAGGATATCAGATTATGCCCTTTTAATGATTATTGCTGGATTTGGGTTAATGCTTTTGGGGAGGAAGAGGAAGCAAAGATTTATGGGCAATATCTTATTGGGCATAGGTTTTATTTTTTTAGGAATGAAGGTAATGTCAGAATCAGTCTCCCCTCTTAAAGACCACGCACTTTTTAAAGAAACATTGACCAATTTAGAACATATTCCTTTATTAGCTCTACTGGTCTCAGCTCTGTTTACCAGCTTAATTCAAAGCAGCACAGCAACTATGGGTTTAACTATTTCCCTTGCTATGCAAGGACTTATATCTCTTAATCTGGCTATCCCTATAATTTTGGGTTCACATTTAGGTTCCTGTTCTACCGTCTTTTTTGCCAGTATCGGGGCTACCAGAAGTGCAAAAAGAGTTACCTGGGCCAACTTACTGTTCAAACTTGGTGGGGTGATTATATTTTTCCTGCTTATCTCCCCTCTAATTTCCCTGGTACAAAAGACTTCTATGAATCTCCCTCGACAGATTGCTAATGCCCATGCCTTTATTATTATGGGTAATGTCCTGATCTTTCTCCCCTTTACTGAAAGATTCGCAAAACTTTTAGAAAAAATTATCCCCAAAACTGAAGAAGTAGAATCACTACAAAAACCAAAATTTTTAGATTTAGGGGCTTTAAAAACTCCTGAGATTGCCTTTTATCTTGCCAGTAAAGAGATATTACGCATTTCTAATACTGTTGAAGAGATGGTATTAGGCATTATGCAAGTTTTCCTTAATAACGATGAAAAATTACTGGATAGAATTGACCAGCAAGATATGATTGTGGACAATCTATCTAAAGAGATAACCAGATATTTAACTAAAATAAGTTTTGAGACTCTCTCTGAGGAAAATTCTCGAGAGGTATTTAAACTGTTGTATATTGTTGATGACCTTGAACATATAGGGGACTTGATGGATAAAAATCTGATTCCTCTGATAGAAAAAAAGATAGACCATAGTCTTATATTTTCTTATAAAGGAGTGGAAGAGATTAAAAATATGCATCGAGAAATATATAATAATCTTCGCAGTGCCATAGGAGCTTTTGCTCTCCAGGACCAGAGGATGGCTCAAAAAGTAATAGACCAAAAAGAATATATTGATTCTTTAGAAATAAAATTACGCAAAACTCATATCAACCGCTTAAATATAGGTGTAGAACTTTCTCAAAAGACCAGTGGTGTTCACCTCGATATAATTAATATCTTGAAAAGAATAAATGACCACTCCTTCTCCATTGCTCGGGCAGTAACGGGGAAATTATAAATTATATTAGAAAAATATTTATATTGTGCACAATATTATGAAAAATCAACCAAAAACAGATAGTCTTATTGTTATCCCTATTTATAATGAACAAAAACATATTTTTAATGTTTTGAGAGAAGTAAGAAAATACTCCTCAGATGACCTTGTGGTGATCAACGATGGCTCCACTGATGAAAGCAAAAATATCGTTGAGGAGATTGCTTCTTGTTCGAAGATTAAAGGGAAACTAATTATTATAAACCATTTAGAGAACGAGGGGTATGGTAAATCCTTGATTGATGGAATTAAATTTGCTCAAAACAATAACTACAGATATCTTTTAACTTTAGATTGTGATGAGCAACATGAACCTGAATTAATCCCTCAATTTTTAAAAGAAATTAAAAAAGAAAAGTTAGATATTGTCTCTGGTTCTCGTTATCTATCTTTCCAGAAACAAACTGATACTCCACCTGAAGACCGATATATAATTAATCGTAAAATCACCAGACTGATCAATCAGATAACCAGCTACGGCTTAACCGATTCTTTCTGTGGTTTTAAGGCCTATCGAGTGGAAAGTTTAAAAAAATTAGAATTAACCGAAAAAGGATATGGTTTACCTCTTCAACTGTGGGTCCAGGCCTATAAAAATAAATTAACAGTAAAGGAATTACCCGTAAGTATGATCTATAAAGATAAAAATCGTACTTTTGGCAATTATTTGGACAACCCAGAAAAGAGATTAGCCTATTACCAAAAAATTATCGATAATGAGGTGAAAAAATGCTTAATATATTAGCTGTTGGCCCACATCCTGATGATGTGGAATTAGGGATGGCTGGCTCAATATTAAAATTTACTGAGGCGGACCATAAAGTTACTATAGTAGATTTAACCGATGGAGAGCCTACTCCTCAGGGCAATCCTGAGATAAGAAAAAAAGAAAGTGTAAAATCAAGCCGAATATTGGGGATAGAAGAGAGGATTACTCTTGATTTTCCCAATCGATATCTCCAGGATGAAATAGAAGTTCGTCAGGAATTAGCTGAAATAATTAGAAATCTTCGTCCTGATATTATCTTCGCTCCCTATTGGATAGATGCACATCCTGACCATATTGCTACCTCAAAAATATGTGATGCTGCCCGTTTCTACGGAAAATTCACCCATACAGAAATGAAGGGAAAACCCTTTTATGTAAAAAAGATATATTATTATATCTCTTCTCATCTTAAACAAAATATCAAACCTTCTTTTGTTATGGATATAAGTAAAGTAATGGAAATGAAGATAGAAGCCATAAGGTCCTATGAATCTCAATTTGGCCCTTCTCCTGAAGACCACCAATTATTTGAATGGATCTTAAATTCTAACCGTTACTGGGGGAGCCTTATCGGCACAGAGTTCGCTGAACCTTTTATCTCCCGGGAAGAGATTGGCATCCAGGATATAGAGGCACTTTTATAAATGAAAAGATTAAGCCTTAAAGTACCTCAAAATAAGCAAATTTTTCTCTTCCCCCCATGGGACAAAATTTCCTCTTTTTTAGAAGAAAATAAAAAGATCTTTAGCCAATATTCATTTAAAATTCTTAACCAGCCTTTTAAGGTAGTGCGAGAAAAAAGCCGAAAAAATATTTTGGGAGAGGCTTACAAATTTAACTCTAAATTTGACCCCCATATTGAAGAAAAAATAAGTTCCACCCCCAAATTCATTATCCAGACTGGCCATCAACCGGTATTTTTTCATCCCGGGATATGGATAAAAAATATTTTCTTAAATGTACTTTTAAAATCTCCTTTTTTGGATAGATGTTTGGGATTGAATGTTATTCTGGATAATGATCTCTGTAAAGAGCTCTCCCTTCCTCTACCCGCTCTTTCTGAATCAGGAGGTCTAAGATTGGAAAAAATTAATTTTTTATCTACTGCCCAGGACCTTCCTTTTGAAGAATGTTCTCTTCCTTCTCTCAAGCTAATTAATGAATTTACTGAAAATATTATTAATAGAATCAAGACACTAGAAAATAAAAATATCTTAAATAATTTTATCAATTTTTCTCGATGTCTTGAAAATTCATTTTGTCTGTGCCACCAAAATTATTGTGATAGTAATCTTGGGGAATTCCTCAGCCTGGCTCGGCGGCTTTTCGAAAACGAAATTAACCCTGCATATCTGGAACTTCCCTTTTCTCAAATCTGTAATAGTGATGAATTTCTTTCTTTCTTCTTAGAAATCGTTAAAAACATTGAATCCTTCTCTAAAATTTATAATAATAAATTGGATGAATATAGAAAGTTATTTAATGTCAGAAACCGAGCAAACCCCTCTCCCAATTTAATTATTAAAGAAAATTTTATCGAGGTCCCCTTTTGGATCTGGAGAGGCGAAGACAATAGAAGAAAAATTTATATTCTAAAAGAGAAAAATAAAATTTATCTTTACAGTGATTTTTATGGAAGAATATTTCTTTTGGACAAAGATGACTCTAAATCTTTATTTTCATTAAAAAATAGTCTAAAGGAAAAGGGATTAAAAATACGACCTAAGGCTCTCCTACTAACTCTATATAATCGATTATTTGTCTCTGACCTTTTTATCCATGGTCTGGGAGGAGTAAAATATGACTTGGTAACCAATGAGATTATTAAAGAATTTTTCAAAGTGGAGCCTCCTCACTTTTTGGTTATCTCTTGCACTCTATACCTTGATTTTAAATCTTCCTCTGTATCATCCGATTTTAAAATATCTGACTTAAAGAAAAAGATAAGAGATCTGAAGTTTAATCCGGAAAGATATATCAAGGAATTAAATTTATCAGAAAAAGAGGCCACTCAAATTAGGCAATTGGCTAAGAGAAAAGCAGAATTAATCAAAAAAATCAAAGGAACTCTTTTGCCTATTGAAAAACAAAAAATTTCTGAAGAAATTAAGTCCATTAATAAATCTATAGGAGAGAAGTTTGAGCCACTAAAATATGAACTGAATAGGAAAATTGAAGAAGAGGAAGAAAGGATAAAACAATCCAAAATTTATAATTTTAGAGAATTCCCCTTCTGCTTCTTCTCGGCAAAAACATTAAAAAATATTTTAAAGTCTAAATTGGAAATTAATTAGTTATCTTTTTATTTCTAAAATACAAAATTATATCCGTAAGCACTATGCAGCTATTTAAACCATCTCTTAAAAATACATTTAATCAAAATCTCTGAAGCATTATGTAATATGCTAAATACTATAACAGATTTTATTCCTTAATTTTAATAATGTAACTTCTTTAGAATTAATATTTTTCATTTCTTAATAATTTTATTAATATCTCCTTTTTATTAAGTCCTGGCTTATCGATTACCAGCGTTAACAATTTTTTTAATATGGCCCCTAATTCCTTCCCTTCCTTATAACCTAAATTAATTAAATCTTTACCGTTTATGGCTAAATCCTTCAATGATACCGGTGACTTTTCTTCTAAGACCTCTCTCACCTTTTGCTCAATTTTTTTTACTTGATTTAGTTTAGAATTTTTTTTGCCCATCTTAATATCAGCCTTCTTTAATTCTAAAACATTTAGAATGTTTTCTTCGCTCACTTTATAAATAAGTTGCCTAATATTTTTTGGATTTAAAAAATCAATTGCTCGCCAATCCTCTTGAACTAAAACGCTAACATGTTTAATTATAGCATTTTTGAATCTTAACCTGCGCAGTATTTTAACTGTAACTTCTTTTCTGCTTGTCTGGGAATCAGAAAGAGGCCTGGTTGCCTCACCCAATAAAGCTGCTAAACGAAGAGTTAAATCGAGAGGAAGATTATTTAAGAGATTTATAATGTATTCAAATAGGTCTTTGCCCTGGAAAAGATCTTCTTGATAAAAACCGATACATTTTTCCAGTTCAGGAAGAATATGCTGTAACAGGCCCAATTGCTGTAATAATTTAATTCCTCTTTTAGGGAAATTGCATATTAATATTTTAATAAGCTCATCTCTGACCCTCTCCGGACTAACTTCTTTAATCAATGGACTATTTTCCTTTATCGCCTGAAGGGAAGCTTTATCTATTTTAAAATCAAGCTCACAAGCCAATCTAACCGCCCTTAACATTCTCAGGGGGTCTTCCTTTAGCCTCTCTTCCGGGTCTTCTACACTCCTTATCAGCTTTTGTCTAATATCAGTTACTCCGTTAAAATAATTGATTACTCCCTCTCCCTCTCTCCAAGCTAAAGTATTAATAGTAAAATCCCGACGTTTTAAGTCTTCAAATAGATTTGAAGTGCAGGCTGATTTGGTTGATTTAAAAGTACTTACTTGGTAATTAATATGATTTATAACCAGAGTAACAGTCCCGAATTTTCTACCCATAGGAACAACTTTATAACCCTTAAAAGATTCGTTAATTTCTTCTGCTGTTGCTTTAGTAGCAATGTCCCAATCGTAAGCCCCCTTCCTCATTACCAGATTACGAATACAGCCTCCCACTACAAAAGCGCTAAAACCAAAATTATTTAACCTCTTTATTATAAATAAAGCTATAGCATCTATATCTTTAGCTTCGATTTTTAAATTAAGTTTTTGATTTTCTTCTTTTTTAGACATTATGAAACCTCATCTTATGAGTGGCGTATTATTATAAGTTACACGGTTTATCGGTCTCCCATTCTACCAGTCAATTTAGTTAGCTGTTTAATTGCTTGATAGACAGGCGAGACGCCTGTCCTACTAACGACTAAATACTATTCACTATGTACTAATTAGCTTATACTCTAGAATGCGATATACAAATTTTCTAGTTTTCTTTTATTAGAATATATGGTTTTATAAATTTTATCAAATCTATTCAAAGATTATAAATTCTTGCCTCGAAAAGAAAATTTAAAATTTTTTTAAAAAATGCTTGACAAAGAAAATTTAATCTTATATAATTGCTAATAGCAAATATTGCTAATAGCACAGAGGTTGATGACAAAATGAAAAAGAGTTTAGTAGATCTTATAATTGAATTAAAAAAAGGTTGTATGGAAGATGAAGAACAGATCCGGACACTCTGTAAGGTCTCTTTAGCTGAATACAAAGGAATTATGGTTATTGGTGAGGGAGAAAAGATAACTTGCAACATTTTGTCTAAAAAGATGGGTTTGTCTCCTTCCAGAGGAAGTAGAATAATAGATGGCTTAGTCAGAAAAGGATACCTATTAAGGATGGGAAATCCTGAAGACAGGAGATCTTTCGTTTTATCTCTATCCCCCAAGGGAGTTAAAATTAGAAAACAGATCGAGCAGGAAAGAAGTAATTGCGAGTATAGAATAAGAAAAAACCTCTCTTTAAGAGAAGTGGAATTAATAAAAGAAGGGCTGCAATTAATTGTTAAGGTTTTTAACCAAAAATAACATTAACTGTAAATTTAAATAAGAAAGGTAAAATGAAAGGAGGAGAGAATCGATGGAAAATAGCAAATCATTAGAAGTAAACGAAAATAACTTTAAACAGGAGGTTTTAGAATCTTCCATCCCTGTATTGGTAGACCTTTGGGCACCTTGGTGTATGCCTTGCCGAATGATATCCCCAATTGTCGAAGAAATAGGTAATGATAATCAGGGTAAATTGAAGGTTTGTAAATTAAATACCGATGAGAACCAGAATATTGCAGCTCAATACGGCATCCAAGGGATACCTACCCTGTTATTTTTTAAAGATGGCCAAGAGGTCGATCGTATCGTAGGCGTCACTCCAAAGCCAATAATACAACAAAAACTTGATGCTATTCTTTAGCTTTAGCTCAACCCGGTTAAGGGAGTGATAAAAAATTAATAATAAAAAACTAAAATTAAATTTTGGGAGGTGATATTATGGCTTTAGTACCATGGGAACCCAAAGAAATAAGACACTTAAGAAATCTTTTTGATGAATTCTTCGATTTCGAAATCATGCCTCAGAGCAGACGCTTGAGAAAAAAATGGTTAGAAGGAGGGGAATGGTCTCCGCTGGTCGATGTAATCGATAAAAAAGACAGCATCATAGTCAAAGCTGAACTTCCAGGGGTAGACAAAAAAGACGTAAAGATCTCTTTAAGTGAAAATACTCTAACTATCCGAGGAGAAAGAAAAGAAGAAAAAGAAATCAACAAAGAAAACTACTACTGTTGTGAAAGGGCTTTTGGAAGTTACTCCAGAACTATTGCTCTTCCGACAGAAGTGGATAAAAATAAAACAAAGGCTTCTTATAAAAACGGGATATTAGAGATTGTTCTCCCCAAGGCTGAAGAAGTTAAGCCAAAAGAGATAGAAATTAAACCTGAATAATGAGGAATTACGACTAATTCACTCCCTTAACTTTAACATAAAAGCGGGCTCTAAACTTAGATTTAGTTAGAGTCCGCTTTCTGATTTAAGTTTTACTTTTTATTTTCCTCTTTTTTTTGCTCTCAGTAAGCATCATATTTAAATCTAATACATCCTTTTGCAGCTCAATCAGCTTATTTTTAATTTTAACTAACCTCTCGCTATCTGCACTATTATTAGCCTTATGTCCCAATCTCTGTAGTAATGGCCAGAAGGTCGATTTTAATCTTTCTATGCCCTCCTCTAATTCTCTAATTTCTCTATTTCTTCTGTCTACCTCTACCTTCTCACCAAACAAAACTCTTCCCACTTCAATAGTCAAAGTCTCTCCTAATTCTGGGATATGAGTTTTAATTTTTAATTCTTCTTCAATTTTTTTATAAACTTCCTCTGTTGCTTCCTCTTCTCCGTGAACCACAAATATTTTTTTAGGCTTATTTTTAAAACCTTTCAACCACCATATTATCCCCTCTTTATCTGCATGCCCAGAAAAGCCTTCCAAAGAATATATTTCTGCATTTACCCGGACCTCTTCCCCAAATATTTTTACTACCTTTTCACCATTCTTTATCCTTCGGCCTAATGTACCATTTGCTTGATAACCAACAAATACGATGCTGGATTCTTTTCTCCACAGATTATGCTTTAAGTGATGTTTTATTCTTCCTGCATTGCACATACCACTAGCCGAAATTATTACTTTACTTTCCCTGGACAAATTCAGTTCTTTAGATTCCTCTGCTGATCTGGTAAACTTTAAATTATGGAAATCTAAAGGATTATCCCCTGTGCTTATAAATTCCATGGTCTCTTTGTCAAAACAATCCGGATTTCTTAAAAATATCTCAGTTGCTGAAACTGTCAATGGGCTATCTATATAGACTGAAACATTTAAAAAATCCCTATTTTCAGTTTTAATATATTCATCGTAATATTTATTTAACTCATAAATTATGTCTTGAGCTCTTTCTATGGCAAAGGAAGGAATTACCACATTCCCACCTCTTTTAACAGTATTATTTATGATAGAGATTAACTTTTGGTCATCATACTCGGAAGGGCCATGTAACTTATTGCCATAAGTTGATTCTACTATTACATAATCGGCTTCATCGATAAGAAAGGGATCTTTTAAAATCGGTCTATCCCGTTTCCCCAAATCACCGGAAAATACTAACTTAGTCTCTTTGCTATTTTCTTTTATCCACAATTCAATTATTGAGGAGCCTAATATATGCCCTGCGTCTCTAAATCTTAAAATAACATCTTGGTTTAATTTTATCTTTTGGTTATATAAAACGGGTTTAAAGAACCTTAAACTATCCTCTGCTTCTTTCATTGTATAAAGAGGCTTTCTTAACTTTTCTCCTGACCTTCTCCTCTTCCTGTTGTCCCATTTGTTCTCCATCTCCTGAATATACCCACTATCGGGAAGCATGATGGAACATAAATCAGCAGTGGCTTTAGTGCTGTATATGTTTCCCCTGAAACCTTCCTTCATCAATTTGGGTATTCTTCCACTATGGTCTATATGGGCATGAGATAGAATCATAAAGTCAATCTCCTCGGGATTAAAGGAAAATGGTTGGTAATTCATTCTGGTGATTGGTTTGCTCCCTTGAAAAAGACCACAATCTATTAAAAATTTAGTACTCTTGGTCTCAATTAAAAAATTTGCACCGGTTACTATTTTGGTTGCTCCCAAAAAGGATATCTTCATCTTAATTTTTCCTTTCATTTCAAAAAATAACATTTTTTATAATTTTTTTAGAAATTTAAATTTTAAAGGTTTAAAATCTCTGCCAGCTTTGTCCTCATCTCTTCCTTGCCGCAAATCATTTTGTGTCTAAGGGGTTTTTTCTCAATATCCTTTATTCCCCGTGGAATAGGAATTTGAGCTAAATCAGACATCTTCTCTATTAATTCAAAATTATCAAATTCTTTATATCGACTATTTATTGACTCCATCACACTTTTAGTAAACTTAAAGGGACTGGCTGTGGCCACAATAACCGTCTTGGTTCCATCCTGAGTTTCTTTAACATATTTTTTATATACGGCATAACCTACCGCAGTATGAGGGTCGATTAAATATTTTGCTTCCTCAAACACCTCTTTTATAGAATGCCGAGACTCCTCCTGAGGAACAAATCCTCCATAAAAGTATTTTAATTTTTTCTTCATTTCAGAATTTATTTTATAAAAGCCCTTTTCGCCCAGTGAATTCATCAGCTCTTTAACCAGTTCAGTCTCCCCTTCGCTTATAGACCATAATAATCTCTCCAAATTACTGGATATAAGAATATCCATCGAGGGAGAGATGGTCATTACCAATTTTCTCCGTTTATCATATATACCGGTATTGAAAAAATCAGCTAATACTTTATTTTCATTAGAGGCACAAATCAATTTATTCACCGGCAAACCCATTTCTTTGGCATAATAAGCAGCTAAAATATTTCCAAAATTACCGGTAGGAACAGTTATGTTTATCTTTTCGCCTGATTTAATTTCACCCTTATTATACAGATTCAAATAAGCGTAAAAATAATATACAATCTGGAGTATTAACCGCCCGATATTTATAGAATTTGCCGAAGAAAAGATATAATTTTTCTCATCCATCTTATTATTAAAATCTGGGTCCTTAAATATTTCCTTTACTCCCCTTTGGGTATCATCAAAATTTCCCCTTATGCCTATCACAAAAGTATTATCTCCTTCTTGGGTGAGCATTTGTCTTTCTTGTATCTTGCTAACCCCCCTTTGTGGGAAAAATACTATTATTTTAATCCCTTCCACCCCAGCAAATTCTTCTAGGGCGGCTTTCCCGGTATCACCAGAGGTAGCGGTCAAAATAACTATTTCTTTGTTAAGATTTAACTTTTGAGCTGCTTTTTTTAAAAGATGAGGGAGTATCGATAAGGCCATATCTTTAAAGGCTAAGGTCGGACCATGATAAAGCTCTAAAAAATATACCCCCATTTTTGGGGTAAGGGGGGCGATAGTCGGGGTATCAAATTTTTTATCATAGGCTTGATTTATACAATATTTTAGCTCATCTTGGTGATAGTCAGTAAAAAAGTCCTTCATTATCAAAAAGGCTAACACTTTATAATCAACACCTTTTAACTCATATAAATCTCTATTCACCTGAGGAATGGTCTCAGGGACAAAAAGTCCTCCATCATCTGCTATTCCCTTAATAATTGCTGCAGCAGATAAAAATCTTTTTTTGCTTCCTCTGGTACTCTGATAATAAAGATTATTCTCTCTCATATTCTCTCCTTATGATTAGTCTGCCAGTCCACCGGTCACCCGGTCTTCCGGTCAGTTTAGTTTACCAGTTTTCCGGTTAACCAGTTTAATACTAAATCCTTAAACAATTAACCAAGAAACTGATTCTAAATGCGATACGCAATACGAATTAGCCGTTAGTAAAAATAAGTTATCGGTTTTGTTTTTCGGTTTTATCTTAATTTTAAATTTTAAGCTATGGTTTTTCGCTTTGCGCTATACAATACTATACGCTCTACGCTAAACGCTATCCGCTATCTGTTACAAATAGCGACGCAGTTCTTCTCCTGTTACTTTACCATAAAGCTCAATATAACGTTTTACCGGATTAGTTAAAATTTTTGGGAAAAGGACTTCTTCTATCTGGAAAAAACCTACTGATTCCGTCATCTCTACAATTATTCTAATAGGCTTCTCTTCTCCTTTTACAATTTCCACCTTTTGAATAGAATTAGCAGAATATTTATGAATATCCCCTACCTGGGGGGTACGGGATAAAAGAAAAATAATCCGTGCCCTGCCCTTTTCCATATCACACCCATCTCCTATCGATACCAACCCAGCTTCTAAAGAAGTGATATTCTGTGTGCCCATATGTCCTGAAATGCTTTCGATAATTAAGGACCGAATAATTGTTTTCTTTTCAATATCTTTAGT
>JRER01001090.1_pt1 | contig 12860 bp, 12 predicted proteins | sample 210161 | NCBI WGS metagenome assembly JRER01 (sample SAMN03019618, study PRJNA260268) | marine sediment metagenome | biome: Marine; feature: Sediment; material: Clay; isolation source: clay from marine sediments 136 meters below sea floor depth collected from... | place: New Zealand: Canterbury...
CGAGTCTGGGAATAAAGGGGTGGCGGCCTAAGGGGCTCTTATCGCTCTTTTGGTGAAGATGTCATACGTAAGGTCATTCGGTTTAGGGGATATACCACTCCTAAGGAGATTGGGAGGCAAGGGAACGCTCCTCGATTTGGAGAGCGTTATCTGGGGGTCTCATCGCCCCTTGGTCAAGGCTCTGGGCAATTACCTCACCTTCAACCGAAGGGGGATATATACCTTTGTATTAGATGGGGAGGGGTTCATCCAAGGGCGGGATCGGCCTTCTGGTTTGGCGTGCGATATAGTATATATCGCTCCTTCTTGGGACGACTCTTCGGAGGGGATATGGTACCGCCTGTTGGAAGGCTTCTGCGTGGAGAAGGGGGAAGAGAGGGCAGGGCGCATATTCGTCAAATTGAGAGAGGAAGAGTCGAAGGAGGTGGAGGTCTTCCGGCAGGTCGGCTTTAGGGGCTACGCTCGACGGCAGATCTTTCGATGGGACGAGATCCCTCCCCAGATGTTTGGTGCGGACAAGGGCTCCTTGCGACCCCGTCGGGCGGGAGATGAATGGGGCCTGCAACGGCTTTATAGCAGCGTGACCCCTCGGCCCGTGCAACAGGTGGAGAGGCCAGAGGATATCCCCCTCTATCCGATGATGAGAGAGTACGTAGCCGAAGAGGAAGGGGAGATAATCGCCTACTTCTGCCTCATGCCGGGGAAAGAGGGACATTGGATGAAGGCCGTGATCCACCCTCAAGCCGAAAAGAGGCTGGTTAGGAGTGGATTGCGGTTGTTTTCGGCTTTCGAGGCCCGTCCTATCTATTGCGAAGCGAGGGGGTATGAGGAGGGTCTCAGGAGTGCGTTGAGGGAGATAGGGTTCGGGTATCTCTTTGAGGAGTTATTGATGGTGAAACATACTACGGCACGGGCAAAGGTGCCTGCAGCCCAGCCGGCTGTCAGCCTAGAGACGAAGGCAGAGGGGGTGTCTACCGTCTCCAGCAGTAAGAGATAGAAGATGTGGCAACAAGAGATCACCGATGACTTAGATTTTCTAGTGAGTGTGCTCCCGCCGAAACTGACAGCCTCCCTGAAGAGGATGGGCCGGGAGCAAGAACTCTTGGAGGTGGTCCTGGACTTGGGTAGGCTCCCGGAGGCCCGCTTCGCGGACCAGGAGGTCGTTCTCGACGATTCCGAGGTCACAGAAGAGGAGATCGAGTACGTGGTCTCTCGCATCGGCGACTTCGGCGAGGACAACCGGGCAGGGATCGAGCGGACACTTCACCGCATATCAGCCATCCGCAACCGGAAGGGGAAGATCGTGGGGCTCACCTGCCGCGTGGGTCGAGCGGTCTACGGCACCATCGACATAATCCGGGATATCGTGGAGTCGGAGAAGAGCATACTCCTTTTGGGACGACCGGGGGTGGGCAAGACCACCATGCTCCGGGAGGTAGCCCGGGTACTGGGGGATATGAAGCGGGTGGTGATCGTCGATACCTCTAACGAGATCGGAGGGGATGGCGATATCCCCCACCCGGCCATCGGAAAGGCGCGACGGATGCAAGTGCCCACCCCACCCCTGCAGCATGAGGTGATGATCGAGGCGGTGGAGAACCACATGCCGGAGGTGATCATCATCGATGAGATCGGTCGGGAACTAGAGGCTACGGCGGCCCGAACCATCGCCGAGAGGGGGGTACAGTTGGTGGCCACCGCCCACGGAAATACCCTGGACAACCTGATGATGAACCCCACCCTGGCCGATCTGGTGGGGGGTATCCAAGCGGTGACCCTCTCCGATGAGGAGGCCCGCCGCCGGGGTACCCAGAAGACGGTTTTGGAGCGGCGAGCCCCACCCACTTTCGACGTGGTGGTGGAGATCCAGGGTTTCTACCACCTAGCGGTGCGCCACAATGTGGCCGAGGCGGTGGATGCCATCCTGAGGGGAAGAGAGTTGCCCGTGGAGTTGCGCTATCGCGATGAGTCCGGCGAGGTACATATGGAGAAGGCCCTTCTCCCCAAGGAGGGGAGGGAGCCCCCCGCTCTTGAGCCGGAGGTGGCTAAACCGTTAGCCCCCTTACGGGTCTACCCCTACGGGGTCAATCAGAACTACCTCGGCCGAGCGAGCGAGGAACTGGATCTGCCCGTGGAGGTGGTGAAGCGATTAGGTCAGGCGGATATCATGCTCACCTTGAAGAGTTACTATCGCAAGCGGCCCCAGGCGATCGTCGACGCTGAGAGGCGAGGGATCCCGGTTTACGTCTTACGAAGCAATACATTGCGCCAGATAAAGAGCAGTCTGGCCGAGGTCTTTGGGGTGGAGAAAAGGGTGGACCCCTTCGCTTTGGCCTTGCAGGAGACGCAGGAGGCGATAAGGGAGGTCCTAGCCGGTGCCCGGTCCGTGGAACTCTCTCCCCAAAGCGCCTATATCCGCCGCAGGCAGCATGAGATGGCTAGAGAAGCGAACCTCCTCTCCCGTAGCCGAGGGAAGGAGCCCCGCCGGCGCGTGAAGATCTACCAGGCTGAGTAGAGCCTTTGGGATCTTCAGTTACTAAGCTGGTTGTTGCTCTGTGAAATTGTTTGTGATAAAATGCCACCCAAAAGGAGGGTAAAATGACCAACCGCGAGGAACTGCCCGGGAAGTTCATCGTCTTTGAGGGGCTTGACGGCTCCCGCGCCGCCGATTTGGCTAGCAGATTGGTAGAGTGGTTGGTTAAGCAGGGGTTACATTCTTGGCTCACGCGCGAGCCGAGCGATGGGCCTGTTGGTTCTCTTCTACGGCAATGGCTAGCCAACAGGTTACGTCTGAGTGAGGAAGCCCTTGCTCTTTGCTTTGCAGCAGATAGGGTGGATCATCTATACCGGCAGGGCGGGATATTAGATCGTCTGCGCGCAGGAGACCATGTCGTTTGCGACAGATATTATTTGTCGACATACGCCTACCAGCAACAGGAGCAGCCAGCGGATCCGTATCGGGCGTACATTGACCTTGGTTGGCTAAGAGCTGTGAACGAGAAGTGGTGCCTGGAACCTGACCTGACTTTGTTCGTTGATGTGCCTATCGATCTTTGCCTTCGAAGGATGATAGAGGTCGAGCCGCGAGAGCTTGGACATATGTCAGTGATCCGGCTTGCCACAACTGCCGAAAAGGAAGTGAGCCGGGCCAGAATAGAGATGCAAAGGCAGCGACAGAACTATCTGGCAGCGATTGAAGAACTGAAGCAAGACCGTAGCAGAAGCGAAGTTATCGAGATCATTGACGGGAGCAAGCCGCCTGTCTCTGTGCAGAACGACATTGTTGGAGTAGTTAAACGCATCCTCGCACCTTAGGGCGAATAGCCGGGGGCACGAGCGCAAGAGCGTGCTTCCAGAGCCTGATTGGACCTAATCACTCTTCAGGGGGATGGTGACTATGTCAGGCCTTCAGTCTTCCTTGGCCCAATTTTCAGGGAGTCTCATCGCTGTTGAGGGGCTTGATGGAGCAGGCACAACAACCCAGGCCAGGCTGCTGTTCGAATGGTTGCGCCGTCGGGGATTTGATGCACATCTGACCAAGGAGCCCACGGATGGCCCAATTGGCTTTTTAACGCGGCAAGCACTAACGAAGAGTTTAGACATGGACAGGCGTACGCTGGCCTTGCTTTTTGCGGCGGACAGGATGGATCATCTCTACTTTGACCCAGGCGGAATCATTGCCCGTGTCGCTGGTTCAAATGCAGTGGTTGTGACAGACCGGTATCGCTTGTCATTCCTCGCCTATCAAAGAGTGGAAACCGAGGCTGATGTGGAGTGGCTTCAATTAGTTCAAAGCCGGTGTGTTCCAGCCCATTTGACGCTCTATATCGATGTTCATCCCGAGGAGTGTCATAAACGCATCCTTGTGGGTCGAGGTTTCCACACCGAGCTTTTCGACGACCTTGAGCGGCTGCAACTGGTCTACCGTTATTTTCAAGAAGCCGTCCGGTACTTACGCGGTCTGGGCGAGAATGTTCAGGTCATCGACGGCCTCGGTACGCCTCAACAGGTGCACGCGAGGGCAAGAATGCACGTTGAACATATCTTGCGTCCGGGCTACATCAGCCGGGACGAATGGGATGGTGTGCTTAGCCGCAATGGCCAGCTGAAGCGCTGGAAGGAATCGTTGCAGGAAGAAGGTCTGGAGTTGACTCAGATTATGAGAATTCCATACGGATACCAGGTCCATATCGCAGAGCCTGATGGCTCCGTTGTACATTTGACCTTCTATGATTCAGGCAGAGTAACGCGGCCCCAAGGCAGAGCAAGTCAACTCCTCACTCGGGTTACAAAGGTGTATGAGGACCTTATGGGCAAAGGTGACTACCCATATGGGGAAGGTCACCAGGCTAGACTATTGTAATGTCAATATGATGTCTACACTGGAGTAAGCCTTTTCTTGCTGAGAACAGGAGGTAGCGATGGACCGCACTCTTTTGGATGAAGACATACGCACCCTCTCCGATACGCTCCTGACTCCTTTCGAGGACGGGATGGTCAAAGGAGCTTCCTATGATCTGCGAGTCGGAAGGAGAGTAATTATCGCCTTGCCAGACGGACATGACGAGATAGATGTGGAGGCAGAAGGCAGGTTCGAGGTTCCCCCCGGCAGGTTCGCGGTCGTCGAAAGCTTGGAACGGGTTCTAATGCCCCTAGACATGAAAGGACATCTCTCCCTCAGAACCCATTTCGCGACCCAAGGACTCAGCTATAGCGGGGGCTCAATAGATCCCGGCTATAACGGCTTGCTTTTCTTTCACGTGGGCAATACCTCGGACGCAGAGATAACAATTGAGTACGGTGAAGCTTTCGTAACTGCACAGTTTCAGCGCCTTACTAAGGAGGCCAGTAAGGCATACGAAAATGGTAAAGAGATCAGCGAACCGCGCACCTTGCCCCCCCTCCCCTCCAGAATTGTCTACAACTTGGTTGAACTAAGTGACAGGGTTGACAGGCTCTCCCAACGACTTGAAGAGCAGGAAAAGAGGGACAAGACCCTCCTTGATAGAGAGATACGGGCCCTCGGCGACCGAGTCTTCCAACCTTTCGATCCAGAGCGTGTCAGGGCAGCATCTTATGATATTGGGGTCGGTTCTTTGGCCATCCGTAGCGTCCCTAAAGGAACGCCATATTCCACCAACGGGAAGCTACGGCAACCATTAGATAGGTGGCAAAGCACTTTGCAGATCCTCCCTTTTGAGTCAATCACCATCTATAGCATGGAACGGGTCCAAATGCCTCCTAACTTAAAGGGGCGGCTTTCGCTGCGAACAGAATTTGCCAATAAGCGGCTTGTCTATAATGGCGGCCTCATTGACCCTGGATATAGCGGCCGCTTGTTTTTCACCCTAATCAATATCGGGGATGCCCCTGTTGAGATTAACTATGGAGATCCACTTGTGACTGTCGAGTTGGTGTGGCTCCCCGATGAGGTTGAAGAGCCATACCCCGGCGAACACGAACACATAGATCCCTCAAAATTGCCTGATCCCCCTCTCAGCGAGTGGGACGATCTCATTAAGTTGCGCGCAAGAGTGGACAATCTGGACTCTGAAGTGAAGAAATATGAGCCTACGCGCCGCATTATTGATTTGGTCTTCCTCGGTGGCCTGGCCGGTATCATAGCCGGTATCATAGTCGGATTGGCTGTCGTGGCTTTGCCTCGCCTTCCTGAGTTGAGTGACCCGGCAAGAGCCTTACTGGCGGGAGTAGTGCTTACTTTAGCTATTGTTGGCGCACTAAGTCTGTGGAGAAGACGGTAGAAAAAGAACCCTCCGAGTTTCCCTTTTGCAAAAGAGAGTTCAAGTCGCGTGCCAGTTGAATCAAAGCAATTCCTTTTGCGTGTGCCTCCTACTCAGCCGGAAGGATGGAAGGTGAGGGCCAGATAGTCTACAGGTTCCCCTCGAATTCACCCATAGACCCCTCTATATCCTCAGGGCTCTCTCCCGCCTCCATCCTATCTACCATCTCGTCGAACTCGGGGCCTAGATCCTCTCCCATCTCCCGGCCCATCTTTCGCATCCAGCGGGCTAGGCTTCTGGGGTCGTTCTCGTCCAGGCCAGCGAGGCTTGAGGGGTCAGCGAGGCTCTCTAACCTGCTCTCTTCAGACCTCAAGATAGCCACCTTGGAGATGAGCCGCTTTAACTCCTGGCTACCGCAGACGGTGCAGCGGGGAGGGCTCTCATCGGATAGGCTGCGCAGAAGAGAGATGCGCCGGCCACAACTCTGGCATCTGTATTCGTAGATAGGCATTTTTCTAAATCCTATATCAGGGATGCACTATCTATTATAGTCAGGACGAACTCATAAATCAATCTTTACGTAAAGTATCCCTGTCCCGCAGGGATCCCGAGGGATGGGAAAGGAGGAAGGCGGTGACAGATCTTCTGCATGTGGGCTTCGGAGCCAACCTCGTTGCCCAGCGGATCCTGGCCATCTGCGACCCAGATTCTGCTCCTCTCAAGCGGATGGTCCGGCGAGCCAAGGAGGAGGGCTCGGTTATCGATGTTACCTATGGCCGAAGGGTGAAGACGGTGATAGTCCTGGATACGGGACACATCGTCCTCGCAGCTCTGCAACCGGAGACTATAGCCGGTCGGCTTCAGCGCGAGAGTGTAACCAGAGGGCCCGGGCAGGAGAACAGAAGGGCTCCTTCTGAAGGGCCGGAACCTAAGGAGTAGAGGGAAAGATGGCAAAGGTTACAGGCTTCGACAAAGAACTCCTCTCCTACTTCGAAACCCCCCCTCTCCTCATCGTCCTCTCTGGCCCTTCAGGAGTGGGGAAGGATTCGGTGCGGAAGCGGATGGAGGAAGTGGAGTGTCCTGTCCATTTCTTGGTCACGGCCACCGACCGTCCCCGCCGAGAGGAGGAGATAGATGGGGTGGATTACCATTTTCTCTCCACGGCGGAGTTCGAGAGGATGATGGAAGAGGGAGAGTTCCTGGAGCACGCTATCGTCTACGGCCAATACAAAGGGATCCCCAAGGAGAGTGTGCGGCAGGCCCTGGCGCGGGGCGAAGATGTCCTTCTGCGAATCGACGTCCAAGGGGCCAGGACCATAAGGGAGATAGCCCCAGAGGCGTTACTGATCTTCCTTTCCGCCTCCTCTATGAGGGAGTTGATAAAGCGGCTCAGGGAACGGAAGACGGAGAGCGTGGAGGAGATGATGGAGAGGGTAGCCACCGTACAGAGGGAGATGAGGTATCTTTCGGAGTTCGACTATGTGGTCATCAATCACGAAGGCAGGCTCGACGGGGCGGTGGAGGAGATCATGGCTATCATCCGCGCCGAGAAGTGTCGCATCCATCCCCGTCGCATCTCTATTTAGGGAGGGGTTGTGCCATGGCTAAAGATGTGCGCCGTTCGACCATCGCTGGCTCCTGGTACCCTGGGAGCCCGGAGAGACTAGGAGAGACGGTAGATAGGTTCCTAGCCAACGCCGGAAGCGGTCAGATTAAAGGAGAACTGATAGGCCTTATCGCCCCTCACGCCGGCTATCAATATTCGGGTCAGGTGGCAGCCTACGCCTACGTTGAGTTGCGAGGCCGGGAATACGAGAAGGTCGTTCTCCTGGCCCCCAGCCACCGGGTCTATGTGGGGGAGTTCTCGGTCACCAGTTACGCCTACTATGAGACGCCCCTAGGCTTGGTGCCCGTGGATAGCGACCTGGTGGCCCAGTTGGAGGCCCAAATCTCTCTGAATAAGACCGACGAGAACCTAGAACATGCGCTGGAGATCCAACTCCCCTTCTTGCAACGGACGCTAGGGGAGTTTTCTTTACTTCCCATCCTGATGGGGGGGCAATCGTGGAAATCTTGCCAGGAGTTAAGCGAGGGGTTAGCCAAGGTTCTCCCTGGCCAGAACGCCCTCTTGGTGGCCTCCACCGACCTCTCCCATTTCTACGACTACCGGACCGCGGTGGACCTCGACAAGAAGGTCTTAGCCCGGATAGAGGCCTTCGACCCCGAGGGGCTATCTCAGGACCTTGAGGCGCGGAGATGCGAGGCTTGTGGTGGGGGGCCGGTCTTGGCCGCCATGCTGACCGCTCGCGCCCTGGGAGCGGACAAGGCGAAGGTCCTAGAGTACAAGAACTCCGGCGATGTGACCGGGGATAAATACCGAGTAGTGGGCTATGCCGCGGGGGTGGTGTATAAGACAAAATAGTAGATAGAGGTCAAAGAAAAGTTAAGCGATCCTGAGTCTAGATCTCCATGAAAGGGAGGAAAAAGGTGAATATCTATGTAGGCAATTTGTCCCGAGATGTCAACGAGGAGGATTTGCAAGAGGCGTTTGGAGCCTTCGGGCAGGTCGCATCTGTCAACATCATCAAGGACAAGTTCAGCGGTGAATCGAGGGGGTTCGGGTTTGTGGAGATGCCAGAAAAGGCTGAAGCCCAAGCCGCCATTGCCGACTTGAACGGCAAGGATTTGAAGGGGCAAACGCTAAATGTGAACGAGGCTCGCCCTCGCAGCGAAGGACGGAGAGATAGAGGAGGTAGAGGCGGCGAACGGCGCTCCTGGTGAGCGGTTAGCAAGGGAGCCTAAGAGTAGGGTTCGCCTATAGGGGCTTTGCGGCTTGCATCATAGCCACTGCCGCGGCATTGGAGCGAAGCCGCAAAGCCCTGCGGGCGGAGTGGTGAGGATAAGTTCCGCGTAGTAGGCTACGCCTCCGCTGCCCTCTATCGGGCGGCATAAGATACAACCGGTTACGACGCTTAGAACAGTAAGGAGGTACAAACATGAGCCTTTGGTTAGTCAGAGCTGGAGCGCATGGTGAACAAGAGCACCGTGCATTGCAACAGAATGTGGCGACGATTGGTTGGAACGACCTGCCCGATCTTTCGACTATCAAGTCTCGTGCTCAACTCAAAGACCTCTACGAAAAAGTTCATCCTGAAGCCAAAAAGGGGCGCGTGGCAAACCATGTCTCCCAGATATGGACCTTCATCAACCGTATCCAGTCGGGTGACCTTGTTGTTCTTCCCTTGAAACACCAATCTGCCATCGCAATAGGTGAGGTAACGGGGGCCTACCAATATAAGACCGATCTAGGGTCAGATGTGCTCCATGTTCGTCCGGTAAAGTGGGTAAGAACAGATATCCCAAGGACGGAATTCGGCCAAGATCTCTTGTACTCTTTTGGCGCATTTATGACCGTGTGCCAAATTCAAAGGAACAACGCCGAGGAAAGAGTTCGGGCAATGTTGAAGGGCGAACCCCCTACGACAGACGAGGACGGGCCAGAACCGCCACCAGATGTCGAGCAAATGGCTCGTGACCAGACACTCAAATTCCTAAACCGAAAGTTTAAGGGGCATGATCTAGCGCGGCTTGTTGATGCTATTCTTCAGGCCCAAGGCTACGTGACAATACTATCTGAACCCGGCCCTGACGGCGGGGTGGATATTTTGGCCGGAACTGGTCCCATGGGATTTGATAGCCCCCGTATTTGCGTTCAGGTCAAATCGTCTCCATCACCGGCAGATGTTACAATCTTGAGGAACCTGCAAGGTTCCATTCAGACTTTTGGCGCAGATCAAGGCTTACTCGTTGCCTGGGGAGGGTTCAAGCGGTCAGTCCTGCAGGAAGCCCGGCGAAGCTTTTTCACCATAAGGTTATGGGATTCCGGCAACTTATTGCAATCCATTTTTGAGAACTACGACCGTTTCCCCGATGATCTGAAGGCCGAATTGCCACTGAAGAAGATCTGGGCACACGTATTGGAGGAAGAATAAATCAGACTTGGCTAGTATCTCTTGTAAGCAGTACATAAATGACCTACGCCGAAATCGCCGTAAACGCCCCCCTCCGAGGGCGGCCAAAGACTGACGAGGGGCTCGCCCCCGGCTATTCCCACCTGGCCCCCACCTTCCACTACTCCATCCCCTCTCACCTCGAAGGCCTGGTGGCTCCGGGGCAACTGGTGCGAGTCCCCTTCGGTCCCCGCACGATGCAGGGGATCGTCCTGGCCACAAGCGATACCTCCCCGGTGGAGGAGACCCGCGACATCGAGGAGATCGCCACACCCCAGCCCGTCCTCCTCCCCTTCCAGATAGAACTGGCCCGCTGGATAAGCCGCCAATACCTCTCTCCCCTGATAGATGCCCTTCTCCTCATGCTCCCCCCAGGGATTGGGCGCCGGGCCCGAATGATGATAAGCCTGCCCCCCGGCGCGGCTCCGCCCTCTGGCCTGACAAGACAGGAGAGGACCATCCTCGACTACCTGGCCAAAGAAGGGGAGACGAGGCTCGATCTCCTTCCTCGCAGGCTGAAGATGCCGAGGGCAAGAGAGGCCGTCGAGGCGCTCCTGGGTCGGGGTTTCGTGCTTAAGCGTTCCCATCTTGAGCCCCCCAGGGTGAGGCCCAAGAGGAAGAGAGTCGCCTGGCTCAAGGTGGAGGTTGATGAAAAACTTTTGGCCTCCCTGAAGCGGGCCCCCAAGCAGAGGGCTACGCTGGAATATCTGGCCCAAAACGATGGGGCCTCCGTCTCCGAGATATATAGCCAGGCAGGGGGAAGCAGTAGCGTCCTCAAGGCCCTGGAGAAGAAAGGGCTGATCGAACTTGTAGAAGAGGAAGTCTGGCGAGACCCTCTGGCCGGCCGAGCCTTCGTCTTGACCCGCCCTCCCAAACTCACCCCTCCCCAAGAGGCCGCCTATAAAGCCATTTCCGAGAGCCTCGACTCCCCCACCTCTCAGGTCTTCCTCCTCCATGGCGTGACGGGCAGTGGAAAGACGGAGATATATCTGCAGGCTCTGGAGGATCTTTTGGCTAGAGGAGAACAGGCCATCTGTCTCGTGCCCGAGATCGCCCTCACCCCCCAGACCATCCGCCGCTTCGGGGCTCGTTTTCCGGCGCGAATAGCCGTCCTCCACAGCAAACTCTCCTTGGGAGAGCGGTACGACACCTGGCGACGGATCAGGGACGGCCAGATCGATATCGTCATCGGCTCCCGTTCCGCCATCTTCGCTCCCCTGCCCAACTTGGGCCTCATCGTCATCGACGAGGAGCATGAGTGGTCGTATAAACAGGAGAAGACCCCCCGCTACCACGCTCGGGATGTGGCTATAAAACTCGCGGAGTTGACAGGGGCCAAGGTCGTTTTAGGCAGCGCCACCCCCGATGTGGGCACCTATTACCGAGCGGAGAGGGGAGAGTACCATCTCTTGACCCTCCCCCAGCGGATCATGGGCCATAGAAAGGGGCTGGAGGAGCAGAAGGCCAAGTACGGTATCCCCGATACCAGATACGCGGTGCGAGAACTGGAGGAGGGGTACGAGGCTCAATATATGGACCTCCCCCCTGTCCAGGTGGTGGACCTGCGCCAAGAACTTCGGGCTGGGAACCGGGGCATCTTCAGCCGGGCTCTACAGGCGGCTATGAGCGAAGTCCTGGCTGCGGGGGAGCAGGTTATCTTGTTCCTCAACCGTAGAGGAGCGGCCACCTTCGTTATGTGCCGCGATTGCGGCCATGTGATGAAGTGTCCCCGCTGCCAGGTGCCCCTGACCTATCATTCCACTAGGGAAGACCTGGTCTGCCACCACTGTAACAGAAGAACTCGCCCCCCTACCCTCTGCCCCCAATGCCATAGCAAGCGTATCAGGTATTTCGGCATCGGCACGCAAAGGGTGGAGGAGGTGGTGGAGCGCCTCTTCCCCCAGGCTCGCACCATACGCTGGGATAGGGATACCACGGGGCGGAAGGGGGCCCATGAAGCCATCTTGGAGCGCTTCATCAGCCGCCAAGCCGATGTGATGGTCGGCACCCAGATGGTGGCCAAGGGGCTCGATCTGCCCCTGGTCACCCTGGTGGGGGTGGTCACGGCGGATACCGCCTTGCACCTTCCCGATTTTCGGGCCGGGGAGCGGACCTTTCAACTTCTGACCCAGGTGGCCGGGCGGGCGGGGAGGAGCATCTTGGGCGGCAAAGTCATCGTCCAGACCTATACCCCCAACCATTACGCCATCCAAGCGGCCAGCGGCCACGACTACGAGGCCTTCTATCGCCAGGAACTCGCCTTCCGCCGGGAGCAGGGGTACCCGCCCTATAAGAGGCTGGTGAGGCTCATCCGGGTGGGGAGGAGTTACAAGCGCTGCCAGGAGGATGCGGAGAGGCTCTATCGCGTTCTCCAACATAAGATAGCGCGGCTAGGCTTGCCTGGGGTGGACCTCATCGGCCTGGCACCGGCCTTCCACGCTCGCCTGCGAGGAAGGTACCGTTGGCATATCCTCGTCCGGGCCCAGGACCCCTACCCCCTCCTGGAGGATATGCCCCTACCCCGAGGCTGGCGGGTGGACGTGGACCCGGTCAGCGTGCTGTAAGCAAATGTAGGCGCGGGGCCTGGTCTGCTAATCTCCGATAGAGGGTTGCCGTTGGCAGGACGCTCCCCTTGACCCATCCAAGGAACAGGGGAGGGTCTGTTATTGAAAGCGAGAGGCGCTAGAAATCATCTTGCAGCGCCTCTTCAGCTTCTACAAGGCCATACTCGCCCTTCCCGACTTTCCTGAATCTCTCGTCTCGCTCCATTGATTTGACGACTGTTGCATAGGCGATACGTCGGTTATCCTTCAACTTGCCAGCCGCGATCAGGACGTTGATGATCTCCGTAACCTTGGCTCTTCCCCTCTTTTGGCGGATAATCTCTAAGCACGATTGCGCTACAGTCTGAGTTCTGAACCTCATCATGTCTAACCCGCCAAACAACTGATCTGGAGTTGGCTTGCCCAAAACGCGGCGAAGTACACTTAGAGCCAATTCCAACTCTCCTATCTCTCCTAGCACCATCTCCTCTTGGCGCGCAGCTTCCTCTTTCTTCTCACGCCAGCGAACTAGTAAAGCCCGCTTTTCGGCTATTCGGTCTGTAATG
>JRER01000461.1_pt1 | contig 12800 bp, 15 predicted proteins | sample 210161 | NCBI WGS metagenome assembly JRER01 (sample SAMN03019618, study PRJNA260268) | marine sediment metagenome | biome: Marine; feature: Sediment; material: Clay; isolation source: clay from marine sediments 136 meters below sea floor depth collected from... | place: New Zealand: Canterbury...
CAATTAATCATCGGATATGATAAGCCAAAAATAATAGTAGATATCAAAGCAGTTTTTTTATTAAATATGTTTTTAGCAAATAAATATAAAAAACCTACTCCAATTGTTCCTAATAAAGAGACTAAATAAAATGGTACTTCATTTCCTAATAACAATCCAAATGAGGTTAAAAGTATTTCCCCGTATGTTCTAACTGTATAAAGTTTATCATTAGAAATAAAACTACTGAAATGATAAAAAACTTTATGTTCAAATAATTTTGAAAGTGGGTCTGAATAAATTAAACTTTTATTTTGAATAAGATTTTTTGAAAAAACCCAGGTTTCATGTGCATCATAATGAAAGGGACATTGTGAGTTAGTTATTGTGTCCCAACTATAGATGATAAAAATTAATAGAAAGTAAAGGAATAAAAAAATTCCTAATTTATTTTCTAATATAAAAGATTTAATTTTCTCAAATATTCTTTTTGTTTTTGAATGTTTTTTAAAGGTCACTTAAATTCTCAATCTCTAATTGATTTAAAATTTGAAATGGTAATTAACACAAATTTAGAAGATTTATTTTCTTCTTTTACTAATTTAAGGAGGAATTGATAATTCCAAATCACCATAGGTTCCATTTCTAATTATTTTTTTAATTGTTGGTAATTTTTCTTGTTTTACTAATGGTTTTATTATATTCATGCCCCTCTGTCTAAGCCAATTACGATTACTCTTGATTTTTTTATCATTGTATTTATGTTATTACTTATATCTTTAAATTTTTGAAATAAGGAAAATTAAGAATATAAAAATTAAGATTTTGAATTATTAATAAGTTCAAATGGAACTCCAGGTTCTGGGTTTACTCCAAATATGTAGATTTCATTTTCTGTATCATTATATAATGGAGTAAAATAACTGGTGTTATAGAATTTGTTAATTGTATTTGGGGGAAGAACATCCAATGTTCCCCTATCCAAGATGATAACAAAACTAATATCTTTTGACTTTCTGTTGTTTATTAGTTGTTTCACTTTGTTTTGTCTATGAGTATATTGGTATTGAGATCCATCGCCTAAATAATATTCACACTCATGTCCCTCATTTTTCAACAAATCCTTTACTTTATCATATGATTCCTTGGATGTTCTAACTGTGAATATTTCTTTAACACACTCAGGAGGTTGCTCACTTTTTGACATGGGGGAATAAGTCATTCTGAGAGAATAATGTCCAATTCGTAAAGTATTCCAATTGGATTCGTAATAAAGTAACAAAGTATCCTTTGGAGTATTGTCTTTTAAGAAATTGCCCGTAGAATATATCTCACTACCTAGCGCATATGAAAACACACCTTGTTTAGAGACCACTATGTCTATTTCATCCATTGAGTTTGTAATTCCTGCAAAAACTATAATCATAAATAGGAATCCAATGGATATTGGAAATTTTTTTCTTTTTTCAGAGATTAATTTTGCTGTTTCGAATAAACCATAAGCGGCAAGATATGCCATGAGGGGATTGAAAAATACTATAATTCGATACATAGTTCCAATTGGTGCAAAGAGAAATATTGAAATAATGGACACCAAAAACAATTCCGGAAAATATTCTTTTTTATTATAAAAAATAACAAGGGTTGCCCCTATCAGAAAGAAGTACAACACTGCGAGAGAGTATATATCGTTTAAAATAGTAAACGTATTTTTAAAACCATCTAATGATGGGTCTATTACACCATAAAAAGAAAGCAATGGCGATGGAAAGTTCATTATTTCAAATGTTTGCAGAAGAAAAAACAAAACAGCAAAAACTACCATAAGATATACTGTCAAATTTGTTATTTTTGGATATTTTTTGATGAATATCGAAAATGCAAAATATAATGAAACGAATAAAAAACAAAAAGCACCCATTGGTATATGAACCAATAAAAGAACAAGCATAATTACAAATAATGATAATGATATTTCTCTATCTAATCTATCTTTAAAGACATATTTCATAAAAATCAGGACAAAAATTATGAAAAATGGTAGTATAAACCCTATAGAATCTACAAATGAAAATCCGCTTGGGTTATAAGTGTAGTATAAAAACAGAGCCAAAAACCCAAACAAAGCAACTATTAAAGAAAAAACACCAAATAATCTTTTAATTTCAAAAGTATCCGCATTTATCTTTTGAACTGCCAAGTTATGAATAAAAATCAAAAAATATGGAAATAAAACAAGAATAAACGCTTTTGGAGCGAAATCATTTAGATATATAAGTCCAGAATTGTGATGGACAACAAATACTCCCACAATGACTGAAATTAATGCTATAGTTTTGTTTTTAGACAAACGATAAGAGAATAGATATAATCCAAGAGAGTAAACAATATAAAGTATAAGCCTTGCGAGCCACCATAAAATATATGGTTCATTATACATATTAAATATTTGAATATTGATGGCAGATAAAAGGTGTATAGAAAGTAGCGGATAAGCAAAAATAAAAGAAAAGAAATTTTCTTCATATATTTGCATTGAATAATAGTGGTGATCAATGCTGTCCCCTCCAGCTTCGTATGGATAAGGTGTAAAATATGTGACAAGCATAAAACCTGACACTCCGATTAATATAGATAAGAATATTGCAATTGTTCCGCCATGCTGTCGCATAAATCTTTTTAAATTCACATGTTGGCTCTCTTTTCTATAGAAAACAGTAGGAATACACATTAACAAAACTATTATTGTATAAATTTTGGCGTCAAACAACCAAAGATAATTTAAAAAATATGCAATCATAACGATACTTATTAATCCAATACACCAACATAAAATAAAATTTCGGAATATATCAAAACTATCGAATTCTATACTCAGGAACCTTTTTATAGGAATCGATATTGTTTTACCAACCAAATATGGAATTATCAAAAATCCCAGCAACGCCAAAAATCCTTTGACTATTTCTGGAATCGGCAAGATATGGCATAAAACACCAACTACTAAAATGTACAGTAATCCTATTGAATCTATTGTTAGTGCTCTTTCCTTAAAATTATTTAAATTAAATTCCATAATAATCTCTTTTTGATAGATTTATTTATTACGATCTGATCGCATTATTTGTATTGGCTTTTTATTCTTTTCAAAAATGTTCTTACCCCGTATGATAAGTTACCTATAACTCCTATTTGAGACAAATATTTATCGCTAACTTTCCTTTTCTTTTGTATTTTCCTTCTTTTATTGAGTGAGAGATGTATTGTTTTTAGAGAATCAATATCACCTCTTATTAATGCCATGAGATTTTTAAAATCTTTATTTTTCAAGAACAGGATCATTCTTGCGCAATCATAAAAAAATGCTATTACCAAGCCCTTTATACAATTTTGTATCTCAAAATTTTTTAGTATAACTCCAATTCTATTTCTATTGGAGTGATATATTTGGAATGGTGAGAATAGCCCGCCACCACCAACATGATAGATTACAGATCTTGGAACAACAACCACTTTATATCCACATATCCACATTCTTATTGCCATATCGGTTTCTTCACTATACATAAAAAAATCTTCATCGAACCCTCCCACCTCTTCAAATATTTCTTTTTTTACCAACATAGAGGCTCCCATCACCGATGCTACATTTTTAGGATTATCTTTTAATTTTGTTTTATTGTCTTTTTCACCCAACATGAGATGTATGCCATCTCCTGAAGGCAAAACAACTGTCCCCATTGATTGAATAATATTTGCTTTATCAAAATATTTCACTTTGCTACCACACATTGCTATATCATCATGATCTTCCATCACTTTTACTCCTTCAATCAGCCAATCTTTATCTACCTTTGTGTCATTATTTAAAAATGCTACATATGATCCTTTTGCATATTTTACTGCCATGTTGTTGCCTTTAGTAAACCCATAATTTTTATCAAATTCTATAACTCTAACAAATTTAAAATCATTTTTAGTATATTCAACAGAATCATCCGAAGAAGCATTATCTACCATAATAACCTCATATTTATCTCTTGGATAATTTAATTTCTCTAGCGATTCAAAACAATCTTTCAAATGCTCTTTTCCGTTGTAATTTAGTACAATTATACTTACAAAAGGCAATTTTTTGTTTTTTTCTTCATTCATTTTTGCCATTCTTGAACTTTTATTTCTTACTTGTTTTTTTCAATCTTTTAACATCATATTCAACCATCATTTTTACAAGTTCCTTAAAATTTACTTTTGGTTTCCAACCAAGTTTCTCTCTTGCCTTTGTTGCATCACCTCTTAGATAATCAACTTCTGCAGGTCTCATAAATCTTGGATCCTGTTTTACATAATCTTTCCAATCTAAACCAACACATTTAAATGATTCTTCAACAAACTCTTGAACAGAATGTGTTTCGCCAGTTGCAATTACATAATCTTCTGGTTCATTCTGTTGAAGCATTAGCCATATTGCTTTAACATAATCTCCTGCAAATCCCCAATCCCTTTTTGCATCCAAATTTCCAAGTCGTAATTCATTTGTTAACCCAAGATGTATTCGTGCAACACTATCCGTTATCTTTTTTGTTACAAATTCAATCCCTCTTCTAGGAGATTCGTGATTGAAAAGTATGCCTGATACAGCAAACATATTGTAACTTTCTCTATAGTTTATTGTTATCCAATGCCCATGTAGTTTTGCAACCCCATAAGGAGAGCGTGGATAAAATTTTGTATTTTCATTTTGAGGTGTCTCTTGTACTTTACCAAACATTTCGCTGCTTGATGCTTGATAAAATCTTATATCTTTATTTTCATTTCTTATTGCTTCCAGAATTCTTGTAACTCCAAGTCCATTAACATTACTAGTTAATTCCGCTTGTTTCCATGATGTGCCAACAAATGATTGTGCTGCGAGATTATAAACTTCATCGGGCTGGGATATTTCTATCGCTCTATTAAGAGAGGTTTGATCTGTAAGGTCTCCATCAAGAAGTTCAATTTTATTGATTATATGCTCTATTCGCTCTATATTTGGTGTTGATGAACGTCTGCCTAATCCATATACTCTATATCCTTTTTCCAATAGCAAATCTGCCAAATATGATCCATCCTGTCCTTTTATTCCTGTTATTAGTGCTGTTTTTGTCATTTTATTTTTTAATTATCTTATTATTATTTATGATTTTTAGATAAAAAGTTTCTATTTCATCAATAATATTACTCCAATCATATTTCTCTGCGACTTTTATTGCATTTTCACCCATTTTTTGTCTTAATTTGTTGTTTTTTAAAAGAAAGTTTATTTTTTCTGCCATTAAATTTTCATTCAAATAATTTAATAAATATCCATTTTCCTTATTTTTAATTAATTCACTAATACATCTACTGTCTTTACTATTCACTCCAATTACTGGCAAACCACAAGCATTTGCCTCTATAACAACAATACCAAAACCTTCACGAGTTGATGGAAAAGCAAATATTTTTGATATTTTCATAGTTTTTATTAAATTCTCATAACTTTCTAAAGTACTAAAAAATTTTACATTTTTTTCTAAATTCATATCTTTTGTTAATTTAATCAATTTTTCTTTTTCTGGTCCCTCACCTATAATTACACAAGTTACATTTGAAATTTCTTTTTTAACTAAATTTATTGCTCTGATTAATGACTCAACATTTTTATCTTTAATTAGTCGTCCTGCAAACAGTACATCGAGTTTGTTATTTTTATTTATAAAATTATTATCAAAATTAAGAGAAAAATCAGAAACATCGATACCTTTAATATGATTAAAATCAATGCCAACAGGAATTACCTTAATTCTATCCTTATTAATGTTTGTGATTTTAAGAATATTGTTTCTTGTTGCTTCTGAAATTGCAGATAAATTATTTGTTAATCTTAATGTTAATTTTTCAATAATTTTTCCAATAAAACCTTTAGGTTTCCCTAAGTATTGATACCAATAGTTGTCCCAAACTTCAAGCCATGTTGCAACTAGTGGCGTTCTCTTTATTATTGATGCAATTTTTGAAGAGATAAGGGGGAAACATAGAGAGCTATTACAGTCAATTATATCAAATTCCCCTTTTTCTTTTAAAAGAGCAACTAAAACATAAAATGTAAAGATTATTGTTTGTTTAATCGATCGTTGTCCTTTTCTGCCAGTGTATAATTCCATTTTTTTGTAAACACCATGCAAATGAATTCCTTCATCACTAATTATGTCGTTTTTTCCATCCCACCATTTCATTCCATACCAGTGTATAGTATGTCCTCTTTCTACTAATCGTTTTGCAATTTCATAACTTCTTTTTGGAGCACCTCCTTTAAAATAAGGATATATTACATCATAAACTATAGCTATTTTCATCTCTTCTCAATTCCAATCATGTTTAAAAACCAAACTGAAAATATTATTTATATTCGAATTACTGTTAAAGCCACCCCAACTAATAGTCATTTCACTTCTTGAACAAATCTAACAATGAGCCATTTATTAATCTCATAGTCTGGATATTCTTGATCTAATATTGAGCATAAACACCTATCAATATAAGATAACCCATTATAATTGATTATTATTATGCTAACTAGTGGAGTTTTTTTAGAAATATAATTATTTAATAAAGACATTCTCCATATTTCCAATACAGCAATATTCTGATTAGTATTTAAATTTGGTACTACTTTGGTATTATGAATTAGAGAAAGCTATTTATTTCTTTTCTTAAATTCATCAAATTCATTAACTAATAATGCTAATTTTCTAGCTAAAATTGTAAGATTATTTAATATTTTAGAAAGTCTAATTGAATAAATAAAGTGAAGAAAAATTGCAAAAAATATGCCAAAAAAAAACAAAGTTGTTGCTGGTATCTGAAAGCCAAACAATTTTGTTATGAATATTAAAAAATCATTCCATATAGATATAATAAATAAGAATAAACCTAGAAATAACCAGAATAAACCAAATTCACTTTTTAATTCCCTTTTATAAATTAAAAAGATTGTTATAAGAATTAATATCAAACTTATGATTGTTCCGATAATTTGAGGAAGATATATTTTCATTTTTTTATCCTTTTAAATATCAAGCTATGCATGATAATTATAAACATTGATAATATTGTTTTATAAATATAATAAAATGTTTGTAATGGAGTAAACATAGATTCTCCATGTCTTCTTTCATTCATTTTTACTGGGATTTCATCAATTCTAAAATTATTTAGTGCTAAAAAAATTATTATATCAGCAGTAAAATAATCAGATGAGAAATAATCATGTTTCAATAAAAATTCTATAGTTTTTCTATTGAAAATTTTAAAACCAGATGTTGTATCTGTAATTTTTTTTCTTAAAAGAAGAGAAGTAAGATGAGAAAAAAGTTTATTACCTACATGTCTGATGTAACTTGTTCTATAATTATTGTTTTTCAGAAATCTAGACCCAATGATCATATCTAGGTCTTTCTTTTTAAAGTGAATAATTAATTCTTTTATTTCTACTGGATTATGTTGCCCATCTCCATCAATAGTAATAGCATTTTTATAATTTTCATTATAAGCATATTTAAACCCAGAATATATTGATTCTCCATAACCTAATTTGAAAGGGTGTGGTATTAATTCTATTCCTAAATCTTTTACTATTTTTTGGGTATTATCCTTTGAGTTGCAATCAACAACAACTATGTCACAGAAAGGAACATTGTTCTGGACTCCGTTTATTACTTCTTTAATTGTTGTTTCTTCATTATAGGTAGGAATAATGACTAAATAATCTTTCATTTTAAATAATAAATTCTTTTAAAAAATTTCTAATATATATCTTTCATTTCAATTTGGTCTTCAATTGCTTTTTTATAATCCTCTTTTATTCCAATGTCTAACCAATAATCATCACTTAAATAATTTTTTACTTTTTCCTTGTTTTTTAATAGCTTTTCAATTAAGTCAGGAAAGTTTAAATATTCTCCTTTTTTTATATATTTCAGTATTTTTGGTTCAAAAATGTATATTCCCATGCTAACCAGATATCTCATATCTGGTTTTTCAACATATTTTATAATTTCATTTTTTTCATTTTCTTCTATTATCCCAAAATCAATATTTACTTTTTTAAAAGTAGTAGCAATAGTAACAGTTGGTTTATATTTTTGATGATATTCAAAAAGATCTTTAAAATTTAGAGTGGTTAAAACATCTCCATTCATAACCAAAAATGTATCCTTTAAATCCTTTATTAATGCTAAAGGTCCAGCTGTTCCTAAGGGATTATCTTCTTTAGAATAGTTTAATTTAATACCTAACTTTTCTCCTTTACCAAAATAAGCTTGAACTAGTTCTGCCAAATGACCAACTGCTAAAGTTATATCATTAAATCCTGCTTTTTTTAACTGTTTAATTATTATCTCTAAAATAGGTGTATTACCAATAGGTACCAATGGTTTAGGAAAAACAATAGTATAAGGGAGTAGTCTAGTTCCTTTTCCTCCAGCTAATATTACTGCTTTCATATTACCTCTCATTTTAAATGTTATAAATATTTATTTTATAATATTTTAAATTTTTAGAAATCCAATCTATTGTTTTTTTAAGTCCTTCATCTATATCTATTTTTGGTATCCAACCTAATAGTTGTTTTGCTTTTGTATTGTCTGCTATGAGCTTTGAAACTTCACTTTTAACAGGTCTTTCTCTTTCTGATTCAAAGGTTATTTTTTTCTTCTTACTTGTAATTTGAAATATTTTTTTTAATAATTGTTCTATTGAATATCCTGTACCAGAACCAATATTTATTGTTTCTCCAATTGCTTCATTCTTTTCTGCAATTTTAATAAATCCGTTTGTTGTATCATCAATAAAATTGAAATCTCTGATTGGATGAAGACTTCCTAATTTTATTTTCTCTTTTGTAAGTGCCTGAATGATGCTAGTAGGAATAACTGCTCTGGCTGATTGTCTTGGTCCATAAGTATTAAATGGTCTAATAATACATGTAGGCATATTGTAAGATTTATTGAAGCTTTCAACTAGTTTATCTGCAGCTATCTTAGATGCAGAATATGGGGATTGAGCTTGCAATGGATGTTTTTCATCAATGGGTGTATATAAAGCACTTCCGTATACTTCACTTGTTGATGTGTGGATAAATCTTTCTATATTATGATTTTTAGCAGCTAAGAGTAGATTTAGTGTACCTTTAATATTTGTATTTAAATAGGAATCTGGAGACACATAGGAATAAGGAATACCAATTAAAGAAGCTAAATGAAAGATTACTTCATTTTTTTTTATAACTTTTTCTAAAAGTGAGTAATCTCTAATGTCACCAAGTACTACTTTTAATTCTTTTTTAATGGATTCAGGAGATTTTTCAAGCTATCCCCAGTTACCAATAGGGTTATAATAAACAAGAGCAGTAACTTCTGAACCTAACTTAACTAATTTCTCAGTTAAGTGGCTACCAATAAATCCATCAGCACCAGTTATTAGTACTTTTTTACCAGATAACTTCATCGTTCTCCTTCTTTTTTAAAATATACTCGCCACCAATTGAGTAAATCCTCTAAGGATTTTTCTATTGGTATTTTAGGTTCCCATCCAGTAGATTGCTTTATTTTTTTATTATCTCCTATTTGAATAGGAATATCTAATTTCCTGAATTTTTTATTATTAACTTTAACATCAACTTCGATATTTGTAAATTGAAGAAGTATATTTAGAATTTCTTTAATTGAGAAACATTTTCCACTACAAACATTATAAATTTCACCTATTACACCCTTTTCGCATAATAGTTCATAAGCTTCAACAACATCTCGAACATCAACAAAATCTCTTTTAGCTTCTAAATTCCCAACCAATAGATTATTATTATCTCTTGTTGCCTCAATTTTCGCAATCTGTTTAGCAAAAGATGAACAAACAGAATTTTCACTTTGTTCTGGACCTAAAATATTAAATGTTCTTGTTCTGATTATTTTTAAATTATATTTTTTAAAATATAAATATGCAATTGAACTTTGAGTAACCTTAGATATACCATAGTGACTAATAGGGTGTATAGAGCAATCTTCACCAATTGAATCTGTTTGATTCGATATTAATCCATACTCTAATGCAGAACCAGTAATTAAAATAATTGGATCTATTTCTAAGTTTTTAACTGTCTCTAATAAATTTAAAGTACCCATTATAAATGATTTATAAAAAATTTCAAATTTTGATGGATCAGGAGCATATGTTACACCGGCTAAATGATAAATTATATCTGGTTTTACCTTTTTTATTATATTTAATAATTTTTTGGAATCATTGATATCACACTGGAAAGAATTTGGATTATTTTCAAATAATTTGCTTTTATTATAAATACCATAAATTTGATAGTTTTTACTATTAAGCAATTTAAATAAATGTTTTCCAGTAAATCCGCTAATTCCAGTGATAAAAACCTTCTTCATAGTATTTTCCTATTATTTTTAGTGAATAATTTCATCATTATGAAAGAAATTTTTTTTATCTTATTTATTATATGTAAATATATTTTTAAAATTATCAAAAACAATTTTTATTAACAGAGCTTTTAATTAAATAATCTAATATCTTTTTTGTGTTACAGATGAAATAGTTACTCCCCCTTCTTTTGTTAGAGTGTAAACTCTTATATTCCTAACTTTCTTTCTAACTCTTCAATATAATCTTCAAGAATTTCCCCTTCTGGAAGTTCAAATTCTGATACTCCTTTCATATAACCTACAATATAGAACTGATCTAATGCATTTTGATATTCTTCTTTTTCATAATATATTTTTCCTAACATAAAGTGAGCTTCAGGATATGTCTGTCCTGTTTTTATAAGTTCAAGAAATTTTTCTTCAGCCTTTTCTTTTTCTCCTTGAGTATAATATATTTTCCCCAAGTGATATAGAGATTCAGATAAATTTGGATCAATTTCAATTGCCTTTTTATAATTTTCAATAGCTTCAGTTATATTATTATTTTCTTCAGACAACATTGCTAATGATAAATAACAATTTGCAAATTTAGGATCTATTTTTAAAGCTTTCTTAAAGTTTTCTTCTGCTTTTAGAATTTCTCCATTTAGTCGATAAGTTTCTCCAAGTTTATAATATGCTGTTGTTAATTTCTTATCATTAGAAATAGCAAGTTTGAATTTTTCTATTGCTTTTTTGTAATTTTGTTTTTCTAAAAGATTTAAACCTTCTTGATAATATTCTTTTGCTACTATTGTTTTACTCTCTTTGTAGTTTAAATATGTTTTCCAAATAGTGGGTCCTAATATATATCCTAAAAGGGATGTTAATACTATTACAAAAATAATTGTATAGGAGAGATTCAAAAGGTGTCTTTTTTTACCTTTCTCAATATTATTTAAATATCCATATAGAGGATGTGATAGAAAAAATAGTATTATAAAGAATATTGAGTAATAAAGAAATCTAAAGCCTATGTTTTTGTTTATAAAGATATAAAAGGGTATAGCACACAGGATCAAAAAGAGCCCGAAGAATATAAAATAAGATTTTTTAATTTTGAAACAGGTGGATATAAGAGTGATTATAAGAAATATGAATATAGAAGCGTAAATGTCAAAATATTTGGGTGACAATATTAAGTAGAATAAAAGAATTGATAATAGTGTGAAAAATATTTTTTCAGAGGATATTTTAAGATAATTAATTATTCCTATGCTTTTATTAGTTTTAATCTCGTCATTCATTTTTTCTCAGATATTTTGTCATTAATTAACAAGACAAATTTAATTATGATATCATAACATATATATTTTTATTTTTTATTATGTAAATAACTTGTCATTGCGAGTGAAAGCGAAGCAATCTCAAACTAAATATTTTATATATTTCATAAATATTCTTATTTTTAAATTTAATATTTTAATGAATTTTTATTCTAAATTTAGAGATAATTTTAACAAATATGAGAAACATCTTAAAGATTTTTCTAATTTCTGTGGAAAAATTTTTTCAATATTGCTCACAGCATATCTTATTCTTTTATTTATAGAACAGTTCTTTAAAAATCCATTTAAACCATTTTTTAATATTAATGTTGTTTTTATTATGCTAATTGTAAGCGGTTCATTCTATGTTATTTCTAATAGAGAAAAGGAAATTGAACATAAAGAGTATGAAATTAAAAGAAAAGACATTCTTTTTATAATCTTTCTTGGAATCATTAGTTCTGTTTTGATATGGATTAGAACCAGAGAATTTGGACCAATATCATTCTATATTTCAATAGTATCAGGATTTATTATAACTATACTTTTATATTATGTTTTAAAAGAGGAATAAATATATACTATCATTAATCATAAAAAAACAATATTGGTAAAACTAATGTTATTAAACCAGCAATAGATGAGATTATATATGAAACTGCTCCAAAGTCTTTTATTTTTATCCAAACTAAAACTGAACATATTAACCCTAAAATAAAAAATAAAAAGATATCCTCTCTTTTTAATTTTCTTTTTTGCTTAACTTTTTTTCTTCTTTAAATGTAGTTAATACAAAGAGAGCTCCACTTATTAGTAATAAGATAAAAATTGCATTTATATTTAAGTATTCTTTAAAGATTTTATCCCAGACTTGGTTTATTATAAGTAGCAATAAATAAACAAAAGTTATAATTATAAATAGTAATCTATTTATCCTGAGAAAAAGCCTAAGGTTATCGCTATTTCTCTCTATAAAAGACTTCATATATTTCAAATTCTTCTCCAGATATTATTTTTTTAATGAGTAAATCTTTTTCGTTTTTTT
>JRER01002032.1_pt1 | contig 12771 bp, 13 predicted proteins | sample 210161 | NCBI WGS metagenome assembly JRER01 (sample SAMN03019618, study PRJNA260268) | marine sediment metagenome | biome: Marine; feature: Sediment; material: Clay; isolation source: clay from marine sediments 136 meters below sea floor depth collected from... | place: New Zealand: Canterbury...
TGGAAAATCTTGATTCTGCACTAAAAAAAATAAATGGTTATCTTACAAATCTATCAGCGTCAGCTTGAGGTAGTAAGGCAAAAGTTTGGTGATATTGTGAGCGAAGCTGAAATCCTTTACACGGAGAGCAAAGAGCCACTAAAGTTAAGGCTAAACATAGTGGATGGCTCGATTGTGGATATTTTCTACTCAACTGGAGGCAAATATTCCTATCATTGGGATAGAAGAATAGTTAATGGCTCGGTTTATCGCCACGATAATGCTCCACATAAACACTGGAGGAAAATCAAGACTTTCCCTAAACACTTTCATCAAGAGGCAGAATATACTGTCAAGGAAAGCTACATAAGCGATGATCCCTTGTCTGCCATTAAAGAATTCTTAGGCTTTGTAAGAAGGATACTGATAACAAGTGGATAGCAAAAAATGAGAGAGACAAACCCAACAAACTCAAACCACTAGCGACTCTCGACTCCTGACTATCGACTCTAGACTTTAGACTAATTTGACTGCCGACTATCTTGCCTCCACCGCATCAAAGCTGTATAATGTGGTATTGGGCAGAAATCTTTACGCACATTCCTCTCTCGAAGGGAGAGGTTGGGGCCTATCCTGAGCTTGCCGAAGGTGGAACGGTAATTTTTGAGTGTCGCTGTACCGAGAGATAAAAAGATTTAAAAGGGGAGTATTTATGTCGAGACCTCTAATTGAAGTTGAAATAGACGGCAAGAGGTTAAATGGAGTCTTAGATACAGGTTCTCGCCGGTCATATATTAGGTCTGAAGTTGCAAAGGGATTTTCTGTAGCCCCAATTCAACCGTTTGAAGTAAAATTGGGAGGGGAAACCTTGAGCTTGAAAGAGGGAAGGTTTATCTCCGGCATCGTCAAGGACAGCAAGGGAAGGGGATATCGTTTCAGTCACGTTCTTTTCCCTGTCGAAGATTTAGGAGAGGAAAATGGCAAAAGAATCGATGTGCTCTTTGGAGCAGTTATCCTTGAAGATTGGGGGACGCTTATCGATGAAAGCACCGTCCCTCCTCAAGTTGATCATCGCATCCTTAGGAAAGGTGAGCTAGTGGAGCTCTAAGGCCCGTGGAGTAAAAAATACTCCACTGGGCAAGGAAACGCTTAGGATGAAAATCGCCATTATCTTGGGAATTCGCCTGAAAGACTATCGACTATCGACTGATTTGACTGCTGACTAACGTTCCTCTTGACTAATTTGACTCTCGCCTTTAGACTAATTTTGACTACTGACTGTTTTTTGGACTAACGAATGCTGGAAATAAAAATCTGTGAAATTAGAGGCAAATGTCCGGTGTATAAGGTGGGCGATAAAATAGTGATAGACGATCCCAAGATATTGTTGGACAAAACAGATGCACTCTGTACTCATGCACTATCAACCTTGCTTCATTACGTTACCATATTGGAACACGACTGGTGTCCTGTGAAGCTCGGATTAACAACACCCCAGGCTCCAGACCGTGCCTATATGCAATGTGTCGACCCAGGAGAGCCTTATACCGAAGGCGGGACAGTAATTTTTGAATGTCGCAGAATAAAGTGAGGCTTAAATGAATGTAACTCTTGATATCCCCCAAAGAATCCTACAAGGGCTTGAAGAAAAAGCTCGAAAAGAGGACAAGCCTTTAGATGAAGTCATGTTAGAAGCCTTGATTGATCAGGCAAGCCTGAAGGATCCAGAGACTAGAATTGAGGTTCATCTCAAGCTCAGCGACAAGTTTCTTCGTGAAGCAGGAGAATTGCTGGCGAAGGAAGATTACATCCAAGCTGGTGAGAAAGCCTGGGGAGCCGCGGCACAAAGCCTCAAAGGCGTAGCAGCAGGAAGAGGTCAAGAGCTACGAAGTCATAGTGAATTGCACCAATACATTGGCAGGTTACAAAAAGAGACCCACGATCCCCAATTGGGCAGCCTCTGGATGTCGGCAACTTCCCTGCACCAAAATTTCTATGAATCCTGGCTCTCTCCCGAGACGGTGAAGGTGGGGATAGAAAATGTCAAAAAGTTTGTTGAAAAATTGAAAGGCTTAAAGCCATGAAGATAGCAGTAATTTTGGGAACCCGCCCTGAAATAATCAAGATGTCCCCGGTGATAAGAGCTTTAGATAGACATAACTCACCGATTACCGGTCACCTATCACCCATCACCCACTTCATCCTCCACACTGGTCAGCATTATTCCTACAACCTGGATAGGGTCTTCTTTGAACAGCTAAAACTACCACAGGCCAAATACAATCTTGAAGTGGGTTCCGGCTCGCATGCCGAGCAAACGGGAAAGATACTCATCGGCGTAGAAAACATCCTCCAGAATGAAACCCCTGATATTGTCTTGGTAGAGGGCGATACTAACTCCGTGTTTGCCGCTGCTCTGGCAGCTATAAAGCTTCATATAAAAGTTGGTCATGTCGAAGCAGGCTTAAGGAGTTACGATAGAAACATGCCTGAGGAGATTAACCGAATTTTAACTGACCACTGCTCCGATTACCTGTTTGCTCCCACCGAGAAGGCGAAAGCAATTCTGCTGGGGGAAGGAATTCCTGCAGACAAGATATTTGTCACTGGCAACACCATCGTTGACGCTGTTTACCAGAACCTAGAATTAGCCAGGGAAAAGGAGACACTCAAAGAACTGTCGACTGCCGACTATCGACTAATTTTGACTGCCGACTCCTGACTATCGACTAATGCTCCTCTTGACTAATTTGACTATCGACTCCTGACTAACGACTAAAGTCCCTCTTGTTTTCGCTGTATTAAAGCTATATACTTTATAGCATTCGGACTAATGACCAATGACTCTAGACTATTGACTAACGAATGCTGGAGATAAAAGTCTGCGAAATTAAAGGCAAATGCCCGGTATATAAGGTTGGCGGGAGAAGAGAAGCATATGAGGACTGAGATAGGTTTTAGCTCGTACTTCAAAAGAGCTGGTCAATCTTTCAATTCTTGGGAAAATAAAGTCCTACTGATTCATACAAGCTCTCGTTACGAAGCATCTTAAGTTATAAAGGAATTGTAATTATGGATATCTTGGTTACTGGGGCTGCAGGGTATATAGGTAGCATAGTCACTGAGGAGCTAATCAAGCAAGGACACTATGTTATTGCCTTGGATAATCTCAGCCAGGGACATCGTGAGGCCATTGCCCCTGAGGCTACTTTTGTCCTCGGCGACTACGGCAATTCTCAACTTCTAAAGCAGATTTTCTCTGCCTATCATATAGACGCCGTAGTGCATCTTGCTGCTGAAAGCATTGTCAGTCTTTCCATGACTGATCCTAGAAAATGCTTCCAAACAAATGTGGGGCAAGGGATAAATCTTCTGGATGCAATGCTCAAGCACCAAGTGCATAAGGTGGTGTTCTCTTCAACTGCTGCAGTCTATGGTGATCCCCACTCGGTGCCAATTCAGGAAAGAGAGCCTCAAAACCCCATTAATGCTTACGGCGAATCAAAGCTTATGTTTGAGAGAATATTACGCTGGTATGGACGAGCTTATGGCCTTAAATCTATCTCTCTGCGCTATTTTAACGCCGCTGGCGCTAGCCACCATTTTGGTGAAGACCACAATCCTGAGACCCACCTCATACCTAATGTCCTTAAAGTTGCCTTAGGACAAAATGGATATGTGCCTGTGTTTGGCAACGATTACCCCACTAAAGATGGCACTTGTATTAGGGACTATATCCACGTCTTGGATTTAGCCCGGGCTCATATTTTAGCCCTGGACCATTTGGATAATGCATGTGGAGCTAAGAGCTATAATTTAGGAAATGGCTCAGGTTATTCAGTGCTCGAAGTAATTCAGGCAGCAAGGCAGGTCACTGGCAAGGAAATCCCCGTCAAGATATCCCCAAAGCGGCAAGGTGACCCGCCGGTGTTGGTTGCCAGCTCTGAGCTGGCAAAACGGGAGCTTGGCTGGCAGCCCAAATATTCAGGATTAGAGACTATAATAGACACCGCCTGGCAGTGGCAAGAGAAACATCCCCATGGCTATAACAAATAGAAAGCAAATCTCAATACTGCTGACCATCATAGCTATCTTGCTGTGGGCACATAGCATCCTATTTGTTCAGTTTCAGATTGGATATTTTGGCCTGATTCACAGCTTACCAATAACTTTTTTCGTTGCTTTAGCCTTTCTAACTGCTGCTTCAGCTATCCTCTGGGTTTCTAAGGAGAAGCATGAGGGGTTATTGTGTTTACAGCTATTAATCTTTGTTTCAGCGCTATGGCTGATCCCACCGCTAACTGGAGGCTCATACCCTAATGTGTCGGAGGAATTATGGGTTCTCAGGCAAGGCAACTATATTGCTGAAGAAAGCCGCATTCTCGCCAGCCAAGTAGCCTATTTGTCTTGGCCAGGAGTCCAAATTTTATCTGCTATTCTAGCAAGGTTACTAGCTATAAACCTTGAGCCAATATCGGATATATCTCCATTTTTCATGCAATTGCTTTATCTTGTTCCCGTTTACTTTTTCCTCCGAAATATGGGTGGTAACGAGCGGGCTAACTATTGTTGGGCTGGGCTTTGGATCTTTTCTTTAGCCAGTTGGACAGCGCAAACGCATTTTTGCCCACAAGGCGTCGCTTACTTTCTGTTCCTAGTGTTACTGGCCCTAATAACCACTCCTTCTTTATGGGAGAAAAGCTCGAAATCTGTTGTTCTTTTGTCTTTAACGGCTGTCACCTTTGCTGCTCTAGTAGTTACTCACCTGCTTACCTCCATTGCTGCGTTGTGCATTTTGGTCGTCCTTTGTGCTGTAAAAAGGGGTAAAAGAGTAGCACCCGTTGTGGCAGTTTGCCTCCTTTTACTAGTATGCTGGGATTTCACCGGTGGTGGGAGTTACATTAAATATGCTACATGCCAGCCTATTGTCACTACTGTTACAGCACCTCCGCCTAGCGAGACAGCACCTCCGCCTAGCGAGACAGCACCTCCGCCTAGCGAGACAGCGCCTCCACCACAAAAATTCGAGCCTGGAATTAGATGGGGATTGCTAACCTTCGAACCAAGTGTTATCGCAGAAACTGAAGTTATGGGGCATCTCTCAGGCAGTGCGTCGCATATCGCCGTGTGTAGGCTGCGAATATTATTTTCAGGGATACTTGCTGCGCTGGCCCTTGCCAGCGCCATTCTCCTTTTGGTCAGAAGAAAATTTAGTGTTGTCATTCCTCTCATAGTTATTGCTTTAACCCCTTTGTTACTTTTGCTGCTTTCCTCTCATTATGCTGGAGGGCTCATCGGCCGTCTTTATTTATTCGCCCTACCATGCGTGGCATATCTCGTAGGAAACCTTTTAGATGTCAAGAGGCGAGAGAGAGTTGTTGTTGCTCTTTGCCTTATATTAATTGCGGTTGCTCCTCTGCATGTGATATCCCACTATGGGAATCAAGCTCTTGATTATTTTCCTCCCCGGGAGCATGCTGAACTATATTTTTTCGATAACAAGACAACCCATGGCTATATAGCAGGAATGCCGTTTTTAGTAAGGGTAAAATCTGTTCCTCCATATCCATATCAGGCTATAAGTTTCTCCCAGTTAGACCACCAGGGCGATATGTTAACCATCAAAACTCCGCTATCAAGAACGATGCCTTTCTACATAGGTACAAGCTGCAGAGACAAGGAACGGTATAACTTCTTTGGTGGAGATGCCCAATCCACAGAACAGCTTGAGCAATTGGCAAACAGTGCCGTAAACTGTAATTTGGTTTATGATAATCAAGACTTTAAGATTTACATTTTGAGGCTGACTACCGATGAATAGGCAGAATTGCTCCATTTCCGTCATTATTTGCACCTATACTCTAAAGCGGTTCAAGGATATTTTAGATGCAGTGGAATCCATTGAGCGCCAAACATACAAAGCTCATGAAATAATCGTATCCATAGACCATAACCCTGAATTGTCGAAAACATTGCGACAAGCACTTCCTCAGCAAGTAACAGTCACGTCAAACGAGGATGCTCCTGGATTATCCGACACCAGAAATGCCGGGATTAAAATAGCGACCGGAGACATCATAGCTTTTATTGATGACGATGCTGTCGCTGACAGAAACTGGCTTTACCACCTGGCATCAAATTATCAGAACTCAGAAGTCATGGCGGTTGGTGGTAAAATCATGCCACTGTGGGATGAAGGACAGCCTTACTGGTTCCCTGAGGAATTACATTGGGTTGTAGGCTGCACATATAAAGGTCATCCACAGACTAATACCCGAGTCAGAAATGTTATTGGCTGTAATATGTCCTTCAGGCGGGAAATATTTGATAAAGTTGGTAATTTTACAACTCAAGTTGGCAGGACAGGCAGTAATCCACTCGGTGGCGAGGAAACAGAATTTTGCATAAGAATATCTCAAAACATACTTGGAGCAGAAATAATGTATGAGCCTTCCGCCATTGTTTACCATAAAGTGCCAAAAGCCCGCCAGAAGTTAAGTTATGTTTTAAAAAGAGCTTATGGTGAGGGTGCTTCTGTGGCAGTGATTACTAAGCAGTATAGCCAAAACAAACCGCTTTCAACAGAATCAGGCTATCTTCGCTATCTTCTTACGAGTTCAATCCCAACGTATAGCAGTAATGCTATCAGGAAGCATTCAGCTTTTACTTTGCTAAAAGCATCAATACTAGTAATAGTTATTGGGATAGCTGCCCTAGCATTCATTGGTACTTTGTTCCAGCGGCTTAGAAAATACTAGTGAGAAACTTAAACTATGCCTATAACTGAAAAACAGTAACAGTTCGCAATATGGCGCTATCAAATACCCTAGTGAAATGGGTTATAGTCAAATAGTGAACGTTTATTAAAAAGAAAACCTATATTATGAAGATATGCTATGTGTCACCGACTAGCACTGAGGGTAACGCTCTCGCTGTGCATACAACTGAAGTGGTTACTGAACTCTCGAAGATTGCTGAGGTGCATCTAGTTGCTGCGCAGTATCCCAAAGGGTGTAACAACTTGACAGTCCATGAACTTGGCAAATGTAATATTCCCTCTTTAGCGCTCCCACGATTTATGGTAAAGGCTGCCGTTTTCCTGGCTAATTTCCTCCGCAGGCAAAAGGTGGATGTACTTTATGCTAGAGATGCGCTTAATGCATTTGGCCCGATCTTGATTGGGAAGTTATATAAGAAACCGACTATCTATGAAGTAAACGGGGTTCTTGAAGAAATAAAATACAAAAGGCCTGAGAAAAGATTTGCCAATTTACTGGATCGTTTATGCATAATACCACTTGTATCTCCCTTTTATAAGTTTAATGCTAGGTATGCTAGCCACATAATAGCAGTTACAGAAAACATTAAGGGGATATTAGTCAATGCCTACAAAGTTGAGCCATCGAGGGTAACGGTTATTCCCAATGGGGCAAACACGGAATTATTTAAGCCGATGCCCCTTACAGAAGCGAGACAAAAGCTGGAACTAGATCAAGAATACAGCTATATTTGCTTTGTTGGTGCACTTGTTGTTTGGCAAGGTTTAGGGACTGTCATAAGGAGTGCAAAGCTTGTATTGGAGAGCTGCGCAAACGCGCGTTTCTTAATCGTTGGCGATGGGCCTATGAAGGGAGAGCTTATCAACCTGTGCAAGGAGGGAATGGTATCAGACAAATTCATCTTCACCGGGCGCGTTCCCTATAAACAAGTCCCCTTATATATCAATGCCAGTGATATTTGTGTCGCTCCTTTCATCAGGGAAAGAAACGAAAGAGCAGGTGTATCCCCTCTGAAGATTTATGAGTATGCGGCATGCGGAAAACCAATAGTTACATCCAGGTTGGCTGGATTAGAATTCATACAGCAAAGCAATGCTGGCATATTAGTGGAGCCCGAAAATCCTCACGAGCTATCGGAAGCAATTGTAAAGCTGCTAAAAAAAGATGAACAACTTAGGGAGCAGATGGGCAAGAATGGGCGGGAATATGTTGTGGAGAACTACAGTTGGGAGGGCGTGGCCAAAAAAGTAGCTGAGGTTTGTGAGCGAACACTTCGAGAGCACAGGGAAGCGACGTGAGGGCGGGAACTAAGAGGAAACTATCAGCACCTTTCGTTTCTTGCTTTCAGCGGCTGTCAATTCATTCTCCCGAATGATGTTTCATTTGTTTGTTTACCTGCTTGCCGTTTGTTTCTAAAGCTATCCCGCCTTCCTCTAAGAATCGCTTGCACCATAAATAAAGCTGGTTGATAGAAACCCCTGCCTTTTGCAAAGACCTCGGTGGCTAATCTCATCACTAAAAGTGGCTAGCACTATCGCCACCTTCTCATCAGTAGTATACCTTCTTCCCATGTCTCCCTCTGGTGTCTCTTCCTATGCCCCTCGGGACACGTCTCTGACCTCGAACATATCGAACACTTATGACTGTAAGTGCCTTATCACAAAATTTTGCATATTTTTCTTGTAATTCGTGGCAATAATATATTCGTTGAGATTGGAAATAGTATCTCTGTCAAGTTTTTTGAAAGTATTTATTATCTTTACAAGTTCTTTGGGTGTGTCGGCATAACGTGTAACCCGACTATCATTCAAGACAGTTCCATAATATTGTTTTGATAGATTATCAATGTTAATTAAAATATTTTGTACTCCAAGTGAAGGAGCTTCAAGTGCACAAGTTGAATAAACTGTAGCGTGAAAATCAACATACATCATAAGTTCATAAAAGTTTTTATCCTTGATAACCATTACATTATCAGGAAGATTTAGGGTGGAATAATGTTTTTCCTGTGGCTTTCTAGGAATTAACAGATAAAAAATGGTTTTATCTAAATTTGCAGCTTGACAGACAAATTCAATTGCATGTTTTTCCACTGTCCACCCAAGGGTGACTCCAATGCTTCTTTTGTAGGTTCTTAATTGCTTAATCAAATTACATTCGGGTTTATAATTTTTTCTTACATATTCTAAATAAAAGCTACCAACGGGGTAAACATTCTCAGGTTCTATAAATCGTGAGTTATCAAATGTTTCTAGTTCTCCTCTCCCAAATACCAACAGATAGTCTGGAAAATAGCTTTTATCAATTCCAACACCCACATTGTATGCTGGATGTTCTCTACCTATAACACCGTGTTGAAACTCAATCACTTTGATTCCAAGGTCTTTGGCAGCTTTAACAGCAGGTATGTACCCATAATAACAACTTAATAATATTGCTTTGGGCTTAATCTTACGAAATAATAAATTGAAGCCTCTTCTTTGGGCGTTAAAAAATCTAATTTTCTTCACATCATCAATTTCTAAGCCGTATTCTTTTTGAATTGTTTTTAGTATAGATTTATTTTCAATTGTGTAGTTTTTGTGTATGAACATTTCCAAGGTCACTGCCAATAATGTTAACAGATCAAGACATACGATATTTTTAGTATGCACTTTTTTAATTGGGAAAAGTGAAGGAGCTGGGGCTTCTATATATAACACTTTGTTCCTCCCAAGTTCATCAATGATCGGGTCGAGTAGCTTATTAAAGTACTTCCCATTGATGTTTCTTCTTTCAAGTGTATTAGAAAGTACAATATAATCATATTTACCAAACCAATTCCTTAAGCCATAGAAACTATTTTTAAGCATTTTCATGAGTCTTTGGGCAAAAAATGGGTATAACTGCTCTTCGCCCCATTCAGATGCTATTTTTTTCCTGTACTGAAAATGGTAAGCTATCCGTAAATATGGCCAAACTTGCTGTCCATTGACCAAGATTGTATCAACAGGATACTTTGTTTCGATTTCTTTCAGTATATTTTTCATACTCTTTTGCTTTTCAAGGAAAACAACCACGGCATTTCATAGGGTTTTTGCACTTAATATCCATGTAAGAGTTGGATATCAAAATACCTTGGCCTGCCTCCACCATGGCTATATGTCAATAATTATTCTCTCAAGGCTCTCTAAATTAAATCCATCAAATTTGGTTACATTAGCATCATCCACTAAGATAAACTTGCATCCCTGGGATGCCAAAAGTTCCTTCAGTAGTCTTAGCTTTGTTCTGGAAGAGATAAAAACCAAGCTCTGCTTCATCTCATTTACTCTCCCTTTTACTGGTACTATAGTTTACCACCATCGTTGCGCTCGCTCTATCATGTAGACGTCTCTAGTTGTATACTTACTGCCGCATTATACAATAGAGGTAATCATTGGAAAACTCATATCAGAAATTTGCCAAAGACGTCCTTATTATAGGAATTACCAACATCCTAATAGCGCTGAGCGGCATCATTCTATTACCTCTTATCACTAAGACACTGGGGGCTCATGACTACGGCGTATGGGCACAGGTACAGGTCACCATAAGTCTGGTGATGAGTTTTGTGGGTCTCGGTCTCCCTTATGCTATGACCAGATTCCTGCCTGCCAAGATAGACAAAGAGGAAATACAGGAGGAGTTTTATTCAGTATTTTGTCTGGTATTTCTAGTCACCCTGATTGTCTCAGTTATCCTGATTATATCAGCAAACTTCATTGCTGGAGCTTTTTTTGAGGGTGCCACGGACATAGTTAGAATAACCGGGCTTATTATCTTGGCATGGACATTAGATAGTGTGTTCCTGAGCCTTTTCCGAGTCTTTCGGCAGGTGAAGAGATATTCTATTTTCATGATTGCTAATACGTACGGTCAGGTCGGACTAATTGCTTATCTAGTTTTAAATGGACATGGAATATTAAGTATGGTTCTTGCTGTTCTGGCAATGAGAATTGGAATCTTTTTTATCCTCTTCTTCCTGGTCAAGTCACAAATCGGCATTAGAAGACCTCATTTTTGCAGAATAAAGGAATATCTAAGTTTTGGTTTACCGACCATTCCAGGGAATATCTCCGCTTGGGTAGTTGCCTCCAGCGACAGATATGTCATCGGCTATTTTCTGGGGGCAACATCAGTAGGGATATACTCAGCCGGGTACGGATTGGGAAGCCTTGTGATGATACCTGCTAGGATATTAGGCTTTGTCCTGCCCCCCACCTTGTCCAGGCTTTATGATGAGGGCAGGCTAGACGAACTAAAAACACACTTAAGCTACTCCTTAAAATATTCGCTAGCAATAGTCATCCCTTTTGTCTTTGGAGCTGCTATCCTTGCCAAGCCAGTGTTAGGGCTGTTCTCTACCTCTGAGATAGCTAATCAAGGATATTTTGTTGTGCCCCTGATTGCCTTAAGTATCCTGTTTTACAGTGTTTATGTAGTAATAGCACATATCTTAGTCGTGGCTAAGAAAACTAAAATAATGGGCCTTATCTGGATAATTGCTGCGGTAGTTAATCTGGGGCTCAATATTGTAGTTGTGCCCCACCTTGGGATACTGGGAGCAGCCCTCACTACTTTAGTTGCTTATTTTCTAGCGTTAGGCATAGGAAGCGTTTATTCTTTTAAAGAATTCAAATTCAGTATTGATTGGCACTTCATTATTAAGAGTCTGGTCGCCTCAGGGATAATGGCTTTAGCCATCTGGTTGATGCATCCACAGAGTGGCTTAGCTACTATCATCACTGTTATAGTTGGAGTAGCTGTTTATGGAGCAGCCATCTTCTTGCTGAAGGGATTTAAAAAGGAGGAGCTCTCCTTCTTTCAGGGGTTGTTTCAACGAAGCACTTCTATGCCGAACTCTGATGATAAAACCGAGTAGGATTTCACCCACCGGATATTAACTCCCAGCCAAGCGGTGTTCCCTGCCGAATGTCTCGCACGGCTCGTCGACCCAGCACATCTTTCAGACATCGAGGATGCAGGCCATAACTTGGGCGGATAGAATGCACATTTTCCTCGGTAAATATTTCACTTGCTTTCATATCCTTAACTATAAAGAGCGAGCGGCGAAAGACACGGCTTTTAGCCTCTTGCTCTCCTACCTCATATCGCACTTCACCCAGCGCTTTTTCAGCAGTTCTGATTGCTTCTACCATTGCCTTAAACTCCTGGGGTTCCAAGGAAAAGGCGCTGTCGGGGGTCGGGACGCTGCGCGAAAGGGTAAAGTGTTTCTCTATGATGCAGGCCCCCAACGCCACTGCCGCTACCGGCACAGCAATTCCTAAGGTATGGTCAGAAAGGCCAACAGGCAGCCCAAAGGCTTGGCTCAAGTGAGGAATGGTACGCAAATTCGTCTCCTTAGGTGGCGCTGGATAAGCGCTGTTGCACTTGAGCAAAGCGATTTGAGAGGCTCCAGCCCTTCGTGCTGCTTGCACCGCCTCATCTATCTCAGCCAGCGTTGCCATACCAGTCGAGATAATTATCGGCTTACCCTTGCTGGCGATATATTCAACGAGAGGGAGGTCTACAATTTCAAATGAAGCAACTTTATAAGCTGGCACGCCCATTTCTTCCAGAAAATCCACTGCTGTTTTATCGTAAGGTGTGGAGAATAAGTCAATCCCCAGGTCGTGCGCTACCTTTTTGAGTTTTGGCTGCCACTCCCAGGGCATATAGGCTTCACGGTAAAGGTCATAAAGGGTCTTCCCAGCCCATAGCGACCCCTCTTCGTGGCGGAATAGCTCCGAGTCAATGTTAATGGTCATAGTATCTGGCGTATAAGTCTGCAACTTAACGGCGTCAGCGCTGACTTCCTTCGCTTTCTTAACTAACGCAATAGCGGTAGCAAAATCCTGACGGTGGTTGGCTGATAGCTCGGCTACAATGTAAGTGGGATGCCCTGTTCCAATTCGCTGTTTATTAATTTCAATGAATGGCTTTTCAGCATGCATTGCGTTCCCCTCCCACAATGGGCAAAACCTCTTTCAGT
>JRER01001349.1_pt1 | contig 12747 bp, 9 predicted proteins | sample 210161 | NCBI WGS metagenome assembly JRER01 (sample SAMN03019618, study PRJNA260268) | marine sediment metagenome | biome: Marine; feature: Sediment; material: Clay; isolation source: clay from marine sediments 136 meters below sea floor depth collected from... | place: New Zealand: Canterbury...
ATATAAGTCCCCTCCTCTTTCTTGGGGATGTTTCAGTACTTTCTATTTGAGAAAGTTTTTCTTTTGTATTAACTAGTAACTTTCTCTACTTTTTATCTTCTTTTGCTCTCACACAAAGTAAAACCTGTCTCATAAGAGCAAAGTAGCAATATACAACGCGCCAACATTCTCACAACATCATGTGGCATCAAAGTTGATAGTATAATCTATCTTTATTTCTATGTATAACCTTTGTTGAATTAGCATTTTCGCTCTCAAGATAGCATCACCATGTGTCTATACCTAATACCACCACGCCCAATTATTCGGACCGAAATCCTGCTTTTCATAGCTCTTCTCCAGTCAACTCAAATTTCTCCAATAATTTCTTAATTTTCGTGAAGATTGGATCAAAGCTTGCTCAACATCTCCTTTCATCTCCTCCAATGAAAAATAGCCAGAAAAACCAGAATTTTTCATTATTTGCATAACTTCTGATATTGGAAGATTTCCTTTCCCCAAAGGAACCCATTTTTCCCAAGAGTCATACGGATTCCCTGTTCTTTTTTCACCCAAATAAGCGAAATCTTTAATATGTACATGATGTATTCTCCCTCTAAGATAATTGAAGGTTTGTTCGACTGGTTCACCATGCACTACTGGGTGAGCGATATCCCAGATTGCGCCAATATATTCGCTTTTTGCCCTATTTAATACCGTGGCTAGGTCTCTACCAAGGCTGACACTGTCATGGGTCTCAAGCAACATATGAACTCCGCGTATCGGAGATACTTGAACAGCTTCTAGCAGAATATCTGCTATGTATTGAAAGTAATCCTCCTTTGTTTGGCTTTGAGGAATTTTACCTGCGAAGATTCGCATATTTGCTGAACCTAAATCTGCTGTTAGCTTAGTGTAGTCTTCCAATCGAGCTAGCATTGTAGTTCTTTCATCTCTGCCAAATTGAGAAAACGAAAAAGGAGTTGCTACACAACTTATTTCAATCCCGGAATTTTTAAATAGTTTCTTTATTTTTTTCCTTTCAAAGCTCCCTGTTCCTATCGATACTCCATGCCGATGTCCTGCTCCAACTCTAAGATCTACCCCTTGATAATCATATTTCTTTGTGGAATCGATAATTCTTCTCAAACTCCATTCTGGACAAACTAGAGTACAAAAACTGAGTTTCATAACCTCTTCTCCTTTCATGAATGGATTCTGGAAATTTCATTTTCGCGCCGTTTGGTTATACTTCTGCAGATGCATACAAGCCCTCTCCCAATGCCATTCTCTTCTTTCTATATCGTTTTCATAGATTTTGTCTTCAGAGGAAATCTACCAATGTTATCATAACAAGTTATTTAGTCTTGGAGACTTGATGAACTTAATCATGAGAGAGTGGCCCACTCTGTACTATCTTAGGATAGGCCGTTGGAAAAGCTCTCAGAGGTGGCGACAGTCCACGAGAGGCTAAAGCCAAGTCGTCTTTAGAATTGATAACGAGAAAACATCTTTTGATTTACTGAAAAAGGTCTTAGAGATTCATTAAGAGCTATAATAGAGGCTGTGCAAGCAGGGGATGATGTTGGCCTACTTGAAAAACTCAGTATCGGGTTAACTTCTCCTCATCACCTTACTATCGAGCCCATTTTTCACGGAATCAAGCACCGTAAAGGTTCCGTTCTTGCTATTGTTGTTCTGGTACGTACACTCTCTGAAAGTGCCCCTACATCTCTAAAGGAGAAAAGAATCTGTGAATCATTTGACTTAGTTTTGATCACCATTCTACTTTTCTACTGCTATGATGTCATTATAAATGCCTGGTCGACGATCATGAAAATAGACGCGACGGGCTTCTCTTTCACCCGAAACGACATCCCAACGGCATCGCAAATTGCTTTCTCCATTTAGATGGAGTTTTGCTGTGACTACCCCGAGATTTTCGCCGTTAACTGCAAGTATCTTCCCTAGAGGATCTACTATAAGACTTGGGATATTCGATCCTGAGGTTATTAAGAAAACACCATTGTCAATTGCTCTAACTCTGGGTACTATTTCCCAGGCCGTTCTTGCCCATTGGGAATTTACTCCAACGGGCCTGATATCTCCAACTATAGGAACAAACAACATTTCTGCACCTTTAAGAGTCAAAATTCTTGCAACCTCCGAGATTTGATAATCCATACAAATCATAATCCCGATTTTGCCAAAATCAGTCTCAAAAACGGGAAACTTGTTTCCGGGCACAATAGCACCTAAAATTTCATTTCTTGGAAGATGCGTCTTTCTGTATATCCCGCCGATCTCGCCTTTTCGACCGATTAGAACTCCGGTATTATATATGTTGTTATCGTTGCCTCTTTCTATAATACCCGCTATCACATACATATCATAACAACGTGCTTTCTCACTTAATCGGTCGGTTGTTTCGCCGGGTATACGCTCAGCAATGATCTCATACGGTTTGGGAATATCAACTTTGTTGATCGCTTCTGTAAGACAGGCTATATCAACTTTTTGTTGACCGGCCCTGTCGAGCAGCTTACAGAAATAATCTCTATTTTCCTTTGAAGTGCTAGGTTTGCCAGGACAACCGTGGGTAGTTGCCACTTTTACTGTTCGTTTTTTCGGAGGAATAACCTGCACTATGGCTACATTATTCCACCATATGCCTCCTTTTTTAGCCCATTTTAAACCTAGCCTTATGTCTATCGCTTCTGCCTTCTTTGGAGCTTTAATTACTCTAAGACACTGGCTCCAGCCTGTACCTGCGCTGTACTCATCAGCATAGGTATAACCGAGACTTTTCCCATTTTTGTCTAACCAAGTTAGCACTGCCTCACTACAATTATCCTGCGTTTTTATTCCTTTGGTTAGATAATGGGCACTAAATCGGTAATACTCCCCTCCTTTGACTCCCTTAACCGTCTGACTCCACCAACCATAACAACCAACCTTCCCTGTTGCAATTAAAGATACACAAGCCCTACCGCAGAAAAATGTCTTTTGATCCAATCTAAATTCTGGCGCTAAAGATTTGCTAATAGTCCCTGTATTCCATTTTTTGGGAAACATTGTATCCGTATTAATCTCTTCGAATCTTGGATTTACAATTAGGTTTTTGGATCGACTTGTCTGATTTGACATGCTATGCTCCTGTAAATGTATTTAAGAAACTGCCCAGCTAAATATTCTCAAACTTCCCATACTTAATTCCAGATTTAATGAACTGTATGTAATTATCTCTCAATTTCTTTGATACAAAAGTAATAGGGCCGGATGTGGTACCTAGAATAAATCGTTCCTTGCCTCCTAAGCATATCGCTTCCTTTACTTTTTTATCGATTTCCTCAGGTGTCAACGACTCTAGATCATGAAATTGTATATTTCCAACCAAGGTCATTTTGCCTTTTGTGCGATTCTTTGCGTCCAGAAGGTCAATGTCTCCGTCAGGAGAAGCCTCTACGGGGTCTGTAAGCTCAACTCCCATATCTATCATCTTTTCAAGAACGGTATTAATGTTACCATGACAATGAACAGCCACATGACCTCCATATTCATGCACCAGATCCATCAGTGATTTGTCATATTTTACTACAAGTTCATCGTAAAGTCTGGGTGACATCATGGGAGGAGTTGCTTGTTCAGAACCACAGAAACGAAATATAGAACCAACTTTATTTTCCAGAAGATACTTTAATTGTTTATAAAACCTTTCGAACGTATATTCAACAAGTCGTCTAATTGTATCTTTCTCGGTCAGACACCACATCAAAAATTTCTCAAATTTAAGTAAATGTGAAACACAAATTAAAGGTGTGCCAACTCTTACAAACATAATTCCTTTGTTCCCTAAGTTCGCTTTTTTCTGAAAGAAGTTTGCAAGCGGTACTTTCTGGGGTGATGAAGGAATAGAAAGTAGCTTATTTACATCACTTTTGTCTTCAATCAGGGGTTTTTCGACCCATATTGTAGAAATATTTTTCTTTTTCCTCTCAATATACTCAAGCATACCTCTTGGTGTAGAGACTTTATACTTAACGACTAACTCTTTATTCCTTTCTCTGATTTCTTTGGTGAATTTATTTGGTCTTAACCACCATTTTCTCTCTAACATAGGAAACTCATAACTTTGGACAGTATCAGATTTTTTTTGAGCAAATGCAAGAATATCAAGATAGTTAGGATCTTCCCTCATCCATTCATCGCGGTAACCGGCTGGAAAATCCGTCTCCTCAGGTGACGCTCGGTTAACTATCTCACCGTATACTGAAGGTGCAAATACTGGAACTCTATCAACTTTTTCCCCATTTATCGTTCTCAATATCCGTTCTCGTGAGCTTAATTCAATCATTAAAACACCTTCTACAGAACAACCATATTTCAGTGCTCTAAGTAATTCATTTATCCTTTCATAAATCCTGTCATCATAGAAGAGATAAATCTTTTCTGTACCGCTACAAATATAGCTACAGTTGGTAATGTCCCTAAAGCGCTGGCCGCTAATCCCAATCCATACTCAGGCATAAATCCTCCTGAAATAACTGCTTTGACCACTAGGGGAATCGTAAACATCTCTTCCGTATCAATAACTATAAAGGGCCATAGAAAGTTGTTCCAGTTTTGCATAAGCACGAGCACTCCTACAATCCATAATATTGGTGACATCATAGGCAATGCGACTTTTTGATACATCATAAGCTCTGAACAACCATCCACCCTAGCGGTGTCTAATATCTCGTCAGGCACACCGCCACGTACATACTGTCTTACCAGGAAAACGGCAAAAGCAGGAACTGGGCCTGGTATGATTAATCCGTAGAAAGTATTCAACCAGTTGAACGATCTTATCAATAAATAACGTGGTACTAATATACTTTGAAATGGAATCATCATGGTTGATAGTAGAGCGAGGAAAAAGAAATTCCTGCCGGGGAATCGATATTTAGCAAAAGCAAATCCCGCTAATGGACAAAAAATGAGGGCGATTAGAGTTCTGGCACCTGAAATAAATGCAGTATTGAAAATGTTCCGCCAGTAAGGATACCTCTTGAAGAGTTCCTCGTAATTGAATAAATCGAATCCTCGTTTAGGTAATATAGTAGGACGCATAGAAATAAGCTCAAAGTTGTCTTTAAACCCCCCAAAAAACATCATAAAAAACGGAGATAAACTAACAGCTGCGAGTACAATTAGAATCAAGTGTATAATTATCGTCCATACGTTTATCTTCCTCATATCACGCCTCCCGCTGCTATTTTCTAAGCAAACACGTATCTGATATCCAGAATTTACGTCATTAGTCAGCTGATGTATTTTCTAAATTGTTCTAAAGTTAGAAACGACAAAAAAAGGAGTTACTGTCTTCGAAGGCTAAATAGCTTCAGTTGGAGAAAGCTGATTGTACCAATAATTAGGAACATTACCACAGCGACACTTGAGGCATATCCCAATCTAAAATATTCAAATCCATTCCGGTATAAAATCATCGAAAGGGGAGCCGAGGACCATTGAGGCCCTCCCTCTGTTAAGATGAAAGGAACTGCAAATATTCTAAGCGTGTTGATAGTACATATAATTAAGACAAAGAGAATAATTGTCTTCATCAGTGGAAAAGTGATCTTCCAGAATAACTGGAATTGGTTAGCACCGTCAATTATAGCGGCTTCATATATTTCTGGTTGAATCCTTTGTAGCCCACCGAGCATAATAAGGATGAAGTAACCTAACGTCATCCAAATACTTAAAAAAGAGACTGGAAGCTTGGAAAAACTATTCGATGTTAACCAAGGGATTGACTTAATTCCCAAGACACTTTGCAGTACTACATTTAGTGAGCCACCTTCTGTAGCAAAAAGGATTCTACACAATACAGCCATTAATACTGGCGAAGTTATGTAGGGGAGAATATATATAAAACGAAAGGTAGATTTCATTCTGGTATTTTTCAAATTCATAAGGGTGGCAATTACTAAACTAACGAATACAATAATGGGGACAATGAAAGACCAATAGCAAAGGGTATTCACCACAGAAGCCAGGAAATTTGAGTCACTTAGTAAATCATAATAGTTAGCCAGTCCCAGAAATTTTCTCTGTCCAAACAAACCCCATTTACAAAAACTCAATATAAAGGAGAAAATGATCGGTCCTAAATCAAATATAATATAGAATATGAAAAAGGGAGCGATGCAAAAGTATGCAAATTTATTCTTCTTTATCTGGTTCCACATATAAAATCTTCTTGTTCCAGATGGTTCATTTTTTGCAGAGTTATGAGTCTAATCCTTCTGAATTCCCGGATACGAATCATAGGCCTCCTTTCCTGAAGGAGAAAGAAGGCCTATGAAGGCAAGAAGCAAGAAACTAATACTTCCTAATTGCTTCCCTGCTTCTTTTACCAATTACCTTGATCACTTCCTCTGGACTCAAGTTTTCCTTCCACATTTTGTAACATTCCTCGCCAGCTATATGTTCGATTTCTTGAGCGGCACGATGGGGTCTCACTGTAGGTGGCCTACTGTCAAGAATAGACTTAGCCCATATACTGGCAGCTTCGTGGCCTCCAAAAAATTCCCAAGTCTTCGATCCTTCAGCTAACTTCTTCAAACCAGGAACATATCCCGCTGCTATGAGATTAAATTCATTACCTCTTACATATACACCTTCACTTGAAGCACACAAGAACTTGACTACCTCCCAGGCTATTTCTTTGTTCTTGCTATTCTTGTTAATAAAAAGGTAAGCAGGATGGTGAAGACCAACCCGCCGTCCTCCCTGCTTGAAAGCAGGCCATTCGCCAATCCTCCATTCGCCATATCCTTCCATTCCAGGTTTGACAAGGACTCCTATATGTTTCCAAGTAGTAGCCAAGCTCATCCAGCTAGGGATCTTCCCTTCTACGAAGGCAGTAGATCCTTCCGGATCTTCAAGGACATAAGGATACCCATATTTCATGTATGTTTTTATCGCTTCTATTGCTACGAGACCTTTACCCTCTTCGGTATCGAAAATATACTCCCCCTTGTCATTGAAATGATTACCATCTATCATACTGAGTATTATGTTAGGATATCCTGTTCCCACTGTCTCCGGGTCGAATCCAGTTATATACATTCCTAACGCATTGAGTTTCTCGCTTGCCTTTATCCATTCCTCGTGTGTTTCTGGCAAGGAAATCCCGTGTTGTTCGAAAATGTCTTTGCGGTAATACACGCAGCTCATACTGCTATCATAATTTAAACCATATGTTTTTCCTTCCGCGTCTGTAACCGCTTCCAATCCCAAAAGATCATTTTTCATGGGTTCAATACGCTCCGTCAAATCAATCACAGCTCCTGCTTCCATAAACTCTGCTAATATGGTCCAATACGTCTGGAGTACATCAGGCCGGGGTGATCCAGCACCCACAGCTATTCTCTCTTTTCTGGCAATGTCGTTAAATGGAAAGCCCGTAATTTCCACTTTTACGTTCGGGTATTTTTCGTAAAACCCGGCTTTTTCAAGAGTTCCCTCTGCAACTTTCATCCAATGAGCTCCTCCCCACATCGTCACTTTTCCCTTTAACTCCTCAGCAACCGCCACTCCGCCGGTCATAAAACTAATTAAAACCACAATAACCAGTAGATGCACAATCACATTTTTATTTATCATTTTTTCTTAAACCTCCTCTTGAAAGACATGGTTCATTCTTCTGTAGAAAGCCCCCAGAAGACAAACTAATCTTCAACGCTTTTTCCTCTTTGGAAAGCTTTCCCTTATTTCCCAGCTAATAGCCTATTTACTTTTTCACCTCCCTTCTGGCCTTGTTTTTAGCTTTCCCTTGCCAAGGATCTAACTTCACTGTTAATTGTTAGCAATTTTTTTTGTCAAGAGGCACCTTCCGAGAAAATTGCCTCTTTTGTCCTCCGGGAGAGGAAAAGAGCCTCCTCTGACATAGCTTTGTCGTCTAAGTAGAGAAGATCAGGCCAATCGTTTAAGGACGCATTCAGCCCCTCAAGCTGGATAAGGGAAATCCCTTCCACTTTCCCCGGGGAAAAGCCTTGAGTTGATGATTTAAGGGGTAGAAAGCTTGCTGCGAGTTTCCGATACCGGTAGGTTTGAAACGGTTTCCATTACCCTGTACGGACCCTAAAAATAGGCTGAACCTGATCTCAACGGCGTTAGTGGTGCGTTCTATTCTCTACTCGGGTAGCTTCTTGTAAGGGAAAAGGTCTTTTGATTTCTCTCGATAAATCCAATGCAGGATGTTCCTACTTCCTTTTCTTTGTACAAGAACGACTTCCTCACAACCCCTGGCTTTGGACTCGATTTTACCCTTTAAATGACCTCACAGATCAGAGTAATTTTCTCTCCAACGGACATATATGTGCCTACAGTCCATTTTTCTCACCTCATATAGATTATCCCACACATACAAAATGGATCTGTCAAGGGGAAAACCTAAAATAATTATGACAAAGACCTATTTCAATTCAGAGAAGATTAGATCACAACAAGTAATCTCTTGACTAGAAGGTAATTTGCGTATTTGTAAAAGAACATCAGAATTCGCCTAAATTACTACCAAAAGGCATTTTTCAATTTTTGGGGATTTCCAGCAATCATCTACTCAGCTACTTGGGTAAAAAAATCTTCACGAGGTAATTTTGCTTTTCCCCATTTATTCCCGAACAAAAAGGGCTCTGCTCACCCAAACTTTTCCTACTCCGCTTATAACTATCCTCAACTCTACACATTTGGCGTCTATAGGAACTTGAGCTCCGAATGAATCTTCAATCCAATCTGTGGTCTCTGTTATCAGCCGGCCTTTAGGACTCCTAGCCGCATCACATATAAGCCCACCCATATCATCCAGAAAAGCCATCTGCAGAAATACGATAGCATTCTTTAATTCAGCACGTACTCTTGCTCCCATTTTATAATAATGGTTTGGTTTTACAGCAACATTCTGCTGCAGATAAAGCACACCGTTTCTCTCGTATTCCAAACCCGGGCACTCTTTTCCTTTCCCATCTCGGCCCCAAATTAATTTACCTCCCCCCTCAGATAATCTATCATTCAAAATCCATCCTTGAGGTATTTTTCCTTTAATGTCCCGGAAAGAACCGTTTATTAAATTCGAATAAACAGGTACCTGTCTTCTATAATTATGAAATTTCCATATTATGTTGCCCGCTTTGTCCACCTCAAAAACTTGGTGATGCTGCTGATCAGAAATTAAAGTATTTCCGTTAGAAAGCCTGTCAGCCTCATAAAAATTAGCAAAGTAACCTACCTTATAAGACCATACTATATTTCCTTTATTATCTATCTCAAGAATGCGATGATTTTTTGAATCGGTAATCAGATAATTACCACTTCTCAATACGTCAATATCCCTCGGCCAATATAGTTTATCAGGCTCCCCATTGCCATACGACCAAACCTCTTTACCTGTTTTTGTCAAATGATATACCCTATTTCCATCCGAGTCAGCAACCAATATGTCTCCGTTTGGTAATAAATCGCAGTTATGGGGATGTCGAAATTTACCTTTATACTCTTTATGAACTTTACCTTTTTTATCTACTACGATAGCCCGATTATTATTTCTATCTGTTATCAAGATTTTTTCCTCAGAAATAAAATGTACATCATTAGGGTAATGAAGGTGAGTGCCGTCGGAGAGGTTTCCTTTCCCATCATCCCAATTTTCAGACGTGAAAACAACATTTTTATCTCTGTCTACCTCTAAAACTCGATTGTTATTCGTATCAGCAATTAAAATATTTCCATTTGGAAGTTGCTTAGCGCTATGAGCAAATTTAAGATTTTTGGAATAACTCCACACCACTTGCCCATCCGGACTTATTTCTAATACCTTACTGCCGGCACTCACCTCATTGCCTGCGTCTGCAATAAGGGTGTTTCCATTAGGAAGACGCTCTACATCGGTGGGAAAAAGCAGCATACCAAGAGGAGCATTTTTTATATCATCATTTGTCTGTCCGCTCATAGATCAACTCTTTCACATATATCCGAATTTTCTCAACTTCTCCATCATCTTCTCTTTATCCTGTTTTCTACCGTTTCTTTCAGTTCCCTGGCTTAAATCCTGCTCCCAAGCAGGCTTATCTGAAGTTTTTCTAGTGGTTGAACGTGCCCCCAACGATCTATATCCTTCCTTGTAAATACGGCAGTAAGGAATGCTGTATTTGTGAATTGCATCCCACACATCTCGTTCTTTAAAATGTAATATGGGACAAATTCTCACATGATCGGGAACAAACCTACCGTCTCCCCTGGGACTAAAATACTTCTCGTTCTGCCTCGCACCCTGCTCATCCCAGCGAATCCCCTCAAAGAAACCCTTTACATCTTGCTCCTCCAGATACACATTAAGAGCCACCGTTTTCATAAGATGATTGCCTACAAAAGACTCAGGTTCATAGGGAAAAGAAGCCTCCTCGAAGCCAATTCTTCTCAGCTCAGCTTGGTTTCTTTCATTGAGATCCGATACCTTTATGATCCTCCCCAACTTTCCTCCTGAATGTAGAGACACATCTTTATTGTGTAGATAGTCAACATTTAAATTCCACTTCTTTGAGATATCTTTTACAAATTTCTCTATTTCTTCAAAGATGTCTCCCTCATTTATAAAAAAGCATCGAGGCATCTGCTTGCTTTTTTCTTTACAAACCCACCTAATAAGCCAAGTGGTAAGGGTACTGTCCTTACCACCAGTCCAGGCGACTCTCAGACTCTCTGTACCATATCGCAAAAAAGCCTCGGCAATTATTTTTTTTGATTTGTCTATTTTTTCTTCTAGCATACAAGGCTCCCTTTCTTATATAGTTCAGTTATTTCCAAAAATGAGTAACTCTCGCCTCTCTCCCTTTTCCTGCGCAAGTTCTCAAAAAAGTGGGGCGATCATTCAATACTTCCTGAGAACTTTCCTTATTCCAACCTGACTGACCCTTCTACCTTTCTTCTCCTCTTGCCCTTTTCTATCTTTCTCCTTTTCATTTAAAAAGATCTAAATATTCTGGATTACTCGTCCTGTTGTTTAACCGATTAATGACCCTAAGTGTAGCTGTCATGGTGTGTTCTCGAGTTAATCTTTCTGCAAGCTCGATGTTCCTAGATCTGATTGCCTCAATAATGCTTCTATGTTCCTCAAAAGAAGTTTTCCATGATGAGGGTGCAGAAAGTCCTAATCTTTGGTATTTCCTTATAGGCAAGACTATACTCTCGTAAAAATAGATAAGTTTTTTATTCTTACTCACTTCTATCATTTTTCGATGAAATTCAATGTTAAGGCTAAGAACATCCTTAAAATTATTCTCTTTTATTTTTTCCTCCATTAAGTTAAGTATCGAATCTAGTTCAGATATTTCCTTTTCATCTAAATTAGGAATGGCTAATCTGTTGGCAAAACTTTCCATCATGCTTTTCATTTCATAGATTTCCTTGACTTCCCGTATAGAGAGTTCTGAAATAAATGCTCCCTTTCTCGGCACCAAGGTAATCAAGCCTTCTGTGGCTAGGATTCGGAAAGCTTCTCTTATGGGAGGACGGCTAATGTTTAAGGCATTAGAAAGTCGGCTTTCATTTAGTTTTTCCCCGCCCTTGATGTTTCCAGAAATAATATTCTCCCGCAAAGCATCGGCAATTTTCTCACTCATTAGCTTAGAGTGAACCAGATTAGATTTTATCTTTAATTGACCTATGTTCATATTGTTGCCTCATTAGTCTGCTTTTGCCAAGAAAGATTGACTTTTGGTTCCTACAAGGAAGATCAAATTGTCTATTGTTTATTATATACGAAAATAAAATTTTGTCAAAACCTATATTATCCCCTGAAAAATTGAAAGCCAAGCTTGAGTTTGAGAGTAGAGCTTGAGTTGAGGGTTTTCAAGCAGATGGGAGGCAACCTTTGACAAGACCGCCAGGTAATGATAAGATAAGTCTAGAGTCTCCGCTATCGCTCTATCAGTGGGCAAAGAATCAGCTTGCCCATTTTTAAAGTCTTTTAATTTAAGGTAAACGGAGGCAAAAATAGTTAAGAAAGGAGCCGAAAATGGACACGCGTATGCTTGATATACTTATTACTGGACATTGCACTCACGATATCATCGTCCGGAAAGATAGACAATTTCTCAGACTGGGTGGACCTCCCTCTTATATATCCAGACTTTTAGAGAGTTTAAACGAGGCCGTAAGGAACAAGGAGAAGGAGAGTCACAGTCAGGTAAACTATAGCATAGTTTCCAAGGTTGGTCCGGACTTTAAGTACTTCTCTGAGCTTCCCCAAAAACCTAGTCTAGTCACAAAACCAACCACCTGCTTTGTCAACCGTTACCACAGTAGTGAGAAAATCCAGGAGGTCAGGAGCATTTGTGAGCCTATTTTTCCCCAAGATGTTCAATCGAAGTCCAAAGTCGGTCTCATCGCAGGAGTCATCAGAGAAGTTCTACCTGAAACCATCGAGAAACTGTCCTCGCTTTGCCAGATTATCTTCTGCGACGTGCAGGGACTCATTAGAAAAGTGGACCAACTCGGCAGAGTCTATCATGTTGATTTGGCCAAAACGGAATTCTACGAGGTGCTGCCCAAGATCGATTTTTTAAGGTTAAATAGACTAGAATCACAATTTGTAAAGGTGAAAGAAATCTCGAGAAAGACCACCGTTTTATTAACGAAGGGAAAAGAGGGCTGCAAGATTATCAAAAAGGGGAAAGAGCTGGAGGTTCCTACTCGACCATTACCCGAAAAGGATCCTACCGG
>JRER01000188.1_pt1 | contig 12696 bp, 12 predicted proteins | sample 210161 | NCBI WGS metagenome assembly JRER01 (sample SAMN03019618, study PRJNA260268) | marine sediment metagenome | biome: Marine; feature: Sediment; material: Clay; isolation source: clay from marine sediments 136 meters below sea floor depth collected from... | place: New Zealand: Canterbury...
TAGGCTTAAACACGGCTTTCTCGTAATCGCTCCAGAGACAACCGCTGGAAAAGAACGGTTTGCCTCAACAATTAAAGGCGCCTTTAAATATGGAAAAGAAACAACGGATTTCCCAAAACCAGACCTAATCGTAACTGGCAGCGTGGCTGTTGACAAAAACGGGAATAGGCTTGGGAAAGGCCGCGGTTATGGAGACCGCGAGATAAGGATGATAAGGGAAAAGTTTGGAGAAGTGCCTGTTGCCACCACAATACATGACGTTCAACTAGTAGATTATGCACCTTCCACGCCGCAAGACGAGAAAGTCGACATTGTTGTTACGCCGACAAAGATTATTAGGGTTAAACGCAATAAGCGTTAAAACTAACCGTTGAAATGGGCTTTCGAGAGGGCTTGTTTGCAGATCTTACTTCAAGATGCGCTACAGCAGCTAGTCGAGTGGATGCAACAACTAGCACTGAACTACGGCTACTTCGGAATTTTTCTAATCAGCCTGATCGGCGCCCTATCCATCTTTTTCCCTATACCTTACACCGTAGTTATTTTCACTCTCGGAGGTCTATTCGACCCATTTCTAATTGCAATCGCTGCAGGACTCGGCTCCGCAGTAGGTGAATTCTCCGGCTACCTGCTTGGTTTTTACGGAAGAAAAGTTATCAGCGCGGAGCGACGTAGAAAAATGGAGTTCATGGTAAAAGTCTTCGACAGATTTGGCCCCATCACCATTTTTCTTTTCGCTTTAACACCCCTGCCAGATGACCTACTTTTCATTCCACTAGGCATAATGCACTACAGTCTCTTACGGGCGTTCATTCCAGCTTTGATTGGAAAAATGAGCATGAACTTCATCATAGCCTACAGTGGGCGTTATGCAATCCAGATTATTAAAGACATTTTTGGCGAAGGAAGCGACTGGATAGCAGTTTTGCTTGGAGGGCTCCTCGGAATAATATTACTGATAATCGTGATGGTCATCATGTTCAAGATTGACTGGGAAAAAGTCTTCATGAAATATGTGAAAGAAAAGGAGAAGAAAACTAAATGAGAGTTATCGCGGACCTGCACGTTCACAGCCGTTTCAGCCGTGCCACGAGCCAGAAAATGAACATAGACGAAGTTACCCGTTTTGCCCAAATCAAAGGATTGAACCTTGTGGGAACAGGTGACTTCACGCATCCTAAATGGCTTGAAGAATTAAAGCGCGACTTGGTAGAGGTTCAGGAAATAAGCCTCTACAAACCAGCCAAAGAACCAGCGTCTCCAGTTCATTATATCATAACTGGCGAGGTCTCCACGATTTTCACTTTCGAAGATAAGGTAAAGAAGATTCACCACGTAATTTTGACCCCCAACATTGAAACAGCGGTTCAAATTAATGAAAGATTAGCACGATACGGCAACCTCGGCATTGACGGCAGACCCACATTGGACATGACCGCGCCTCAACTCGTTGAAGAAGTAATGCAGATATCCAGCGAAAACGTTGTTATCCCCGCTCACGCTTGGACGCCTTGGTTCAGCCTCTTCGGCGCTTTCAGCGGCTTCAATCACATAGAAGACTGCTACCAAGACATGACGAAGCATATTCCAGCCCTCGAAACAGGGCTTTCTTCTGACCCTCCAATGAATTGGCGATTAAGCACTTTAGACAAGTATACTCTGGTCTCTAACAGCGACTGTCACAGTCACTGGCCGTGGAGAATAGGAAGAGAAGCCAACGTTTTCGAATTGGAGCCTTTAACGTATCACGAGATAGTAGATGCCATCCGCAGGAAAGACCCGAAACGCTTTAAGTTCACCATTGAAACCAACCCAGCCTATGGAAAGTATCATTGGACTGGTCACAGAAACTGCAAGGTTGCGCTTTCCCCTCAAGAGGCAATTAAGTTTGGAAATCGATGTCCAGTCTGCGGTAAAAGATTAACAAAAGGCGTGGAACAACGCGTCGAAGAACTCGCCGATCGCCCAGCAGGGTTTAAGCCTCCAAATGCAATAGGCTACATGCACCTCTTACCCTTATCTGAAATCATCGCCACAGTCTTAGGCGTATCCTATCCCAGCGTTCAAAAAGTTTGGGGCATCTACAACACTTTAATCGCAAAATTTGGCAACGAATACGCTGTGGTAATTGATGCTACCCAAGAAGAAATGTCAAAGATCGTCAATCCCAAAGTTGCAGAAGCAATCACGCGCGTGAGAGAGGGGAAAGTAGACGTCGTCCCTGGCTATGACGGTGTATATGGACAACTCCTAATCTTTCCAGAACAAAAAGAAACCATCCCAAAAAGGGAGAAAATTAAGCAGCGAAGCCTAGCCGATTTCATGTAAGTTTTCACTTGATAACGGTAATTTTTAAATGGCAGAAAGAAGCCAAACTAACAACCCCAAAGAAACAAGAGGCGATTAAATGGATTACCCTAAACTTGTAGAATTGATTCCAAGAGAAAAACGGAAAACCACTGCGGATAAGCTTGTTGACTTAATCCTCTCATCTAAAAACGATAATAAAATGCCTAGTGACTTAGCAAACACGATTCTTTATCAATGGCAACAGAACCTTCTCGCCAGCGAACCTGGGCTTTCAGCACTTCTTGAGGCAGCAGTTTTGCTCGAACAAGAAAAATCCCTCACAGTTTTTGAAGAACTTCAACTAAATGAAATAGCTGATAAGATTAAAGGAGAGGTCTAAAAATGGTTAGGTTTGGAATAGAATTTGTGCCTAAGGAGCCTTACTGGAAAATAACCTACTACGCCATTCAAGCTGAAAGAGGTGGATTCAGCAACCTCTGGATAACCGACCACTTCAACAACCGCAATGTATACATTGCGCTCACCACAGCGGCGATCTACACAAACAAGATAACGCTTGGTCCGGGAGTAACCAACCCCTATATGGTGAACCCGGTTTTCACAGCCCAAGCCGTAGCCACCTTAAACGAGTTAGCTCCGGCACGCGTAGTTTTGGGCATCGGTGCTGGAGACAAGACAACGCTTGCCAGCGTAGGAGTTGAAATGCGCAAGCCACTAAGCGCCGTTAAAGAAGCGGTTAACATAATTAGAAAGATGACCAGCGGAGAAAACGTTGTTTTCAAAGGAGAAGTTTTCCAAATAGCTGGCGCAAAATTCTTCTTTAAACCGAAAGGCAAAATTCCAATTTATATTGGTGCTCAAGGACCGAAAATGCTTGCGCTGGCTGGGAAAATCGGCGATGGCGTTCTCATAAATGCTTGTCATCCGAAGGATGTCGAATACGCTGTCAACCGCGTTAAAGCGGGAGTCAGCGAAGTCGGCAAACAATTCAGTGAATTAGATGTCGCCGCCTACACCTCGTTTTCCGTGCATGAAGATTTAAAGAAAGCAACAAAAGCGGCTGTTCCAGTCGTAGCATTCATCGTAGCTGGCAGCCCAAATCAAGTGCTCAAAAGACATGGAATAGACCCTAAAAAAGCCGAGGAGATCCTTAAAGCCCTAAAAGCAAACGATTGGGGCCACGCTTTCGGAGCGGTTTCTCAAGAAATGATTGAAGCCTTTTCTGTCTGCGGCACACCCGACATATGCATCGAAGGCATAAATCAACTTCTCAAATCTGGCATATCTCAGTTTGTTGTAGGCTCGCCAATCGGACCAAAGGTAAAGGCGGCGATAAATCTCATAAGCGAAAAAATAATTCCAAGCTTCGAAACTTAGCCTAAATACCTGTAGGCCTAAAACACCGTCAAACCTACTACTTAAAACAGTACCTGGTTTCTGAAAATCTTTCATAAATTTCACGATGTCTTCTTAACCTTATCTGGTTCCTCCTGATACTTGCGAAACAATTTTCTATTCATGAAGATCCAGTTTCATTGGGTGTTGTTTTCGCTCTGTTGGGCCCCTTTATTCCTCAGATCTTCAACGGTGTTGTTTACGCCTTTTTATTCTACATGAGCATCGTTTTTCAGGCAACAGAAACAACGCTGAAGGTTACTCAGCTTCTCGGAATAATAGTTGCCCTCACCTTGCCTGTATTCATGTTCCTTTTGCCAGAGTTGCTGGGTCGAGTCACAATTTACGTGGAAAAATCATTGACTCGCAAGTTGTTCAAACGCAGAGTTAAATAATAATCTGATGGCTAAGTTTGTTTCAAAGAAAGAAGGCTCCAACGGTTATGGATAACCCCATTATAATTGCTCCAGTAATCATCATAAGTATGCTGGGGTGTATCCGTTTTTCACGAGTTTTCCTCTCATTTCCGGTTGTCTCTGTTGACGGCTCATCCGATGGCTTCTTTTCTTGTAGGAATCTTGGTACTGCAATAAAGGCTCCAATAGCGAAGATTACTGCTCCCTCGAAGAAAAGGAGGTCACTTAGGATAGCTGTTCCTGACTTGCCTAAGAAGGCCCTGATGTTTGCGCTAAGGTATGGAGCGCCTAAAACAGCCACCAAAGCATCGAAAATCAACAGAGAAAGAACAATCAAGAGAACGTTCTTAGCTGCTTTAGGCAGCTCGAAACGTCTTGCCTTTTTTTTATTTTTTTTCAAAAGCCTCAGCTTCTAGGGAAACTGTTGTTTAAACGGGGTTTAATAAGTTTTCCAACAGCGAATTAAAGCTTGATAGGATTATCCGTTCTTAATGACTTAACGGAATGATAATCCCAGGAAATACTCTTCGCTTTAGGGGGCCCTATTCTTTTTTGTGTTTTCGGATTTTTCGAATTGCTACCTTGATCTTGGCGAGTATGGTTCGCCCCACAAGCTGCGGCAAGTAGAGGAGGGTGCCTGATAGAATAACGGTGATCACTATAGCGAGGAGTTGAGAAATGTTCTGGGCGGTTTCGGCTACATGGAATACTATGCTCACATACAATACGAGAGCATAAATTAACGTATCGAAAATCAATGGAACAAACGGTCCAGCTATGGCAAAAGTGGTGCCTACCACAATGAAGCGCATTGCCCCGATTTTTAAGGCTTCCACTGCAATCTCCATGTAATCTAAATCCTCCCTGGTTAGTTGATCTAGTGGGGCTTTCTGAATTGCTTTGCTGTAATCATAGGCTTCGAAAGCACTGGTTTCGAGTAGGACAGCAACCCCCACGAGAGCCAATAGTAGACTATACCCGGCGCTGTAAAAAACGATCAAGACGGTAACAACTATAACTCCAGTTAGAGCCATGACAAAAAGTGGCTGAAAAGCACTGGGTGTGATTATTCTTTTCGGTTTCATTGTTTTGTTTATTACCCACTTATAACTATAGCATGGGCCTTCCTCGCCCCTTTCACTCGGCGTCGTTGCCTTTCTCAGAGCGTCTTGCAGGGCTTCCATTTTGCCACAGACTCTTTGAAAATGCTTGATAAACACGAAACTCACGAGAAACGAAATCGCCCCGAACATTTCCATGAGGATTATAGCAACGACGTCAATATTTGTTGTCAAGTGGATCGATAAGGAAAGCTCGCTCTATGGGATTTAAATTTTGTCCATAGCGACCCTTTTAGAACTTTGCAAGTTTGCCTTCATTAACAAGAATATGTCAGCTTCGAACTTACGTGTGCACCAGGCTGCGAGGCTCTATTTGAGCTCGGAAGCACATGGTTGATGTTGAAAGAACTTGGAAAAGGGTAAATATTTCACTGTGTAATATATTTTTGTGGCGAAATGAGAATGAACAGGAAGATAAGAGAAAAGAAGAAAAGAAAAAAGAAATTGATTCTATTATTCTTCATAGTTGTTGTGATCGTCGTCGCTGTGGGGGGGGCACTATACCAAAGTCAGAGAGATAGGCTGAGACCCACAGCTGAAGAGTATTTTGAGATCTCTGATGTCACGCATGAGGGTTTTTTTGAAGAAAATAGTTCGTTGCTTGTTGTGCATAGACTGACATTTAACCTTACAACTGTTGGGGGAGATGCTCACTATGTTGTAGTTCAGAATTTGGGTCCTGATGAGCCTTCTGCATGGCATGAGTCTTTTATCGAGCTAGGAACGATGCTGCAGGGAGAAGTTGAACCAGTTACTCTCTCTACCGAATATGGTTTATACATTCATCTTAAAGAGAAAGGTTTTCCTGTTCAAATAAGAGTAACTTCTGAGGAAACATCCAAGGATCCGAAAGACCAATTTATTACAATCTATCTAACCCCAGATACAGGTGAATAGTAAGAAACGCCAACTTTTCAAACTTTGCGAATGTCAAAAGATACTGCTATTACGCTGGGGATACATGTACACAAATCATCTATGCGGACTCTTCTATTGCTTTACATTTATCTGTGAAGGGCTTTGGGCGCCTCCCTCTTCCATGTTTCATAGGTTGGTCTACTCTCACTTTTCTATGCTCCAGATATCTGGGTGACATATCAGAGGTCGGTTTCTTCGGAAACATTTCCATGGATATCGTCTTTCTGATTGTAAGTCAGCGTTCTCTAAGTGTTTATAACTATATGAGATATTGCCTTTCGCCATATTTGTCGCCTTAGGCTTAATTTTCAACTGGAACCAATTATCGCTTGGAGCAATACATACCCTTTGATCGGTCACCTTCAAAGACTATAACTGACCTTTTAGAAGAGTTAGTGGACATTTATTTAGTAACTTTATTCACTGCGTGCACAAGAACAAGTGACAATATGAGATACAGAGTCAGGTCTAAAGCCAATCTAACCCATAGGATCTCAATCGTAGTAACGGTGTACCAAGAATAGTGTAAGTGGCTTCTCATTTTAAACCATTCTAAGGGGAAGCCGTAGTAGGAAATATAAAGTCCGTCTATTTCAAAGGTGGGGGAAGGTTCAGTTCTGATGTGTCCAATGAATGATAAGAAAGTGAAAGAAGATGTCAAAATAACAATATAAACAAATTCTTTAAAGGTTACGAGAAAGAAGTCTTGAGCTCTGTCTTTAAATTTGGCGTATGTGCGTTCCATTTTTGAACACTGATGTTATTTGCGTTTAACTAATTAAAAAGTTGGTGCTTCATTTTTCTGTAGGCGTCGTGATAACAGTATAAGTTAGCTCTTGACGAAGTGGCAAGCTACAAAGTGTCCATTCCTTACATCTATAAGCTCCGGCTCCTCTTTTCGACAAATATCCATTGCTTTAGGGCATCTGGGATTGAATCTGCAACCCTTAGGAGGATTAACCGGGCTTGGGACATCTCCCTTGAGTACCATTCTTTTTTTCTTTACAGTTGGATCAGGAATCGGAATTGAAGAGATGAGAGCTATCGAGTAAGGATGGAGCGGCTCACGGTAAAGCTCTGATGTTGATGTTAGTTCCACCACTTTTCCAACGTACATAACTGCAACTCTGTCACTTATGCATTCAACTATACTTAAATCGTGGCTGATAAACAGGTATGTTAAGCCCAAGTCTTTACGTAAGTCCTGGAAGAGGTTAAGCATCTGAGCCCTTACAGAAACGTCGACGGAAGATGTTGGCTCATCTAGAACAACAAACTTGGGATTGATCACGAGGGCTCTAGCTATCGCGACTCTTTGCCTCTGCCCCCCGCTAAATTCGTGTGGATATCTATATAGGTGGCTTTCCGTTAGGCCTACTTTCTCAAGGATTTCCACCGTCCTCTGCCTACGTTCCGCTCCCTTCGCCAGCCTTTGCACCTTGAGTGGCTCTTCGACTATGTCCTTAACAAGCATTCGGGGGTTAAGAGAAGACGAAGGATCTTGGTAAACTATCTGCATCTTTCTCCTTAAGGGTTTCAGTTTCCGTCCCTTGAACGTAGAAAGGTCATGTTGGCCTCTGAGTTTTTTAAGCCTGCGAGAACCTTCACTTGAATTCTCAAGCTTCTCTATTTCCTCCATTACGTCGAGTGGAGTGTCGAAGTAGATGTGGCCAGCATTCGGTTTAAGCAACCGGATCACGGTCTTGCCAAATGTGGTCTTGCCACACCCCGACTCCCCAACCAAGCCAAAGCACTCTCCCTTATCTATACTCAGGTTAACATCGTCTACAGCTCTGACGTCGCCTACTTTCCTTCTAAATACTCCCCCAGTTAGTTTATAGTACTTTTTTAATCCTCGCGTTTGTAATAGAGTTGTCATTTGAGATGCCTCGTGTACAGGTGACATGAAACGAAGTGTTCCTTCTCTATTTCAATCATGCGCGGCCTTTGTTTGCGACATATTTCCATTGCTTTAGGGCATCTGGGGTGAAACCTACAGCCTGAAGGAGGGTTTATTAGGTTCGGCACCGTGCCGCTGATGGACTTGAATTCTTTTCCAGGCATTGGGATGGATTCCAGCAGGGCTTTAGCATAAGGATGCAGGGGGGTCTTGAAAATTTCGATTACGTCGGCGATCTCACAGACGCTTCCAGCGTACATCACCGCCACGCGATCGCACATTTCTGCAATGACTCCCATATCATGGGTTATGTAAAGGATTGATGACTGGAATCTGCTTTTAAGTCTCCTTATCAGGTCTAAGATACGAGCTTGAACAGTCACGTCAAGAGAGGTTGTTGGCTCGTCGGCAGTCAGGAGGGTGGGATTGCCTGCGAGGGCCATAGCTATTACGACACGTTGCTGCATACCGCCACTGAGTTCATGAGGATACATGTCGGCAACTCTCTGTGGGTCCGGTATCTCCATCTCCCGAAGGATCTTAACAACAGCCTTTCTAACCTCCCTGTTCGTTCTGCCCTTATAACGGTTGATGATTGGAATTTTTGAAAGAAGTTTCAGAGAAATGGAATCGGGTTTTTTTAACATTTTCTTGTAAATTCTTTTTTCAAGTCTATAGATGCGGCCCTTCAGTGATTTTACCCCTACACTTTCAATGTCCTTTTCAAGTTCATCAAGCACACTCTCGATGATTTCCTTTTTCCTGTGGTGTAAAAAGACCTCCGAAATTTGTTCCGCAGCTGTATACACGGGGTTCAAAGCGGAGGAAGGTTCTTGAAAAACCATGGCGATGTCCTTTCCCCTGATCTTCATTAAAGATGAGTCTTTTTGCTTTAAGAGATCTACGGGTCCATCTCCGGTTTTGAAGAAAACCTTCCCGCCCTCTATCTTTCCTGGTGACGGAATGAGAGAGAAGATTGAGAGACCCGTCATAGTTTTTCCGCATCCTGTCTCGCCCACGAGCCCCAAGGTTTCACCCTCTTTTACAAAGAGGTTAACTCCTTCGAGGGCTTTGACTACTCCTTCGTACGTGTAAAATCTTAGCACGAGATCTTGGACTTCGACAAGTTTGCTCAAATCATCTTCTCCTGAGAGTTGGATCCATGATGTCTCTGAATGCGTCGCCCAGCAGATTCCATCCCATACAGAAAGCGAATATGAATATGCCTGGTATCCAGTATGCGAACCAGTATTTGTACGGGTTCGCTACTGTCCCCGTGATCCAGTTTCTTGAGAAGCTTATCATTTGTCCCCAGTCTGCGTAACCCTTAGGAGCACCGAGTCCGAGGAAGCTTAGCGCGGCAGCGCCCAAGACGATTGATCCTATATCCATGGAGGCCATGATTAAAATTGGGTATATGGCATTTGGGAGAATGTGCTTAACCAAGATCCTAATGTCAGAGCATCCAACGGCCTTGGCCGCCTCGACGTAATCCTCCTGCTTAACTCTTAATATTTCCGATCGTAGCACCCTTGTATAGCCCGCCCATCCGACCAACGTAAGAGCTATCAAAACGTTGTCCAAACTAGGGCCTAAGGCCACGACCACCGCCATAGCGAGGATCAAACCGGGAAAGGCCCATATGATGTCGGTAAACCGCATCAAGAGTTCGTCGATGATTCCTCCGTAGTAGCCACTGAGGCATCCGATGGTGAGAGCAATTGCCAAGGAACCTAACACAACCAGGAAGCCTACACGGAAAGCTGTTCTAGTTCCCCAGATACATCCATAGTAAATGTCATATGCGCCTTCTGCCATGCCGAATGGGTGATCTGTGCTCGGGGGTTTCGGTTCGATGCCGTATCCTTCTCTTGGGATTATATAAGGATCTCGGCCGGTTGGGGGCGCCAGCACCGGGGCCAGCAACGCAACTACCGCGAAGAATACAACTATTGAAATACCAGCCAGGGAAAGGGGACTTTTCTTTATTCTCTTCATCATGAATTTCAGTTCAGTTATTGTAGGTGCTATCCCAGCTTTGAATTCGCTTAGTCGAGATTTTCTGCTCATTCCATCACCCCAGCCTAATCCGGGGATCTATATACGCGTAGAGTATGTCCACTATCAGATTGGCTGTTACGTAAATGACTCCTGTAAAGAGGGCGAAACCGAGGATTGCTGGCGCGTCAAGGTTAAGCGCGGCATTAGCAGCAAATTCTCCGATACCATGAATGTTGAAGACATACTCAGTTATTACTAGACCTGTTAACATACCTGCAACTAGCATTCCCGAAATGGTAATGACAGGAATTAGAGCGTTTCTTCTCGCATGCTTGTTAATGACTTCATTTTGATCTAAACCCTTTGCCCTAGCTGTAATAATGTAGCCTTTGTTGAGTGCCTCTAGCATGCTTGACCGCATTACTCTGATGATAAGTGCTATAATGACTACAACCAAGGTTACAACTGGAAGCACTAGGTGCTTCACCGCATCTATAAATATCCAGAGCTGTCCGTTTAGCAGTGCATCGACGGTGTTCATTCCGGTGTACACAACAAATTGTCTGGAATGGACAAAAACGTTGGCTTCTGCTCCTAGCCTTCCTGTCGGAAACCAACGTAAACCGACGGAAAATATTGAAATTAATATCAAACCAAGCCAAAAGGTTGGAAGGGACCATCCAAATATTGATAAGGTCCTTGTCGCGTGGTCGATGAGCCCATCTCGGTGTACCGCTGATTTAACGCCTAAATATATGCCCAAAAAGATGATGATCGGGGCGGAAATGATGGCAAGCTCAGCAGTGGCGGGAAGTCTCTGGATAATGGCCTTCGTGACTGGGTAGTTGATGGTTCTGGACCAACCTAGGTTGCCCCTCAAGACTTCTCTCATCCAGTTGTAATATTGGACTACGATGGGATCGTTTAGACCGTATTTGTCCATTATCTGTTCAATACTCTTAACTTCCTTTGGTTGTTCCTGTACGTAGAGGCTGACTCTCTGCATGGGGCTAAAGAATTGCATGACCGCGAAGATGAGCAGCGAAACGCCGATTAAGGTTGGTATCATCAGTAGGAGCCTTCTAATAGCGTACGTCCGTATACCCATTGTAGCTGACCTCTGTGAAGAATGCGTAAAAAGAGATTAATAACTTTAACTCTTTACAACGTAAGGATTGGAAATTGATACGGTGAGAGCGAGAAATGGGTCAGTGAGCTTTTGTTAGTGCGGTCTTCAGGTCAGGGAAATTCTGTTCTCAACCCCCTCATTTGCCTTTTGAGTTTGTTGTTTGCGTTCTTCGACGTAGTCAGGATGTTCCTTCATTAGGTGTTTATGTTCGATACATTTTGAGATGGTAAAGTTGACTAGAGAAGTCTTCCATAAGGATTAAATATTAGGCGCTACATAGGTTTTGTCGCTGAAAATTCGAAAAAGGAGAAAGGAGAAAGGAAATTGAACAAGAAACTTTTGACTCTAAGTTTGCTTTTGGCTCTATTGCTTCCAATGTTCATTCAAGGCGTAGCAGCACCGACAGTGTCGATACCTAACCAGATGCATATGATTTTCGAGTCGATTGGCGATCCGCAGACTGTGGATCCTGCTTGGTCCTACGATACGGCGAGCGGACTGTTGATCTTTAACGTGTATGACACGTTGATTGGCTTCGACCGTGAGGCCGTGGATAAATACGTTCCCAAGCTAGCTACAGAGTGGTTGATCAATCAGCCCCCACACCCAGGTGCTCCAACAGGCACGGTTGAAACTTGGTACTTCAAGATAAGAACTGGCGTGAAGTTCCACGACGGTTCGACCCTTACGACTGAGGACGTGGAATACTCCTTTGAGAGGGCGATGGTTCAAGACAGATCTGGCGGTCCAGTATGGATGCTCAACGAGCCTCTAATCGGCGAAGGCTGGCCAGACAAAGATGGTTGGCCACAGGATTCGAGTGTTATCATAAACCAGGTTGTTCAAAGCAACTCGACGCACGTTATGCTCCACCTCGCCATGCCCTACCCGCCGTTCATGCAGATTCTAAGTCAGACGTGGGCTTCCATAGGCAGCAAAGCCTTCTGCATATCTCATGGCGACTGGAATGGAGACTGGACAAACTGGAAGGCCTACGCGGACCCAGAACATTCGCCGCTAGACGCCGCTGGTGACAAGATGTGTGGAACCGGCCCGTACATGGGACCTCCCATGGAGGACCCTGATATCGGTACGGCTTGGTGGACACACGGAGTGGAATGGTCCATCGTCAGGTTCAAGAACTACTGGGATGGATGGCCAGCTGCGGGCAGCTCGAGCTATGTGGACAGGTTCACAGAGAAGGTGGTCTACGAATGGGAAACAAGGTACTCAGACTTCATAGGTGGATACGCCGACGCGGTTTACGTTCCCAGAGCGTATCTCCCAAAGATGATACTGAATTGGCCACAGAAGTGGCCAGACCCGGAGACTTACGCGCCGGGAATACGTTGCTTGCCTGGCCTACCAAGTCTGGCTTCTGCCGCCATGTTCTTCAACTTGCACATAGCCGAAGGATCAGGATACGTTGGCAGCGGATTGCTGGACGGAGACGGAATTCCGCTGGAATTCTTCTCCGACGTCAACATCAGGAGGGCCTTCGCCCAC
>JRER01000060.1_pt1 | contig 12605 bp, 9 predicted proteins | sample 210161 | NCBI WGS metagenome assembly JRER01 (sample SAMN03019618, study PRJNA260268) | marine sediment metagenome | biome: Marine; feature: Sediment; material: Clay; isolation source: clay from marine sediments 136 meters below sea floor depth collected from... | place: New Zealand: Canterbury...
GCTATCCTCATCGGGGTCATTGTGTCCCCTGAAGACTGCATAATGCCCTCGGCTGTCATGCGGAAGGACATAGCCACTGAGCCCACAAACATTATGCGCATGTATGCTGCTCCTTCGGCGACAACATCAGCCTCCACCCCCATCAGAATTAATATTGGCTCAGCAAAGAAAATGCCTATTGATGCCATAACTATGGAGAAGATAGCACTGAGAACGAAGGCTTGCCTTGCCACGTGATTGGCACTCTTGATATCGCCGCTGCCGATGAAACGGGCAATCATAGCTCTTGCCCCGACGACGAGACCCATGATCGCTGGCATGACGAACATTACAGCCATACCGGCAACACCCACCCCGGCAATAGCAGCTACTCCCAGTTTTCCCACCCATATCATGTCAATGGTAGGGCCTATCATGTTGAGGGTTTGGCTTATTATGACGGGCCAACCCAGCAACAAAAGGTTCCGAGTGATGCTGCCTTTTGTCCAGTCCCTGTCAAATGCAGCCCTTCTCCCAGCAGAACCCCTTACCTCTCCCATTGTAAGTAGTCACTTTCTTTCATAAGTAACTATTCCTTTCTTCTGGGCACGCCGTGAAGTGAAGCCTTTGCTTGTTCAATCGCCAGGCAACCCCAAACAATGAACCGGTGACGCAAATGGCGACCTCCTTACCAGTTAGAGCTAGAGCCAGACACGAGGTATCTAGGTTAAAGACTCGGCAATAATGTATTGGATAACTATCTGGTGTTCTCAGGATTCAAGAATAAGCTTCCAGTCAATTTTACAGAAGCATTGCTTAGGAAATCCTAACAAAATATCAACTAGAATCTCAACGTTGGCTAATCGGGGCGAGAGGATTTGAACCTCCGACCTCAGCGTCCCGAACGCTGCGCGCTACCATACTGCGCTACGCCCCGGTTGTTTATGCTATTATAGAGTGCTTTAATTACAGAAACAAGGTGAAACAGTAATGCTCACCCTGGTGTCATTCTGAAGGAGCACTTCGGCTTCGCTCAGTGTAAACTCGGCGACTGAAGAACCTCGGAGGCCCTTCGCGGAGCTTGTTCTGAGCGCCAGATTGCTTCGCTTCGCTCGCAATGACAAAGCGAGGGAGTTCAGAATGACAGGAAGCGAAGGGCTCAGGGTGACATGGGTGGTTGAATTCTTACATGAAGTATTGCGTTCTGATAATAGACGGTGCCGCCGGTTGGCCATTGCTTGAATATGGTGGGAGGACTTGCCTTGAACTGGCCTACACTCCAAACTTGGATGCTATGGCAAAGGAAGGCATTGTGGGACTTGTTCGTACCATCCCAGAGGGCATGGAGCCCAGCAGCGCCTGTGCTTGCATGTCAGTGCTGGGCTATGACCCCAGGGTCTACTATCGGGGCAGAAGCGCCATTGAAGCCAGGAGCATGGGCATCCCCATTGGTGAGGATGAGGTCGTTTTCCGCTGTAACTTGGTAGCTGTTCGGGATGGAAAGATGTGGAGCTATAGCTCAGGCTTCATCAGGAGTGAAGAGGCTAAGGTTCTCATCACTGCTTTAAATGAGAAACTTGGCAGTGATAAGATGCAATTTTATCCTGGAGTTAGCTATAGGCATATATGTAAGATAAGAGGGCACGAAGATACTCTTTTGGCTACTTGCACGCCTCCGCATGACATTCACGGCGAGCCCATTGATAGATTTCTTCCTCGAGGGCCTGGCGGTGACCTGTTACGAGACTTGATGGTAAAGTCGGAAGCTGTGCTATGCCATCACCCCGTGAATATAGCTCGGAAGTCTCGTGGCGATATCCCAGCCACAATGATCTGGCTTTTCTGGGGTAGTGGTAAAATACCTGATATGCCCGCTTTCAAGCAGGTTTACGGTCTTGATGCTGCTATGACATCGGGGGTTGACCTGCTGCGGGGCATAGCCCAGATGGTGGAAATGAAAGTGTTACATATTCCTGGAGTGACTGCTGGTCTGGACAATGATTACGCTGCTCAAGCAGCAGAAGCCTTGGAAGCGCTTAAGGAGTGTGATTTAGTAGTTATCCATGTGGAAGCACCTGATGAGGCTGCTCATGCTGGCTCTGTTGATGATAAAATAGGGGCTATCCAGAGAGTGGATGCAGAGATGGTGAGCCGAATCCGTGGTTGGGACAAAGATTCTCTTCGGGTGCTAATTATGCCTGACCACCCAACGCCAATTAAGATTCAGACCCATGTTGGGGAACCAGTTCCATTTATGCTGTGGGGTGCAGGGTTTGTAGCTAACGGGGCGAAGAGATTTACCGAGGCTGAGGCTAAAAGTACCGGCGTTTTCATTGAGGAGGGGTATAATATTATAACTAAACTAATAAGGTGTAGGGGGAGAATATGGCCTTAATAGTGCAAAAGTATGGTGGAAGTTCCATTGCTGATAGCGAGAAAATCAAGAATGTAGCTCGGCGTATAGCCAGGGCTAAGGACGAGGGAAATCAGGTAGTGGTGGTGGTCTCAGCAATGGGGGATACCACTGACGAGTTAATCCGAATGGCTCATCAGCTTAGTGAACAGCCAGAGGAGCGAGAGCTTGATGTTCTACTTTCTACCGGTGAGCTAATTTCCAGCACTCTTTTGGCTATGGCTCTGGCAAGTTTGGGCTACAAGGCAGTTAGCCTTACCGGTGGCCAAGCAGGCATCCAGACAGATTCTAGCTACAGTCGAGCTCGGATTCTTCGTGTTGACTCCAGGCGAATCGTGGATGAGCTGGAGCAGGATAATATTGTTATTGTAGCTGGATTTCAGGGTGTTACTCGGGATATGGATATTACCACTCTGGGTCGAGGTGGCTCTGATACTACGGCAGTTGCTCTAGCCGCCAGCTTGAATGCTGAGGTATGTCAGATTTACACTGATGTTGAAGGAGTCTATACTGCTGATCCACGCCTTGTATCTAAGGCGACTAAATTAAAGCAAATTGACTACGAGGAGATGCTGGAGTTGGCTAGCTATGGAACAAAAGTGCTGCACCCGAGAGCAGTGGAGTTAGGCCAGTTATATAATATGCCTATATTGGTAGCTTCCAGTTTTAGCGATAGTCCAGGAACTCTCATTTGTAAGGAGGCATCTATGGAAGTAAGAAATAAGGTTAGGGGTATTGCTCAGGATACCAATGTGGCTAAAATCACTGTGATTAGTGTTCCTGACCACCCTGGCATTGCGGCAGCAATTTTTGAGCCCTTGGCTAAGGCGAATATAAGTGTAGATACTATTGTCCAGAACGCCAGTATTGAGAATATTACTGACCTTACCTTTACAGTGGCGCGAAGCGACTTGGTTAAGGCAATGTCCATTGTAGAACCGGTGATAAAATCCATTGGAGCGAAACGATGTGTTACTGATTCTACCTTAGCTAAAGTCAGCATCGTAGGCACTGGCATGCAGAATACGCCGGGCTATGCTGCCAGGATGTTCCGCGCCCTTTATGAACAGGGCATTAATATCCAGCTAATCACTACTTCAGAGATAAGGATAACCTGCATTATCTTAGAGGATAGAGTTAAGGACGCTGTTCAGGCCTTGCATAAAGCCTTTGAACTGGAGATTGCTTGATGGCTCCGTATGTGACTGGTGACATATTAAAAAGCACTAAATACTAATATCTAAATCCTAAAAAATTAGGAATTGGGATTTTGGATTTGTTTAGAGCTTAGAAATTAGAATTTAGGATTTAAGTTAGAGGATGGCTTATCAACGAGAAGAGGAACAAGCTAGACTAGGACGACGATTGAGCGAGGAAGCCATAGCCTTGGCTATCCAAGGCAGGTGGGAAGAGGCTGTGGCAGTAAACAGAAGTATAATTGAGAGGTTTCCTGGTGATGTTGGGGCTTACAATCGTCTTGGCAGGGCTTTGGCAGAGCTAGGGGAGTTTGCCCGGGCTAAAGAGGCGTATAGCAAGGCTTTGGAACTTGCTCCTAACAATGTTATTGCGGTAAAAAATTTAGCTCGACTAGCTAGCTTGCCGGCGGCTAAAGCATCCTTAGATATGGGGCATCGTAGGGTTGCTCCTGAACTCTTTATTACTGAGATAAGCAAGGCTGGTGTGGTCAACCTTTGTAATTTGGCCCCAACGGAGGTATTAGCCAGGATGGGTATTGGTAATCAGGTCTGTTTGAGAGTAGAGGGTCAAAGCTTAGTGGTAGAGAATGGCCAAGGGGAATATTTGGGGGAAGTTGAGCCGAAACATGGGTTACGACTTATCAAGCTGATAGAAGGCGGGAATAGATACGCTGCGGCCATCCACAGTGTGGGGGAGGATGGAATGCGGGTAGTTGTTAGGGAGGAATATCAACATCCTAGCCAGGTGGGGTGTCCTTCCTTCCCTGTTAAAGCTACTGAGCGCTTGCGTCCCTACGCTAAAGAATATCTCCTTAGACGTGACGTTATTGCTGAAGAGGGTGAAGAAACAAAAGAAGTTGAAAGTATTGAAGAAGAGGCTGGGGAGAAAGCTGTGCCGGAAGGTTTTTCCATACTTGGGGAGGCTACTGAAAGCTAATAGCTGACAACTGACAATGGAAATTGGGATAGTAAAGCCTGTTGATATTGAGCAGGAGATGAAAAGCTCCTATCTGGACTATGCTATGAGCGTTATCGTCTCTCGAGCATTACCGGATGTGCGTGATGGCCTAAAGCCGGTGCAGCGGCGTGTTTTATATGCCGTGGATGGATTGGGACTACATCATAATAGTCCGCACAAAAAGAGCGCTCGAATTGTTGGTGAAGTTCTGGGGAAATACCATCCCCATGGAGATGCCCCCGTATATGAAGCTATGGTGCGCATGGCACAAGATTTCTCCTTGAGATATGTTTTGATTGATGGACAGGGTAATTTCGGCAGCATTGATAATGATCCGCCGGCAGCGATGAGGTACACCGAGGCTCGGCTTGCTGAAATCGCTGGAGAGATGCTGGACGACATTGATAAAAATACTGTCACCTTCCTTCCCAATTTTGATGATTCCCTCAAAGAACCATCTGTCTTGCCGGCTAGGTTACCTAACTTATTAGTTAACGGTTCCTCAGGCATAGCGGTAGGCATGGCAACTAACATCCCACCGCACAACCTGGGGGAGGTATGCGATGCCATCGCCTACCTAATTGACAACCCACAAGCCACTACAGATGAGTTAATGGAGTTTATCCAGGGCCCTGATTTCCCTACGGCAGCCATAATTTTGGGAAAAGAGGGGATAAGGAGTGCTTATGCTACCGGGCAAGGGAAAGTTATAGTTCGAGCTAAAACCAGTGAAGTAAGCACCAAAGGGGGTAAGAGCAAATTAGTCATTACTGAACTTCCCTATCAGGTAAACAAAGCAGCTTTGGTAGAGAAAATAGCTGAGCTAGTTAAAGCGAGAAGAATCGCGGGGATAGCCGAAGTGCGTGATGAGTCAGACAGGGAGGGCATGCGTCTTATCATTGAACTCAAAAAAGAGGCGCAACCCCAGCAAGTACTTAATAATCTGTATAAGAATACCCCAATGCAATCTGCCTTTTTTATCAACATGGTTGCTCTGGTTAAAGGGCGACCAAAAGTAATTAATCTCAAGGAAGCCTTAACTTGCTATATTGACTTTCGTCGCGAGGTTATTACTAGGAGGTCCCAATTTGAGCTTGAAAAGGCGAGGAATAGAGCTCACATTCTTGAAGGCTTTAGGATCGCTCTAGATAACCTGGAGCAAGTGATTAGACTTATTCGGCAATCTGAGACGGTTGACGCTGCTCGAGCCAATTTAATGACTGTTTTTAGCTTATCCCAAGCTCAGGCGCAAGCTATCCTTGATATGCCGCTGCGCCGCTTGGCTGGGCTAGAGCGGGAAAAAATGGCCCAAGAATATGCTGGAGTGGTGAAGGATATTTCCTACTTAGAGGACCTATTAGCTAATCCTAGAAAGATATTGTTCCTCATCAAGCAAGATGTTGCTCAGTTGAAATCCAAGTATGGCGACAAGCGGCGCACTTTAATTAGTGAGGAAGAGGTTACAGAGTTTCGTCAGGAAGATCTTGTTCCCCACCAGAGAGTTATAGTTACGCTTAGCAGTCAAGGATTTATTAAAAGGCTTCCTGCTAGCACCTACCGGCTACAGCGCCGTGGGGGAAGAGGAGTCATTGGAATGGTGACCCGCGAGGGTGTTTCGCTGAGCCATATTTTGGCCGCCGATACACATGACAATTTACTCCTTTTCACTGTTCGAGGCAGAGTTTATTGCCTTAAGTGCTATGAGATTCCTGGGGATTCGTCTCGAACTGCTAGAGGTATAGCGCTGGTTAATTTATTGCCCCTTGACCTGAAAGACAAAATAACTGCATTACTGGCTGTGGCAGATTTTCCTTCCAACGAATTCTTATTAATGGCAACTAAGGGTGGTGAGATAAAGAAGACCTCTCTGGCTGAATTTGCTTCCATCAGGCGGAGTGGGCTTATTGCTATGGGACTCAAGAATAATGATGAGCTGGTGGCAGCTAGGATAGTTACCGATTTGGATGAGGTTATTGTAGTAAGTCAAAATGGGCGAGCTATTAAATTTAAGGTTAAAAACCTAAGAACTGCGTCTCGTAGCAGTGGCGGTGTTCGTGGTATTCGTCTGACCGATGATTGCCTTGTCGGTATGGACACTGTTTTCCCCGATGCTTATCTGCTGACAGTGGCCGAGAGAGGTTTTGGCAAGTTAACTTCCGTGGGGCGTTATCCTATCCAGCAGAGGGGAGGGAAAGGAATCCAAGCCCATAGAGTGAGTGCCAAAACGGGCAAGATAGTGGCGGCTAGGATTGTGAGCAAAGGTGAAGGATATTTGGTGACGTTATCAAGCGTGGGTAATGTTGAGTGTATTCCCCTCGAGCAGGTCTCAGTTCAGAGTCGGAAGGGTCGTGGTGTACATATAATGGCATTGGCTGAAGGTGATGGCGTAGTTTCTATCACTACTATAGGCAGCCTGGCGGCAAAGTCATAAAAGTGTCCATAGGCAATATTTTCTGGGAGCTATGTTTAACCTTTGTTCCTATTCATGTCTCCGCTGGAGCTATTCCTAAAGACGGACCCTCCGCTGGCATCACTATGGCAGTTGCCTTAGTTTCAGCTCTCACTAAACGCCCTGTGAGTAAGGATATTGGCATGAGTGGCGAGATCACCTTGAGGGGTAAAATGCTCCCTGTTGGTGATATTAGGGATAAAGTGTTGGCAGCTCACCGTGCTGGCCTCAAGAAGGTGATTTTACCCAGAGAGAATGAAAAAGATTTACAGGAAGTTCCTCAGCAGGTTAAAGAAGAACTTCAATTCATCTTTGTTGAAAGCATTGATGAAGCACTTGAAGCTGCTTTAAGGGATTCCAGCAAAGGCATTTCTGGATGAAGTTAATTTTTATTCATGGTTCGGGAAATACTGGTGAAGTTTGGCGTTACCAAATAAAGCATTTCCCAGATGCTGAGGCTGTTAATCTCCCAGGTCATCTTTCTCCAGGAGAACCTGGTACTAGCGTCGGAGATTATGTTGATTGGCTACACCGCTATATTCTTGAGCGGGGATATACGGCACCAGTTTTGGCTGGGCATTCTCTAGGAGGTGCTATTGTCCAAGTGTATGCCCTGAAATACCCTCAGGAAATTAAAGCTCTCATCCTTATTGGTACTGGTGCCCGGTTGCGGGTGGCTCCACAGTATCTTTCTTTAATTCAAGAGGGAATAGAGAGTCCTTCTATTTGGATGCAAAACTTTCTCGAGCCTCAATACAGTCAGATTGCGCCAAAGCTAAAGGAGAAGTTGATAGCCGAAACGGCTAAAGTCGGGGCTGCAGTGCAGCTAAACGATTTCCTCTGCTGTGACAAATTTGATATTATGGATAAAATACATCAAATTAAAGCTCCTACCCTAATCCTCTGTGGCAGCAGGGACAAGATGACACCACCAAAGTATAGCTCTTATTTTGCTGCCAAGATCGAGGGCTCAAAACTCATTATAATTGATGGTGGCACTCACTACTTCTTTGCGGAAAAGCACAGGGCTACTAACCAAGCTATTGAGCAGTTCTTACATGCCCTTTAGTTTCTTTATATTTGTCCCTGCAGCTAGTTTGCCAGCGCTGTAATCCGCAGGCGTGGCACTTCCCCCCACGGCAATCTGGAGTCTCCCTTTCCTGCCAGAGGTTATAATACTCTCTTTTGAGAAACTCGGGAGTTACCCCAACATCAATGTGATCCCAGGGCAATATCTCATCCAGGTCTCGCTCTCGATTAGCATAAAAGGAAGGATCAAGCCCACATTGTTTGAAAGCAGTAAACCACCTTTGATAATCAAAGTGTTCACTCCAGGCATCGAATTTGCCGCCCAGTTGCCAGGCATGATAGATAACCTTACCCAAGCGGCGGTCACCTCGGGATAAAGCTGCTTCAATTTGGCTTACCTTAGGGTCAGACCATGAGAATCTCACTCGCTCTCGCCGCAACCCCCGCTTTAATAGGTCATATTTGAGGAGTAGCTGCTCCTCTGTTTCTTGGGCTAACCATTGGCAAGGGGTGTGGGGCTTGGGAATAAGAGTAGAAGTGCTAATTTGCAGTCTAAATTTTTGTCCTAAGTGGCGTATCTTGGTTACCAGTCCAATGATGCTACGCACATCGTCAATGGTTTCAGTGGGCAACCCCACCATGAAATATAACTTGAGATTTGTCCAGCCTCTATCCAAGGTGGCAGTTAGTGTTTTCAATATTGCCTCTTCGGAGATGTTTTTGTTAATGATGCGACGCAATCTTTCACTCCCTGCCTCAGGAGCAAAAGTCAGAGTTATTTTGTGCTGCGAAGGTAATAAATCCACCACCTTTACTGCAGATGTATTTAGGCGCAGGCTAGGTAAGGATAAAGTCAAGCCCTGTCCTAAGCGAAGCGAAGGCTCTCCTCCGCAATACTGATGTGATAGTTCGGCGATGAGTTTCTCGATAGCAGGATAATCCCCAGTGCTAAGGGAAAGCAAAGACACCTCATTATAGCCACAATATTTTAATAGCTTGCCTACAGCGTCTATTATTTCTTCCTGTGGGCGTTCTCGCACTGGTCGGTAAATCATCCCAGCTTGGCAGAAGCGGCAACCTTGAGTACAACCTCGCTGAATTTCTACATTACCGTGGTCATGCACTAGCTCGATGTAGGGGATAACTGGCTTAGTGACCGAGGATGGTAACTTGGTTACTATCCTGCGGGGAATTTTTGGTTTAGCTTCAGGTATCTTGAGCCTAATACTGTTTACAGTGCCATCTTTTCTATAATTGACTTGGTAGAAACTGGGAATATAGACACCGGCAAGCTTAGCAGCTTGCCACAGTAGCTCTCTTTTATTGCCCCTATATGCCCTAAAGACTTCCAGCAGTTCCACTATTATTTCCTCGCCTTCACCAATTACAAACAAGTCGATGAAGTCAGCCATTGGCTCTGGATTAAGAGCACAACTGCCACCGGCTATTACCAAGGGGCATGAATCTCCCCTGTGGGAGCTAAATAAGGGAATTTCAGCTAGGTTGAGGATATTTAACACATTGGTGTAAGTAAGCTCATAGCCTAAAGAAAAGCCAATAATGTCAAATTCCTTAATCGGGTGTTTAGATTCTAGGCTGAAAAGCGGCATATTTTGCTTTTGCAAAGCACTTTCCATATCTACCCAGGGAGCGTAAACTCTCTCTGCTAATACATCTGGCTGACAATTTAGTATCTCATAGAGAATAGGTAGTGCCAGATTAGACATGCCAATTTCATAGACGTCGGGATAGCACAAGGCAATTCGAATATGTGTTGTTTCCCACGACTTAGTGATGCTATTCCACTCACCTCCAGTATAGCGAGCAGGTTTGGAAACCTGGCTTAAGATATTATTAAGGTTTCTCATCTTATTAGTCCTTAATTTGAGCATTATAGCCTCTTATCATTCAACCGTTCAAGGCCTTTCTTTCCTGTTCAATGTCACCATCTCCTTCATGGTGACATTTTCCCTGAACAATTAGATGGTGACAAAATCGTAGAACATTAACACCTCTAATTCGATTAGTTGACTTTTATTATTTTTTTATGTTAACATGAAAATTTAGTGTCTACTGAAAGATAAAAAGTTATAGGGCTAAGAAAGCCGGCTAGTTGAAGTCGGGCAGAATTTTTGAAGTAAGTAGACCGCATCTAACTAGGCGGCTTTTTTAATTGTCTAAAATATGAGGAGTTGTAGAAATGCCAACAGTTAATCAGCTTGTTCGTAGGGGGCGGCGGAAGCTTAGTAAGCGAACTAAAGCTGTAGCGTTGCATCTTAGGTATAATGCCATGAAAGGCAAGAGCAGATGGACTCAAGGGTCGCCTCAGAAGCGAGGCGTTTGCCTTCAGGTTAAGACTGTTACGCCTAAAAAGCCTAACTCAGCACTGCGTAAGGTTGCCCGTGTAAGGTTAACTAATGGAATGGAAGTGAATGCTTACATTCCTGGCGAAGGGCATAATTTACAGGAGAGGTCGATAGTCTTGATTCATGGAGGTAGGGTCAAGGATGTCCCAGGAATTCGTTACCATATTATTCGTGGCACTTTGGATGCTGAGGGAGTAGCTAACCGGAAACGAGGCCGTAGTAGGTATGGCTCTAAGAAGCCCCAAAAGTAGCGAGGGTATTAAATGCCAAGGAGAGCTAAGAAAGTAGTAAAAAGAGTGATAGCTCCTGATGCTAAATATGGCAGCCTCACAGTGGCTAAATTTATCAATAAGATTATGCTGAGAGGGCAAAAAGCTACAGCTGAGCGTATTGCCTATGACGCCCTGCTGCTTACTGCTCAGCAACTCAATAATGAGCCTGTGGAAGTTTTGGAACAGGCGATTGGGAATGCCACGCCACTTCTTATGGTTAAGCCACGTCGTGTTGGCGGTGCTACTTATCAGGTTCCTGTTGAGACAGAAAGAGGCCGTGGGCGCTCTCTGGCCATGAGGTGGCTCATCGCCTCGGCGCGGGCGCGTAGTGGAAAGTCTATGGCGGAGAAGTTAGCAGCAGAGTTAACTGATGCTGCTCAGGGCCAAGGAGCAACAATTAAGAAACGCGAGAATCTTCATAGGATGGCTGAGGCTAACAAAGCCTTTGTTCATTATCGTTGGTGAGAGACTAGAGTGAAAGCGGTACTCGAGGTAAAGGATAAGCTTATGTCACGAATTTTCCCTTTAGAAGAGATACGAAATATAGGAATCATTGCTCATATAGATGCTGGCAAAACTACCATCACAGAGAGGATTCTTTATCACACCGGGCGTACTTATAAGATTGGCGAGGTGGATGAAGGAACAGCGGTGATGGATTGGATGCAGCAAGAGCGGGAACGTGGCATTACTATTACTTCGGCAGCTACCACTTGCCACTGGCGCCAGCATCGCATCAACATCATCGATACTCCTGGACATGTGGACTTCACAGCTGAGGTGGAACGTAGCCTTCGGGTATTGGATGGTGGGGTTGTGATTCTTGATGCTGTGGCTGGGGTAGAAGCTCAATCGGAGGCAGTGTGGCGCCAAGCAGATAAGTATAATGTAGCCAGGATTTGCTTTATTAATAAGATGGATAGGGTTGGGGCTGATTTTTATCGCACCGTCACTATGATCGAGAAGCGATTGCACGCCAAGGTTTTACCCATACAGCTTCCTTTGGGTGCTGAGAATTCCTTCCGAGGGATTATCGACCTCGTGGAGAACAAGGCAATTACTTTTCCTGATGATCCTTGTCTGATGCCGGTCGAAGAAGCTATATCGGAAAGCGATAAGACTATTGTGGCTAAATACCGCCAGGCGCTCATGGAAAAATTAGCTGAAAGCGATGACCAAATTATGTTGGAATACCTTGATGCGGAAGATATTTCTGCTGCGCTACTCAAAGCAGCCATAAGAAGATTGACCGTAGCTAACCAAATAGTGCCTATTCTTTGCGGTAGTGCTTTGAGAGGCAAGGGAATCCAATCATTACTTGATGCAATTGTAGCCTATCTTCCTTCGCCTTTAGATATTCCCTCTGTTCGCGCTATCAATCCTAGAGACGGAGGGGGGGTCTTTTGTCGCACAAGCGACGCGGAACCTTTTTCAGCTTTAGCCTTTAAGGTTGTTTCTGATCCGTTTATGGGCCGGTTAACCTACCTACGCATATATTCGGGCAAGGTAAAGGCTGGGGCACAGGTTATTAATGTTTCCAAGGGAGAGAAAGAACGTTTGGGAAGGTTGTATGTTATGCACGCCAATCGTCGCGAAGAGGTCAACGAAGCTGATACTGGTAGTATTCTGGCTACTGTGGGGCTTAGGAGGACATCTACAGGGGATACTCTTTGTGATGCTGCTCGACCTGTGCTTTTTGAATCCATCCATTTCTCTACCCCGATACTTTCAATGGCCATCGAGCCTAAGAAAAAAGTGGACCAAGACAAGTTAGCTGATGTTCTAGCTAAACTTGCTGAGGAGGATCCTACTTTTAAGGTTCACGGTAACCCAGAAACGGGTCAAGTTCTCATTTCGGGGATGGGTGAATTGCACCTTGAGGTATTGGCGGAGCGCATGTTTCGTGAGTTTGGTGTGAAGGTAAAAATTGGCAAGCCTCAAGT
>JRER01001270.1_pt1 | contig 12579 bp, 12 predicted proteins | sample 210161 | NCBI WGS metagenome assembly JRER01 (sample SAMN03019618, study PRJNA260268) | marine sediment metagenome | biome: Marine; feature: Sediment; material: Clay; isolation source: clay from marine sediments 136 meters below sea floor depth collected from... | place: New Zealand: Canterbury...
CATCCGGGTGCTTCGGGGGGCGGAGATCATCTTCATCGCCGCTGGGCTGGGGGGAGGGACGGGAAGCGGCGGCGCTCCCCTGGTGGCCGAGATAGCGCACCAAGAGGGAGCCTTATCCGTCGTCGTAGTGACGAAGCCTTTCGCTTTCGAGGGGAAGTTGCGGATGGGGGTGGCCCAGGAAGCGCTGGAGGCCCTGCAGGAGAGGGCTGATGCCGTGATCGCTATCCCCAACGATCGCTTGGTGGAGTTGATCGACGCCACCATATCACTGGATATCGCCTTCCGCATCGCCGATGACGTCTTAAGGCAGGGGGTGCAGGGGATCTCCGAATTGGTGACCAGCCCAGGGCTCATCAACCTGGACTTTGCCCATATCAGGAGCATCCTCCACGGTGCTGGGGTGGCACTCATGTCCATCGGCCAAGGTCAGGGGGAGGATAGAGCGGTGGCCGCGGCCGAGGCGGCGGTGGTAAGCCCTCTCACCGATATCCGCTCCATCGCCGGAGCCAAGGCTCTCCTCATCAACGTGACCGGGGGGAACGATCTCACCCTTTCGGATATCGACGGGGCTGTGGAAGCGATAGCCCAGGCGGCTCACCCGGAGGCTAACATCTTCGTGGGGGCCACGGTCGACCCTAAACTAACAGGGCGTATCCAGGTCACCCTCATCGCTGTGGGCATGGAGGGGGATGAATGGGCTTATGAGCCGCTCCAGATCCTGGTCGATGAAAAGCGGGGGTCGCCCCAATGGTTCGTGGAGACCTCGGAATTGGTGGAGCCAGCCACACACCACCCCTTCGTGACTGAGACCGATCTAGATATCCCAGCCTTCATCCGACGGAGGAGGGCTGGATCCTGGTTCAAGGAGTAACGGTGTCTAAGGGGAGAGCGTCGAAGGTAAAAGGGTATATCTACAGTCGGTTTCCGAAGATGAAGGGTGTGCAACCCAAGGTTTCCGCTTCTCAGGGGAGGTACGTTTATACCTTCAGGAAGAGACTCCCTGTGGCTGGGGGAGGCGATCTTCTGCAGGTGGTGCGGGTTGTCGCCGATAAGGACGGCGAAGTCCTGAAAGTCTCCGTTTCGAGGTGAAGGATGATGGCTTTATTCTTTTGGAGAGTTTTGGCCTTCATGACCCAGAGGATGCTTGGGGTACGTCCTTTGTTCCTCTTCCTATTTTGTTCCTATCTTCTGGGCTGCCTCTTGGGTTTTCTCTTCGCTGGAGGGGGTATGCGATGAGAGGGGGAATAGTGGCCCTCATTTTAGCCCTCGGTTTGACTACGGTCGCCCTGCCCGTTATGGGCGCTCCAGGTGAGAGAACCGGGCCCACTATCTATATCGTACAGTGGGGGGATACGCTTTTCTCCATCGCTAACCGCTTCGGGACAACTGTAGAGGCCCTGATGGCAGCCAACGGCTTGACTAGCCCTCTCATCTACGTAGGGCAGAGACTAACTATCCCCTCTTCAACCCCTATCGTTACCCAGGAGCGATCAACTGGTTACCTCGTCCGATATGGGGATACCCTCTATTCCATCGCTAGGAGGTTCGGAGTTCCGGTGGAGTCGTTAATGAGGGCTAACCGCCTCTATACCCACTTCATATACATAGGTCAAAAGTTGACTATCCCAGGCGGTGACTCAACCGCTGTCTCCGAAGGTTATGCTCGCTCCTCTGCCCCTTCGGTTGCCTCCGAGGCAGCCATCTTGGAGTATGGTGTTGGGTTGTCAGCCTGGGGAGAGAAGAGTTATGAGCAGGCTCGGCTGGCCAGGGAGGCGGGATTTAGTTGGGTGAGGCAAGGTTTTCCCTGGCGGGAGATGGAGGTAGGGAAGGGGATATTCGACTGGGAGGTGGCCGACAGGGTGGTGGAGGCTCTGGAGGGGTTTTCTATTATCGCCGTGCTCGATTCTCCACCCTCTTGGGCTCAGACCGAAGGGCGGGTTAACTCCCCTCCAGATAACTACCGTGACCTCGGCGACTTCCTCTACGCCCTGGCTAGCCGCTATCGAGGGAGGATAAAAGCCTACCAGATCTGGAGGGAACCGAACCTGGCCTCTCAATGGGGACGTCCTAACGCGGCGGAATATGTGGCTCTCTTGCGAGTGGCCTATCTGAATATCAAGGCCGCGGATCCCAAAGCCTTGGTCATCTCCGCGGGCCTCGCGCCCACAGAGAGTGGATTGCCAGTAGCCATCCCCGATGATCTCTTCTTGCGCCAGATCTACCACTTGGGGGGAAGGCGGTATTTCGATCTTTTAGGGGTGAACGCGCCGGGCTTTAAGGCTCCACCTGAGGTGAGCCCCGAAGAGGTGGCCAAAAGCCCCCTTTGGGGAGAGCACCGGGCTTTCTGTTTCCGTCGGGTTGAGGATCTGCGCCGCATCATGGTGGAAAACGGCGATGAGGCGAAGAAGGTGGCTATCACAGAGTTTGGATGGAGCACCGATAAGCATCGATGGCACGGTGTCACCGAGGAAGAGCAGGCCGATTACCTGGTGAGGGCTTATAGGTGGGCTGGGGAAAAGTGGTCGCCTTGGGCGAGGATGATGGTGGCCCCTCCTCTGGCTGAAGCGATGAAGGGTACTTTTTAACCTACCCCGATGGCTCGTTGCGCCCGGCCTACGAGGCTCTAAAAGCGATGGAGAAGTGAAGGAGATGAAGATGAAAAGAAGCTTGGTGTTACTGCTGATATTATTGGGGTTTGGCTGTTCACGGGCCAGGCCTATCCCGCCCACTCCCACGCCTACTCCAACCTCTGCCCTGCCCACGCCCACTTCGGCCCCTACCTTTACGCCTACGCTACCACCATACATTACCTATACGGTAGAGCCGGGGGATAACCCATGGTCCATCGCCCTGGAGTTTGGGGTAACGGTGGAGGCTCTCCTGGAGGCGAACGGCCTCTCCGAGGATACTATCTTAGATGTGGGGCAGGAGTTGCTCATCCCCCTGGCTGTCGAAGAGGCCACGCCTCAGCCTACCTCCTCTCCCCAGGGCATCATCTACACAGTGGCGCCCGGCGATACCCTTTGGAGCATCGCCCTAGAGTTTGGGGTAACGGTGGAGGCCCTTATGGAGGCGAATGGCCTCTCCGAGGATACGATCCTCGATATTGGACAAGAGTTGATCATCCCGCAGGATTGACGAGGAGGAGATGGTGCGTATACGAGACTACCCAAGACCGAGAGGGGATAGGGGGATCGGGTTCCACTGGTTCCCTGATCTTAACCATTACGACGACCGTTATCTTGACACCTTCCTGCCCTTGCTGAAAAGCATGGGCGCCAGTTGGCTGGTGATCCCCTCCCATTCCTACAGATCGATACCGGCCTCGTTCATAAGGGGGCTCTTGAAGGAGGATATAGAGCCTGTTGTACAGCTCTCCACCCCCTACATGACCTTTCTCAAGCAGGATAAGTTGCGGGACCTTTGCGAAAAGTACGCTTCTTGGGGGGTTCACTATATCTCTCCCTTTAAGGAGCCCAACCTGGCTTCGAGATGGCCTCAATGGGGGGAGGATCTGCCGGAGCGCTTCATGGACCTCTTGATCCCCTGCTTGGAGACGATGGATGAGGTGGAGGGGATCGTTCCCCTCTTCCCGCCCTTGAGCCCCGGGGGAGATTATTGGGACACTCTCTTTCTGGAAGCCTGTCTCGATATATTGAACCGTCGGAAGAAGAGGCGTCTATATGGGAAGATGGCGGTTGCCATCGAGAATTACGCCTTCAATAAGCCCTTGACCTGGGGGAAGGGGGGCAAGGCCCAGTGGCCTTGTGCCCAGCCCTACCAGAGCCTCCCTGGCTGCGAGGATCATCGCGGTTTTTACCTCTTCCAATGGTACGACGAGATCATCCGCCAGAAGGTGGGCCGCTCGCTTCCCCTCATAGGGGCGGCCAACGGTCTGCTTTTGGGCGATCGATCCTCCTCCGATTTTCCTCCCACCGATGAGGCCACCCACGCTCAGCGCAGCGCCCAGATCTCTCAGATGATGATGCGAGGGGAGGTGCCTAATTACTTCTTTAATAACGCCTTCTGGCTCTTAGCCGCTGAGGATGCTAGTCCCTTCGCCCAGGGGCGCTGGTTCAGGCCTGATGGAGAGCCTATGCTCAAAACCTCCATGGCCGCTCTCCAAGAGATGCCCAAAGAGAGCCGCCGTTTCCGGGTCGATCTCCCGGAGAAGATCAGGGTATTCACAGACGGCGAGGTGGAGGTGATGGATCTGGAGGAGTATTTGAAGGGTGTTCTACCCCGAGAGATGGGCAAGAACGCCCCCCTGGAGGCTCTGAAGGCCCAGGCTGTGGCCGCCCGCTGCTACGCTGCCAACGCGGTGAAATACCCTCGCCATAGGGAGAGGGGCGCCGACATCTGCACCACCACCCACTGTCAGGTCTGGTCTCCCACCCACCATGAGAGGACGGACCGAGCCGTGGAGGAGACCAAGGACATCGTAGCCACCTACGACGATGAGATCATCGGTGCCTTCTACTTCGGCCACTGCGATGGGAGGACGAGGAACAGCGAGGATGCGTGGGTACACGCCCTTCCCTACTGCCGTTCCGTGCCTTGCATCTGCGGGTATGATTCCATGTACGGGCACGGGGTGGGGATGTGCCAGAGAGGGGCCATGAAGATGGCCGAAGAGGGGGCTACCTATGAGGAGATCCTGCGCCACTATTATACCGGGATCGAAACCTTGGCCCAGGGGAGCACCTATGAGTTACCGGTGGTCGATCTCTCCCCCGAGATCCCTCATATGGAACTCTGGGAATGGCCGAGACCGCCGGAGGATAACGGCTTGGGGATACACCCGGGACTTGACTTCGGCGAGGAGGCTTTAGCGAAGGATTTGAGTCGGGTCAAAGATCTGGGCCTCAAGTGGGTGCTGCTCGTCCCCGGGGATGAGATCCAACTGGAGAGGGCCGCTCGGCTTTTCTGGCCTCAAGGAATCATGCCCGTGGTGAGGCCATATGCTCTCATAGATAGAGAGCACGATTTCGTGCGGGATGTGAGGGTCATGCAGGATTGCGGTGTTCCCCCCTATATCCAGATCTACAACGAGCCTTCGGATCATCGGGAGTGGTCAGATGTCCCGCAGGGATCCCGAGGGAAGCGGCCCGATCTCCCCCTCTTCGTCAGCAAGTGGGTGAATAGCGCCCTCGCTGTATACGACGCGGGAGGCTATCCGGGGTTGCAGGTTTTGGATGTAGGTCTATTGCGGGAGGTGATCGCCGAGACGAGGCGGCGGGGGGTGATGCATCTCTGGGGGCGGGCTTGGTTCTGTCCCCACAACTACGGCCTTAACCACCCCCCCAGATACCCCTACGATCCCGTCAATCAAGAGGGCATCCCGGTCCAACACCCCGAGTGGGAGTTCGTGCCCCCCATCGAGGAGGTGAACCGGTGGCGAGAGGAGGGGAAGAACCCTGGCCAGACGATCTACGACGATTATAACGGAGTCCTGGGGTTCTTGGCTTTCGCCAAGGTCTTCGAGGAGGAGTTGGGCTTCGTCCCTCCTATGATCTGTGGGGAGGGTGGTTGGCAATACCGTTCATCCCAGGATAGGCGGTATCCCATCGTCGGCGACTATCTCCATGCTCGCTATCACCAGCAGATGTTCGCCTGGTTCAAGACCGGTCGCCTCTCCAACGGGGATCCCCTTCCGGATTATCTCTTCGCCGTCTGCCCTTGGATCCTCTCTGGGTTGGACGCCGATGCTTGGTATAGCAAGACTATGGGTACCAGGGAGGAGACTATCGCCCTAGTGAAGGGGCTACTCCCCTTCCTGAGGGACCTTCCTGCCCCTCCAGACGATCCAGAGAAGCCGCAGGATCCTGAGCAAGATAGAGAGTGGTCCATGACCGTGCGGCGGGAGGTGCGCGCCGGCCTACGAGGCATCGCTGGCAACTTCCCGCGCGCAGGGATCCGCCTCACCATTACCGACCCCTGGGGGAATTCGGTGGTGACCACCAGCGGCTCTAAGGCCGAGCACGGCCCTGGGGGCTTCGAAGTGCCCGTATGGGCTAACGGACTCTATACCCTAAACTTCTTGGATCAACGCTTTCAAGTGATGGTCCAGGGTGATTTCCTCTTTCTTACCTTCACTCAGATCTCTCCAGAGACTCTCCCTCTGGCCCGACTGGCCTCCGATTGGATGGAGCAGGGCGAGGCAGAGACTCTCTGGAGAAACCTAGAAGGTGACGAAAGGTATGAAGGGCTCTTCCTCCTCGACGAGGAGGGGAGTTGACAACTTAGGATGGAAAGGAGGTTCTTATGATCGCGGCTAGGGAGAATCGGGTCTTCGCCATATCGACCATGGTCCTAGCGGGACTCTTAGTCCTAGGGCTGGTGGGTCTCGGTGGCTACTTCGGGTTAAGGTGGCTGCGAGGGGGCGAGCCTGCTCCCCTCCCCGCTCCCACCAAAACACCGCTCGCTCTATCGACCCCCACACCCACGAAGGCGTTGGTTCCTACCGCCACTCCCACCTTGGTGGTCGTCGCGGCCACTACGCCCACACCTACTACTAGCCAAGCCACGCCTACCGTTACCCCCTCAGGGGGTGGAGAGCTCCCGGCCACCGGCTGGGGAGGCTTTGATTCATTGCTCCTGGGGGTAGGGTTGGTAATGCTGATGATAGCCGCCAGGCTGGCGAGGGGTAGAACTTCATAAAATCGGTCCTACTTTGGAGGGACTAAGTGGCGAGCCTGCATCGCCGACGTCACGGTGCGCCTTGGCTGCGCGCCCTTCTCTGGTGCACCTTATTCGTCGCCTTTCTTCTAACCGGTTTTCAGACCGGTTACCGAGTACACACTTATCTAGGCGATCTTTTAGCGGTGGTCAGGATCTCCCCAGGGAGGATCGCTTTTTCCCCACCCTCCACCCTCCTCACCACTGGGAGTCCAGAGGAGGGTCAAATGGGGCTTCCCCAATGGGGTGGAAAAGGGAGGGTCAATATCCTGATCTTGGGCACCGACCGAAGGGATAAAGGGGAGAGGGCAGCGCGCACCGATACCATGATGGTAGCCTCCCTTGACCCTGTGGCTAGGAGGGCGATCGTCCTCTCCATCCCTAGAGATCTCTGGGTGTTCATCCCCGGCTATGGAGAGGGGCGGATCAACACGGTTCATTTCTACGGGGAATTGAACGGCGGCCAGGGCCCTGTCTTAGCCAAAGAGACGGTGGAGGCGAATCTAGGGATCCCCATCGATTATTATGTACGCCTCGATTTCGAGGGTTTCAAAGAAATAGTGGACACCCTCGGAGGGGTAACCATCGATGTAGAGGCTCCCATCCGAGATGATATGTTCCCCGATGATGATTATGGCTATAGAACTATCCACATCCCCGCCGGAAGGCAAGAGATGGATGGGGAGATGCTCCTCCAGTATGTGCGCACCCGCCATGGGGGAAACGACTTCGAGAGGATGAGGAGGCAGCAGCAAGCGCTTCGAGCCCTGGCTCAGCGAGCCCTTGATTTGGACCTCTTGCCTCGCCTCCCAGCGTTGATCAACACCGCTCTTGACGCCATCTCCACCGATATTCAGCCCTTGGAGATTCTAGCCCTTGCCAACCTGGGGAACCAGATAGGTCTGGATGGTCTAGAGATGAAGGCCATCGATGAATCGTTAACCACCCCTTTCGTGACTCTGGACGGGGCTCAGATCCTCTTGCCCGACAAAGCGGGGATAGAGGCCATGTTGGAAGAACTCTTCGCCCCATCTATATCTCTAGCCAGCCTGGAGAACAACCACGAAGAGGTGAGGATAGTCATAAGGAACGGCACGACGCAGGTTGGATTGGCGGAAGAGGTAGCCGATCTCCTCTATCGACGGGGCTACGATGTTCAGAAACAGATCGATCTGGAAGCGCTCCAGTATGAGGAGACGGTAATAACCAGTCGTGAGGAGAGCATGGAATTGGCTCGGAACCTAGCAGGCCTTCTAGGCATCGATCGAGTGCTCCTCACTTCCTTCGAGGGCGAAGATGCGGATATCACCATCCTCTTAGGGCGGGGTTTCGCCCTCCCCTAAGAGTTGGACCAACCCTCTAACCCCTCATAAGTTAGTTGCCACCAGCGGTAGCCATCCGCTTCTATCGGCCCTCCTATGACCTTGACCAAGGTACCCTCCGGCAGAAGATAAAGTGTCGCGGAGGCGAAGCCAGGCCCCTCTCGCAAATGGAGCCCTTCTCCCTTAGTGCCTCTCACCCTCATGTAACGCCTCTCAGACCCCTGGGGGATTGGGGTAGTTTCCTCTACGGTCGGCTGGGCGCCCGAAGTGCCGGATCCAATCCGCGCGCCTCAAAATATTCCTCGCCCAAGAGCCCTAGTTGGACACGCTTCTTATTGGGATGCCACTCCATGCGGGCTCGCTGGAAATATTGGACGATGAGACCCCTCTCTAAAAATGGCTCGGTGACGGGATAGCCGAAGACCTCCTCCCCTCCTTGGGCCTCGTAATAATCGAGGAAGGCGAAGGAGAGAGTATGGCCTGTTTGGGGGTAGTAGCGGTAAGGGAAGTGATATGTGGGCTCGAACAGCGGGCTCCGCTGCCCCAAGAGTTCGCCCAGGGGAGCCACTTTTACCTCTTGGCTTCCGGACGCCCTTTTTCCACGCGATCCTGTGAGAACCAGGCGAGCCCTTTGGAAATATTGAACCAAAAGGCCATCTTCTTGAAACTCCTCGGTTATAGGGTAGCCGAAGATCTCCACCCCTCCCTTTTCTTGAAAGTAGTTGAAGAAGGCCCCTTGCAGGTTATGGCCCGTCTCCGGGAAGTATCTGGTTCCTCTCCCTTGGGCGTAGCCCGAGGAGTCGAGAAGATACAACCCCTCTGCCGTCAGGGCTATGAGAAGTAGGAGAAGCAACGCTCTTTTCATAAAGCCCATCCCCACCCTTTTCTTTATTATAGGCCCTCGGCCAGAGGTGTCAACATCCAAGGGGTTGACAGGAAACGATTTTGGTGGTATACTATCAATAACGTCAAATAGCATAGTAACATTGGATTCATATAAATTAGTCTCGTGAGGGAGAGGGCTGATCGGAAAGATCAGCAGGACAGGATGCGAAAGGAGCCTCCTCTACTACAGGCCCGGGGAGAGGAAAGGCTAGAGGCGATCCTAGATAGCATAGCCGATGGGATCGTAGTCACCGATGCCCAGCGCCGGATAGTCAGTCTCCATGGGTCACTCCATGGGTTATCCGGTTGCCTGGGTCGTTTCTGTGGGGATATCTTCCAGCCATCCTCCCGGGTTGGGAGAAAGGTTTGCGAGGAAGGGTGCATCTTATCGCGGGCTATGGAGGAGGGTCCTCTTTTCTCGTCCTCGATAGAGTGTATCGAGACTAAGGAGAAAGTTCACACTCCTATACATGGCGTGGCAGCGCCGGTTCGGGGTAAAGGGGACGAAATTCAAGGGGCCCTCCTCGCCTTTTGGAACTTCCGTCCGCCTTATGCTCAGTCTGGAGAGGATGATCGTCTCTGCCTACTCTCTCACGAAATGCGGGCCTCCCTTACAAATATCATGGTCGCTGCCCAGACGGGGATGCGTGACCCAGGAGCCAGCGAGCCTGTTCGGCGCGAACTTTTGGGTATCATCTTCGAAGAGGCTGGAAGGCTCACCCGTTTCCTGGAGAAGATGGTGCGGGTCTCGGCTTTGGAGGGAGGAAGGCTAGAACCTCGCCATCGCCAACTGGTGCTTCGCTCCCTGGTGAGCAAAGCGCTGGCTCGACAAGGCCGTCGCCGAGGAGGCCACCGCTTCGAATTTTGGTCTCATGAGGATGGCTTGGACATTCTGGCCGATGAAGAGTGGACGATTTTCATCCTCGATAACCTGTTAGACAACGCCATCAAGTACTCACCATCTAGGAGTGCTATCAAGATCGAGATCCAACCTCTGGATGGGGAGTTTGCCTCAGTCTCGGTCACTGATTCAGGAAAGGGGATCCCCGAGGAAGATCTCCCTCATATCTTTGACAAGTTCTATCGGGCCAGAGAAGGTAGGAGTCGGGAGCCCGACGGGTTCGGTCTCGGCCTATATTTGGCCAAAAAGTTGGTGGAGGCCCAAGGGGGAAAGATCTGGGTGGAGAGTAAGAGGGGGCAGGGCTCCAAGTTCACTTTTACTTTGCCCCTTTGGCCTCCCTAGTGAGGAGGGCGCAGGGATGCCGCTCCCTAAGGGAACCGGGGAGGGTTTGGTGCTAGAGAGAAGGGCGACAGATCATAAAGCGAAGATCCTCATCATGGAGGACGATCCGGCCCTGGTGAGGTTGCTCAGCCTCAACTTGGAGGGTGAGGGGTACACCGTTAACTCCGCTGGCGACGGCATCGAAGGTTTGAGGTTAGCCTTCGAGGAAAAGCCCGATTTAGTCGTCCTGGATATCATGATGCCGGTCATGGATGGTTGGGGGGTCTGTCAGAGGTTGCGGGAGGTTTCCGATGTTCCCATCCTCATGCTTACTTGCCGCAGCGATCTCCGAGACAAGGTACGAGGGCTTTCCATGGGAGCCGATGACTATCTGCCTAAGCCTTTCGACATGGAGGAGCTTCTCTTGCGTATCGAGGCCCTTCTCCGCCGCAGCAGGTGGCAGCCCTACGTCGCCAAGCCCACCACTTTCGATGACGGGAACCTGTTGGTGAATCTGGAGACCAGGGAGATAAGACGTGGGAAGGAGCGGGTGGAGTTGACACCCACGGAGTTCCGCCTGCTCGCTTGCTTCATTCGAAACCCGGGGCGGGTATTGAGCAAAGAGTATCTCCTCTCCCAGGTATGGGGGCCGGAATATGTTGAAGCCCTCCATTATGTGAAGGTCTACGTGAGACATTTGCGGCGAAAGATCGAGGATGCCTCCATTCGTCCCCGATACATATTGACGGAGAGGGGGGTGGGATATCGGTTCGCCCCTCAGGCTGCATCAGGCGATCGGTCTGAGATTCGAGATCGATGGACAAAAAGATCTTACTTGTAGGGAGCGACTTGGCCCTCTTAAAACGTCTAGAGGAAGGTCTCCGAGAGAGGCGATATAGGGTAGGCAAGGCCTATTCTTTAGACCAGGCTCTCTGGCAACTTTTCCATTATTCTCCCCAATTGGTGATCATCCAAGGGGATACCACATCTTCTTCCTTAAACCTGTTGGAGGCCTGCCGCCGCATAAGGGAGGTCTCCCGGGTACCCATCATAACCCTCTCCTCTAACAGAGTAGAGAGGCTGAGAAGCCTGGAACTGGGAGCCGATGACTCCCTTCCGAGGCCTCTGGACATGGAGGAACTCCTTGCTCGGGTAGCAGCGCTTCTGCGGCGCACGGATCGAGAGAGAGTGGAACCTAGGCTTTCCATCTATTCCGCTCCTGGGATCTGGGTTAACTTCGATACCCATGAGGTAAGCATAGGCGACAAAGTTGTGCGGCTCACGCCAGGGGAGTTCCGCTTGTTGGAATACTTAGTCCGCAACGCCGGACAGATCCTGACCCACGGGCAACTCCTGGAGGCGATCTCTGCCCACCTTTCTAGGCCGAACATGGGGATCCTCCGTCAATATGTTTCCCGACTACGAAGAAAGATAGAGGCAGATCCCGCCCTTCCTAGGCTCATCATTACCCACCGGGGGTTGGGATATTCTTTCTCTCCCGAAGGTGACTGGGAGGGTGGATCTTGATGGGAGAGTAACTAGGTCCCCGTTTCCTCGCTCTCTGGGCCGGGTTGGAAGCTCCACGGCGATTAACGCCGTCCTCTCCTACAACCTGGCCCAGAGTATTTTTCTCTTCCCCTTCTAGCCCGGTTTTCCCGCTTTGACCTGATTTTGACCATATTTTGACCTCCTTTTGACTTGCCTATGGTATAATAATTTTTTGTGGGTACTCATATATTCACAAGGAGGCGCAAAGATGCTATCTGATCTGGAGATCGCTCAAGCGGCGAAATTACGACCTATCTTGGAGATCGCCGAGGAAGTGGGGCTGGGGGAGGATGACCTGGACCTCTACGGCAAATATAAGGCCAAGGTCCATCTGGATGTCCTTGAAAGACTCAAGGATCGGCCCAACGGCAAATACATCGATGTCACGGCCATCACTCCGACCCCTCTGGGTGAAGGAAAGACCGTGACCACCATCGGTGTAAGCCAGGGCCTGAACTACATCGGCAAGAAGGTATTCACCGTTATCCGGCAGCCTTCTCAGGGTCCCACTTTCGGCATCAAGGGTGGCGCGGCCGGGGGCGGCTACTCCCAGATCGTTCCCATGGAGGATTTCAACCTCCACCTCACCGGCGATATCCATGCCGTGGGTGCAGCCCATAATCTCCTCGCGGCGGCTATCGACGCCCGCATAATGCACGAAGATTGGCAGACCGATGAGCAGTTAGCCAAGAGGGGGATCAAGCGGTTGGATATCGACCCCTACAGTATCACCTGGAACCGGGTGGTGGACATCAACGATCGAGCCCTGCGGAATGTCATCATAGGCCTGGGAACCAAGTGGGATGGCCGTCCTCGCCAGTCCGGCTTCGACATCACCGTCGCTTCGGAAGTAATGGCTATCCTGGCCCTGACCACCGGTTTGTTCGATCTGCGGGAGCGGCTAGGCAGAATCATCATCGGCAC
>JRER01005900.1_pt3 | contig 12517 bp, 16 predicted proteins | sample 210161 | NCBI WGS metagenome assembly JRER01 (sample SAMN03019618, study PRJNA260268) | marine sediment metagenome | biome: Marine; feature: Sediment; material: Clay; isolation source: clay from marine sediments 136 meters below sea floor depth collected from... | place: New Zealand: Canterbury...
TCTTACATTATTAAACTTCAAAAAGAATTTAGGTACTTCCGCCGCATGGAATATCCTTACCCGTATCTATGATAATGACTTTATGATTGTTTTGAATGACGATATCATGGTATATCCATACTGGCGGGAAGTAACAGAATTTGTTTTGAAAAATAATCCTGATATAGCAACAGTAAGTTACGATATGTGGTACACAGATACACCTTTTGATTATCACCTACCTGAAGCAGCAAATGTCGTGGCGTATGAATGTATATATCCGCTTGGCGCCGCTTTTGCATTCCGGCGAGAAGTTTTTGAAAAAATAGGTGGATTTGACGAACAATTCTTTATAGGTCTGGAAGAAGCTGATTTTGGTGTTAGCCTCGTTAAAGCTGGTTATTTAAATTATATCGTAGGCACCGTGAATAGACAAGGCATAAACGAATATCATCTTATGCGACATATGGGCGGTGCAACCGGTTATAAATCAACTGATTCCGGTGAAAAGTGGAAGAAAAAGTGGAATCTGCCATTTCCCTTGAATCCGAAAATAGAAGAGAAACTTAAACAGGAACGAAATAAAAAAATAGAACCGAAATTAACGCAGATAATTAGGGGGTTATTAATTTGAAATTAAATCTTGGCTGTGGTGGACAAATTAAAAGTATAAATGACCCAGACTGGATTGATATAGACCTCTACATGGATCATCCAAATGTGAAGAAAGTGGATATGAAGAACCTTGACTTCATCGAAGATAATTCCGTGGACGAAATTGAGTTAATACATTCCGCAGAGCATTTAGGTAAATTTGAGTATAAAGAAGCATTTAAAGAATGGTATCGTGTATTAAAACACGGTGGTGTTCTACGCATCAATGTACCGGACCTTTTATGGATAGCTAAACAGCTTATCGAACATAACGGCGATTTGGACGCTAATCCTGGCTGTACTTTACGTGACTGTATTTTTGGTGACCACAGCGGTCCGGGGCAGTATCACATGACCGGATTTACAAAAACAAGTATAACAAAAGACCTTAAAGAAGTTGGATTTAGTGAAGTTAATGTGCAAGAAGGGTTCTGGCATAATGAGCAACTGTGTATTGATGTGAGAGCAAAAAAATGACCGAAATACCGAAAAGTGACGGATTTGGAAACGCATACTGGTGGGACGGTCCTGATAGGTTTGAGAACGTCAATCGTAACATTATTTCATGGGCACAGCACGAGGTACTTTTTAATCTTATCTCTGCATTAGCACCTAAACCAGTTGGTATTGATGTAGGAGGAACCAATAGGTATAAAATAAAGGATTCCCTTACTCTTAATATCGATCTAAACGCCTCACCGGATATTTTAGGGCGCGGTGAACAATTACCGGTTAAAACTGATTCGTTAGGGTTTATCATCTCCAGTCATACGGTTGAGCATATAAAGAACACGAGAGAATTAATACAAGAATGGGTTAGAACATTGGTACTGGGAGGGTTAATTGCGTTTACATTGCCGGATAAGAATTATTTTTTGCACAACAAAAATAATAGTGATGAAGGAGTAGCCGCCGTTTCGGAGATGTCGCCAGAGGAATGTTTGGATATTGTAAAAGAGTTGGTGGGTGTTGAGATAGTTCTGTTTAACACAAGGAAAAATAATTTTGATTTTGAGGTGGTGATAAGGAAGAAATGAATACTAATACTATATTATTGTTATCGGACCCACAAATGGACTACGCTCATTATATGCTTACTGATGGCTTAATCCAGATTTTAGGGGAAGAGAATATAATTATCTATCCTTTTAAAAGAGCTTATAACGGTGGCATAGACGATTGGTATTATCTCGATGATGGTAAAAAAGGGTTTACTACTCCGATAGAGCAAAGTAAAGTATGGAAAAATATACCACAATGGAATATTGACGATATTATTCACGGTATTAAGAGTGGTGTATTTCAGTTTGTTACGTTATTCTCAGCCCGTACTTATGCAATCAAGGCAATAGAAGAACTTATAGAGAAAATGGGTAAAGAGAACTTACCGCCTATTGTATTTGTTGATGGCGAAGACTATACAGATATTCGATGGAACATAATAACAAGATATTCCCCGATATGTTATTTCAAACGAGAATTGGTTATGGACTTAAGCAGCCAAAATATATACCCTTTACCTTTTTCCGCTATTACTAATAACTTACCTAACATAGATGATACAAAGAAGGATATAGATGTTTTCTTTTCCTGTGGTAGAACATACCCACTACGTGATGATTTTCTAAGAAGATTGCTACGCTTAAGACGAGAAAGAAATATTAACTTTGTTGGTGGCTCCGAACCTTCACTACCTGAGCAAAATACCGCCTTCAGAGCAACTTATAAAGATTACCATCGCTATATTGCAAGAAGTAAAATTGGTATAAGTGTACGTGGGTTCGGTATGGATACAGTGAGACGGTGGGAAGTTCCCACTTGGAATACGCTACATATTTGTAATAAACTTAATATTATAATCCCTGATGATTTTAAAGATAAAGAAAACATAGTTTATTTTAAAAACGATTTATCAGATTTTGAAGATCTAATATTATATTTTTTAGAGAATGAAGAAGAGCAATGTAAAATTGCAAGTAAAGGAAAAGAGCATTTGTGGAAATATCATACAACAAAAGCGAGGACTACATATTTCCTTTCAATAGTGGAAAAGTGCTTGGGGGGAGAGATGTGAGTTTGAAAATTGCAATACTTGGTTATATAGATTCAAATTGGAAGGTAACATTGATAAACGATAGTAAACGCTTAGGGCATGAAATAGTGACTATTGGACCCGACGATACGCATCCTAATTTCTTATATCAAATGAATGATTTTAAACTTGATGTGCCATTAGGGAATAAATATGACTGGTCTTGGGATGAAATTTATTTAAAACATAACCTTGAGGATTTTGATTTGGTTTTTGTTTTAGAAACGAATATGAATATTTACGGTAAAAAACCAAATGAGATAAAGGATATACCTGTAATCTATATTGTAACAGATTCACATCGTAGTCCCGACCTTCACATACTCACATTTAAAAGAATGCACGCTAACTACTTGGCATTCGGCAAGCTATACTTTAAGAGAATCTATGAGGATTGGATAGGTAAAGATAAGGTTTTCTGGCTCCCCGAATTTGCAGACCCGGAACTTTTCCGCCCTATACCTGAAATAGAAGAGAGATATGATGTAATATGGACTGGTTCTACTGGTATGAATTCGGATGGAACTGTTGCAGATTTGTTTTTTGGCGAGAATGCTTGGAGAGCAATATATCTTAAATATCTAGAAAAAGAAAGCAAAAGAGGGATTTTTACGTTTAAAAATTATGGGTTCACTTCTAAAAAAGAGGATTATGTGAAAGTGTTAAATAAAGGAAGAATTATATTTCATTGTGGAGGTGGTGTTTCCCCACTGCAAGCTCAGGCAGGAACTAGACTATTTGAGGGAATGTCTGTGGGTAAATTAGTTTTAACTGCATATTTTGTTGATTTGCCTTATATGTTTAAAGAGGGGGAAGAACTTGTTTCGTTCAAGCCTTATCATCATTGGAGACATCCATATACACGAATGTTTGATTGTGAAGAAATAAAAAGACAGATAAAATATTATATCGAACATGAAGAAGAAAGGAGAGAGATAGGGAGAAATGCAAGAAAGTGCATTATTGAGAAGTATAGTGTGGAGAGAAATATAAATAGGATAAAGGAGTTTGTTTTTTAGCTAAGTAGTTTCTTTGTGGCATTGGCGACAGACCGGCATCCATTTTTCGTCTTTGAAGATTTCAAAAGGACAGATATTCAATTCCTGACATAGTGCGCACTGGTTTAGAGATTCGCTCTGTCCTGACCATCTTTTTCTCTTCTGTATTTTGTTTGCTTTTTGCATTCTTTGTAAAAATCGGATTACAAATCCAACACTTTTGATATTTTAGATAACTTTCCCTTCTTCGCACATTTGATACAATAATTTGGCACTTCAATACCCCTACCTCCTTCCTTCTCATAAATCCAAGAAAGAGTAGTTTCGCCTTTATAGGATTTATCCCAAACAAACCATGCATAAGCTATCATACTACTATTTTTCATTTTTACTCCCTGTTTAGTTATTTTCTGCCTCCTGCAAAAAACATAGACTTTTTTTAAAGGGGTTTTCTTCTTCCGTCTTTTTCACTTTCTCTTTGTATGTCAAGTCGTGATACTCGCCACTCTACATTTTTTACAATTTCTTTGTTTTGTTCTGTCAATTTGCGTCTCCTATTTCACTTTTTTATAATGCTTGGAAACCTGTTTGTTAAATTCAGAAGGATCATACCAATAGCAGCCAATGCAACTTCCCATATATTTTTCAGGACCTATATATTGAGAAACACTGTACCCCAATCTTGTTGCATCGTATCTAATTCCTGTCTCTTTACAAGTTTTACAATGCTGCCTTTTAGCTTTATTAACGCTGGTATGTAATGGTTGAAAATCTTTCATATCCAAATTAATTTTATAATCATCATATCTACCATCCTTATGATCGATTTCTATTGAATGATGGACATCAATAACACAACAACGTAAGTCTTTTATCTTATATATCTCTGGAAATATTTTGCGATTGTAAACATTTTTTTTGTGACCAATTAATTGAACACTAACTATTTTCCCTTTTTCTTTTTTTCGCTCAATATTGAAATATTTACCTAAAGGGCCGTCATTCCTGCACCAATCTCCACCATTTGTTGTACCTAATCCACATTGAAATAATTCATCCCTTTTAACAATACGTGAATATCCTGTAGTATAATCCATATTTGCAATTTCTAAAAAGCGATACGCTCGCGTTCCTTCCCTGAAAGGGTTACTTTCTATTCTCCTTTCCATTGTTCAGCCTCTTTATTATCAAATTGTAATACTTCGCATCTATCTCACAGCCTGCAAATCTCCGCTCTGTATTCCTCGCCGCTATTGCGGTGGTTCCAGAACCCAAAAAACAATCTAGCACGAGGTCATTTTTATTAGAGTGTTTTTTGATCAATTCTTCAAATAGTGCGGTGGGTTTCTGTGTCGGGTGAAAACGTTCACCGTTTTGGAAGATTGGATGGGAATATAGTCCATTATCATATTCAGAATTGAATGTTGGATTACCTTTTTTTACCGCAGTTAAAGCAATCTCTCTAACATTTGTGAGATAATTTATTTTTGAATTTAAAGGAACAGGATTTGTTTTAATCCATTCTATGAATCTAAGCTGTTTGAACTTAGCATCAGATAGCATTTTAGCGAGTTTTGTTATTTTCCACAGATCATAAAAAATGATAAGCGTACCATTTGGTTTCAATATCCTATAAAATTCCCCAATAACAATATCGAGATTTTTGACATTTTTATCCCATTTACCAAAATCCATCGAAACTCCCAATCGATCTACCCCATTTTCAGACATTTTTATAAAACCTGTCTCTCGTGATATTTCATACGGGGGATCGGTTAAAATAAGATCAATGGAATTATCTTTTATTCCATTTAAGAAATCAATACAATCCATGTTTTTTATGTCATCATATGAATTAATTACTGTTTTTTCATTGTTTTCTTCTTTCTTCTTCTGTTCTCGCTGTTGCTTCCTCGTATGTTTAGCTGTCCTTAAATATGCAGTATGCGTTGAGATTTTTCCATCTTGCCATTGTTTTTTAATTTCCTTCGGCGCCTCTTTATATACCTTCTTCGCTTTACGGTATTGCTCTCCAGAACCAAATCCAACTTCTTTCGCTACTATGTCTCCCGTTCTTCCTTTTTTAACAGGTATTATTTCTCTATCTTTTACCTTTTCTTCATCATCAAACGCACCATTTTTTTCTTGATTTTTATCATAATGTGAGGCAAAATTTTGCTTAACATTAGACGATTTGAATCCTTTATCTCCTTTTTCGGGGAATGTTGCTTTTTGCCGTTCTCCCGCCTTCGTCTTCTCTATTTCCTCTAATTTTAATCCTACATTCACCTTCTGATAATCACTTAATTGTCTTCTCAACAGATTGTCTTTGATAAGTTGCTCCTCAATTTGCCATTCCTCTTTGAGGTCATCTCTGATAATGCAGGGGACTTCTATACCAAGTTCAATCGCAATTTTTTTTCTTTGATGACCGTTTACAACAATATAGTTCCCATTTTGCTTAGCTATGTGCAGAGCATCTTGTATCCCCCGTTCTTGTATGTCACTTTTCAATGCACCATATTCGTCTGATGGAAGCTCTCCAAATAATTCCTCGCTCAATGGGTGATCCTTTAGCTTCTTGGGATCGAAGCTAACGATGGGTTTATCCCGCAATAAGAAAACGGCTTGTAGTCTATCACTTTTTAATGGCATTTTTAATTTCTCCTTTATCTTTTCAACTTCTTTATAATCTTTACTTTTCCATTTTTTATCACTGTTCTTTCGAGTGGTTCGTTTTTATACGCTAACATGTATGGCACGTGATGTTTATCACCGGTATCCCAAAAGAATGAAACTATCGTAAATTCATTCCCGCTTTCAGTATCTCTAAACGTACAATAGGTTTCTTTTGGATATCCGCCCACCCCGGGATCATAAGATAATAAGACCATATCTTTAAGAAAAAGCGCCTCGTCTTCAGAAATTAAGTGCCCATTACTTGCATCTAAGTAGTTATATAAAAACACGGTAATACTGTCATCCCAGCTCTCATCGCCATCTTCATCGTCATCTCCATCACACCATTTTTTATATTCTTTCTTTGTTAGCCCAGCCATATGTCTTTTTACAATAGAATCTGGTATTGTCAGCTCTTCATCTAAGTCAACTTTGATTTTGATATCAAACTCAGGCTTCTCTATTTCTACTGGTATAGTAAAAACAGTTCTCTCTAATGGCATTTTCCTCATTCTCCCATCCCTTTCAAAATAACAATCACCGTCCTCCCAATCCATGATTTCGGAAGATAAATCCTTCCGCTTGCCCCGCTGTCACCCACCACCTTCTCTCTCGCTTCAACCCCTGCAACTTTGAACTCCATATTATAGGCTATGGTTTGGCTGTATATAAGCTTTTCTATTTCTTCCTTTTTATAGAATGTAAAAATATGCGAAAAGACTGAATATGTGTATTATTTCATTCCCTCATCTTTTCAACTGCTTTTTTCAATAATTTCTTCTCCTCTTCTGTTAGCGGCATTCCATACTCAGCCTTCAAAAGTGCTCTGTCTTCGTCTTCTGTTAGGATTATGTGGTGCAACCCATTATGAACTTCTTACGTCCATATAATCCGCGTAAGTGTTCCAATTCTGCTGGGAAGCATTGCCTGTAAGGGCATGGATTCCAGCATTCAAAACAAGCTAAGAAGTCCCCCCTTTCGTTATAACAACCGCCCTCATCTTCTATCGCACAAGATAAATGGTTCCCGTGGCGGTCTGTTAACTCATCAGAAGCTACTTTTTCATCACAGAAGAAGCATTCTTTTGTCATGTTATCGCCCTCGTTTTGCACAACAGATCATTCTCTGCTTTTGCATCGCTTTCAGCGGATTTGTCGGATAGAGAGGGTAGTATTACAATCTCTTTCGTTTGTTTAATCTCCAAAACTTGTTCAATTGCATTCAAAAGACGATGATATTGTTTTCCTGTTTTTGCTATTACACTTAAAGCAATCGTAGCTATCTCCATCCAATTATTACTTACTCTTTCGATATTCTTAGCACCGTGTCTTTTTTCTTCAATCTCAAGCGCCAATAGTAGATCTTTGATTTGCTCGTAAGTTGGTGCGAAAGAGACTTGGCAACCATTATCCTCTATTAGAAATCGGATAAGATCGTTTCTTTTTCCCTTCGTCTCAGTCGATACAAGTTTTACTATTATTTCCCGTATTTTTATATTCTTTTAATAATATATCATTTGTCATCTTTTTTATTTATCCTCCTTTAACATGAAATGAGGGGTCAGACAACAAATCCATCCTTTCTTTGATTCTTTTAGATTCTAACTCCCATAAATCTATCCCAAGCCTGTCGGCTTGTAGATTGAATATTTCTCTGGCCCTCTCTATACCATCAGTAAGATACTGTAGCTCAGATGGTATCCATGTATGTGGGATTATTTTATGCATCTTCGTAACGTATGCGAAATATCGCCGTCTAAGATTGCGCTGCGGATTGCTGTTCATAGCTAACACCAGTTCGTAATGTCTTACCCTTTCAATCAGCACTTTAGCTCTCTTATCACAAACCCACACAAAATCCTTCAACCATGCGGGTAGCTTCTCATATACCTTTCTCATCGCATCTCTTCTCTTGCTAAAGAATGCCACTAGATGGTTCAATACGTTTTTTACTATACCTACTTCACTCTTAACACTGTAGATACAGATCTCTCTAAAATCATTGTATGCCCTTGTGTTAAATTGCCATCTTATTTTGTTTGCTTCTTTGAAGTCCATCTGGTCTGTGAGTACCACAATCGTCTTTTTTGTAATTGTAGCACCTGCTTTCTCTTTTTTCGTCTTCACTTCCGCCTCCCGCTTTATCGCTTCGCCGATGCCTTCCGCCGTCGCCGCCGTGGAAGCAATTATGCCTACACTCTGGTACCCACTACCATTCTCCCTTGATATGTCAGGAATCAATATCTTAAACACTTTCCAGCCAGTATCCTCGTATGTGTATTCGTTGTTGTATAATCCCTTCCTGTGTCCTATTCGGTTAGCAGGTTCGTTTATAAAGTCCTTTTCTTCTCCAAATATTCTCTCCAAATCCCTTTTTAAAATATCGAAAGCTTTGAATACTCTTTCATGTTGTCGTTGAACAGCACTAAAACCTTTATATACTTTCGTTTCTTTTTTTTTCATCGGGATGTGCCCCCTCGAGATTTATCTCTTGGGGGTTCCTTACTGGAAAAACTTTTTAGGTAAAACTGAGATTGTATTTTTAGTATTAAAACCCTTTCGATATGTTAATGTTTTATATATAAATACATAGTTTTGGTAGTTTTATATAAATTTTGTGGAGTTGTTTAGATTATATAATTTTTACTAAATTATATAGATATTTTAAATTTATATATTTTTAATGGTTTTTATATAAACTATATAGATATTTTTAAAACGTTGTTTAGGTTTTTTTGGGTTTTTAAACCCTTGAGCGTATAGATTGTATAATAGAATCTTATATTTATATTAGACTATTATAAAAAAAATATATTAAAACAAAATGAACAAACTTGAAGCTGCTCCAGCATTAGGAGAAATAACAAAAAAAATGGCACCAACAGTAGCAGCAATCGTCGCACCTTTAATCGCCGAGAAAATTGGTCCCAAGGTTATCGGCGGCAAACCCGCTGTCGGTTCCAGAAGAAGAGATCTAGGTGTTATAGTGTTTAGAGATTTGATCCCAACGCTTATTGATCTCTACGAAGAAGAAAAGTCATAGACAAATATTATGTTTTCATATTATTAACTTTTTTATCTATTCGTTTTATTGACTCTTCTACCCTCGCAACTCGCTCCTTCAAATCGCCAAAATCATCTACCAAAACATCTATCCGTGCGTGGATATGCCGAATATCATTTTTTTGTAGTTTTTTCGTTTTATAAATATAACTCACAAATAATCCAATTATCGCTATTAAAATTCCTAAAAACGCTAATATTATTTCTATCAGGTTAATACACCTCTAGCGATACTATTTCATCATCTATCAAAAGATAATCAGTATGTCCTTCAACCCAGCAGCCAGTGTCACAATACATTTCGTCTATATTCAAATATTTTTGATGAGTGTGTCCATGCACAATAAACTCATTGGGTCTTCGATCTCGTCTCGCATTCTCCCGGATAACATCCAAAACGGAAGGCACTCGACTCGGTACTCCTGGATGCTGAACATATGCTAATAGAGAGATCATGTGTAGTGGGATATAGGGACGTGTAGGATATACACCACTTTTCAAAGGTCGCGAGAAAGTACTCACAGATGCTTTCCCTCTTTGCTCCCAACTGCTGCTCATTTTTTCCCCCTGTTCATCATCACTATGACACATAGCCTCATTTTGTTTATCGTGTTTACATTGAGGGTCATACTGGTGTCCATGTTTGAATGAATAGTAAAAACCGTCCATATGAATGGTGAAAAATTCTTTAAAATTAAAAGGATATGGATAAAACTCAGGGTGCCCCATAGTAATAAAATGCCAGTCGTGGTTGCCGGCGATTAATATCAGCATAGTTTCCTTGCTCAGTGCAACCAGTTTTGATAGGATGTCGCTATGTTCAAGTAACGGACCGCAAATGTCCCGGCGCCAAAGCTCAAAAATATCGCCGAGCAGAAGTAAAAAATCGAGGTTATAATCAGGCACCTCATCGAGAAAAGCATTAAAAGCTTCCGACTCCTCTAATCCCCAACCCAAATGAATGTCGGAAACGGCGATTGCTTTCATATTATAATCATTGGGAACCTTCACATAAAAACTTTCTTCTTTTTGAACAAAACGGAAAACCAAAAATCACTTAAATAGAAAATGATATATTAATTATCACATAATACAAAAAATGGATAACACTTGGCACATTATAGTGGAGTTCGATGAAGGGGAAGGTGCTATTGAACACAGAAGAACGTTCAAAGGAAATATAAATGGGGTTCTAAGGACGCTAAAGGAAATAACGAAGTGGGGTGAAGTGCGAAAGATGATAGTTGAGAAAGGCGGCGAAGAAAGCGATGAGAAGAAGAAGGGTTAAAAAACGTGGAGACTAAGAAGATACTCGTGACGGGTGGTTTCGGTTTTATTGGTTCGTGGATAGCGGAAACGCTGGTAAAAAAAGGGCATATGGTCTATGTGGTCGATGATCTATCAGGTGGATACAAAGAGAATATAAAGATAAAAAATTTCTTTTATTCTATCTTTGATTTACGGGATGAGAAGAAAGTAGATGAATTATTCAAGCACGAAAAGTTTGATATCGTCCACCATTTAGCCGCTCATCCACATGAGGGACTATCCCTATACTGTCCAGTGGATATATTCACCACGACTTGTAATGCCTCAATTAACGTTTTCAAAGCTTGTGTGAATTATGATGTGGAGCGCTGTGTGTTCTATTCGAGTATGGCTAGGTATGGTCATGGAAATTTCAAACCGCCTTTTTCAGAAGAATATCCGCCTAATCCCGTAGATGTTTATGGTACAGCGAAGGTTGCTGCGGAAAACGTATTAAAAGCCTTTTCAGAAGCTCATGGATTAGAATATGTAATATTGGTCCCTCATAATATATATGGGTCGAAGAGTAACTTAGCTGATCCCTATCGCAACGTGTTAATGATATGGATAAATTGTTTGATGAGAAACAAGCCATTTTATATTTATGGTGATGGTACTGCGAAACGAGCACCATCGTATATAGCTGATATAGTAAAACCTTGTATAAGAGCAGGATTTGATGATAAAGTATTAAGGGAAGTGATAAATATAGGTTCTCCAAAAGCATATACTCTAAACGAAATAGCGAAAATAGTTTTAGAAGAATTTCCTTCTGACTTACAGCCTATGCATCTTTCCCAAAGGGCTTGTGAAGTAAAAGAAGCATATTCTACCGTAGATAAGTCTATTAGGGTTTTAGGATACGAAGAAAAGACCACGTTAAGAGAAGGTATAAGAAAAACAATTAATTGGGCAAAGAAGGTAGGGGCAAAAGAGCCGAAATATCTTGAACATATAGAAATAGAGAAGAATTTGCATCCTGCTTGGAGGGATAAACTAATATGAAAGATGGTGATTATGCAATTGTGTGTATTGTCAGCTACCAACGGCTAAAGCCGTTGGCTTGCCCGCTCAGGACGGGCAACGCAAGAACTGACTACCCCACTTGGGTAAAGAAGTAAAGTAAAATGCCGAATAGTAGCCAAGGTATAGGACAAACACCTGCCTGCACTTCCCTAACAGGTAGCTCTGAAGCTGTATGTCTTAAGCATACGGGCTTTCCTACCCAGAAAGGAAGGCGACACAGCCTATACGCTCAGGGGGAAGGGACGCTTTCGGGAGCAGAAAGCAAACACTCTATGGAGAGGATTATCTCAAATCCCAGAGTACCGGTATTAGCTCCAGATGGCACACCGCTGATGCCAACGAAGGCATCACGGGTGCGAAGATGGCTAAAAGAAGGAAAAGCAAAGCCTATAAGAACGAAGTTAGGGCTGTTCGCAGTACAGCTATTAGCAGATCCAGAAGGTAAAGAGAAGCAGGAGATAGCAATTGGTATAGACCCCGGGAGTTCATACACTGGTGTAGCGGTGGTATCGAAGCATGTGGTTTTGTGTGGCTTCAATCTCGAACTGCCAACATATGTTAGCGCACGGATGTCGAAACGCGCAGAACTACGTAGATCACGCAGATATAGGAACAAGCGGCGGCGCAAATGCCGGTTCCTAAACAGATGTAAAACGAAGATAGCACCATCTATAAAAGCACGAAAGCAGTTAGAACTAAGGGTAGTGCGAGAATTGGCA
>JRER01001076.1_pt1 | contig 12473 bp, 13 predicted proteins | sample 210161 | NCBI WGS metagenome assembly JRER01 (sample SAMN03019618, study PRJNA260268) | marine sediment metagenome | biome: Marine; feature: Sediment; material: Clay; isolation source: clay from marine sediments 136 meters below sea floor depth collected from... | place: New Zealand: Canterbury...
AGGTGAAGAATCTTTCCGCCTCTGCTAAGGTTTGCTTACGAATATAATCGGGAGGTACCAGATTAAGGTTGGCTCGGGATACTTCAATATAATAGCCAAACACTCTATTATAGCCTACTTTTAAGGATTTAATCCCTGTTCGCTGCCTCTCCCTTTGCTCCACACTGGCTAAGTATTGCTTAGCCTCTTTTGAACTGCGATGAAGCTCATCTAATTCGGCAGAAAAGCCTTCTCTTATTACCCCTCCCTGCTCAAAATCTCCCGGCTCATCAGCGATAGCCCTGGCAATTAAGTCCACAATATCCGGGCAGGGCTTTAACTCAGCAATTAACCAATCAGTAGAATCCCCCGCTCCCATCGCTTCCTTTAGCTCGGGTATTTTCTCCAGGCTGCTGCGAAGCGCTATCAATTCTCTGGGGATAACTTTGCCGTTTCTCACCCGATTAGCAAGTCGTTCCAAATCAGCAATGTCTGCCAAAATAGACAGGACTTTTTGGCGAGCCAGAGTGTTGTGATAAAACCAGGCGACAGCTTCTTGGCGCTGATTCAATTCGGCTATGTCAATGAGAGGATGCCCCAACCAACTTTTGAGCAGTCTACCGCCCATAGCTGTCTTGCTTAAGTCAATGATGGAGAGAAGAGAGTTACCAGTTTCTCCCCACCTACCACCTTGAAAAAGTTCCAGATTACGAATGGTCTGGCCGTCGAGGGTCATAAAGGAATCTGTAGAATAGGTGGTAAGGCCGGTAAGCTGTGATAGGGCTTCCTTTTGAGTCTCAGCGACATAGTGGACTAGCGAGCCTGCAGCCCTTATAGCTAGTGGCAAGTGGGCGCAGCCGTAACCCTCTAAAGCTGCCACGCCAAAATGCTCTAATAAAACCCCTTGAGCCACTTCCCAATCAAACCAATAGTCATCAAGCCGAGTCACCACAAATGGCAACTGCCCATAACTGTCGGAATTTTCAGGAACAAGAAGCTCGCTGGGCTGAAGACGTTCCAGCTCACAAGAAACCCTATCCGCTGGAAGTTGAGTGGTGGCAAACTCGCTCGTGGTTATATCAACATAGGCGATCCCGGCCTCATCATCTTCAATAACCAGGCTGGCCAGATAGTTGTTCCTCTTGCCTTCCAGTAAATTAGGCTCAACTACTGTCCCCGGTGTCACCACACGAATAACGTCCCTGTCCACCAGGCCTTTGCCTGGAGGACTAAGCTGCTCGCAAATAGCCACCTTATAGCCTCGGTTAATGAGCCTGGCCAAATAGTTATCCAAAGCGTGATGAGGTATTCCCGCCATAGGCACTTTGTGCCCCTTGCCCATCCCCCGCGCGGTTAAAACAATGTCCAGTTCCTTAGAAGCAACCCTGGCATCCTCATCGAAGGTCTCGTAAAAATCGCCCAGCCGAAAAAAGACTATCGCCTCAGGATACCTCTGCTTAACCCTGAGATATTGTCGTCTGAGCGGAGTTACTGTCATCAATGCTATTTTACTATAAAGACCTCATTGAAACGAATTGAATCGCCTGATATGATACCTTCACCAATATGACCAAATCTTGCTTTGCAGGATTGGATATGAGGAGAACGTTGGCTAAATCTGGTCAGATGCTATGTTGAAGAATAAAATTGCTGCTGTTGAAGTTCAAATGAAAGCAAAGTTGGAGGAGGCTCGTGCCACATTTGCCCAGGCGGGAGACAAAGGAACATCTGTCGAGGATTCATTCCGGATATTTCTGCGCCAATATCTGCCCAGGAGATTGGAGGTAGGAAATGGTGAAATCATTGACCGCAAAGGACGAAGATCGAAACAAACTGATGTAGTAGTTGTTACTGAGGACCATCCTTTTACGTTTACTCCGGATCTTCCTGGTCTTTTTTTCATCGAGGGCGTTTGTGCAGCTGGTGAAGTCAAGGCGACTCTCACTAGCACAGAGCTAAAGGGAGCTCTTGAAAACTCCCGTAAATTCAAGCAACTTGAGATAAAGCCGGGCGAAGCGAGTCTGGCAAGTGCGAACCCATCAGATCTCGAGCGGTTCTACGAATGCCCTCCTTGGTTTCTGGTAGCATTTGAATCCCAATTGACCTTATCTCATATCAAGACAGAGATTGAAGAGTTTAAAAGTCAGAATTCAGTGGAATCTAATAAACTAGTAGATGCGGTGTTTGTCTTGGGTCATGGATGGGTTATCAATTTTGGAGATGGCAAGGGCTCCTTTCAGTTTCGGACTCCTGATGGGATATCACTCGAAGGTTGGATCTGGAGAGATTCTGGTTCAGTCCTTTTTGATTTATTGGGTTGGCTATCTGTCGTAATGCCAAGAATGATTCGATTTGAACCCATCCTTCCCAAGTATATTCTACCAGGGGAATAGAGGTTGTCATGGAAAGAATTAACCAACTTCAGCTAACAGCGGGTATATGGCTTCGCTGCCTTTCGTCTAAATACCTTAGACAGCTTCCATAATCCCACAGAAGCTATCCACTAAAGCTGAGATGAACTCTAGGAGTAGGATAAGGTTTTTGTCATGTTAGGGGAAATTGAAATTTCCATTGAGGAGAAATTCCGTGGCTTGGTTGACGAAGACTGGGCAGTGAAGCTAGCTCAGTATGTCCTTAAGGCTGAAGGTGTAGCTTCTCCTTATGAAATAAGCCTGGTCTTTACCGATTCTGAGACGGTGCAGAGGCTAAATAGGGGCTACCGAGGTGTAGATGAACCTACAGATGTGCTTGCCTTCTATATGCTTTCCCAAAAGGAAGCCGATTCTTCTTTTGTTCTCCCTCCCGACGGCATAACTCGGCTAGGAGAGGTAATCATCTCCTATCCCCAAGCGGCGGAACAAGCCAAAGAGCAAGGGCACTCCGTTGATGAGGAGCTAGCACTACTGATCATCCATGGAATACTCCATCTTATGGGCTATGACCACGAGCAGCCAGAGGAGGAAAGACGAATGCGGGAGAGAGAAGAGGAACTTTTGCGGAAATGCCTGCTCCAATAATATATGAGGGAATCCAAAAACCTCTTTGGTGGAGCCTCTTGCGGGGTTCGGCAAATTGGGAGGGGACAAGCCCCTCCCCTACGAGGGTACTTTTCATACAGCTTGATATATAATATGGTGAAGTAAGGTCGAGGATGGTAGGCCGTTCCAGTTATTGATTAGCAGTATTCCAGCACCATCTAGTGTGAGGGCACAAGCGTGGTTTAGGTCGAGGTTTCTACAAATAAAATAGTGTAGAGGAGGTTAAAGATGGCTAAATTTGTAATGCTAACAACCCTTACCGATGAGGGAAGAAAGACTATCAAAGAAAACCCTGAAAGAATCAAAGAGGTTAATAAGGAAGTGGAGGCAATGGGAGCAAAGGTTCTGGCTCAGTATGCCGTGCTAGGTCCATATGACTTCGTAAACATTCTGGAAGCTCCCAGTAATGAAGCAGTGTCCAAGGTGGCGATAGCGTTGGGTTCAAGGGGTACGCTTCAAACGATGACTATGGCCGCTCTGGACGTTGATGATTTCATTGGCAGTCTCAAGAAGTAGTAGCAACCCTCGGCTGCCCGCTTGTGCCGTAGAATCTTACTATGCTAATAGAAGAAAATTAAAGCTTTATAGCCCTCGGCTTAACTCGACACTTTTCAGCGATAACTATAGCCTCAATCTGAGACACAGCATCATCAAGCTTACCCTGGTGGCTTGTTATGACATAATCGAAGAGAGCTAGGCTTTTTATTTCCTCGCTAGCCTTCACCAACCTTAGAGCCAAATCTAGTGAGGACTCGCTACGGCGTTGCTTCAACCGCCTTTCCAATTCCTCCATCGAAGGAGGCATGAGGAAGATGAACACCGCCTGAGGCAGAATCTTCTTGATAGTAGTTGCGCCTTGAACGTCTACCTTAACTATCACGTCCATTCCCTTGGATAAGGCTCGGCTTATTTCAGCTTTAGGTACACCATAGTAATTGCCATAGACATTAGCCCATTCTAGAAGTTGACCTTTATCAATCAATTGTTGAAATTCTTGGTGAGAGACAAAGTGATAATCCACTCCGTCTCTCTCTCTGGGGCGTCGCAGGCGTGTGGTGGCAGTAACAACATAGTGGAAAGGACGTTCCATCTCTTTCATCCTGGTAAGCAAAGCATCTTTGCCTACCCCGGAAGGACCGGAAAGGACAACAAACAGAGGTTTTGAACTAGGTATGCTAGCATGCATGGCTTCATTATAGCACGGATTTGCGCTGCTCCCGTCTCTGGGTAATAAAGCTTACTCCGAAAAGAAGAATGGCACTTACAGCAAAACCTACAAGCCCTAAATTTTCTTTAAGAGGGATACCAAGGCCTGGGATTTTCCCTAATAATCCTAGCACTCCACCACCTACGAGAGCGGCTAAAGCCCCTTGAGAAGTCACCTTCAACTTCTCTCGGTAGAATCCGGCGATTACTGGGACGACCAGGCCGCAAGTAAAGATGGTGTAGGCAAAGAGCAGAGATGAAATTACTCCCTTTAAGGTTATCGCCAGACCCAATGCTACAAGACCTAATACAATTATACTCAAGCGGGTTAGCAAAAGGGTCTTTCTCTCATCAACAGGGCAAAATCGCTTAACCACGTCCTCGGTTAAAATGACGCTCTGACTGAGCAGGCAAGTATCCGCCGAGGACATGAGTGCAGCCACCAAGGCAGCGAGAACTACTCCTTTTAATGCTGGAGGCAAAGCCCCCATTACTATTTGAGGAAAGGCCTGCTCGGCGGAAATATCAGGATATAGGACCTGGGCAGCCATACCTATCAAAGCAATAACAAAGGCAAAGAGAAAGATGAAGAAAGCAGCGATAAAAGTTGATTTTTGAGCTGTTTTTTCTCCCTTACTACAAAAAAGCCTGGTATACATGTCTGGCCCCACTACATAGGTCGCTCCGACGAGAATTAGAAAGGATAAAAGTGCCTTCCAATCAAACTTAGTGCTCAGTGGGAAGGAAAAGTAATCTGGGGGAAGAGAAGCTTTTAACCCGCCTAAACCTCCTACGAGAGGGAAAATTATTACTGCAACCGCTGAAATCCCAACAAGCAGAGTCACCGCTTGTATGACATCAGTGCGAATAATAGAATACTGCCCTCCCAAAACGGCATAGGCTACAAAAACCATGGTGAAGGTGCTCATCCAGAAGATAGGAGAACCAAATCCCAAAACGGAAAGAACTTTTCCCGCAGCTACAATCTGGCCTGATACCACTCCTACCCAGGCAATGACGATGAGGATTGAGGCTGCCAAGCCTACACGGTGGTCGTATTGTCTTTCCACCAGCTCAGGAAGGGTATAAAGCGCCAGGGCTCGTATCTTCTTAGCCAGAAAAGAACCCAAAATCAGCAGGCCAATGCCTCCAACCAAAAGCCACCAAGCACCGGTCAGGCCTTGTTTGAATCCCAGGCCGGCTAAACCTACGGTCGCTGAGCCACCGATAATAGTGGCTAAAAGGGAACCGGTGATAAGAGGAGTGGTTCCCTTCCTATGAGCAACAAAAAACCCCTCCCGACTTCCTGCCTTTCTTCTACTCCATATCCCTATGCTGATTATAGCTAGAAAGTAAAGAACAATAATGAGCAACATTTATAAGTGAAAACAATCTCCTGTTATGATATTTCTTAAGGAATTATCGGAACACTTTAATATAAGCGCTCCATTGCTATCGATGTCGATAGCTTTCCCTGTTACCTCTTCACCCAGACTCACTACCCTTACATCCCTATTTAATGTGGCAGAAAGGCTTTTCCACTCTTCAAGTAAATCCGCTTTGGTCAGCAGAGCCTGCTGCTTGGCTATTTCGCTCAGCACTGAGCTTAATAATTCTTTCCTGTCAATCTCTTTTCCCAACTCCTCTTTTAACGAAGTCGCCCCTTTTTCATACTGGGAAATGGGAAAATTGGCGTTTATACCTATTCCTAAATTCACGAAATTTATGGCATCCATTTCTGCCTCCATCTCAGCCAATATACCACATACCTTTCTGCCCTCAATTAAAACATCGTTGGGCCACTTTAACTCGGCAGCTAAGCCAAAGAGCCCTCTAATCGCTTTTGCCACTGCAACCGAAGCCATCAAGTTTACCCTTGGAGCATATACCGGACTTATTTTTGGCTTTAAACTGAGAGTAAAATAAATCCCTCCTCTTGGGGAAAACCATTCTCTACTCAACCTTCCCTTGCCACAAGCTTGACACTCAGTGACTACAATTGTTCCTTCCTCTGCCCCCTTCTTTACTAATTCTTTCGCTACCCCCATTGTCGAGTCAACTTCTGCGAAATGATAGAGTTTATGTTCCCAACCAGGAAGTTCATAAGGCAGCAGCAAATCTGGAGAGGAAATCAAACGATATCCTATGGGCGAGGATTCTATTACGTAGCCATGTTGCATCAAGCTACGAAGATGCTTCCAAATGGAAACTCTGGAAATGCCCAGTTCCTTGCTCAGCACCTCACCAGAAACATAATCGCCACTTGCCCGCAGAGCTCGTAGTATTTCTCCCTTAATTTTGTTAACCATCTTTCACATGAGGTTAACCAGAGTTTGTTTCTTTGTCAAGTCCCTCCGCGTTGCTTAGCTCCGCACCTTGTTGTATCATTAGCCCTGGTGGTTTACTAGGAGGGAGGAGAGAATTTATGTGGCTTAAGACAAGGATGTTCCTGCTGACAGCATTGCTCTTTGCCATTCTCTACGGCGTCATCACTGGGCTTGGAACCTGGATGGGAGCTGGCAGCGCTTTAATCTACCTTATTCTTGCTTTCGGCTTCCTCGGCATCCAGTATCTTATCGGACCTTCCATCATAGGCTGGACAATGAAAATAAAGTGGGTTTCCCAGAAAGAAGCGCCAGAGCTACACAGAATGATAGCTGAGTTCGCCGAGAGGGCTAATCTCCCCAAGCCCAAGGTAGGCATCTCGCAGCTAGCAATTCCCAATGCCTTTGCCTTTGGCAGAACCAACAGAGATGGAAGAGTCTCCGTTACTAAAGGCATGCTAAATTTCCTGAGCAAAGATGAGCTTAGGGCTGTACTGGGACACGAGATGTCCCATATCAAACACCGCGATATGATAGTTATAACCTTGCTCTCCGCTATACCACTCATCCTGTACTGGATCGCCTGGGGCATGATGTTTAGAGGGGCTCTGGGTGGTCAAAGGCAAGGGGGTGGCATTGCTATTCTCATCGGCTTGGGTGCCTTTGTCCTTTACTTTATCACCAACCTGCTCGTTCTCTATGGCTCGCGCATCAGGGAATACTATGCGGACCAGGGAAGCGTTGAATTGGGCAATGAGCCGCATCATCTGGCTTCCGCCCTGTACAAACTGGTCTATAGCAATGCTCGATTTAAGGGGCGCCCGGAGTTAAAACAGATGGAAGGAGTCAAGGCCTTCTTTGTCAATGACCCCACCCGTGCCTGGAATGAGATTAAGGAGCTAACTCAGATCGATCTCGATATGAGCGGCACCATCGATAGTTATGAATTGATGGAGCTACGAAGCAAGACCATTAAGCTCAGTTCTAGCGACAAGATGATGGAGATTCTCAGCACTCACCCTAATATGCTAAAGAGAATACACCACCTGTCGTCGCTGATAGCCTGAGGAAACTTGATGGCAGGATAGCGGCTACTTAAATCTGAAGGATACTCCAATCTCGACGCTAGCCTTTTGTCTCACCAGCGAAATGAAACATAAGAAATACGTGGCATATTCCATCATAACATCCCTCCTCGAAGAAGCAGCTCTGGCAGCAGTTGTGCTCTGGGTGCTACCGAGACTCGGGATAAACATCCCCCTGTGGGGGCTTATCCTCATGATGCTTGCTCTCGGAGCATGTGAATATGTAAGCTACCGGATTGGCAAGAATACACTAGAGAAAAAGCCAATAGTTTGGCCTGATATCGGCAGCAGGGGCATAACAACGACTCAGCTCGCCTCCAGAGGTTACGTTAAAGTTGGCAGTGAGTTGTGGAAAGCCGCATCAACAAGTGCAGATATGGATAAAGGTAGAGAGGTTGTTGTCGTCGGCGTAGAAGGATTGACCCTGCTTGTAGCTCCACAAGACGACGATAAGGTAAAACACTGGTAGACAAAGCTAAGAAAAAGGTCTATCCTTATTAGACTATGGAAATCAGTTGGACAGGACATTCCTGCTTTACTATCAAAGGAAAAGAAAAGACCCTCATCACTGACCCATGTCATCCTAATCTGGGCTACTCTTTGAGCGAACCTGCAGCAGATATAGTGACTATCAGCCACTTCCACCCCGGTCATAGTTACATCGAAGGCATCACTAATAACCCCAAATACGTAAAAGGACCAGGGGAATATGAGATAGGAGGAACATTCATCACTGGAATGGCCACCTTCCACGATAACGAGAAGGGTAAATTAAGAGGTAAGAATACCGTTTATCTTATAGAGATGGATGGCTTAACCCTGTGCCACCTGGGAGATCTAGGGCATGCGCCGACTTCACAATTGGTAGAGGAAATAGGGGGTGTTGATATCCTATTTTTGCCTGTCGGGGAAGTGTCTACCATCACCATTGATACAGCCACGGAAATATTAAGGCAGCTAGAAGCCCGCATAGTAATTCCGATGCACTACAAAACTGATGTAATACCTAGAGAATTTGACCCGGTAAGTAAATTTCTCAAAAAGATGAGCATCCCGGAAGCAGTGCCACAACCAAAACTTTCAATTACCCCTTCAACCCTGCCTGCCAGCACGCAGGTTATTGTTCTTGATTACAGTGTAAGCCTTTGACAAGGCTTACAGACCACCTCTACAATAAGCCCCAACATGAGTTTGCCCGGGCAACTTTACCAACTGCAGCAACTCGATATCAAACTTCAAGACAGACGACAGATCATCGATGAGGTTACTCGTCAGCTCAGTGAAAACGAGGCTTTAGTCACAGCCGAATCTCAACTCGCCTCACAAAAACAACAGCTAACCGAGGCAAACAAGAGGCAAAAGGACTTTGAATGGGAGCTAGAAGATCTACAAGAAAAGAGCAATCGCCTCAAAAACAAACTTTACGGTGGCACAGTTAAGAATCCTAAGGAACTGGTCAATCTCGAAAATGAATCGGGAATCCTGAAGAAGAAAACCAGGCAAAAAGAAGACGAATTGTTGGAATTGATGAGTCAGATAGAAGACCTTGAAACTAAGGTAGAGGCTAGCACTAATGAGCTTCAAGAGATGAGGCAAGAATGGCAGCAAAAGCAGGAAATTCTTAATGAAAGGAAAACTGAAACTGAAACTGAACTCGCCAGGCTCAGCGAAACCCGTCGAGAGTTAGCACAACAAATCAGCTCAGAAGTTCTCAACCTTTATGAACAAATTAAGTTAACCAGGGGGCAAGCCATAGCTAAGGTAGAGCAGGGAAGATGCCAGGGATGCTACATCACCTTACCCACAAGTCAATGGCAAAGAGCTAGATCAGATGAACTAGTTCAATGCAGTAGCTGTAACAGAATATTGTATGTAGAATAGGATTTGATTTCTAGGCCATTTAGCTATAAACTAAACTTGGGGCAAGCAGATCGGGTGATCGCCCTATGCTTAAGGCATAGGGAGGAAAGTCCGAGCTCCACCGAGCAGGGTGCTGGGTAACACCCAGGAGGAGCAATCCTACGGAAAGTGCCACAGAAACATACCACCCGCCCCTTGCCAAATAAGGGGTGATGAGGGGAGGGCTTCCCCCTCTTCCCATCCCCCGCCAAGCAAGGGGGGAGTAAGGGTGAAATGGTGAGGCAAGAGCTCACCAGCAGCCAGGTGACTGGCTGGCTGGGCAAACCCTACCTGGAGCAAGACCGAATAAAAGGACGTTTGAGGTGCTCGGCCGAAGTCCTTGGGTTGGTCGCTTGACCCTGATGGTAACATCAGGGCTAGATGGATGGTCACCGCCCGTCCCTTGACAAATAAGGGGAGGTGCTGGGAGGGTCTCCTCCCTACCTTAGGGTACAGAACTCGGCTTATAGGTCTACTTGCCCCACCGCCTTATCACGATAGAACCATAGCCAACCACTCTGGAGAAATCACCAGTCGTGTCGCCGCTGGTGGCGTATTTCAGTAAACTTGCTCCCTCGGCCCCCATTTCTTTAGCTGCCACAATCGCTGAAGCTACTGGTCCATAGCCGCACATGGTGCAGTTGAGGGACTCACGCTGTCTATAGAGCTCTTCCTCATCGAGATTAACTATGGCCGCTATCATAGAGTGGTCTTTCTCTGTGGCTACAGAGTGAGGCTCATAGTGAGTAAAATCAGTGCTAGCTATGATTATGATATTATTGCCACACTTGGAAATGGCCTTGCCCACTTCTCGAGCCGTTTGTATATCCTGAGTCCTCATGGCTATGGGCACAATTTTTACTTCCCCATAGAGATACTGAAGCCAGGGCAATTGCACCTCTATGCTATGCTCATATATATGAGCTGTCTCATCCGCCTCAATTGTCCCCCCTAAAAGCTTATGGGAAAGCTCTCTATCTACCTCCGCCTTCCCTAAAGGCGTCTCCCAATCACTGTCCGCCCACAAAGAAACCGGGGAACCATAGCCAGTATGGTTAGGACCGAGTATCACCGCTGTATCGAATATCCCATCATCGGCCAGCTCCTTATAAGCATGAGCTGCTACTGGCCCAGAGTAAACATAACCAGCGTGGGGGACAACAAGAGCGAGGATGTCCCTGGGGCCGTTATCATTTACCTGCGGCACAACTCCAGGACCAAGCTCATGTTTATAGCACCATTCTATTTGCTGTTTGAGCTCTCCAGGGGTGCCGGCATAAAACATGCCAGCAACAGCAGGTCTTCTCGCCTTCATAAGATTAATCCTCCACTTTTTCTCGCTTCTTCTCAGCCCCTTTACGCTTCCTCTTAGCCTCTTCCCGTCCCTCTCCAGCTCCTTCCCCCTTCTCCTTAACTTTCTCAGCTTCCTCCCGTTTCTCCTCTACCTCTTCTCGCCTTGCCTTTGCCTGATCACGCAACCAGCGGTGAATCTCATCCAGCGCCGGCGGGAAAACACTGAATACCTCTATGTCACCGGGAAATTGCAACTTGTGCCCTTCCCTAATAAATAAAAGCCCAGCTTCATCGTCTTTGAGCGTCTCGTTTATCCTCTTAGCCATAAATTCATATCTCTTCTTTGCCGCCTCAAGGTAAAATCCAGAAACCTTGCTTGCCACCTTCTGACTGATAAAGCCGAATAAAAGACACCTCTCCCAATCCATCATCTCATCAACTAATTCCCTTTCCTCAAGCGCCTCCAGGATAGCTCCGCGGTCACACTTGTCTTTGACAATCTGATAGCTGCCTAGATTTGCCCGCTCCACAACTCTCGCACCATCTTCACCAGACTGAGATATTGACTCATGGTAAATCCGACTCACCTTCCCAATCTTTGCCTCTAAATTGCCTAGCTGCTCTGCTACCTGCTGCCAGTAGCGCTTGCACCTCTCCTTATATTCCGATGGAGAATCCTCATTTAAGTATATAAGAGGGACAAGGTAAAGCTTCTTACCCTGCTTGAAAGGTTCTGCAAATGGTTTCTCAATTTTGCCTAGTTGCTCCGCCATTTTTACTCGCCTGATTCTTCCTCTTCCTTCCTCCAGGCTTGCATCATCTCTTTGATTCGCTGGGCAAGCCTGGGATCATCCTTGAGGCGCTGCGTAAATATCGGGCAGCTTTGTAAAATCATGTTCTGGCTCATAGATGCTATGTTTTCCAGAACATCCTCCATCTGGCTTCTGGCCGAGTCGGGAAGGTTTGACCCCTGCATCATCAATCTGAACTGCGTAATATCTTCAGCGCTGACATGCATCGGAGTTACACAGTTCTTATACCAGGGACACTGCCTGCAACTGACGACCGCCCCTGCCTCCTCTAAAATGTCACCCATTATCCTGTCTTCCCTCCTTATGAAGTAATTTTAACAGCTTTTAGTGATAAAAGGTAAATCAAGCTCTCTAATCAGATGGTGCTGAAGAGCCGAAGCGGCGCTGGCGTTTCTCATAAGCCACAAGAGCCCTATCGATTTCCTCATGATCAAAATCAGGCCACAAGACCGGAGTGAAATAAAACTCGGCATAGGCTATTTGCCACAACAGAAAATTGCTCAGCCTTATTTCTCCGCCTGGGCGAATAACAAGATCGGGATCAGGAATATCTGCGTTATAAAGATAGCGACTAAACAGAGCTTCATCTATATCCTCAGCGGGGATGCCAGTTCGCCTAACCTGACGTATCGCTTCTACTATTTCGCTTCTACCACCATAATTCAAGGCAAGGCTAAAGGTCATCGCTTTATTGCCCTTGGTCAAGTATACCGCTTGCTCTATCTTGCTCTTTAATCTTGACGGAAGTCCGTCAAGTTTCCCCAGATGGCAAACTCTTATTCCTTTTCTCTGGGCAAACTCAATTTCCTCATCAGCCGCGTCCATTAAAATTTGGAA
>JRER01000057.1_pt1 | contig 12452 bp, 11 predicted proteins | sample 210161 | NCBI WGS metagenome assembly JRER01 (sample SAMN03019618, study PRJNA260268) | marine sediment metagenome | biome: Marine; feature: Sediment; material: Clay; isolation source: clay from marine sediments 136 meters below sea floor depth collected from... | place: New Zealand: Canterbury...
TTTATAACATAACCTTTTTTCTGAGCTAGAATAAGTATTTCTGCATTTATAAGAGCGCTGCTGGATTCAAATCCCAGACTCTGAATTACCTCCCGTTTGAACAATTTAAAAGCACAATTTATGTCGGTTATCTTTAGATCGAAGAAAACTTGGAGCAGTAAACGGTAAAACCTAGCATTAATTTTTCTAAATAATGGATCTGCTCGCTTTGCTCTATAACCACATATAATATCAGCATTCTCTATTAAGCTCGTTAATTTTGACAGTTCTTTTATATCAAATTGGCCATCTCCGTCAGTGAAAAAAATCAACTCATTTTTTGCCGCTCTAAAGCCGGTCTGCAAAGCTGCTCCATAGCCGTAATTAGAGAAGTGGTGAACTACTGAAACCTCTTTGTGCTGCTGGCTCAGAAGATCGGCTATCTGGCTAGTTTTATCCTGGCTGCCGTCGTCAACAATAATAATTTCATAACATTTTGTAAGAGAGGGCAAAAACTCCAGAGCTGACTTTACTACCAACTCAATATTTTTTTCTTCATTAAATACGGGGAAAAAAACTGAAAGACTTTCCTTCATCTATTTATCTTTTTATTAGAAATAAGGACTTTCCCACCCCTTTCAGCTAAGATATAAAAAGGAATTTGTCTTAATTTTTCTTTTACCTCCAGGTAATCTTTTTCATTCATAAAGCAATAAACTCTCTCCTTTGACTCCAGAAAATGAAGCAAATTTTCTTCGTTATCAATTCCCTTTACTGGATGGTTAGTATAGTATATCAAACTAGGGTCAAAAGACAAAAATATCTTTTCAGAAGCTGGGTAATTTCCTATTTTTTCTCCTGGCCGAATTATCGAAGTAATTTTATGAGCTAAAAATTTTGTAGGTTTAAATATTTCAGCGCTGGGAAGGGTATATGTTACCAGAACCCAGGTAGAAAAGCACATCATTCCTACTATTATTCCAAAGGAGGTGCTAAGTTTACCTTTAAGGAATACTAAGAAGGAAAGGGAAGCTCCTATTATTAACCCAGCAGTTATTAAAATAAGAGATCTAGTACATTGGCCATATTCAGCCGGAAGATCGATCTTACCTATCAATATTGCAGTAAGAATTAAAGCTATAAGCACAATAAAGATAAAAAGGAGAAGGAAAGATAGCATCATGCCTTTACGCAGGGAAGCTACCTTGGCAAAAGAGTCATTCCAGAATTTACCAACGCAAAGAGCAAGGGGAGGATAAAGTGGAAGGATATAGCCGGGTAGCTTGGATTTGGCAAAGAAGAAAAAAATAAAAATTACTGCTGGCCAGAGTAAGAGAAAAAGAGTTCTTTTCCCTTCTATACTTTGCCATTTACTTTTTAAACTCACCAGATGGATAAAAGAATAGGAAAGAAAACCAATCCAGGGAAGGAAGCCGATAATTAGAACTAAAAGATAGTAGTAGATTGGTCCACTATGGCCTTCAAAGGGAGTGAGGTATCTGGCAATATGTCGCAGAAGAAAAAAGCTATTTATAAATTCTTTTCCATGGAGGAGGAATTCAATAATATACCAGGGAGCAGCGATTGCCAGATAGATAATAACTCCTCCAAGTAACCCTATTTCTTTCAATATTTTAATTTCTTTTGCTAATAATAAATAGAGTCCAATGATTAAACAAGGGAGAAGACCTCCTATAGGACCTTTAGTTAATGTTGCCAAACCCATAGAAGCGAAAAATAACAAATAATAAATTCTTTTCTTGGAGATTCTTCTGTAACCAAGGTAAAAAAATAAAAGTGAAAGGCTGATAAAAAAGTTTAAGGGAACGTCAAGTAAACCCAGCCGCGATTGAACAATATACTGAAAACTTGCAGCTAGGACTAAACCTGCCAGAAAGCCGACTCTTTTATTGAAAATGTTTTTACCCAGAAAATAGACAACAATTACTCCTCCTATGCCAAATAAAGCAGACCAGAGTCGAGTAGTAAATTCATTCCAGCCAAAGAATCGAAAAGTGAGGGCTGTAAGCCATATATACAAGGGTGGTTTATCAAACCATGGCTGATAATTAAAATGAGGAGTAATCCAGTCACCAAGTTTTAACATTTCCTTAGCCACTTCACCATATATCGGTTCATCAAAATTCCACAGGGTCGATGCCCCAAGTTTAAAGACAAAAAGATATATACAAAGAGCCGTTAAAATAAAGATTAAAAACCAGTCCCTACTAAAAACATTTTCCTTGGATTGTGGCATATCTTTGGCTGAAAGTCTGTGTTGGAACATGAGGATTGTTTTTTTATCATTCTAGCACCCCTTTTTGGGGGTGTCAATTTGTGCCTTCGAGAACTCTCCCTTCTTGTTCTTGCAAAAAATCCTTCAGAATTTGACCAGCTAAAGTGATGTGCTATATTACTTTTAAATAGTGAATGGTATTTGGTGACTGGTGAATCGGAAAAGCTGAACACTATTTAATATGCTAGACTTCAAGAAAAGGAGTAATTCTCGTGCCACTAGATGAACTTACCACTTCTTCACTCAAAAAATTTGGTATAAAAGCTACCTATGTAGGAAATGTAATGATGGATTGTTTAGAGATAAGCGGTGAGAACTTTGGCATAAAGCCTGATAGATATATAGTAGGAATTCTTCCAGGGAGTAAAAAAGAGGCTTACGATAACCTACCTATTATTCTGGATGCAGTGACAGCCATTAATAAAAGGTTTCTTTCCTCCAAGTCTTTTCTTCCCAAAAAGGTAGATTTTCTTCTAGCTTTGGCTTCCTCTCTTAGCCTTGATGAGTTGGCTATGGCAGCGTCTCGAGGAAATAGTTGGACGTTGGAGGGTAGCATGCTGGCAGAAAAGAAAAGAGGAATAATAGCTCACTTAATTTCCTCTGAAGGGAGTCAGATTAAAATAATTCAGGGAAAATTTGGTGATGTACTTCATTCTTCACAAGTGATCATCGGTCTTTCAAGGATGGGAAATGAGCAAGCGGTTGGCTTAGGTAGGCCCGTGGTGAGCTTTCCCGGCAAGGGTCCTCAAATAACCAAGAAATTTTTGTATATCCAGAAGCTTCTTCTGGGAGAAGCTATATCTATAGTGGAGGCTAGAGGAGAAGCTGTGGCCGAAGAAAAGAAAGAAGCACTAGAGGTGGGCAAAGAGAGGAGGGGGTAAGGAGTCTTTATGGAGATATCTTGTATTATTTGTGCCTACAATGAAGGAGAACGAATCTTAGAAGTTCTCAATGTAGTAAAGGAGATTGCTCTCTTAGATGAAATTATCGTGGTTAACGATGGCTCAACTGATAATACCAAAGAAATCCTCTCCAAAATTGACCGAATAAAACTCATTGATTTAGAAAAAAATATGGGTAAGGGCGATGCAATGCAGATGGGAATTGAAAACTCAAATGGAGAAATAATTCTCTTCCTTGATGCAGATCTAAAAGGGTTAACCAAAAGGCATATTGAAGATTTACTTGAACCTATAATAAGAAGAGAAGTAGATATGACTTTAAGTTTTCGGGATAACAGCGGGGAGCCCCTTTTTGGAATTGATATCTTCTCTGGAGAGCGTGTCTTGCGAAGAGAAATTTTGGAAAAAATTGACCTAAGAGGCACCAGATATGGAGCAGAAGCCGCAATTAACAAATTTATTGTAGAAAACGGATATGGTTGGAAGAGTATAAAGTGCAGGGGTTTAAAGATTACATTAAAAGAAGAAAAGTTCGGTCTTTTTAGAGGATTATTCAAACACTATAGAATGTACTGGCATATAAATAAGATGTTTCCCGGCCAATTCTTTATGTGGTTTAAAATGGGATTAGGACAGAAAAGATAAGAGGTCATACTCCTTACTCCTCACTGGATAGCTGAATAAGGTAGATCATATACTTTCTATGCCTGGCAAATAATTTAGAATCAACCGCTGCCGGGTAGTCAAATCCCCTGTCAACCATTTTACGAATAGTCCTTCCGAGAAAAAAATTACCCAAGGTGTAAATGAGAGGGACATTTACTTTTATGGTAAAGGCTATTATTTTCAAACCGAAGTTTGACAGCAAAACGTCATTTTTAGCCATTTGAATCTCTGTAACTCTTATTTTATGGGAGTTTCTATTTTGAAAATCCAAATAGTGTGGTGACAAATATTATTTAATTTACGCGAAATTTGACCTTTGAAAGAAAATTATCTATAATGCTTCGATAATAGTATCGGAGAACAGTAGCGCTCTCATCTAAAGTTTAAACAGAAAATATTCAGACAAAATTTCGGAAGCGTAGAAAAGTTACTATACGCTAAATAAAAAGGAGGAGTAAAAGATGTCCTTAGTATCTATGCGTCAAATTCTCGATGAAGCATTTAAGGATGGCTATGGAGTTGGTGCATTCAATGTTAACAACATGGAGCAGATCCAGGCAATTATGGAAGCGGCAAAGGAAACAAAATCCCCTGTTATTATTCAAGCGAGCCGAGGAGCACGAAGCTATACTAACGATCTCTTCCTCTATCACTTGATGATGGCGGCAACGGAGCTTTACCCCGAAATTCCGGTTGCTCTCCATCAAGATCACGGGAATAGCCCGGAGACTTGTAAATCTGCCATTAATATGGGCTTTACCAGTGTCATGATAGATGGCTCATTGGAGGCGGATGGTAAAACGCCAGCAAGCTTTGAATACAACGTCAGAGTCACCCGCGAGGTTGTCGAAATGGCACATGAACGCGGCGTAACGGTCGAAGGTGAGCTCGGCTGTCTCGGCGGGATTGAAGATGGACATGGTGCAGGAGTTGATGCAATGGCACACCTCACTAACCCGGATCAAGCTGTAGAGTTTGTTAAGCGCACAGGCGTTGATGCTCTTGCCGTCGCCATTGGAACGAGTCACGGTGCATACAAGTTCTCTCGAAAACCAGACAGCGCAATTCTTGCCATGGATCGAATCATTGAAATCCATAAACGACTACCCAAGACTTATCTTGTGATGCACGGCTCCTCTAGTGTGCCCAAAGAATTGCAGGACATCATCAATGCCTACGGTGGCAAACTCAAACCAACATGGGGTGTACCTATCGAAGAGATTCAACTTGGCATCCAGCACGGTGTCCGTAAAATCAATGTCGATACCGACAGTCGGTTAGCAATAACAGGAGCAATCCGTAAGTACCTGACTGAACACCCAGAGGGGTTTGATCTACGCAGCTATCTCAAACCTGCCCGTGAAGCAATGAAAAAGGTCATCATCGAACGGATGAGGTCTTTCGGTCAAGCAGGCCATGCCAGTGATTATGACCCGATTCTTCTCTCTGTAATGGCACAACGTTACTCGAATGGGGAGTTGTAAAAGGTAAATAGCTATCCTCTATCCCCTCTTAATCCTTTTTATTTTTATTTGTCCTGAGGTATATCTTGCTGGGAGGAGAAGATCTTAAATGTCAAAACCTGACCCTATTTTGGTAGTCTCTATGGGAGAACTGTTGGTAGAGATTATGAGGGGAAGGGTGGATGAGCCACTCGGTATAGCGGGAACTTTTGTTGGTCCCTTTCCTAGCGGAGCTCCGGCCATTTTCATTGATACCGTAGCCAGATTAGGTGTAGGTTGTGGTTTTATTGGTAGTGTGGGAGAAGATGATTTTGGGAGATTAATTGTTAAGAGGTTAGAGGAAGATGGAGTTGACACTACTCATATCCGACTCCTTCCTGACTGTACGACAGGTGTGGCCTTTGTCGCTTACTCCAGTGATGGGACTCGTAAATTCATTTATCATATTTCTCGTGCTGCCTCAGGAAAAATTAGTGATGGCCACTTTCACTCCAGCTATTTGTCAAAAGTAAAGTATCTTCATATAATGGGCTCAAGTCTTTCCATGAATGAGCCCTGGCGTAAGGCTTGTTACAAGGCAGCCGAAATAGTAAAAGAGTCAGGAGGAAAAATTAGCTTTGATCCTAATCTTCGTCCGGAGCTATTGGATGTAGAAAAGATTAGAGAAATCTCAGAGCCCATTCTTTCCTCTTGTGAGATTGTTCTTCCCAGCGGGGAGGAAGCCAGGATGTTGACGGGAATAGAAGATGCAGATAGAGCCTCCCAAAGGCTACTTGAATATGGACCGTCTATAATAGCTCTTAAACGCGGTAAAGAAGGTTCGTGGATTTATACAAAGAAAGATAAATTAGAGGTGCCTTCTTTCTCTGTAGAGGAGGTAGACCCCACTGGAGCCGGTGACTGTTTTGATGCTGGTTTTATAGTGGGAATTCTTCAGGGATGGTCTTTAGAGAAGGTAGCTAGATTTGCCAATGCTGTGGGAGCCCTAGCGGTGACTAAAAAAGGTCCCATGGAGGGGGCTCCCTGGCCAGGGGAAGTAGAAAAGATGTTAAAAGGAGGAGAAAAGTAAATGGAAAAGGTATCTATTTCTGCAGGTAAAATGCGTGGTTTAAAGATGTTAGCTGATGATACTGGTCGATTTCGGATGATGGCCATCGATCAAAGAGGCTCTCTAAAGCGAATGCTGGCTAGCGTGCTTTCTAAAAAAGCTGATGAGATAAGATATGAGGATCTAGCTGAATTTAAGAAAATCGTCATTAAAACACTAGCTTCATATTCTAGTGCTACTCTCACTGATCCTGTCTATGGCTATCCCAATGCTATAAAGTATTTCCCCAGAGGAGTAGGTCTTCTTCTCTGCGACGAAGAAACAGGAGGAGAGAAAGCAGGTAAAAGTGGTAAAGAAATAAAATCGAGTTTGATTCAAGGTTGGGGAGTAGATAAAATAAAGCGAGCCGGAGCAGATGGGGTGAAACTTCTTGTTTACTATAGAGGAGATGCCTCTCCTGAGATAGTAGAACATCAAAAGAATTTGATAAGAGAGGTAGGTATAGCTTGCCAGAAATATGATCTTCCTTTCGTTTTGGAGCTTGTGAACTATCCTTTTCTTCCTGACGAGACGAAAGAAAATGTGACCTTTGCCCGGCGAAAGCCCGAAATTGTTAAAGACTACGTAGAGGAGTTTTCTAAGTCCAAATACGCAGTTGATATTCTCAAAGTGGAGTTTCCTGCTAATCTAAAATTTGCTAAAGAGTATGCTCAGGGAGAATTTGATGGAGTAAAAAGAGAGTCTCTCTATGACCTATCAGAAATCAAGGATTTTTGTCGGGAGGTAACAACTCTTGCCGGCGTTCCCTGGGTCATATTGTCAGCGGGAGTAGAAATAGATGAATTTGTAGAAAATGTAAGAATAGCCACCGAGTCAGGTGCTTCTGGTTTTCTTGGAGGAAGGGCTATCTGGCAAGGCTGCGCTAAATACTATCCACATAAAGAAGCTATGGAGGAATGGCTACTTACTAGCGGAGCAGGTAACTTCAAGCGGCTACATCAAGTCTTTCAAAAAGCTACTCCCTATTTTGAGCACGAGAGGTTCAAAGGATATCCTAACCTCCATTTAGAGAAAGAGGGAGCAGACTGGTATAAAGAATATTAAGGAAATTTAGCTTCTTCCCATTATTTCCTTTATTTTCATCAGATTTATAATGTGGGCTCTTTCTCTTTCTTCTAGTTTCATGGTGATATACTTTGCTGTCTCTTTTACGCGAGGTATAAAGATATATTTCAGAGCATTTACTCTTCTTCTGGTACGTTCAATCTCCTTAGCTAATCTTCTTACCTCTTCTTCCTTTTGGGCTAGATGGAGTAAAGAAGGTAGGATATTTAAAAATGCTCTTAAGGCAAAGTCAAGTTTCCAGTTAGTCCCGTAAAAACCATAACATAGAGGATCTTCTTTAGTTATTAGCTTAAACTGAGGGGTCTTGAGGCGACCCTCCCCAGATATTTCTAAATCTATCTTCATTTTTGTCCACATAAGGGCTTCTTCTATTTCTCTTTCCCAGTTAAGCAAGGTGGCTATTTGAAAATCAGCGTAAATTTGCCTCAAATTTGCTGCTGCTTTCTTTTGCATATCTTGTACTTCTTTGACTAAAGGGAGAAACTGCTGGATTAACTCATCTCTTTTATCTTCTAGAAGGTCGTGAGCTCTCTGAGCCATAGCTAGTCTTTGCTTCTGTTTCAAGAGCTCCATCCGTGTGGGACTAACGTGCAAAACTTGCGGCATTTCTTTCTTTCCCCTCACCTTAATCCTCTCCCATTAGTCGTTAGTATTTAGTATTGGGTTGAGTTTTTCAATTAAACTTATTATCATTTCTTCATAATCCTTCCTTACTATTCACTAAATACTATAAGGGGAGAGGGAACACGATGTACGAAGTACGATATACTATGTACGGTATTTTTTTATAAACTCATCCCTTACTCTTTTCAGCTCTGGAGTGGGAATCATTTTAAGAAGTTGCCATCCAATACTTAGAGTTTCTTCAATTTGCCGGTCTTCTTTTTGTTCCTGAGAGACAAAATCTTGCTCAAACTTATCAGCAAAGTGAAGATATTTTTTATCTATCTCACTGAGGGTGGCTTCACCCATAACTAAAGCTAACTCTCTGATTTCCATTCCTTGGGCGTAGCAAGCGTAAAGCTGATTAGATAGTTCGCGGTGATCTTCTCGTGTTTTTTCTTTCCCTACCGCCTCATCCATCAAACGAGATAGGGAAGGAAGGACATTGATAGGGGGATAAATTCCCTTTTGATGAAGGTCTCTTTGCAGTATTATCTGTCCTTCTGTAATATAACCGGTAAGGTCAGGTATAGGATGGGTTTTGTCATCATCAGGCATGGTAAGAATGGGAATCAGAGTGATAGAGCCATTTTTCCCTTTAACTCTGCCAGCTCGCTCATAGATACTAGCCAGGTCTGTATAAAGGTAGCCCGGGTATCCTCTTCTTCCAGGAACCTCTCGTCTAGCAGCAGAAAGTTCACGCAGCGCTTCCGCATAGTTAGTCATATCGATTAAGATAACTAAAATATGCATTCCTTTTTCAAAAGCAAGGTATTCAGCACAGGTTAAAGCCATTCTGGGTGTAGAAATTCTTTCGATTACCGGATCATCAGCTAGATTAAGAAAAAGGGTGGTTTTTTCAATGGCACCGCTAGTCTCAAAATCAGAGACAAAGAAATTTGCCTCTTCAAAGGTTATCCCCATAGCAGCGAAGACAATGCCAAATTCCTCTTCTTTCCCTAAAACTTTGGCTTGTCGGACAATTTGAGCTGCCAGTTGGATATGGGGTAGACCTGCTCCAGAGAAAATAGGTAATTTCTGTCCTCTGGAGAGTGTGTTTAATCCATCAATAGCTGATATTCCTGTCTGAATAAATTCCACTGGATAGCTTCGCGACTCAGGGTTAATTGGTTTTCCCTGTATATCCAGTCTTTGTTCGGGGATTATTTTTTTTCCTTCATCACGGGGTCTTCCCCATCCGTCAAATACTCTTCCCAGAACATCTTCAGAGACATCTAATTGAATTCCTTTGCCCAGAAATTTTACATGAACTCCCTTTATCCCTAATTCACTGGCTCGTTCAAATAATTGCACCAGGGCTGCCTCGGAAGTTATTTCCAGAACTCTACCCCTCCTCCTTTCACCGTTAACTAGTTCTATTTCCACCAGTTCCTCATAGGAGACATCCTGCACCCTATCCACTAACATCAAAGGCCCGGTGAGCTCTTTTACCGTTGTATATTCTTTAATTCTCATCCTCTATCTCCTACCTCTTCTTTCAATTTCTCAGCTATCTTTTCTGTCTCTTTTTCAATATCTTCTTCAGGGGTATACTTTATCTTGGCAATATCCTCTCTCACAGGAAGGGAAATGAGTTCATTTAAGGATGCTCCTTTTTCCAGAGCTGCCAGGGATGTATCATAATAATTCAAGATTAGCTTAAGCATTAAGTATTGTTTCTTTATGGAGGTATAGGTATCTATAGGGTGAAAAGCAAATTGCTGCAGGAAATCTTCCCTTAAGGAACGAGCCGTTTCCATGGCTATCCTATCCTCATTAGATAAAACATCCAGCCCCACTAATCTTACCATTTCCCTTAACTCATCTTCCTTTTGCAAAAGAGCCATAGCTTTACTTCTAAGCTTTATCCAGTCAGGAGCTACCTTTTGGGTAAAGTATTTCTCTAAGTCTTCTAGATAAAGAGAATAACTACGCAGCCAATGTATAGCTGGAAAATGGCGTTGATAAGCTAGTTCGGCCACTAATGCCCAAAAAACTCTCACTACTCTTAAGGTAGCTTGAGTTACTGGCTCAGAGAGGTCTCCTCCCGGAGGAGAGACCGCTCCAATAGTACTTAGGCTCGCTTTGCGTCCATCTTTTCCCAGGCAGATGACTCTTCCTGCCCTTTCATAAAACTCAGCCAATCTTGAAGGAAGATAAGCGGGGTATCCCTCTTCTCCCGGCATCTCCTCAAGTCTTCCCGACATCTCCCTTAAGGCCTCAGCCCAGCGGGAGGTAGAATCAGCCATCAAGGCGACATTATAGCCCATGTCCCGATAGTATTCAGCTAGAGTAATCCCCGTATAAATAGAAGCCTCCCGCGCTGCCACGGGCATATTGGAGGTATTAGCTATTAAAACGGTCCTTTGCATTAAAGATTTACCTGTCTTAGGGTCTTTAAGCTCCGGAAACTTCCTAAGGACATCAGCCATCTCATTCCCCCGCTCGCCACACCCCGTGAAGACAATGATCTCTGCATCTGTCCATTTTGAAAGCTGGTGCTGGACCACGGTTTTCCCGGATCCAAAGGGGCCGGGGATACAGGCAGTTCCTCCTTTGGCAATGGGGAAGAAAGTATCGATGACTCTCTGTCCAGTGACAAGAGGTTCCTCGGGACTTAGCTGCTTCTTATAAGGTCTCATCTTTCTTACCGGCCACCTCTGAAGCATGGAGATTTTCTTTTCTTCACCTTCTCCAGTTTCAATAAGGGCAATTATATCCTCAACCTTTACTTTGCCTTCTCTTATTTCTTTTACCTTTCCCTCAATTCCAAGGGGAACGAGGATGCGGTGCTCGATTATTTCTGTTTCCTGCAATACTCCTAAAATATCTCCTGAGATAACTTCTTCTCCTTCTTTTATCCTCGGTTTGAAATCCCACTTTTTTTCTCTATCAATAGCGGCTATTTCGATTCCTCGAGAAATAAAATCGCCTTCGCTTGTCTTGATTAAGTCTAGAGGACGCTGGATTCCATCATATATATTTCCCAATATTCCCGGGCCTAATTCCACCGAGAGAGGTTGATTGGTAGACTCCACAGGCTCTCCTGGTTTTAGACCGCCTGTTTCCTCATAAACCTGAATTGAAGCCTTATTCCCTCTTATCTCCAGAATTTCTCCGATAAGCCGTTCTTTTCCCACTCTTACCACATCGTACATCCTGGCTTTGGGAATATTCTCTGCTACTACCAAAGGGCCAGCAATTTTGATTATCTTACCTTCAGTATCCATCTGGATCCCTCTACTTCTTTCTATTTCATCTCTGTAATTACCTTATCCACAATTCCGTATTCCTTAGCTTCCTCTGCACTCATATAAAAGTCTCTATCCGTATCTCTTTCGATCTTTTCTTTAGGCTGACCAGTGTGTTTTACGAAAATATCATTTAGTCTATCTTTAACTTTAAGAATGTAGCGTGCTTGAATTCCCACGTCACTGGCCTGTCCTCTTGCTCCTCCTAAAGGTTGGTGGATAAGGATATTAGCGTTAGGTAGGCTCAGTCTTTTTCCAGGGGTTCCAGCAGCTAATAGCAGGGCAGCTGCACTGGCGGCCTGTCCCATGCAGATTGTGGATACGTCAGGCCTTACGTATTGCATAGTGTCATAGATAGCCAATCCTGAGGTTACTATTCCTCCTGGTGAGTTGATATAAAGTTTTATGTCCTTTTTAGGATCTTGAACCTCCAGAAAAAGTATTTGGGCGATTACCGTGTTAGCTACATTATCGTCAATAGGCTGACCGATGAAAATTATTCGATCTTTAAGCAGCCGGGAATAAATATCGTAAGCCCTCTCTCCCCTAGCTGTTTTTTCCACCACCATAGGGATTAAAGCCATTTTTTTCCTCCTTTTTATTCGCTTATCTTTGCTTCCTTATATAAAAAGTCAATCACCTTTTCTTCTCTTATGCGGGCTGCTACAGTACTTAGCTCACCCCGAGCAGCAAGATTATTCTTTATGCTGTTTAGCTCTTTTTCCTTAATTTCTTTATTTACCAAGCTTTTTAACCTTTCCTCTGTTTCTTTCTCTTCAACTTTGATTTCTTCTTGTTCAGCAATTGCTTCCAGGATAAAAAAAGTCGAAATTCCTTTCTCGAGCTCCTGGTTCAATCTCGCTCTTAGCTCCTTTTCCGATAACTTTTCTTTTTCCAGATAAGATTGAAGAGTGGACCCTTCTTTTTTTAACCTGTCTTCCAGTTCTTTAATTCTTTCCTCCACTCTCCTTTTAACCAGAGAAGGGGGGATATTAATGTGGGAGGTCTCTACTACTTTGTCTATTATTTCTCTCTTTAGTCTTTTTTCCTCCCACATTA
>JRER01000711.1_pt1 | contig 12446 bp, 9 predicted proteins | sample 210161 | NCBI WGS metagenome assembly JRER01 (sample SAMN03019618, study PRJNA260268) | marine sediment metagenome | biome: Marine; feature: Sediment; material: Clay; isolation source: clay from marine sediments 136 meters below sea floor depth collected from... | place: New Zealand: Canterbury...
GGCTCTGGGGATGATAAGAAAGATGCCGAAGTTCTCCCCAAGGTTGCTGAGGCATGTGATGGAATGAACCTCCTCCTAGGCCCAGTGCTTAAGGAAAACTATGAAGTGGTGGGAAAGGCAATTTTGAACCACGGGCATGCAGCTATTGCCCAAACTCCCTTAGACATTAACCTACTAAAGGAGTTAAATGTAAAACTTTGCAAGTTCTTTCCTGCAGATAGGATTGTGATTGATTCCTTGTCCTCAGCATTGGGCTATGGTATGGAATATAGTTTCACTCTAATGGAAAGAGTGAAACAGATTGGGGTGATCGTTAAGGATAGCATGACGCAGATGCCTATCATTGCTAATTTAGGGGGCGAGTGTTGGAAGACCAAGCAAGCTAAGGAGAGTAAGGAGCAAGGATTATTATGGGAGGGAATAACAGCTCTCTCCCTTCTTTTAGCTGGGGCAAATATCCTTGTCTTAAGACATCCTGAGAGTTTAAGGTTAGTAAAAGAAACAATTGGAGGCGAAATGTGGCAGAAGTAAAAGCACTGACAAAAGAACAAGAGGAAGTTCGGCAGCTCATAAAAGCAGAGATTCCCTGGGAGCCAGTTGGACTCACTCCAATGCCAAAAATTCCTGACCTCAGAGCATGGGATATGAGGCTGCTTAAAACTTATAAGCCCTGGTACGCTCCCTTCTGTGATTTGTGTTGCCTCTGTACCTACGGCAAGTGTGACCTCACTGAGAACAGGAGAGGGGCTTGTGGTATTGATATAGCTACGCAACAGGCAAGGATAGTCCTTTTGGCCTGTCTGATGGGGTGTTCCGCTCACGCTGCTCATGCCGGGCATATCTTGGAATCCTTAATTGAGAGGCACGGTCCAGATAAAAAGATAGACTTGGGTCCATTTATTGAGCTTGAGGCACCGAATATAAGGACCGTTGTTGGTCTAAAGCCCGAAACCTTGGGCGACCTTAAAATAGCTATAGAGTATGTCTACAAGGAGATCGTCCATCTTCTCGATTCCACCCACTTTGGACAGGAAGGAAGCTGCCTAGATTATGAATCCAAAGCCCTGCACGCTAGCATGTTGGATCATGTAGGGATGGAAGTAGCCGATATCGCCCAGATCGTGGGGTTCAATTACCCAACTTCTGTGGCCGATACACCTTTAGTAGATATGGGATGGGCCTCGGTCGATAAGTCTAAGCCGGTGATCCTGGTAGTGGGACATAATCCTGCTACTTCCACCACGGTCATTGATTACCTACGTGAAACCGACCTTTATGATGAAGTTGAGGTGTGCGGTATCTGCTGCACTGCCCTGGAGACAACGAGGTATTCTGATAGAGCCAAGATTGTTGGTCCCTATTCTAGGCAGCTTTTCTTCATCAGATCCGGAATTGCCGATGTTATTATCACTGATGAGCAGTGCATTAGAACAGACATACCAATAGAAGCATCTAAAGCCAACTCAGCACTAATCGCTGGCTTAGATAAGGCCATGTATGGACTTGAAGATGCCACTGAGATGGATACTGAAGAGATACTGAAACAGATGGTAGAAGACAAAAAGCACTTCGCCATCCTTGACCCCAGAAAGGCAGCCGAAGTAGCGGCTAAGGTTGCCATGGAAATTGCTCCCCAGCGGAGGAAAGAATGGCTAACTGAAGAGCAAGCTATTGAGCTGGCGAAAAGATGCACTCATTGTAGCATGTGTGAGCAAGTATGTCCTAACCTTTTTGATATTGGCGATGGTATAACTGAGGTTGCCAAGGGTAATTTTGACCTGATAAGAGAGCAATTCAATCTATGTATCGGCTGTGGCAAATGCGAGCAGGAATGCCCTCGTAAGGTTCCCATCTTCAAGATAATGCAGGTAGCAGCAAGCAAGGAAACTTGGAAGATAAGAGCTGGGCGTGGTCCAGTTATGGATACTGAGATAAGGAACGTGGGTGCGCCTCTAACCCTGGGCACAATCCCCGGAATAGTGGCTATCGTCGGTTGCTCCAACTTCCCGGACATAAGGGACATTGCTGAGATTGTAGATGAATTTGCCCGGAGAAAGTACATCGTGGTTCTCACAGGATGTTCCGCTATGGTTGCCGGCATGTGGAAGGATGCTGAGGGCAAGACTGTATATGAGAAGTATCCCCCTGATTTCGACGCCGGAGGAGTGGTAAATATTGGCTCCTGTGTTTCCAACAGCCATATCTCAGGAGCATGCATAAAAATAGCTAACATCTTCGCTGCCTTGCCGTTACGAGCAAATTATGAAGTAATGGCTGACTACGTCCTTAACCGAGTAGGTGCCTGTGGGGTGGCCTGGGGAGCATATTCCCAAAAGGCTGCTTCTATCGGAACAGGATTTAACAGATTGGGTGTTCCTGTAATTTTAGGGCCTCACTCCTCCAAATATAGAAGGCTGTATCTCTCAAGGAAGGAGGAAGACGATTGGAGAGTTATGGATGCCAGAAAGAGGGAAATTGTGGATACTGGGGAGCCCTCTCCCGAGCACCTGGCCTATGTATGTGAGACTAAGGAGAAGGCTATGGTGATGATCCCTAAACTTTGCATAAGGAAAAATGATACCCCTCAGGGAAGGTCAATAAAGCTAAACCATTATATTTCTCTATACAAGAAATACATGGGGGGTGGGCTTCCCGAAGATCTCCATCTCTTTGTTCGCAGGGATGCCGATATCCCCCTGGTCTATAAGAAGGAAGTTAGAGCATATCTACAAGAAATAGGTTGGCAGCCTAAGGAACCTGTAGGGCTTCCCACCTTGATTGGAACCTATCCCACTAAGGTTCCTCTAGATGCAGTGATACATTAAAAAAGGGAGGGGAAAATGAGTGCAGTAATACCATTTCACAGAGTTAACGTTCTAACCGGGATCAAGTCAGCTAAATTGATAGAGGATGCCTCACAGTATGCCAATTTAATTCAGAAGGCAAAGAGACCTCTATTGGTGCTTGGTCCTCTGCTATCTGAGTGGTCGCTTGATGGAAAACTTCTCATTGAGTACGCCCTAGAGATTGCTAAGGCTGCTGATATCCCTATATGTGCCACGTCACAAGTTAAGGCGAAGATGGTGGAGCTAGGGGTAAAGCCAGATAGCGTCTACGATGCTGTGGAGATAGTAAATGCTCTTAAAGAACCTGATTGGAAAGGAGTGAGAAAGGAAGGAAATCACGACCTGGTAATATTCTTCGGCATAAGAAGTGATCTTGGGGAACAGAGTCTTTCCGTGCTCAAGCACTTCGCCCCCCATTTAAAGACCATGACGCTTTGTAAATTCTATTACCCTCATGCGAATTACTCCCTCCCCAATTTTAGGAAGGATGAACAATGGAAGGCTTTCTTGGAAAGCTTAATAGATAACTTAAAGAAAGGAGGATAAAGAATGGCACCGGAATTTCATGTAGACATAGGACCTCAATACGAAGGTGAGGCGATAAGGAAGGAAGACCTATATATTGAGTTCGGCGGACCAAAGATAGCATGTAAATTTGAGCTGGCGACATTGAAGAGCCTTGAGGAAGTAGAGAATGAAAAAGTAGAAATTATCGGTCCTGACATAAGTGAATTGGAACCTTATGATATGGAGAAGGGCGGCGGGAGTTACCCCATAGCTATTCTAGTTGATGTTGCCGGAGAAGAACTGGATAAAGATGCCGAGCCAATCATTGAAAGAAGAATTCACATGTTTACCAACATGGTTGAGGGTTGGTATCACATGAATCAAAGGCAAGACGTCTGGCTCAGGATAAGCAAAGATTGCTACAAGAAAGGTTTCACTTCCTTGCGCGAGCTGGGGGAAATCTATAACCTTCTTTTCACCTCAGAGATGCCGATCATTGAAAAAATCCAGACCACTATTATCACTGATGCGGAGAAGGTGAAGGAGCTTTTCCCTCAGGCTTTAGAGATTTACGATGCCAGAGATGCCCGGGCTCGGACTCTAAGAGATGAAGATGTGGACACCTTCTACGGCTGCACCTTATGTCAGAGCTTTGCTCCTACCCATATCTCCATCATAACCCCAGATAGGATCGCTAACTGTGGCGCTATAAATTGGTTTGATGGCAGAGCTGCTGCTAAGATCGATCCTGAGGGACCCATATTTGCCATACCAAAAGGAGAGCTTATAGACCCTACAAAGGGTGAATATGAGGGAGTGAATAAGATAGAGTACGAGAAGTCCTTAAGCACCTACGATAGAGTTTACCTTTATAGCGCTTTTGAGCATCCACACACCTCTTGCGGTTGTTTCCAAGCTATTATCTATTATATTCCTGAGGTCGATGCCTTTGGGCTTGTGCACAGAGAGTTCAAAGGCGAGTGCGTAATTGGAGAGACCTTTTCCCATATGGCTGGCGAGACCTCTGGAGGAAAGCAAGTGGAGGGCCGGTTGGGAACTGGCCTGGAGCAATTAAGGTCGCCAAAATTTATCCAAGCCGATGGCGGCCTAGCTAGGATGGTATGGATGCCCAAAGAGATTAAGGAAAGATATAGAGATGTCCTGGAGGAGAAGGGGCTCTACGATAAAATCGCCACAGAAGAAGAGGTTAAAAATGTCGATGAGCTTATGCCATTCCTAGAAAACGTGGGACATCCTTGGATAAAAGGAGAGGTAGAGCTTCCAGAATAGAAATCCTAAATTCGAATTTCTAAATCCAAATTCTCAAACGTTTAGGATTTAGAGTTTAGAAATTAGTATTTAAGTAGACAGGAGGTTTATTATGCCAATTTCAGGTTCTGCAATTGTTAAGATGCTTCCTGGCAAAAGACCCTGCAGGGATTGTGGTTTCCCTACCTGCTTTGCCTTTGCCATGAAGCTAGCTTCAGGCGGGACAACTGTAGATAAATGCCCTTATCTTTCCGAGGAGACAAAAGCCAAACTAGTAGATCTTCTTGCACCGCCTATGAAGCTTGTTACCATAGGCTCAGGAGAGAGCAAAGTTCAGATCGGGAATGAAGAGGTAATATATAGGCATGAGAAGACCTACTACCATGAGCCAGAAATTGCTTTGCTTATCTCTGATAAGGAGAGCGAAGACAAAATTGACGCGAAGATAAAGAAGATAAAGGAGCTACAGTTTCCCTGGGTCGGGCTAACCCTTAAGGCAGATCTTTTAGCTCCCCACTTTGAATCAGGGGACAAGGATAAATTTCTAGCTTTGGTCAAGAAAGTCTACCGTTCATCAGAGCTGGGAATGATTTTGGTCTCGGAAGATATGGATGCCTTATTTTCTGCCAGGGATATATGTGCTGACAGACAACCCCTCCTTTACCCCATAACAAAGGAGAATGTAGAAGCAGCAATACCAAAAATTAAAGAGCAAACCACTCCCATAGGAATTCGAGGAGGGAGCGTAGAGGAATTAGTGCCTTTAACTACTAAGCTGAAGGAGGCTGGCATCGAAGATGTAGTTCTAGACCCGGGTTCCAAAAATTTACCCCAGGCGATAAGGGACCAAACTTTTATCAGGAGGGCGGCTATAAAGCAAGGGTTTAGGCCTCTTGGCTATCCTACTATAGCCCTCCCTTGTTTCATGGCCAAAGACAGGCTAAAGGAGGTTTTAACTGCCTGTGCTTTTATCGACAAATTCGCCGGTATAATTGTCCTTTCTGATTTCGACCATCATTCTTTGCTTCCTCTTCTAGTCCAGCGACTCAATATCTACACTGACCCTCGGTTTCCTATGGCAGTAGAGGAAAAATATTATGAGATAGGGGAGCCCAATGAAGAATCCCCCGTTCTGGTCACCTCAAACTGGGCTTTGACCTATTTCCTTGTATCATCGGCTGTCGAGGCTACTAAAGTCCCAGCCTATGTTTGTGTTAAGGACTCAGAAGGGCTTGGAGTTCTCACTGCCTGGGCAGCAGGCAAGTTCAGTGGCGATTCCGTAGGAGCATTTATCAAAAAGTGCGGCGTTGCAGAAAGGGTGAAACATAGAAAGCTAATTATCCCAGGTAAAGTGGCTCGAATTAAAGGCGAGCTTGAAGATGCTTTGAACCTTGAGTGGGACATTATAGTCGGTCCCAAGGAAACAACAGGAATAGGAGTCTTCCTCCCAGAGTTTGCTAAGAAGTTAAAGGGATAAGCTTGACAAGCATAAAGAAAAAAGAGCAATTAACTAAGACTTCATCCTCATATGGCAGGGAAAGGAAAAATTTAATCCCCTCATTGCAGGAATGCCAGACGAAACTAGGCTATCTTCCCAAGGAGGTGATGCAAGAGATTGCTGATTTCCTGGGGATTCCTGAAGTTGAGGTTTACGGGGTTGCTACCTTCTATAACCAGTTTCGTTTTACTCCTTTAGGAAAGCACCATGCCAGGGTTTGTATGGGAACTGCCTGTCATCTAGCCGGGGGCAAGCTTGTCCTGGAAGCTTTAGAGAGGGAGCTTGGCATCAAAGTAGGAGAGACTACCGAGGATGGCGAGTTCAGCCTGGAGCGAGTCGCTTGCATTGGTTGCTGTATGCTGGCTCCAGTAATGCTCATAGGGGACAATGTTCGCCCTAGAATGACACCGTTTAAGGTAGAGGAGGCTTTAATACCCTATAAGCAGGAAACCCAGACCGAGGGTTCAAACAAACTCAAATAACCAAAATACAAAATAGCAGCTTCATTCATTTCGAATTTTGATATTGTTTAGGATTTAGTGCTTAGGATTTGAAATTTTCTATAACATAAGATGACGTTCGAAGAAATCAAAAATAGGGCAAAATCTGAATGGGAGACCTTGCAAAACAGCACCCATATTCTTATTGGCACAGCCACTTGCGGTAGAGCGGCCGGAGCTTTAGCCACCCTTGAAACTCTTAAGACAGAACTGGCACGGCGAGAAATTGAGGCCAAAATTATTGAAGTTGGTTGTATGGGGCTATGCTATGCTGAGCCCTTAGTCACCATATCTAAACCTGATTCCTTCCGTGTGGTCTACCATAATGTGACCCCCGAACTTGTCCCCCGTCTTGTAGAAGGCTACATTATAAGTGATGACCCTTGCCTTGAGCTTGCGCTGGGCACCCTCGAAGGAGGCGAGGAAGAGTCTCCTTACATCCCAGAACTTCCCAGATTTGAACATGAATTTCGCCTCATATTGCGCCACTGCGGCTATATCGACCCCAAAGATATAAATCACTATATCGCCAATGGTGGCTATGCTGGCCTAGAGAAAGCACTAAAGCTCCGCTCTGAGGAGATAATCGAGGAGGTAAAAAGGTCAGGGCTTCGAGGGCGAGGCGGTGCTGGATTTCCCACCGGGCAAAAGTGGCAGCTTTGCCACAATGCTAAGGGGACACCAAAGTATGTAGTATGCAATGCCGACGAGGGAGACCCAGGCGCATTTATGGACCGGGTTGTTTTAGAGAGCGACCCACAGCAAGTTATAGAAGGAATGGTTATTGCTGGTTATACCATAGGTGCCAAACAAGGCTATATCTATGTTCGTGCTGAATACCCTCTGGCTATTGAGCGGGTGCAAACTGCTTTACATCAGGCAAAAGAAATAGGCTTCTTGGGGAATAATATCTTGGGTAGTGGTTTTAGTTTTCTTATTGAGATAGCAAAGGGGGCAGGGGCTTTTGTCTCTGGTGAAGAGACAGCGTTGATGGCCGCTATCGAGGGAAAGATGAGCACACCTAGGCCAAGGCCGCCTTACCCTGCAGAAGTGGGATTGTGGGGTAAACCTACTCTCCTAAACAATGTCAAGACCTTTGCTAACATCCCTTTGATAATCGAGCGAGGTGCAAGTTGGTTTTCCTCCATTGGAACTTCTGGAAGCAAAGGCACAGCAGTGTTCACTCTGGCAGGCAAGATTAACAATGCTGGCCTAGCCGAAGTGCCTATGGGCACAACGCTGCGTGAGCTTATTTACGACATCGGCGGCGGAATATCTAAAGATAAAGCACTTAAAGCGGTGCAAATCGGAGGTCCCTCAGGAGGCTGTATCCCAGCGAGCTTGCTTGATACTCCCATCGATTATGACTCTCTTCGTGAAGCTGGCTCGATGATGGGCTCAGGTGGTATGATTGTCATGGATGAGGATAACTGCATGGTTGATGCCGCACGTTTTTTCCTCGATTTCACCACGAGGGAATCTTGTGGCAAGTGCACCATGTGTCGCTTGGGAACTTTGCAAATGCATGAAATCCTTGAGGATATTGTAGCTGGCAAAGGCAAAATGGAGGATCTTGAACTCCTCTTCGATTTAGCTGAAGATGTCAAAGCAGGCTCGCTTTGCGGCTTGGGCAGAACGGCACCTAACCCTGTCCTTACTACCTTACGCTACTTTCGAGATGAGTATGAAGCCCATATCCGCGAGAAGCGCTGCCCAGCACTGGTCTGTTCTCAACTCATCGCTTATTATATTCTCCCCGACAAATGTGATAGAGGCTGCGAGCACTGTGTGCTGACTTGCCCCACCGAAGCAATTAAAGGTGGGAAGGGAGAGATAAAGGTTATCGACCAAGAGAAGTGTTCCAAGTGTGGCACATGCATGGAGGTCTGCCCCCCAGAGTATAATGCGGTAGTGAAGCTATCGCCAATTAGTTCGCTCCCCCCTCCAGAGTGTCATTCTGAGCCCTCCGCTTCTTGTCATTCTGAGGGAGCAAAGCGACCGAAGAATCTCAGAGGAAAGGAGACCCTCACCACCCCTCCCCTTATCTGGCGAGGGGCAAACTATAAGGGACTGCCCCCCAACACCACCCCTTATCTGGCGAGGGGCATGAGGTGAAATGACTAAAACGATAGCCATTGCTGGGAAAGGCGGAACGGGAAAAACCATTATTGCCGCTCTGCTCATAAAGCTCCTTTCTCAAAAAGGTGTAGTTCTAGCTGTTGATGCCGACCCTTCTACCAACCTTAATCAAGCCTTGGGTTTGCCCCTAGATGAAAATAGAACTATAGGCAAAATAAGGGAAAGGATGACCGAGGATGTGTCAAGGGGGCGTCTTAGCCCTTTGATCGTGAAGCAAGACTACGTGTATAACAAGATAGTGGAATCCTTAGTGGAATCCAAAGGTTTCGACCTTCTAGCTATGGGACGCCCAGAGGGACCTGGGTGTTACTGCGCGCCTAACGAGTTCCTACGGGTATCCCTCGACCAGTTAGTAAAATCTTATAAATATAGCTATATTGTTATGGACTGCGAAGCAGGCATGGAGCATATCAGCCGCCAAACAACAAGGGATGTAGATGTCTTGCTTATCATGTCTGACCCTACGATGCGAGGTATCACTACTGCAGCTCGGATGAAGGAACTTATTGGAGAATTAAGGACAAGGGTTGGCAAGGTTCGGCTTGTAGTTAATCGGGTTAAGGATGAGTTGCCTCCAGAGATAAGAAGGGCAATCGATAAATCCAAGCTTCAAATCATTGCCACCATTCCCGAAGACCCCAACATCGCCGACCTAGAAATAAAAGGTGCGCCACTCATAGAGCTGCCTCAAGATTCTCCTCTTCAAGTGAAAGTGAAGGAGATAGCTAATAGCTTAGGGCTTTAAAAATGGGGTCCCATTCATCATTTCATAATATCCAAAAGCAAGCTCATGAGCTAGCTTACAGGCTTGCCTGTGAACAACTAGGAAGTATGGATATAGAGCGTCTGTGCCATAAAAGTGGTGCTCAATATGTAGACCGCAACAGGATAATCATTGAGTATCTAAATCGCCCATATCTCATCACCCTTCCTAACATCGGGATTTTGCTAAAGGATAATAAGGAGGAAGTTCCACTAAAAGACAAAATCTTGATACTTCACTATTTAACTTTGGCCAAAGGCACCCCGGCTACTAACAGATTGATCACCCTCAGGCAACTGCCAGCAGGTGCTAGCTACTTTCCAGCATTTTCCCAAAGGGTAATAAAGCCCCTCTTAAACCACTTCGGTAGGGAGCCTCAGTTGCTAATAAATGCCGCGGCGAATATAGGAGGCCATAAAGCAGATTATGGAGATGCAGCTATAACCATTAACGCTTTCCCACGAGTGCCTATAACCTTCGCCCTATGGCGAGGTGATGACGAGTTTCCCCCCAGGGGAGGTATAATGTTTGACGCTAGTATTTCCGATTACCTCTCCACTGAGGATATAACTGTGCTTTGCGAAACTATCATTTGGAGATTAGTTAGATCTTCAAGAGAGCTCTGAGCTCTTTTGCCCCACCAGTATTTCAATTACTTTCTGTGGATTTACGGCAAGGGCTTACATCGCTATGGAGGCTACGTGGCAGCTTTAGCCAACATCATTGGTGGATTGTCAATTTCGAGAAAGCCTCTTGGTCGGAGGACAAGTATACTTTTTAGAGATAGTGGTGGAAGATATGCTAGGCTTTAAGGAGTAAACACCATGAGAAATGCCAAAGCGAAACATGAGAATCTTGGGTATTGAAACCTCCTGTGATGAAACCGCAGCAGCAGTTGTTGAGGATGGTACCAGAATCGTTTCCAACATCGTGGCCTCCCAAATAGATATCCATGCTCGCTACGGTGGCATAGTCCCTGAAGTCGCCTCAAGGCAGCATCTCCTCACTATCATTCCTGTTGTGGATAGAGCACTGTCTGAAGCCATGCTCACCTGGCAAGCTATCGACGGCATTGCCGTGACTTTCGGGCCAGGGCTAGCTGGCTCATTGCTAGTGGGAGTTAATGTAGCTAAGGCAATTGCCTTAGCTAAACGACTGCCTATTACCGGGGTTAACCATCTTGAAGGACATATCTATGCCAATTGGCTGAACAGGGAAAAACCGCCTGATTTCCCTTGTCTTTGCCTCATCATTTCCGGAGGGCATAGCGATTTGGTGCTAATGAAGGGGCATGGGCAATTTGAGAAACTGGGACGAACCCGTGATGACGCCTCCGGCGAAGCTTTTGACAAGGCAGCCCGAATCCTGGGATTAGGTTACCCTGGAGGTCCAGCTATTGAGCAGGCAGCCAAATCTGGAACACCTTGCCTGCCTCTTCCGCGAGCTTGGCTTAGGGGCAGCCATGACTTTAGCTTCAGTGGCTTGAAAACAGCTTTATGGCACCTGGCTCAAAAAGAAGAAATTCTGGCTAACCCTTCCAAGGTAGCTGACGCCGCAGCAAGCTTCCAATGCGCTGTGGTAGACGTTCTAGTCACCAAAACCATTGAGGCAGCAAAAGAGTTAGGAGTGAAGCAAATTTTGCTTAGCGGCGGTGTGGCAGCCAATAAGCTGTTAACCGAGCATTTCCTCAGCTCCTCGCCAATCCCTGTCCTCGTTCCTCCTCCACATCTGTGTACTGATAACGCCGCTATGGTAGCGGCTTGCGGCTATTATCATTTCCAGGCTGGCAAAATAAGCGGCTACGACCTGGATGTAGTGCCCAGTCTCAGCCTCGGCTAACTAAGCAAAAGCACTTGCTTAATAAAATGTGGAAAATTCCAAATCCCAAGCACAATATCAAAATTACAATTCAAAATGCAAGAAATTCATTTTTAAATTTTGCCTTGTCATTTTTCATTTTTACTTTTGCTCTTTTATCGTTTCGGTCATTTGAATTTGTTTAGAGTTTCGCATTTAGAATTTAGGATTTCCCCACTCCCTTACCGAATATTGAGTAGTTACACCAAAGGGCATTGGGCGCACCTCCCCTCTCGACAATAGTTTCTAAAGATATGAATCAAGCCTTGTTGGCTGCAAGCAGTAGAATCAGCCGTGTCCTCAAGACAAAGTTGCCTTGCCATGTGACGTGTTAGCTCATTTTCCGCTAGCTTAGGATAATGAATATAAAGCTCGATAGCCTTTTCCTTTAGCCCCGCTTCGCTAGCTATCTCTCCCCAGGAGAAAGCAAACGGCAATATAACGTTAATGATAATTTCGGCTGCTTTGCCATATCCCAAAAGAGCTGATTTCCTTGTTTTTGCCCCAACATCGAAATCAAAGTGGTCTTGCCAATAGCCATCGCCAAACACAATCAAACCATCCTCCAGCCAGCGATACCCCGCTGTCAGAGGTGCTTTCTCCACTAGCTGCGATATCCCCCTCAGTAACCCTGTTTCACGATAGCGCTGAACGAGATAGCTTTGAGCTACAATGCGTCGCATAGGAGAATTATTAGGGTATATATGTGAGAAGTTCCAATCATTTTCACTCATGGTTTTAGCTTTCTTGGCAATCAATCGCCATATTTGCTCCAATTCCTGGACTTCTCCTTCCTTTAGAAATCCTCCGTGTAGCCGCTGAGAAGGTAATAGGCCAGCGGTGCCTAATAACCAGGCCTGCTTCAGAACTAAACTTTCTCTTAGCTCCATCCCCTCTATAAAACCGAGGGGTACTCTATGAGCAAGCTCCTCGAAGGGCTTCATGTTTTTAGAATAACCTAAAGCTCTCATCATGCCTTGGAAAAGCACCTGCCCTGCCTCTTCCTGTTGGCAGACTGCTTGAAAAAGAGATGCCTTTTGCCTAAACCTCTCTTCTCCAGCAATACC
>JRER01000220.1_pt1 | contig 12440 bp, 13 predicted proteins | sample 210161 | NCBI WGS metagenome assembly JRER01 (sample SAMN03019618, study PRJNA260268) | marine sediment metagenome | biome: Marine; feature: Sediment; material: Clay; isolation source: clay from marine sediments 136 meters below sea floor depth collected from... | place: New Zealand: Canterbury...
GAGAGGAAGATATAGCGAAAAAATTGCTGCAGAAGGGGATAAGCCGCATAATATTGGGCACAGCGGCTATAGAGAAACCAGAATTGGTAGGAAGGCTATGTCAACGATTTAGCCAAGCTATAGCAGTTGGTCTCGATGCCCGGGATAGTAAGATAGCCATCCAAGGCTGGCAGAAAGACACAGTTGTTGATGTTTCGCAGTTAAGTAAAGAGATGGTGGGACTTGGAGTGAGTCGTTTTGTCTACACTGACATAAGAAGAGATGGCACTCTCACCGAGCCCAATTTTGATGCTGTAGAAAGATTAATTGCTGAGGTGAATGTGCCTATCATTGCCTCAGGTGGCATCTCCAGGCTAGAGCATTTGCGAAGGCTTAAAGAGTTAGGAGTAGAAGGAGCTATCATAGGCCAAGCTCTTTATACCGGAGATATTGATTTACAGGAAGCTATAAGTAATTTCGGAGGTTAGAAAACAGATGTTGAAGTTTGATGCCAAAGGTTTGATTCCAGCTATTATTCAAGATGCCAGAAATGACGAGGTCCTCATGCTGGGCTACATGAACAAGGAATCGTTAAAGCAAACGCTGGCTAGTGGAGATGTTTGGTTTTATAGTCGCAGCCGGCAGGAGTTGTGGCATAAAGGAGCCACTTCAGGTAATTTTCTCAGGATGAAATCTATCATCAAGGATTGTGATAGTGATACGCTTCTGATTCAAGCTGAGCCTACAGGCCCAGTATGTCACACTGGCAATAGAACTTGCTTCTTCCAACAGCTGGAAAGTCACGATACCGCCTAAGCTTTTATCATCATTCCCCTTTATGCTATAGTTAGCGCTTCTGACTAAAACATGGAATCGTATTATCAAGCTCGCTGGGAAGTTTTACCCACAGCACCCACTGAGTACTTGGATGCTGCCAATCTTCCTCCTCCAATTGCTCAACTCCTTTACAATCGTGGCCTCAAGCTAGGTGAAATCGAAACATTTCTAGCTGCTGACCCTAGTCTTGTCGACAATCCTTTTCTATTCCCTGATATGTCACAAGCAGTAAACAGAATCTACCAGGCTTTGCTTTCAGGAGAAAAGATTGCTATCTACGGCGACTTTGACGTTGACGGCATCACAGCCATAGCTATTCTGGTGGAGGGTTTATCATGGCTCGGTGGCAAAGCTACTCCTTATATCCCTGACCGTCTTAAGGAAGGCCATGGGTTGGCATGGCCAGCCATAGAAAAACTCCATAGCCAAGGAGCTAGGCTAATCATTACTGTTGATTGCGGCATCACCAACCTCACAGAGGCAAAGCAAGCCCGAGAAATAGGTGTGGATATGATTATTACTGACCACCACATGCCTCTGAAAATGCTGCCTCAAGCTATAGCTGTAATTGACCCAAAACGAAAGGATTCCAGTTATCCCTTCCATGACTTGGCAGGAGTAGGCGTGGCTTTCAAACTTTTGCAAGCATTATTTCATAAAGATAACAGGGAGAAATCTCTTACGGGATTTTTAGATTTGGTAACCTTGGGCACTGTTACTGATATGGTCCCGATTGTTGGTGAAAATCGCTATCTGGTAAAGGAAGGATTGAGGGTGCTTAACAGCACTCCCCGCATTGGGCTCCAGGAACTGATCAAGCTGGCAAAACTAGAGCTAGGTAAGCTGGATACCGAAAGTATCTCCTGGGTTTTGGGGCCACGACTCAATGCAGCCAGCAGGATGGACAATGCCTCTGCCAGTTATCGCTTACTCACCACAAATTCCTTACAGGAAGCCCATCACCTGGCAGCCAGATTAGAGGAAAAAAATGCTGAACGGCAAAGATTAACCAATAAAATATTAAACAAAGTAAAGGAAAAACTAGCTACAAAGATGCATCTCCCACTGCTCACAGAAAGCGATGAGGGCTATCCCGTTGGAGTTATTGGCCTTGTTGCTGGCAAGCTAGTAGATGAATTTTGTAAGCCGGCCATTATCATTAACCTTGGCCCTGAAGTATGTCGAGGCAGTACACGAAGCATACCTGAATTCAATATTGCTGATGCGTTGGAAAAATATCGTGACTTACTTATTACCTTTGGGGGTCATCCCCTAGCTGCCGGCTTCACTGTAGCGCGTCAAAATCTACCTGCGCTAGAGGAAAAACTTATGAGCCTAGCAGAAAACCAGCTATCCCATTTGGATTTGCGCCCCAAATTAGTCATCGATGCTGAAGCACCTTTATCCACTTTCACTGGCAACATCATTAGCCTGATTCAGCAACTGGAACCCTTCGGTCAAAGCAACCCCCAGCCTACTTTTCTCGCCCATCGAGTCAAGGTAGTTGACTCCCGCAACTTCGGTAACCAGAGCAAACATCTAGAGCTAAAACTTAAACAGGGGGATATAACCTGGAGAGCTGTGAGTTTCAATTCACAAAAAGCACAGAGTGAAATCCCTTCTTACATAGATATCGTCTATAAAGTGAAGAAAGGTTTCTGGGCTGGAGAAGAGGTGCTAGACCTTAACCTTCTTGATTTCGCCCCATCTGGATAGCCCTGCGCATTCTAAGAATAAATAAAGGCAAAACTACTACCAATATCGCTAAACTGATGACCTGCCCTTGGTGAAGACCAAATAGAAATGGCTTATTAACATAGCGGAAGAATCTTAAGCCGAAATCACCAGCAGCATAGAGGCAGAGATAAAGTAAGAAGAGGGAGCCTTGCGGCTTAAGCTTAGCTCGCAAGCGCCATACTACAGCAAAAACTATCAAATTCCATAGTAGAAAATAAACTTGCGTTGGGTGCAATGGAATTCCACGAAGACCACAGGCGCTATAAGGGTTAGTATATATAACTGCCCAAGGCAGTGAGGTGGGGGTGCCATGGCAGCAACCGTTTATGGTGCAGCCAATCCTGCCTATAGCTTGAGCTAAAGGTGCTCCCACGGCAACAGCATCAAGCCCTCCAATAAGGCTCCCAAAAGTAATCCTCTTCACCCTGGTGTAAACCCACACTGCTACAAGAGCGCCAATAATGGCTCCATAAAGGCTGAAGGCGGGAAAACCAACAAAATTAAGGATGTCTTTAGGATAAGCTATATAGTGACTCCACTGTACCACAACCAGCCTGGCTCCGATAAAGCCACCAATGATACCCCAGAGAAAGAGGCTATAAATAGTATCCTGTGAAATGCCCGGTCTTTTTGCCTCTCTCAAGGTAACACCAAGCAATGTTATGACCGCCAAGGTTACCATGATTCCATACCATCTCACACCGATGGAACCAATAGAAAAGGCAACAGGGCCTATGTCAATAGTGAACATTTAACCTCAGGATGAAAATAAAACTACCAGTCACTCTACACCTGGCTGTTAGTATATAGTAGCACAAGCATAATTGCCTTCTTATCCCCTCAGCTAGAGAGAGGACTTGTCTTCTTGTTGCAAGGGTAACTCTTGCTCCTTGCCTACAAACAAGAGAGGATACACTATATCGCTGGTGCAGCAAGGAATCCAAACTGCCAGGAATAAAAACAAAAAGATAAAAGGCAGCAAAGGAATCCAATTGGCTATCCCAAATGCTATGAGGTAGAATAACGAAGCCCAGGTGCTCAACAACACATGCCCAAGATGCGGCATCTTGGTTACAGGCTTTCGATAGCAAATAGCAACGCCAGCAAGCGCCAGGAGATTAACCCACCACTTCTCGATAAAAGGTATATGAAACTCCATTTGGACGCCAAGTAAGTTTCCGCCCAGAAAAGGAATTATCGCATCGCTTATCGTAGCTATACCGATCGACCCTGTCCAGCCAATCAAAATCGCTGACCATAATTTGCACCTCTTATATCTGGCATACATCGCTGTAGTTGCAAGAGCACTCAGTAAAACATGGATTGGGTGCAGAGTATAAAAAGCGATGTAGGAAACCTGAGACGGAATATTGGCACAAGCTATTATCGTCATGATTATGATGCCAGTGGCGGCTCCCAAAGCAGTGAAAGGGGCATGTCTCTTGAGTTCTTTTACTATTCGCCTGAGCATTTTTTCTTATTGCTTTTTATAGCAACTAGCACAGATGCCTGAAGACTCAGAAAGATGGTATTCAGTATGGAAACCAGAATTCTGAGCCAGCTCACTTTCCTCTCGACATAATCTCCTATCAATAAACTCCTGAATAGCACCGCATTGGCGGCAAACCATAAGCCGATGACATCCTTCCCCTTTACCCAGGCTGCACCTTACAAACCTGCCGCTAGATGATACCCTGTGAGCTAAATTAAGATGACAGAATAAGTCGAGTATGCGGTAAATAGTGACATGATTTAGATTTTTACCTCGCTGGCGTAAAATCTCCTGTATGTCATAAGGAGAGACTGGCCTTTGCGCCCTCTCTAAAACTTCAAGCACCAACTTTCGAGGCTTAGTTATCTTATATCCCCGAGTACGCAAAATCTGAATCGAGCCTCGAATCACAACAGACATTATATGGGGGCACATCGTTAAATGCAACATTGTTGCAATTATAATGAGCTGCACAACTTATTGCACAAGAGAGGTAAAGTTTAACTCAATAGTTCCTGTAGCAATATCACCGCTGCTTTCTTATCCAGGGGTTGGTTATTGTTGCCGCACTTAGGCGATTGGATACAGCTAGGACAGCCATCCTGACAGGGACATTCTTCAATCAAATTTAAAGTAACTTGCCAGAGCTTATCTACCATCTCAAATCCTTTTTCAGCAATGCCAATGCCTCCAGGATAGGCATCATGGATGAAAATTTGTGCCCTGCCTGTGTCAGGGTGAAAAGGGGTGGAAACGCCACCAATGTCATTTCGATCACATAGAGCAAACAAGGGAAGTACAGCAATGGCGGCATGCTCACAAGCATGCAAACCACCATGAAAATCAAGCTCTCCTTTGGCTATTCTGTCAATCGCTTTTTGAGGTAAGTCAAACCAAAAAGCCTTAGTAGAGAAGCTCTGAGGTGGCAAATCAAGCGGTTCCTCTCCCATAACTTCCTCGGTGAATTGTCTTTTTTTCTTGAACCCAATTACTGTAGTGGTAACATCAACATCTCCTAAATAAACCTTCACCCCACGGTAATCTTCTTCTTTAGTTATCAGCATAACCTTGACATCGGTGATTTCCTTAGTCTGAGTGTAATAATTGACCGAAGTTGGCATCGCTGCAGCGGTATGCCTGACTAAATCAAGCTCAGTTATAAGGTAGGGTTCTCCTTGATGAAGATAGATTGCGCCAGGGTGTATTTGAAAGAAAGCCACGCTAGCCTCCACAGTTTCCAATAAACAACCCTGGGAGACATCAATGATGGCATAATTTTGCCCTGATGTGGCTCTTATATTTACATCTTGCGCAGGATAAGCAATAGATGGGGAAAGATAACACTTCTCCCTGCGTTTCTTTAATCTGCCTTCCTGCTCTAAGCCAGCTATTGCGGCATCAACACCAGCACCAAAGAATTCCCTATCCTTATCATCAAGAGGTTTCTCCCAGGCAGCACAGAGGAGATGAGGCTTTAAGATATAGGGGTTATCAGGATTGATTAAGGCATTATCAAAGTTTTTGCTAAAAAGGAAATCTGGGTTACGCATCAAGTACTGGTCAAGGGGATTATCCTGAGCGATAAGAACGCTCAGAGAGCTATAGGTGCTTCGCCCGCTACGCCCGGCTTGCTGCCAGACACTGGCAATGCTCCCAGGGTAGCCCGTAAGCACCGTGGCATCCAGATCACCAATATCTATGCCCAATTCCAAAGCAGTGGTGGCCACCAGCCCAAGGAGCTCACCATCGAGGAACTGGCGCTCAATTTGGCGCCTATCTTGAGGAAGATAGCCAGCCCGATAAGGGCTAACTTTATCAGATAGAGAAGGAGGCAGCTGCTCTCGAGAATAAATGCTAATAAGCTCGGCCAGCTTGCGAGTGCGGACAAAAACTAGGCTACGAATATTATTACGGATTAGCTCGGTAAGAAGGAAAGTGGCTTCAGTATTAGAGCTACGCCGGCTTGCCTTAGCCTCATCAACAACAGGCGGATTCCAAAAAGCAAAATATTTCTCGCCGTGTGGTGAACCATCCTCAATCACCGCCTCGAAAGGCAAGCCAACCAGATTTTGGGCATGCTCCTTCGGATTAGCAATAGTGGCTGAACAGCAAATAAATTGGGGCTTAGAGCCATAAAAAGCACAAATCCTCTGCAACCTGCGCAGAATATTAGCCATATGGGAGCCGAAAACACCTCGATAAATATGAGCTTCGTCTATCACCACATACTTCAGATGGCGGAATAGCCTGGCCCATGATTGGTGATTGGGCAAAATGCCAATGTGAAGCATGTCCGGGTTAGTAAGCAACACTTTAGCTTGTCTCTTTATGCTCGCCCTCTCAACCTGGGGTGTATCGCCATCAAAAGTAGCTACTGCCCCTCCAGAGAGAAACTCAGGGCAAGCAATCTCCTTCAGGCTCCCTAGCTGGTCCTGGGCTAGAGCTTTGGTGGGGAAAATATAAACAGCACAGCTATCTTTATCAGCTAAAATTGCCTCCAGCGTCGCTAGGTGATAGCACAAGCTCTTGCCACTAGCACTGGGTGTGGCTACTATTACATTTTTCCCTGCAAAAATAGCATTCAGCGCCCCTGCTTGATGAAGATAAAGGTCCGGCATGCCCAGGGATTCCAGGCGCGCCTTAAGGGCAGGATGAAGAGGCCTGTCCAGCTTACCACAGATGGCATCCCGTGAAGGGATATGTTCAATATGAACTATCTGCTGTTTATAATTCGGTAAGGTGATGACATAATGAAGGAAGCTAGCTACATCCATTAATTAATCTTCAAAAAAAGGGAGGACTTCTACCTTTGAGCTTAGCATTTCCACATTGGGATAATTCTGAATGATAAATCTTACCACGTTAGATAAGACTTCATCGGCGTGTTTTCTATAGTTACTAACACAAGTTATGCCTAGAGTAGCTAACTGCCATAAATCCTGATTATCAATTTCAGCTACAGAAACATTATAGTTATTGTGCAGCCGTGCAATGATAGATTTAATTACCTGTCGCTTACCCTTAAGGGATTGATTCTCAGGAAGGCGAAGCTCTATTCGGCATACACCGATGTTCATCTGCTGATGTTCAGACTTGCTATTCTCTAACCTTGGTATAACGCCTACAAGGTCTTACTCAACTTAGCTAATATACTCGAGGGAAATATGCTAGTCAAGAGAATCTAACACAACCTCGCTTAAATACCTTATTCTCTTATCCTTACCCGCCTTTCTATTACCATAATTCAGACCAAAGAGGCAAAAAGAGCAAGGGGTCACTATATCGGATGTCTTAACCTCGTTCAAAAAACTGCCAGCAACTTTTATGGAGAGGTCTTTAAAATTGGAAATGTTCATTGCCCCACAACAAAAGCCAAGCTCTCTGTTTTCCTCCACTTCGGCTAAATTAACTCCGCATAACCGCAGCGCTTCCCTGGGCTCATCATAAATACCCTCCAACCTTCCTAGGCCACAGGGGTCCTGATAAGCCATTTCCTTTCTATCTTTCTTTAGCTTCTTTCCTTTTAATAAGCCGGGCAGCAACTGAGACATATGAATAACTTCAAAGTCCTTCTTCCCCAACAACTCTGGATACCAACTGTTAAAAGCATGGTAGCAACCAGCACAAATAGTGATTATCCTCTTTATCCCCCAGCGCTTAAGCTTCTCCACACTGTCCTGGAAATGTTCCCTAGCTAAGTCTATCCCGCCTGCATAGTAATAGAAATATCCACAACAACCTTCATCTTCCAGCATCATAAAATCAACTCCAAATTTCTTGAGCAGCAAGTATGATGATATGGCGGCTTGTGGAACCAAATAGCACGCGGCACAGCCCACATAAAACAAGGTTTCTGACTCTCCCCTGGGGAAACCCTCTGGCAGCCAATCCCATCTTTCAGCCGGCTTGCCATTAACTGCATTCCCCAGCCTCCGAATCCCCTCCATTATGCGATTCGGCTTTTCCAGAGGCCCTACGCCCTGGCTCACCAGCTCGATTTGCGCCTTCTGCACTATGCCCGTGATATCTATTTCCAAAGGACATGCAACATTGCAGCGTTGACACTTCAGACAGTTATAGATGCCATCCACAGCCTCTGAGCTAAGTTCACCCCTTTGAAATATTTTCTTCGCTGTTTGGAGCCTGCTTGGGGGTGAAAATACCTCCTTCTGGGTCACTTCATAGGTCTGGCAAACATCGAGGCAAACATTACACCCACTACAAGATTCTATCTGCTCAATTGCTTCCTTTATTTCCATTGTTTCAATTATACTATCAAACAAATGACACCTAAGGCGATAGAGTGGCTTGATGACAGGTTAAGAATACTGGACCAGACAAAGCTTCCCCAAGAGCAAAGTTTTGTTGACCTGACTAATTATCACGATGTAGTTCTGGCTATCAAAGAGATGAGGGTTCGTGGGGCGCCGGCTATTGGAATTGCCGCCGCCTATGGCATAGCTCTAGGGGCACAAAGTATAAAATCGGAGTGCAAAGCCGAGTTTTTCAGTCAGCTTGACCAGATTTTGCAGGCTTTCTCCACCTCCAGGCCTACTGCTGTTAACCTCTTCCGAGCCATTGACAGAATGACGAAAATAGCCGCTAAAGGCGACAATATTCCTGAAATAAAAGAGACGCTTGTTAATGAAGCAAGACAAATTCACCAGAAAGAGCTAGAGGCCACCCAGGGGCTCAGCCAGATAGGAGCAGATCTCATCAAAGATGGCTTCACTATCCTCACTCATTGCAACGCTGGTCCTTTAGCCACTGCAGGATATGGCACTGCCCTGGGTGTAATCAAAGCCGCTAAGGAGCAAGGAAAACAAGTAAGCGTTATCGCCACAGAGACCCGACCTCTTCTCCAGGGAGCCCGGCTTACAACCTGGGAACTGAAGCAAGAAAACATACCTGTAACCTTAATCACCGATTCGATGGCCGGCTATTTTATGAACCAGAGTAAAGTAGGCTGCGTCATCGTTGGAGCTGACAGGATTGCCGCCAATGGCGATGTAGCCAACAAGATTGGCACCTATACTCTGGCCGTTCTAGCCAAAGAGAACCATATCCCACTTTATGTCGCTGCTACAATCAGTACTATTGACCTTTCCTTACCTTCAGGAGACGTAATTCCCATCGAGGAGCGAAGTTCTGAGGAAGTAACTCACATCCAGGGTGTGCCCATCGCACCAGAAGGAGTGAAGGCAGCCAACCCTGCCTTCGATGTAACGCCCCATAATTATATAACCTCCATCATCACCGAAAGAGGTATAATAAAAGAACCTTACAGAAAGAATCTAGCAAAGATAGTAAGGAGGTGATGAAATACCCACATACGAGTATTGGTGTCCAAAATGCAAGAAGGAGTTTGAGGTTAAAAAACCCATAAGTGACCTTGATAAACCTGCTCTTTGCCCTGACTGCGGTACCCAGGGGGAAAGGCTGATGTCTAATTTTGCCTCAAAAATCGGCTATACCCTGCAGGTGCCAGCAAAACCACCTTTCAGAAAAAAGGGCAGTAGTTAATTATGGAGGTGGTAGATATGGAGCTTTCTCCGTTGGCAAGGGAAAGATTGGCCAGGATAGGTGCTCTATCGAAGGAAGAAAAGGAGAAAACAAAGCGGTCAAGCGAACTTAATGCTTTGCTGTCTCGATATTTCAAAGGAGAGCTTAGCTCCGAGGGCCTGTGGAAGAAACTGAAATCTCTCAAGGAACAAAGCGATGAATCTATCATAAAAGAAGCACAGAACAAGCTGATAGATACACTTCGTTTACAAATGGGCCAGGAGGATTTTGACCAGCGTCACAGCGCTATTTTAGCCATAGAAACCACGAAGCATGAGGGAAAATACTCTAGCTTAGAGCTAACTCTGAATTCCATCCAAACCCTGCGCCAGAAATACACACAGGTGAAGGAACAAACATATGAACAACTCAAAGGTGCAGTAGAAAGCCAGCTCCAGGCAGTATCCCGGCAAGCAATAGAACAGGGCTTGAAGGTCGATTTGGAAAGCTCAATAGAGGCCAACATCAAAAATAGCCCGCAATGGAAGGATTTCATTACTAAGCATGAGAAGGCCAGCGAAGAGATGTTTAGTAGTTACATAGCCAAATTACGAGAACTTATTTGAATTAGGTAAACAGGTTCTCAGGTTAAAAAATCCCTAAGGGGGAAATTTAATGCATAAAGCTAAAGTAGGAATTATCGGCGGAAGTGGACTTTATAAGATGGAGGGGATGACTGAAGTGGAGGAAGTAAAGCTAAACACGCCTTTCGGTGAGCCCAGCGATGCCGTAGTTCTAGGCAACCTTGAAGGGATAAGAGTTGCCTTTCTGCCCCGGCATGGTAAGGGGCATCACATTAGTCCCACCGAATTACCGGCAAAGGCTAATATCTATGCCCTAAAATCTTTGGGGGTGGAAAGAATTATCTCCGTGAACGCTGTAGGCAGCCTCACGGAGGAAATAAAGCTACTGGACTTAGTCATACCTGACCAGTTCATTGACCGCACCAAGGGCAGAGATAGCACTTTCTTCGCCAATGGTATAGTAGCCCATATTACCTTTGCTGAGCCTTTCTGCCCAGTATTAAGTCAAACTTTATTTGAGGCAGCCACTAAAGCTGGAGCTAAGATGCATAAAGGCGGCACTTATATAACTATAGAGGGGCCTCAGTTTTCCACTAAGGCTGAATCGCAGCTTTACCGTGGCTGGGGTGCAGATATCGTAGGAATGACAGCTTTGCCTGAAGCTAAACTAGCCAGAGAAGCTGAAATATGCTATGCCATACTTGCCATCGTTGTCGATTATGACTGCTGGCACTCCAGTTATAAATCAGTAACTACAGAAATGGTTCTAAATAATCTGCAAAAGGGCGTTGCTGCCACTAAGAAAATATTGAAGTTAGCCATCCCCTCCATACCACAAGCACGAGATTGCACTTGTGCCACAGCCCTTAAAAATGCTATTGTCACTTCGCCACAATGTATTCCAGAGAAGATAAAGAGAGATTTAGACCTACTCATTGGGAAATATATAGGTAAATAAAAGGAGGTGAGCAATTGAGAAACTTTTGGGCTAGAGGGTCTATCTACTTTGCCGACCATGTTAATTTCAATGCATTTGCTCATGTTTTTGCTGGATTAGGGATAGCATGGCTTGTATCTCTATCCTGGCACTATGCAATACTCCCTTTGGTGGCAGGAGCAGTATTCCTCGCTGCCAGCATTGCTATGCACATTCATGCTATACGCATGGGTGAATTTTAATATAACAATTAAGCAAGCGCGAGAATGGCAAAATTTAAGTTTGGCTGTTTACCTACAGCTATCGGCAGCATGCCCCACACCAATGCAGAGGAAGCTTGCTCAATTGTTATGAAATATCTTCCCACTATCCTCCCCTGGCCTCAGTTACCAATGCGCTCCTCCAAAGAAAGCATGTATATTCAGTTTAGCGAGGGATTCCCCGGAGTAGCTGTGGAGGAAAGCAAAATCCACATTGAGCCATCAGCAAATTTTGAAACTGAGCTAAAGCAAATCTACACTGATTGTGAAGAAAACAAATTTGATAAATATGGCATTTCTGCTGAATATGCCGCTGGCCTTCATGCCTTTGTGTCAAAGGTAAAAAAGGCGGAAATAGTCAAAGGACAGATAACAGGCCCCATCACCTGTGGATTTACAATCACCGACCAGGAGGGCAGAGGTATCCTTTGTAACCAGACTTTAGCTGAAGCCATGGCTAAATTTTTAAGGTTAAAAGCCATGTGGCAAGAAAACGTCTTAAGGAAAATATCACGTAACCCCATTATCTTTGTCGACGAGCCATCTCTGGTATTCCTCAGTTCAACTTTCCTTTACCTCCCCCAAGAAGAGGTGTCCGTTCCCAAAGAAAAAGTGGCCGCTTTATTAGAAGAGGTGTTCAAAGGAATCAAAGGGCTGAAAGGGATGCATTGCTGTGGCAGCACTAATTGGTCACTTCCCTTGAGCACTACAGTTGATATTCTCAGCTTTGATACATACAATTATGCTTCGTCTTTCAGCCATTACCCCGATGAAGTGGAATCTTTCCTCGGTCGCGGGGGTAATATCGCCTGGGGAATAGTCCCCAACAATGAAGATGCTCTAGCTAAAGAATCTGTACCTGGCCTACAAGACCGTTTAGAAGAAGCTATAGCTCCTTTTACCAGAAATGACATCAGCTTTAAGCAAATTTTAAGACAGAGCTTGTTAACTCCTTCTTGCGGACTGGCAGCTTTACCACAGGAGACAGCATGCCAGGCTCTAGAATTAGTAGCCCAGCTTTCTAACAGCCTAAGGGAGGATAGTGGGAAGATATTTCATAACAATTGAGCAAGCTTCCTCTGCATTGGTGTGGGGCATGCTGCCGATAGCTG
>JRER01000350.1_pt1 | contig 12405 bp, 13 predicted proteins | sample 210161 | NCBI WGS metagenome assembly JRER01 (sample SAMN03019618, study PRJNA260268) | marine sediment metagenome | biome: Marine; feature: Sediment; material: Clay; isolation source: clay from marine sediments 136 meters below sea floor depth collected from... | place: New Zealand: Canterbury...
TTGAGAATAGAAAGGTCGTATCCACAGAACGATAGGAAAGTGTCCAAGCCTCACCTTTTTCTCTCCATAGATGTAGGGACTCCAATCCCCTGAGGGGTCCGGAATATCGTATTGGGGCCTATCAGGTAATGGAGAAATATTTGAAGGATAGAAAAGGGCGAAAGCTATCTCTAGATGAAATCAACCATTGAATGAAGGTAGATAAGACAATTCGCCTTACGATTGAGCTACAGGAGAAAGTTGACCAGATATACGCCAAGGTTGATTAGGTAGTGAGAACGTTCTCTCTGCTCAAATCTTTATTTCCCTTAAAGGTATGACTAGAGGGAGGTCTTTGAGCTTAGCCAAAAGTCCATAATCCGCAGTAATTAGGGGAATACGGATGCGGCTGGAGAACCATTTAACCACAACGCTAGTATCTACGACATATTTTGGGGACATCTTCACCATAAGACTGCAATGCACGCCGGATGACGCCACTCCGGGTATTCCCTTGCCTCTGAATGAAGGCATCTACCTCCCTAAGCTCGTCCTCAGACAGGGTAATGTCTATCTTCACCGCTTTATCCATCTTAATACCTCTTTCCGTGCCCACTATGAGTCATATAGGCGGGTAAATCAAGTAGTCTGTTAAATCTAAATTATGCCTCGTTTTTTGAGGAAGGGGACAGCGCGGTCACAAGCGCCACGGGGATTCCATTCTCCTATTTCGCAGACCTTTATGATAGACGGGGGCAGATTCTGAGCCAAGAAGTCCCAATCTAGATCTCCGGTTCCAGGCGCGCAGTGGTCACGAATTCCCCGCACGTCATGAAGGTGGACGCCGATGAGTCGCGACTTGAACCTTTCAAACCACACTTTGTGTGGGGCGAATCCCAGGCGGGAATTAACCTCAGCATGCCCTACATCATGCCAGTAGCCCACCAAATTGGAGGGAAGCTCTTGAAGAAGCTGCTCCATCTCCTCAGGTCGAGGAATCTCGCAGAAATAGAAACGGGTTTCTATGCCAAGTTTTACATCTCGCCCTTGAGCAAAGTCAGCCAGTTCGAGTAAACTTCTCCTGGCAGCTTCGAAATAGGGCCTGGCTTGAGAAGCGCGCTGCTGGATTAGCTGTTGCCTCATGGTCTCAAACTCCTTCGAGATTGCTTCGCTGTGCTCGCAGTGACAGTGATTATAAAGCTGGTGCAGCCTGTCCTCGAGGTGAGAGTCAATCTCTACCTGTCCAGCATGAACTACCACAGCCTTAGCCCCCACCTGGGAGGCTAGCTCAACAGTTGCCCGGGCAAATCTCAGCGCCTCCCTTCGCTCAGCCTCGCCCAGCAAGCTAAGCTGTAGACTGGCAGCGGGAATTCCAAGGTGAGAAGTGGCAGCGGGGCAGGGACAGTGGATGCTGGAGACCTTTATACCGAGCTTTAAAAGCCCGTTCAATTTCTCGGGAGTAAGGATAGAGTTTAGTTCTACATGAGTAAAACCAAATTCCCGGACATCCTGCACGAATCTATCTATGTGGTTATATCTCTGGCTCCACATAGTGGAAAGGCCTATTTTACCCACAGGGTTTCTCGTCATAGAGTTTATCAGAATGACATCGGGGCGAATGCTTGCTAATATTCTAACGCTAGATGATAGAGAAAGGAAAGTGCGGAGAAATCAGACTCGGTAAGGTCAAATTTTAACTATGAATTTGGAAGGGCGAGCATAAATGACTTTTGCCCAGGTAGTAGAAACATGTCTTGCTGAGATTAAGACAGCTAAGGCGAGCTTGATTTATCTTTTGGGGACTGGCGATACCGGGAAAAGCACACTCGCTAGAGAGCTTGCCAAGCAACTGACTCTGGGAGGCGAGAAGCTTGCCATCATAGATGCAGATTCAGGGCAATCGTCCCGCCTTCCCTTAACTTTGAGCTTGAATTATGTCCAAAAAGAATTTAGCCAGTTATCTGAGCTTGAGCTTGCTGATTGGGACTTTATGCCTGGCTATGACTTGCTGGAGCGGTTTAAGCGGTATATTGAACTTATGGAAAATTGGACAAAGAAGACGAGGAAGGAGATGGATTGCTGTATCGTTGATTCCAACGGTGATATAAGAACATTGCTTAAGGTCAGAGAACTAGAATTCCTCAGCCCAGATTTGCTGATTGCATTGCAAAGAGAAGCTGAACTTGAAGCAATTCTGAAAAGCTCAGGGAGCAGGATACTGAGATTGCCAGTGCCAGAGGAGGTAAAGTCCAAATCCTGGGAACTCAGAAGGATGACAAGGAATGATAAGTTCAGGCGCTACTTTAAGGATAGCGGCGCACAGGTAGTTAAGTGCAAAGCATCCTTTTTTGACTTTAACCATAGAATAGTGGGATTATATAGTCAGGGAAGGTTTTTAGGATTAGGCATAGCTGAGGATAAGCGCGGTAACATGTTAATAGTGAGGACTCCTACAGGCTCAATAGCTGACAAGGTCGAGTTCAGTTCGGTTAGATTCGAAGGATAAGGAGACAGGAGATGGCAATAGCAGAGATAACCATTACTCCCCTGGGAACGGGAACTCCTTCGGTTAGCAAATATGTGGCCAGGGCGGTCAAAGTGTTGGAAAAAGAAAAGGATGTAAAGTACGAGCTAACCTCGATGGGAACGATCGTAGAAGGCGACCTGGACAAGATTTTAGTGGTAGCAAAAAAGATGCATGAAGGAACCTTCGATGAAGGAGTTGCCCGGGTGGCGACTACAGTCAAGATTGATGACCGGCGGGATAAAGCCTTAACTATGAAAGGCAAGGTAAACTCAGTAATGAGGAAGTTAGGGCATTAAGGTTGCTGAACGATCTATGAGCATGCCATTTTGCAGTTTGCTGAAGCCAGTGCTACAATCCCGCAGCGTGGTACTTAGCGATCGTACAAGCGTTGGTCAAATTTCCTCCCTTCGTTTGACTTCTCCTGTGGAGAAGGTTTATTGTTCAGTTAGTCTGGAAAGCAAATACCAAGGGCAAAGTAAACGCACCAGTACTAAATACCCTGAAGAGTTTGGCAAGGAGCGCTAGACACTGATGCCATCAACAGAGTGTATGGAATGCGCTTTATCCTTAGCTAGATTAGCTATGGGAAGTGCCAGCCCCAATCCCTCAGTGGGGGCGGTGATTGTCAGAGACGGAATCGTTGTAGGTATGGGATATACGCAGCCCCCGGGGGCAGACCATGCCGAGGTGATGGCGTTACGCCAAGCTGGTGAGAAAGCGCAGGGTGCCACTATGTATGTTACCTTGGAACCTTGCTGCCATTATGGGCGCACGCCACCGTGCACCCAAGCCATAATAAACGCTGGTATTTTAGAAGTTCACGTAGCATTAGTTGACCCCAATCCTTTAGTTTCAGGGCGTGGAGTAAGGGAATTGAACGAAGCTGGCATTAAGACCGATGTGGGAGCGTATCAAGAGGAAGCCTACCAAATAAATGAGGCCTATGTTAAGTTTATCACTAAAGGTTTGCCTTTTGTTATTGCTAAATTCGCCATGAGTCTTGATGGCAAGATCGCTACCAAGACTGGGCACTCTAAATGGATAAGTAATGAGGAGGCGAGGAATTATGTGCATGCGGTGCGTCATACTGCCGATGCCATAATGGTGGGGGTAAATACTGTTATTGCTGATAATCCGCTGCTCACTGCCAGAGGTTGCTGTGGCAAGGGCGGTATGATAAAAAGGCAGCCGCTGCGCATAATTGTTGATAGCAATGGCAGGACACCGTCGGATGCTAATGTCTTTAAGCAACCAGGAAAAACTATACTAGCCACTGTTGAACCTTTCGATAAGGAAAAGAAAAAAGGACTTGCCCAAATTGGCGTCGAGGTGCTGGAATTACCCGGGGTTGAAGGATTAGTGGATCTGGAAGAATTATTGAAGGTGAGTGGGAAACGGGAGATGGTCACCATTCTAGTGGAAGGCGGGAGCAAACTCCTGGGTTATCTTTTCGACCATAGGCTGGTGGACAAGGTGCTGGTTTTCATTTCACCAATTATTATTGGCGGCGGTCAAGCCAGAACGGCGGTAAGTGGGGATGGAGTTGGTAGTGTAGCGGAAGCTTTATGTCTGGACCGGGTTAACTTCAAGAACTTCGGTGATAACGTGCTGATCAGCGGATGTGTGAAAAAAGGGCTCCAGCAAAAATAGTATGTTTACAGGAATAGTTGAGGAAATTGGTATAGTCAAGGAAGCAAGTCCAGACCACCTGGTTATCGAAGCCAGAAAGGTGCTTGAAGAGATAGAAATAAGTGATAGTATAGCGGTCAACGGAGTTTGTCTCACAGTTACTTCCTTAGACAATAGTACCTTCAGTGTTGATGTTATGCCTGAGACATTACGTTGCACTAATCTTGGCGAACTGCACTATTGTCACCGGGCAAATTTGGAAAGAGCACTAATGGTAGGTGAACGCCTCGGTGGTCATTTAGTGCTGGGTCACGTTGATGATACAGGGAAAGTAATCTCAGTAATTCCTGAGGAAGCAGCCCGCATCATGAGGATTTCAGTTCCGGCCAGGCTGATGCCTTATATTGCTAGTAAGGGATTCATCGCTATGGATGGCGTCAGCCTTACCATCGCAGATCTGGATGATTTTTCCCTTTCCGTGTCTCTAGTAGCCTATACCCTGGAGCATACCACGTTAGGTGATAGACGGCCTGGTGACAAAGTTAACTTAGAAGCAGACGTTATAGCCAGGTATGTGGAGCGTCTTAAGCAGCGAAGCGGTCAAGGTTTAACCTGTGACTTTCTTGAGGAATATGGATTCGTGAGTAAAGGCTTGTCCTGAGTCGGAGCTCTGAGCAAAGCGAAGGAACTCAAACAATGTTTGCTACTATCCCGGAAGCGATTGAAGACATAAAGTCAGGCAGGTTTGTCATTATCGTTGATGACGAGAGCCGTGAAAATGAGGGCGACCTGGCAATGGCTGCCGAGGAGGTCACCCCTGAGGCCATAAATTTCATGGCTAAGTACGGTCGAGGATTAATTTGCCTTCCCATCACCAAACAGAGACTCGATGAGTTAGGGATACCGTTAATGGTTCAAGATAATACTTCAAGACATTCTACTGCGTTTACAGTATCTATTGAAGCAAAGCGCAAAGTAACTACAGGGATTTCCGCTTTTGACCGAGCACAAACGATAAAAACGGTGCTTGATCCTAATGCCAAACCCGACGATTTAGCCCGCCCAGGGCACGTATTTCCTCTCCAGGCCAGAGAGGGGGGGATATTGGTGCGGTCAGGCCACACCGAAGCTATTGTTGACTTAGCCAGGTTGGCTGGACTTTACCCTGCTGGCGTTATATGTGAGATTATGAATGATGATGGCACTATGGCCCGTTTACCTGATCTTGAGATTATGGCCTCTAAGTATAGCTTAAAGATTATAGCTATTACTGGCCTGATTGCTTATCGGCTTCGTCATGAAAAGCTGGTACAAAAAGTAGCTGAGGCTAAACTGCCTACCAGGTTTGGTGAATTTATAGCTGTGGCCTACAAGAGCAGCGTTGATGCCAACGAGCATGTTGCTTTGGTTAAAGGCGATATATCGGGTGACAACTCAGTATTGGTGCGTGTCCACAGTGAATGCCTTACTGGAGATGTGTTCGGCAGTTTGAGATGCGATTGCGGCGATCAAATTGGACTGGCAATGCAAAAGATAGATGAGGAGGGTAAAGGGGTGTTCCTGTATATGAGGCAGGAGGGAAGGGGAGTCGGGTTCCATAATAAAATTCGTGCTTATGCTCTGCAAGATCAAGGAATGGATACCGTAGAAGCCAATATCGCCTTAGGTTTTCCACCTGATTTGAGAGATTACGGCATCGGGGCTCAGATTTTAGTCGACCTAGGTTTACATAACATTAGACTGCTGACCAATAATCCTAAAAAGGTAGTTGGACTGGAGAGCTATGGACTTAAGATAGTAGAAACTATGCCATTAATAGCTCCGTCTAATCCTTACAATATTCATTATCTAGAAACCAAACAAAAAAAGCTAGGACACATTTTAGATGTAGAGGAGGTAATCGATGGCTAAGCATTACGAAGGAATGTTGGTAGGGAAGGGCCTCAAATTCGCTGTGGTTGTTTCTCGGTTTAACGAATTGGTTACCGCAAGGCTACTCGAAGGGACAAAAGACGCTTTGTTGCGCCATGGTGTTGATGAGAATGATATCGACATTGTCTGGGCGCCAGGCTGTTTCGAAATTCCTTTGCTAGCTAAGAAGTTAGCCCACAGAGGCGAGCACGATGCTGTAATATGCCTCGGCGCTATAATTCGCGGTGGGACTCCACACTTTGAGTATGTAGCCTCCGAGGTCAATAGAGGAATTGGCAAAGTAAGCCTAGATACTGGATTGCCAGTAAGTCAGGGCATAATTACATCTGATACCTTGGAACAAGCCATCCAAAGAGCTGGAGCTAAAGAGGGTAATAGAGGCTTCGCTGCTGCAGTAAGCGCTATTGAAATGGCAAATTTGCTCCGTCTGATTGCGAGCGAAGAGAAGCAATCTACTCGGTAACTTTGTAAACTGTATCGCCACGCCTCACTCTGTCAGGAACTTTTATGCCGACAAGGTCGCCGGACTTTCCCTCAGCGATGTCAACGCGGTCAATCTGCATGGATTCGACAGCGAGTTCCATATCTGTAGTAGCGCCTTTGATGTGGATTTTGTCACCTATCTTCAATGGGCTTTCCAACTCCACACCAGCTACCACAGGTCGAGCAAAAAAGTCCGTCACCCGGCCAATTTCCACTTCTGGCATTTTCAAATACCTCCTTCCCTCAAATATAATGTATACTACTTTATGATTATAAATCAATATTAAGGCTGTGTATACCTTGACATGCCTTGTAGTTAAACCTATGATAGTAATATCAATCAAAGCCGATTGGAGGTAACAGAACATGGTAGAGAAAAAAGCGGAACAACCATATAGTTGGGAGGAGGTATTTTCTTTCGATCGCCTGAAGAGAACTATGACAGCTAGAGTTTTGGACAGGATGGAGAGCATATACGAGGGAAACAAACCTATAAGCCCTGAAGAGATCAGCGAGGTGATCAATAACGAATGGCAGAAAGTCAAGGAAGCTGTGCGGTCATCACCGGCAGCACGCGAAGCGTTCCGTAAATATTTAGAGCGAACTATCTCGGAAGACATAGACAAGCTAATACAAAAAGATAAAGCTGAGTTAGAATCTCTAGGAGTGGTCGAGAGGGGCTTATAAATTGGCTTCGAGGGATAAGGGCGATCTTATTACTGATGTTAATCTCGAGTCGGCCATCGGGCAGATAAACAGACGTCTCGAGATGCTGGATGGGAGGCTGGACAATATGGACTCAGTAATCACATCCCTTGTGGAAAGGGTAGTGGAAAAACCGCTCACCCTGGAAATTACTTGCCCCAAATGTGGTCAAGCTATACAGGTTAATATAACCAGTAATGTTAGGATTCGAGGTTGAACATCAGCTTGGCGCTTCCGGCCCAAGACCCACCACAAGGCTGGAAGCCAAGTAGGGATTATGGGGAGCGTGAGGAGGTTTATACGTCACTATATAGCTCAAACTCGTAAGGATGCGGTCTAGCTCGTAGTGGATTCACTTCCTTATCCAACTTGTACTCAATCCAGGCATCCATCAAATCCTCAGTAAACACTCCCCCCTTCAGTAAGAAGCTATGGTCATCTCTTAAAGCAGTCAAGGCGTCTTCTAAGGAGCCAGGCAGACTCTTGATGTTAGCTCGCTGTCCCTCTGGCATTTCAGCAATGTCCATTTCAAAGGGGCCAAATCCTTCAGCATTCGGGTCTATTCTATTGTCTATGCCATCAAGCCCTGCCATCAGCATGGCTGACAGAGCCAAATAGGGATTGCAGGTTGCATCAGGCGGGCGAAATTCCACCCTTGCTCTCTCCTTGTTCACATCGTACATAGGTATACGAATTGCCGCTGTCCTGTTTGATGCACCATAAAAGAGGTTTACAGGGGCTTCATAGCCAGGGACCAGCCGCCTGTAAGAGTTAGTGCTAGGGTTGGTAAGCGCTAGAAGTGCCGGCCCATGACACAGCAGCCCACCTATATAGTTTAGAGCCAGTTGACCCAAGCCAGCATAGCCGTCCTGGTCATAAAAGAGAGAAACCTTGCCGTCAGATAGATACTGGTGGACATGCATACCACTCCCTGCTTCTTGGTACAGCGGCTTGGGCATGAGGGTAACAACTTTGCAGCTCTGGTGGGCAACATTCTTAATAATATACTTCATCAACATCACTGCATCTGCTGATTTTAGCAAAGTATCATGCAGCACCTCGATCTCTACTTGAGCTGCGCTGCCTACCTCGTGGTGGTGATACTTTACTGGTATGCCGGCCTCTTCTATTAACTTAACCATCTTAGACCTTAGGTTAAACGTGGTGTCTGCGGGCAATATGCCATGATATCCGCCCTTGGGACGGAACTTATACCCCAAATTTGAATCCTCTCTACCAGTATTCCAAAAAGCCTCGATCGAATCTATTCGATAGAACGCTTGCTCTACATCCGAAGCATACTTTATATCATCAAAGATGTAGAACTCGAGCTCCGGGCTAAACAAAGCGCTACCTTTCTGTGCTGCGCTCAAATACGCCTCCGCTCTCCTGGCAACATTGCGAGGATACCTGAAATAAGGTGTCCCATCGGGCTCAAAGATGTCACACGTAATACTCAGTGTCTTAAGCTCGCCAAAGGGATCGAGGATGGAAGTGCTACCGTCTGGTATTATCTTCATGTCTCCCGATGCGACTTTTTTATAACCAGGGTAGCCGGAACCATCCATTCCAATACCATCGGTGAACGTCGACTCGTTCAGTTGGCTTACAGGGATAGTCACATGATGCCAGCGACCAATCAGGTCAACAACCTTGAAATCCACCATTTCGATGCCTTTATCCTTAACAAACTTGAGTATTTCGTCTGTTGTTCGAAGCATATTCACCTCCTGCATGTCAAATGGACGCAACAATGATACCCCCTTTAACCGCCTTTCTCAAGTTACTGTACTGGTTCATAATAGAGAGCCAAAATCACTGGAGGAGCAACTTCGAGGAAAGAGGAGACCAACCCGGTCTGGTTGACTAATATGGGTGGCGTTGATAAATAATGTAGGCAATAATAAGATATAACTGCAGAGGCGATATTTCCGCAAGTGACTGATATTGTTGAAATTTAGAAATCCTGGATAAGCAGATCGAATTCATGCATAGAATTGAAGTTTATCTGAAGAGCTATCTACCAGACGCGAGGGGACTTAGCCTGGTCGGGGATATACGTGACCTGGGAATAACAGCTGTCTCCGATATTCGTGTCGTGGACATATATTGGCTAGATGCCGATCTAACCGTTGATCAGCTAGAGCTGATTTGCCGAAATTTGCTGGCTGATGCTGTGACCCAGGAGTATAGATACAGTCGTGGTTCCCGGGATGAAGGCGAGGTTAAGGCTGGCTGCCACACAGTTGAAGTAGCCTACAATGCTGGAGTTACCGACCCAATTGAGGCTAGCGTCATGAAGGCAGTGCGCGATCTGGGCATAGAGAACGTCAAGGCGGTTAAAACGGCAAAGCGCTACATCATTGAGGGCCAACTGGATGAGTATCAATTGGAGGTCATATGCCGTAAATTGCTGATGAATCCAATTATCCAGCATATAGTTAAGCAGGAGTCAATAATCTTCCCGGAAAATCCTCAATATAGATTCGAATTAGAGCGGATAGATATTCTTAAACCGTCTGAAATAGAGCTTTCAAGAATCAGGCACCAGTTTGGGTTTACTAACGACGAACTCCAAGCAATCATGGCTTACTTTCATCAGCAATCTCGTAACCCCACTGATGCTGAGCTTGAGACACTGGCACAAACTTGGTCTGAGCACTGTGTTCACAAAACATTCAAGGGCAAAATCAGATTTGGCGATATAACCATAGATAACTTGCTCAAGAGTACTGTTATGAAAGCAACTGAAGAGTTAAACAAGCCATGGTGTCTCTCCGTTTTTGAGGATAATGCCGGAGTGATTGACTTTGATGGGCGTTTTGCTCTATGTTTTAAAGTCGAGACTCACAACCACCCATCAGCAGTCGAACCTTACGGCGGAGCGGCAACAGGAATAGGCGGCGTCGTCCGTGACATTTTGGGCACCGGGCTAAGTGCTAAGCCAATCCTAAATACCGATGTATTCTGCTTTGCCCCTCCTGATTTTCCCTATGACAAGGTGCCAGAAGGGATTCTGCATCCGCATCGCGTTTTCAAAGGGGTTCGGGCCGGGGTAGCTGACTATTCCAATCGCCTGGGTATTCCAACACTGAACGGTGCTATTCTCTTTGATGAACGATATATAGCTAATCCTCTGGTTTTCTGCGGCACGTTGGGACTATTGCCTAAAGAACTCTCTTACAGGGGAAAACAAAGCCCAGGCGACTTGGTAGTGTTAGTTGGAGGCAGGACTGGACGAGACGGAGTACATGGTGTGACGTTTGCCTCAGAGCAACTTACCGGGGAATCAGCCAGGATTTCTTACAGTTCTGTTCAGATTGGCGATCCCATTGTTGAGAAAAAAGTTGCTGATGTCCTGCTTGAAGCTAGAGACCATGGACTGTATTCGAGGATAACTGATTGTGGAGGTGGTGGGCTGTCATCAGCAGTAGGGGAGATGGCTGCTGAAACTGGAGTGCAGGTCTACTTGGATAGGGTTCCGCTGAAGTATGCCGGGCTATCCTATACTGAAATATGGATATCCGAGTCTCAAGAGCGAATGGTACTGGCTGTTCCACCAAACTCTGTTGAAGAGCTGTTAAATCTTTTTGTTAGCAAGGATGTAGAGGCGACGGTTGTTGGCGAGTTTACCAATGACCGAAGGCTTCAGCTATTTTACCAAAGAAACTTAGTGTGTGATCTTGATATGGAATTTTTGCATCACGGTCGCCCTCAGTTAAGGGCGGAAGCAGTGTGGCAGCAGCCAAAGTATGCTGAGCCTGGTTTTGTCTGTCCACAGCACTTAGGTGAAGATTTACTTCAAATTCTTAGCTCTTGGAATGTGTGTAGTAAAGAATGGGTAATACGGCAATATGACCATGAGGTACAGGGGACTAGCATCCTTAAGCCTCTTGTGGGCAAGAGCAATGCTGGCCCTAGCGATGCTGCCATTATTAAACCTCTCTCGGATTCTGAAAAGGGTGTGATCGTTTCCAATGGCATAAATCCAAGATACGGCGATGTAGACCCCTACTGGATGGCGGCGTCAGCGATTGATGAAGCTCTAAGACAAATCATAGCTGTCGGAGGCAATTTACAACGGGTAGCATTACTGGATAACTTTAGCTGGGGTAATACCAGCCGACCTGATATGTTAGGGGCTTTAGTTCGTGCTGCTCAAGCTTGCTATGATATGGCAATAGCTTATGGGACTCCGTTTATCTCGGGCAAGGATAGCCTGAACAACGAATTTCAATTTGAAGGTAAGATCATCTCTATTCCCCATACTATTCTCATCTCTGCTATTGGTGTCATGGAAGATGTAAGCCGAGCTATATCCATGGATTTTAAGCGAGCGGGTGACTTGGTCTACATTGTCGGTGTTACCAATAATGAATTGGGTGGCTCTGAGTATTTTAAGGCTCACGGTTTCACAGGAAATCACGTGCCTAAGGTGAATCTACGTATGGCAAAAAAGTCAATGGACAGGTTGAGCAAAGCTACTGAGAGAGGCTTGGTTAAGGCATGTCATGACTTGAGTGAAGGCGGGCTTGGTGTTGCTATTGCTGAGATGGCTTTTGCTGGCGAGTTGGGAGCCACAATCCACTTGAAATCTATCCCGCTTGGAGAACCTATAGACAGGGATGACTATATACTCTTCTCCGAATCGAATACTCGGTTTTTGGTTGAGGTGACACCAGAATTCAGGAATGAGTTTGAGCAGATGATGGATGGAATAAAACTGGCAGCTATCGGCCAAGTTACTGATTCTGAGATATTGGAGATATATGGGCTAGATGGTAGAAGGATTATTGCTATAGCTCTTCACCATCTAAAAGAGGCATGGCAAAGACCTATTCGCTGGTGAGGTAGAGCTTAATGAGCAAAGTCGGGGTTTTGATACTGCGGGCGCCAGGAACAAATTGTGATGCTGAAACTGTATTTGCTTTCCAAGAAGCCGGTGCAGCGACATTCCTAGTTCATATTAGTGAATTAATTCGCCGTGAAAAACGACTCTCTGACTACCAGGTAATGGTTATTCCCGGGGGCTTTACTTATGGTGATGATATATCCGCTGGTAAAGTTTTAGCTAATGAACTAAAAGTCAAGCTCGGCGAGGATGTAAAGAGGTTTGTTGACAGGGGAGGGCTAATTCTGGGGATTTGCAA
>JRER01000159.1_pt1 | contig 12357 bp, 15 predicted proteins | sample 210161 | NCBI WGS metagenome assembly JRER01 (sample SAMN03019618, study PRJNA260268) | marine sediment metagenome | biome: Marine; feature: Sediment; material: Clay; isolation source: clay from marine sediments 136 meters below sea floor depth collected from... | place: New Zealand: Canterbury...
CGCTTGTTAGGATCCCTTTTAGACAATATATCTTGCCTAAGCTCCTCCAGTTCAGCAGGTGAATTTAACTTCGGCATAACTCCCCCCTAATCACAAGTCTCGATAATCTCTTTTACCTTTGCTGGTGTTATCTTGCCATGGTAATCTCTATCAACTACCATCACTGGCCCTAAGGCGCAACAGCCGAGGCAATTAACCCTTTCCAGAGTGAACTGCATATCCGGGGTTGTCTCTCCGGCGTCTATGCCCAAAATCTGCTTTGCCCTATCCATAATCCTCGGACCTCCTCGCACGTGGCAGGCAGTGCCTAGGCAGACATTTATTATATGCTTCCCTCTTGGGGTCAGGCTCATGGCTTTATAGAAGCTGGCTATACGATATATCTGGCTTACGGGGATTTTGAGCCTCTCGCTTATCCGCTCCAAGGCTTCCTTAGGGATCCAATTTAATTCGCTCTGTATATCCAACAACAATTGAATCAAAATCCCTTCTTCACCTACATATCTATCTATGATTTCATCAACTTTATCGAGTTCCACCGTGACCATGATATCCTCCCTCTTTAAGTTGAGGCTTATATTTCACAGGACAACTGTTGTAACAAATACCGCAGCCGGTACATTTCTCAAGATCGATAGACCTTGCCCGCTTCCTGACTTTTACCTTAAATTTCCCCGGCTCTCCTTTAACATCCAGGATGTCCGAATAGGTTAAGAGTTCAATATTAGGGTGTCTTCCGCATTCAATAAGTTTTGGGGAGAGAATGCACATGGAACAGTCTAAAGTGGGGAAGGTCTTGTCAAGCTGAGCCATCACTCCGCCGATAGCGGGAGATTTCTCCACCAGATAGACCTTATACCCGGACTCGGCTAAATCGAGTGCTGCCTGGATCCCTCCAATTCCTCCCCCAACCACCAGTGCTGCTCCTATAGGCTTATCCTTGGGTTCCATAGCTTTATCCCCCTCTAAACTTTCGCCCTCTCCTTCTCCAGTGCCTCTTCAGCAAGGTTTGCCGGGTCTACCTTCATTTCCTCAGCTTTCTTATCTACAACGGATAGCACCATTTGATGACGCAACTTTTGAGAGAAGGTATCAATTTCCTTTATCTGTTCTACGAAAGAGGGATGAACATATCCTTCCCGCACCGCCATAGTTCTTAAAGCCTTCATCACATCGGAGAATTTCACGTTCTGAGGGCAGTGAGCCTGGCAGGTATAACACTGAGTGCAAAGCCAGGGGAAATTTGATGAAAGAACATCCTTTCTCATTCCCAGGAGCACCATGCGGATTATCTTGCGGGGATTATATTCAGGGTCAATGTCTGCCACAGGACAACTAGCGGTGCAGAGCCCACAGGCAAAGCAAAGTTTGATGTTTTCTCCCCCGGGCTCTTCAGCTACATCATATTTGAATTTAGTGTCTTGCTCGTTTAAGACTATCATAAGTTGCCTCCTTTAAATTCCAGCAGCTTCCAGAATCGCAGGGACCCTTTCCTCCCTCCCAATGGCCATAATATGAACCCCGTCACAAATTTTCTCCTCCTTTATCTGCCTTATGAGCCTTCCAGCCATTTCTATTCCTTTGGCAGCTTTTGTTCCCTTAGGAGCTTGATCTATTTCGTCGATTAAATACTGAGGAACATATATTCCCGGAACATTTTCGTTCATATATTTTGCCATCTTCGCCCCCCAGATAGGAACTATCCCAGCTAAAATCTTAACCCCGTCAATATTATCCATCTTATGGAAATTCTCCATGAATCTTTTGAACTCATCCATATCATAAACGGCTTGAGTTTGAATGAAGTCCATCCCGGCATCCAGTTTTTTTTGGAATTTCAGAAGTTGAGGCTCGATAGGGTCTGCCGAGGGAGTAGCAGATGCCCCGATACAAAAATCAACACCTCCATCAAGTTCGTTTCCTACCATATCTTTTCCAGAGTTCAATGTATGAACAAGATGAATTAGCTGAACCGAATCAAGGTCGAAGACGGGCTTTGCTTCTTTATGGTCACCCGTGTCGATAGCATCACCGGTGAGACAAAGAACATTATTTATTCCTCTGGAGTAAGCAAAAAGAAGGTCTGCTTGAATTGCCAGGCGATTCCGATCGCGGCAAGTTATTTGAAGAATTGGCTCCCCAGCATGCTCCTTGATGAGAAGGCAAGTCCCAAGGGAAGGGTACCGCATTATGGCACTTTGATTATCGGTCACATTTAAACCATCCACCTTATCTTTAAGAAGCTCGATATGCTCAACTAACTTCTCTGTATTTGCCCCTTTTCCCGGTCCAGCCTCAGCGGTTACAATAAAATCTTTCGTTTTAAGCGTTTCCCTGAAAGGTCTTGCCATTTTTGCACCCCCTATAGGTAGAAAGTTCCGAATCCCAAGCTCCAAATTTCAAATAAATTCTAAATTCAAAAATATAAACTCATTTCGACTTTTCCACTATTGAACTAAAGATTTTCGTAAGTTGAGTTGCTTCTTCGATTAGTCTTCCTCTTTTCTTTCCACCATCTGAATTTTTTATTTCAGTGAGTTTTAACCAATAAATGCTTTCTTTTGATTCTTTGCGACAAATTTTGATTCTCATTACAAAATCCTTTTTACTTAAGGACTCATTCGCCTCAATATAATTTGCTCCTATAGAACCGGAAGATCTAATAACTTGTTTTGCTATTTCAGCGTTAGGTGTAGTTTTTGGAAGGGTTTTCACAAACTCAATCACTTCTTTAGCAAACTTTAGGGTTCGCTCCTCTAGATCATACTGTTTTGAATTTTGGTTTTGGCTCATTTGAATTTGTTTGGTATTTGTGATTTGGGATTTTTAATTTTTGAACCTCCTAGAGCACAATTTATCACACCTGAACAGATACCCAAATAATATTACTTAAGCCTGCGCGGCTTGAACTTTACCGGGTCTTTTCACTGCCCGATAATTCTTAGGCTCATAATATTTCCTCATCAGATTGAGCCTTCCCTGTTTTTCCAGTCTTCGGTAGATAAGAACCCAAGCGCAATCCTTCTCTGGATCTATCTCGCATTTCCCGCCCTTCCTTGTGCCGCCACAGGGCCCGTTGAGGAGCCCTTTAGCGCAGCGTACAACCGGACAGATCCCTCCAGTCCAATAAAGCAGGCAATCTCCACAGGCCCCACATTTCTCAGTCCATAACCCCTCTGCCTCAGGCATCCCTATAAATGTGGTATTAAGTGCCGGGAAGATAGGTTTTTCCTCAAATATATCAGCTATGGTCTGCACTCCAACCCCACACCCCATAGAGAGAATCGCCTCCACTCCGGGCACTTTATCTCCAAGTTCTTCAATCACCATCTCCTTTTCACATTGCCTTTCGACTACCGCTTCTATGACGGAAAGTTCATTTCCATCCTTGCTGGAAGCGAGCCTGAGCTGAGAAGAAAGTATTCCCACCTCTTTCTCTCCACCGGCCCAACATATGGTGACACAGGTTCCACATCCCACCACTAGAATCCTTTTATATCCAGCAAGCATATCTCTAATTTCCTCTAAAGGCTTCCTTTCGGCGATTATCATTGCTCATTCCTCCTTTATCTTTTCCACCATTTCCTCGATCTCACGGGCGAACTTGTGAGCCATATCAGGGCCGAAATTGACCATTTTTACTCTCTGTCCATTTATTCCTACTTCTTTGAGCAAGTCTTCGGCATACTTTACCCTTTCCTTTGCCCTAATGTTGCCTGTTAGATGGCGACATGCGCCCTCCTGACAGCCCATCACCAGCACCCCAGCGGCGCCTTTTTCAAAAGCTTTGAGAATGTGAAGCACGCTCACCCTTCCAGCACAGGGGACCCGAATGACCCTTACATTATCTGGGTAGTGAATCCTGAACCTCCCGGCTCTATCGGCTGCCCGATAAGCTGACTCAGCACAGCAAAAAGCGATGATTTTTTTACTTTCTCTGGTCATACTTTCAAGTTAAATCCTAAATTCTAATCTCTAAGCTCTAAACAAATTCTAGCAATATCAAAAATCAAAGATAAAAAATCAAAATTACAATTCAAAAAAGCAAAAAGGCTTTATTAAACTGATTTTTAAATTTTGCTTTGTCAGTTTGCATTTTTACTTTTGCCTTTTGATTTTCTATTAGTATTTAGTGCTTCTCCATATATTATATTGCCTCGACTTCGGCCAGGATCTGCTCATCACTGTAACCTTCAAACTTTATCGCCTTTGCTGGGCAAATAGCAGCACAAATACCACATCTGTCGCAGGCAAGGTCATAGATTTTGGCCACCCATCTTTCGCTGTCCACTTGGACTAACCGAATTGCTTCATGGGGGCAAACGCGGATGCAAGTGAGGCAGGCTCGGCACTTTTGACTATCCGCCTTCACTTTCTCCACCTCCACCATTGCCTCCCCTGATGATAAAAGCTCATGAACGCTCCCAACAGCAGATGCGATATCTGTTGAAGCTCGGCCGAGATCTAAATTCCCCCGGCAGCCCCCAACAAAAAACACCCCTTTCCTGCCTGATGCCACGGGATAAAGATGCACATTTTCATCCTGATAAAAGCCTTGGGAGTCGGTTTCTATGTTTAGCATAGAACTTAGGGCGTTGGTTCCTTCAGGGGGCAAAGCTTTTTCCTCAGCCACCAAGAGGTCACAGAGGAGTGTTACCTCCTCACCTAGAAGAACATCCCTTGCCTCGACCTTTACTTGGCCGTCCTCCCCATATATCCGTGGTTTTTCTTCAAATTTCAAAAACACTACTCCCCGGTCCCTCGCCTCTTGGTAAAGCTTCTCCGTCCCTTCGCTATCCACCTTCAGATTCTTACAGAACACGTAGACTTCACTCCCTAGCTTGTCTTTGACTGCCAAAGCATTCTTCAGAGCGGAGAGCGTAGGAAGACGAGAATTTTCATCGGAGAAATCAAGGGCAAAACCTATGATTCCGGGTCTTCGTGCTAACTTCTCGGGAGCTTGAAGCATCTCGACAAGCCTTTGCTGCGAGATAATGTTACCACCGGGCTTAAGCTCAAAATCTTGAGGCAGAATTTCAGTTCTATATCCGGTAGCAAAGATGATAGCCCCAAAGCTTTGGGAGGATTCCTTTTCCCCGCTTCTTATCCTTACGGCGAAATCCCCTACCTCCCCTTGCACCCTTGCTACCTCAGCAGAAGTAACAACTTCGATGTTTTTATCTTCCTCTATCACCCTTGTCATCGAGGCAAACATCTCATTCGGGCTTGTCTTGAGTCTGTAAAACCCTTCTAGCTCCTTAAGCTTCCCTCCCAAAGTGGACTCTCTTTCCACTATAGTTGTCCTAATCCCAAGCTGGGAAAGCTCAAGAGCCGATTTCATCCCAGAGAATCCCCCACCTACCACTAGAACCTCTTTGTTTACTGGAACCTGCCCTCTTTCCACCCCCTGAAGCAACCGAGCCTTATTTACAGCCATTCTTATGAGTTCCAACGCCTTCTCGGTAACATCCCCTTCATGAGCCCAGGAACATTGCTCCCTGATATTTGCTATGGAAAGAAGATCAGGGTTAAGCCCAAGTCCTTCTAGAAGCCTCATAAATTTATCCTCACATAACTCTGGTGAGCAAGCAGCGATTACTACTCTATTTACGTTTCCCCTCAGGATTCTTGAAGCTATCGCCTTCTCTCCTTCTTCGAGGCATAGATTATGGCTTATCTCTACAAAGGCGATGTCTTCGAGCTTCCCTAAATTTCCCCTAATTTTGGGGGAATCTATATTCCTTAGACTTCCCCCACAATCGCAGAGGAAGAGGCCTAGCTTTACTGGCATTTTTCTAAAACCTCCATCACCCTCTCTGCCGCTGCTATTCCATGAGCGATCGAATCAGGGATGTCCTTGGGACCTTGACAAGTTCCGGCGAGGAAAATCCCCTCGACATTGGTCTCTACGGAATTAAAAGGCTCCTTAGTATCGAAGAAGCCGTAGTCTGCTAAATTTATTCCCAAAATCTTGGCCAAATCCCAGGAATCTTTCCTGGGAGCAATGCCTACCGAAAGGGTTACCAGATCAAAGGTTTCTCGTTCAACCTTTCCTTCTGAAATATTCTCAAACCTCACCTCAAGTTCGCTGGAGGGGGTCGGCAAAATTTCAACTGGTACTCCTAGGATAAATCGAATACTTTCCCGACACTCCTGATAAAACTGGGCAAAACCCTTCCCGGCAGTCTGAAGATCAATATAGAAGATAGTCACCTGGGCATCAGGATTTTGATACTTAATAAGCCGAGCGAACCTCATGGCGTACTTACAGCATACCTGGGAGCAATAGCCATGACTTTCGTCTCTGGAGCCGACACATTGGACGAAGGCAATGTTTTTTGGCTCCTTTCCATTTGTGGGAAGTTTAAGATAGCCCTCACGATTAAAAATCCTCTCCAGGTCGAGGCCAGTCAAGACATTAGGATATCTACCATAACCCAGGGAGCCAATTTCTCGGGCGTTAAAGACTTCGAAGCCGGTGGCGACGATAATTGCGCTGACACTCAGTTCTTGTTTTTCAGGTTTAAGGTCAAAGGCTATAGCGTCCGTGGGACATATTCCCTGACAGAGGTTGCATGGCTCACCTCTGAGGCGAAGACATTGAGTTCCATCGATGACATAACAATAAGGGATTGCCTCGGGAGAAGGTGGAAGGATCGCCTTAGGCTCAGTAGGACAAACCTCAGCACACATCCCACAAGCGATGCATCTTTCTGGGATAATGTATTGAGGTTTTCGAAGCACCGCGACCTTAAAATCTCCAATTTCGCCACTTAACCCTGCCACCATCGAGTCGGTCAAGATCGAGATTCGGGGATGGACTGCCACCTTAGCTAAGCTTTGGGGGACAAGGCAGACAGAACATTTAGTGCAAACCTCCGTTGCTTTACAACAAAAAGAAGCAGCTTGCCCTCCAATTGCTGCTTCCCTCTCTATTAAGTATACTCTAAAGCTGCTATTGGCTAATTCTAATGCTGAAGTTATTCCACTTATGCCACCGCCAATAACTACAGTAGACTTATTCACTATTTAGCTTCTTTTTTTAGCAATTCCTCCACTCGATTCAGTAGTTCTTTGGGATCGAAGGGCTTGTGTAGGTAGTCCTCTGCCTCCATTGTCATCCCTTCTCGCATAGAGAGATGCATCTTTTCTCTATCATCAGGATAGACAGTTAGCATCAGCACGGGAATGTGAGAGAAAAAGTAATATTTGGGATCAGTCTTGATTTCTCGGCAAACCTCGAACCCACTTTTACCTGGCATTATCACGTCTAAGATAATTAAATCAGGCCTTTCATCCACTACCTTCCGCAAACCTTCGTCTCCATCAAGCGCAGCAACCACCTGATAGAACTTGCTTTCAAGCACGCTCTTCACTGCTGTCTGTAAATCAGGGTCATCGTCAATCACGAGGATTTTGGTTTGCTTTTGCATCTTCTCCTCCCTTCGATAGGAGCTTCTTTATGTGCTTAAGTAAGGCAAATGGCTCGATGGGTTTTTCTATATAGTCTTCAGCACCGAGTCGATGACCAGTTTCCAACTCATAGCGGTGTTGGCTGGCCTCCTCTCTCACCGAGCTTATAATTAAAATGGGCATATTGTGATACTCACCCCACTGTGTGTTCTGCAGTTCCTTGACAACAGCAAAACCGTCCATCTTTGGCAGCAGGAGATCTAAGAGCATTAAGTCTGGCTTTTGTTCTTTTAGCCTGGTTAGAGCTTCCTCTCCATCACGAGCTTCAATTACCTCATAGGAACGCGACTTTAACACGCTACTAATTGCTATTCGAATATCAGGGTCATCATCTACTATCAGAATCTTAGCCATCTACCTTACTCCGCTGACTGGTTTTAGTTGGGTAACTCATTTAATCTTCTCCTCACCCTTTCAAATCCTTGGGCAAAATGAAGGTAAACTTGCTCCCCTTACCGCTTTCCGGACAGGGACTCACAGCCCACATCCTACCATGGTGAGCCTCAACTATGCTCTTGGTTATAGAAAGCCCTAAGCCAGCCCCCCTTTCAGCTATGTCGAGACCTCGATAAAAACCGTCAAATATCCTGGGTAATTCCTTGGCTGGAATACCAATTCCGGTATCCGCTACCTCTACTTCTACATAATCTATGTCATCCTTTGCTTTAACCGTTATCACTCCTCCAGAAGGGGTAAACTTAATGGCATTGGATAACAAATTCCTAACTACCTGTTTAAGCCGCTCTTGAGCTCCAAGAATAGCCGGAAGCTCTCGGGGTATTTCAGCAACCAGTTGCAACCCCTTCCCCTCAGCTAAGGGATGCATAGCTTCAAGGCAATCCTCTATCACTTTTGCCAGGGAAATTCTCCCCATTCTCAAGTCCCCGAAACCAATTCGGGAAAAATCAATCATGTTACTCACTAAATTTAGCAGCTCAGAGAGTCTCTTGCTACTCCTTTGCACTACATTTTTTTGCTCTTCATTTAATTCCCCGGCAAACTCACCAAGCAAGAGCCGATTATAGCTTTCCACCGCAGCCAGGGGAGCCTTTAAGTCATGGAAAATAATAGACAGAATACATCCCATTGTCTCCCTAGCGTGTTTAAGCCTTGAAGAAACTACCTTAGCGAGATTATTCATTGTCCTACATCCCATTTCAGGGTTCTCTTCGAACAAAGCTTTAAGCTCTGCCGTATCTAAAGCAATAACCTTGGTTCTCTCAAGACTTCGGCCCGTTGCAGTAAGAATATAAGGATCTATGAGCCCGGAACAACACAAGCAGCCACCTTGAGTTACCACGTGAATTGTGGCACTTTCCTCCACCGCCCGACTAATGTGAAGATTCATTTCCAGAGCCACCTTGCCCGATTCCACGATATACATAGTATGGCATAGGGCGCCTTCAGGGAAAATAACTATCCCGGCTTCATAAATCTCTTCTCGGCAAAATGGTAGCAACTTATCCAGTTCGTCGTCGCTCAGTCCCCGAAACAAGTCTGAATGTTTTAATATTTCCTTAACTGAGCCCAATTCGGTTACTGCTTTCATTTCGGAGTTTACATTATAAGTACTTCTAAAGGTTTTTGCAAATACTGATGGTGTGGAAGCGTTTATTTTGTCGCCCTGAGCCGAAGCCCTGAGCGCAGAGAAGGGGCAAGCGAAGGGTCTAGATTCCTCGCGGAGCCTGTCCTGAGCGGCGTGAGTTTCTTCGCTACGCTCAGAATGACAGGAGCGGTTGCTAAAGGACCTTGATGGTGTGGTCGTTTCCAAAAATCTGGCGATAAGTTATAGCAATTTCAGCAAACTATGATAAAATCCTTCTCAGAAGGTTCAAAATGGAGACGAAAAGCAATCTAGAAAGGATACTCGAAGCAGGATATTTTGCTGTGACTGCTCAAATCAACCCCCCTCGGAATACGGAACCCGAGGCGATAAGGGAAAAAGCTAATCTTATTAAAGGCTATGTTGATGCTTTCAATGTCCCTGATGGAGAGTCAGCGGTGGTAGCGATGGCAAGCTGGGCGGTTTGCCTTATAGGAAAAGAAGAAGGTCTTGATCCCATAGTGCAAATGACTTGTCGTGACAGAAATCGAATTGCTCTCCAGATGGACATTTTGGGCATCTCCGCGTTTGGTGTGAATAACATACTTTGTCTCTCCGGTGATCCTGTTTCTTTTGGAAATTGTCCTGAGGCAAAGTCCGTCTTCGACTTTGATTCTATCCAGCTTATCAGGATGGTCAAAGGACTCCGGGATGAAAAAAGGTTTGAGAACGGGGAGCTAATAGCCGGAAAGGAGCCAAGACTTTTCATTGGGGCGGTAACAAACCCCTTTGCTGACCCCGCGGAGCACGAAGTGATTCGCCTCAGGGAGAAAGTTGCTGCCGGGGCGGACTTTATACAAACTCAAAGTGTTTATAACATTAAGAAGTTTGAAAGATGGATGGAAATGGTTCGGGAGGGGGAACTGCATAAGAAAGTAAAAATCCTTGCCGGTATTACTCCACTAAAATCTGTAGCCATAGCGAGGTATATGAAGGCAAAGCTTTCTGGGGTGGATGTTCCCGATGAGCTCATTGAGCGCCTTCGCAAGGCTACTACTAGGGAGCAAGTGCGGAAGGAAGGGATAAAAATTGCTGTTGAGACCATAAACAGAGTGCAGGAAATAGAAGGGGTAGCAGGAGTCCATATCATGGCTATTGAATGGGAAGAAGTCATTCCAGAGATCTGTGAGGCTAGTGGTCTTTATCCTCGTTTTTCCCTTGGAGAATTGGGGAGGCAATAATTACAGGTACTTGGTGGAAAGCGTGCCCAGCTTAAGGGCGAGGTAGAAAGCCCACTGCCTCTACTATCTCAGGCACAATCTCTTCCCATTCAATGGCCATAAGATGAATACCAGCTACGCCTTTGACCTGGCGCACCTGATTGATAATATCAACACAGAGCTTAATTCCTTCCTTTGACACTTGCTCTTTGGGCACACCACGGAGGCGTTCAATAATGCTATCAGGGATATCCATCCCAGGGACTTTGGTCTTCATATACCTTGCTGCGCCTACTGATTTTATCGGAGCAACCCCGGCAAGGATTTTTACCTTCTCATGTAATCCCCTATCGCGCACGCGCTTCATCCACTCGGCAAACTTATCCACATTGTAGACGATCTGGGTTTGAATGAAATCCGCCCCTGCGGCTACTTTCTTGGCAAGGCGAATTACTCTAAACTCGAAGGGATCGGCGAAAGGATTGGCAGCTGCCCCTACGAAAAGGTGTGGCTCAACCGCCATCTCGTCACCACACTGGAACTTCTTTTCATCTCTCATATCCTTTACCACCTTGAGGAATTGGATGGAATCGAGGTCAAAGACACCCTTAGCCATAGGATGATTGCCGAATTTCTGGTGGTCGCCAGTGAGGCACAAGATATTATTTATACCTAGTGCTGCCACGCCTAATATATCCATCTGAAGGGCAATGCGATTTCTATCCCGACAAGTCATTTGAACAATTGGGTCTAAGCCTTCCTCTTTTCCTATAAGGCAAGCTGCCCAACTTGCCATGCGCACCACAGCTGTTTGACCATCAGTGACATTAAAGGCATCAACATTGCCTTTAAGTATTTTCGCTTTCCTCCTAATCACCTCAGGGTCGGCGCTTGGCGGTGGTCCTATTTCGCCAGTGACAGCAAACTGCCCAGCTTCCAGTACTCTCTCCAAGTTACTTTTTGTCTTCATAAATCCCTCCTGATGTTGCTCTCCATCACAATCCTAATGCTTCTATTACCTTCTTCGTCCCCTTCAATTCCTTCATAAGGTCAATAGGTTCAACCTCTAAGCTGCGTGGTCTTACCGCTTTACTCCAATCATGTGGCTCGTTTATTTCCAAGAGCTCATCAAGCCCTCCCAGTTTCTCTAATCTCCTATAAATCATGACCCAAGCACACTCACGCGTAGGGTCTAATTCGCATTTGCCATCTGTAGTCGTTCCGCCACATGGGCCATTTAGCAATCCCTTGGGACATTGTACAAGTGGGCAAATACCAGCGGTTTTCCCAAGTTCGCATTGTCCGCACGCTTGACATTCCTCCTTGAACTTAGCAGGCCCTCCACTGGAAAATCCAAGGGCATCGTTTGATGGATACATAGGCTTTACAATTCCCCATTCTTCCTCCAAATATCCCTGAACTGCTTGCAAGCCATCGCCGCAACTCTGCATTAATATGGCATCGCATTCCTCTATCTCACCCCTGTGTTCTTTCAAAAACATCGAAGACATAGGAAGGTAGCAGGCAAATACTGCGAAGGGCAATCCAATTTTACCTATGATCTGCTTCCCCTCTTTTGTCAGTTTCTCTGCCATCTCATCTACTTCTTTTATACCACCGGTATGAAAAATTGTAGCGCATCCTCCGCATCCCATCAGAAGTATTCTCTTTCTACCTTCGAGATATCCTAAAATCTCCGCAAAAGGTTTTTGCACTTGTGCATTCATTCCTTCCCTCCTCAATAATTTATGTATTCCTCCGAAGTACGCTCATTCCAGACTGCGCAACTACTTAAGGATTGCTTCTCTCACCCACAATGACATTAGGAAGGACTCCTTACCGGTGGACCTGCTGTAAGGCTCAAGCTCCAATTCTTTGGTGCCACGACCTTCTCTAATTTGTCAAGTCGCCCTAATTTAGTTGACCTCTCGATAATTAATTGCCAGGCGCAGGGAATACTTGGATCAACCTCACATTTACCGCCTTGCGAGCCGCCACAGGGACCATTAAGCAGATGTTTGGAACATCTGGCAATGGGGGAGTTATGCCGAAGTTAAATTCACCTGCTGAACTGGAGGAGCTTAGGCAAGATATATTGTCTAAAAGGGATCCTAACAAGCG
>JRER01000537.1_pt1 | contig 12336 bp, 13 predicted proteins | sample 210161 | NCBI WGS metagenome assembly JRER01 (sample SAMN03019618, study PRJNA260268) | marine sediment metagenome | biome: Marine; feature: Sediment; material: Clay; isolation source: clay from marine sediments 136 meters below sea floor depth collected from... | place: New Zealand: Canterbury...
ACCATTCCCTCATATTTTGCCTTAACCTGTTGATATCCCACAGCCTTTAAAGGATTACCAAAGGTTTCAGGTGGAATGCGAATTGTGTCCTCAAGGGTTACAAGTTTAAACAAAAGGTTATGTCCTCCCGTTAATTCCCAAGCGTGATTTTTGTCTCACATAAATGACTGGCACATTTATATTTCTTAGCCTTTTCCTAAGCTCTCTATCATTTGTGAACACTAGACTCTTCCATTCACGTGCTACTTGAAAGATGACATCGTCCGGAGAGGAACCAGCAATCTTTTCATCTAATTCAACTAACTTACATTTTTCCGCCATTTTCAAGGCGTAAGAAGCATTTTTCCGCATTTTCGGTGAACCATTCTCCGCAAGTTTTTCAAGTTCACGTCGGATTGGCGAAAGCAAAATTAACTCAAATTTCATGTTTAAGAGCTTTTTTAATTCCTCGAAAATATCGATTTTAAACTGGAGTGGAACAAACAAAGCGTTCGAGTCCAAAATTACCTTTAGAGTTTTCTTTATGGGTTTAGATTCTGGTGACATGTCACTTTATCATTCCATACCCTATTAGTCTCCATCTACCCGCCATTTTTCTGCTTATGGCAACTCTGGAGCCTGTTTGTGCACAAACTAGTCTCGTAAGCTGAACTTTGACAGCATTTTCGTTTGTGGAGGTGACTTTCCCAACGGTTATTGCTGAGCCTACATGTAGAAGCAATGTCTCGCCCATATTTATTTTCTCAATCTTCACAAGTTCTTTTGTTCCTACGGCTCGCTCAAGAATTTGTGTTTCCAATGTTAATTCCGAGAGCGTTGGGGGAAGCTCGTTTTTTCTTCCTGCCACGTTGCCGGTTAGTCCATCTGCTTTTGAAAATGAGGGGTCTAAAAGTGTTCCTACTCCAACTAATCCGCCGCAATGAGCTTTCTTCACACTTTTTCCTCCTACGTGTAAGCTAGTGATCTCGCTGGTTAGGGGGTTATAGACTTTTTTTCCTTCCTTTTCTGTACTGATTCCTGGGCGAATCTCTATTTCGTGTCCAACCGCGAATTTGCCCTGCAGTATTGTGCCTCCAATAACGCCTCCTTCGAGCTTCTCAACTGGGGTGCCCGGCTTATTGACATCGAAAGAGCGAACCACATACATCAATGGAGGTTTTGTTTCATCCCTCTTCGGCGTAGGAATAAACTCTTCCATGGCTTGAATGAGAACATCCATGTTCACTGCTCGTTGTGCCGAAACAGGAATTATGGGAGCGTTTTCGGCAATTGTTCCCTTAACAAAGCTCTTGATTTCTTCATAACTTTCGCGTGCTCTTTCTCCATCAACAATGTCAATCTTATTTTGTACGATAACGATGTTTTTTATGCCAACTATTTCAGCTGCTGCTAAATGCTCTCTTGTTTGTGGCTGAGGACACGGCTCGTCTGCTGCTATCACAAGTATTGCTCCGTCCATTATTGCTGCTCCTGAGAGCATTGTCGCCATTAACGCTTCATGACCTGGTGCATCCACAAAACTGACTGCACGAATAAAGGTTGCTTTTGAACCGCAGTGAGGACAAACTGGTTTTGTCGAATAGTTTTCTGGCGGTTCGCATTTTGGACATTTATAAATAGGCATGTCCGCATAGCCCAACCTTATTGTTATGCCTCTTTTCAACTCCTCACTGTGCCTTGCAGCCCAAATACCTGTCAATGCTTGAACTAATGTTGTTTTGCCATGGTCAACATGACCTATGGTGCCAACGTTCACCTCAGGTTGCCTTGATAAAGCCTTGCTTTTTTTCCTGCTCATTTTGTTTTCCCATAAACGTTTACAGGTTGTTAAAAGGATTAAATTGTGCGAGTTAATAAATTTTAAGCCTTAATTTCAGCTTCCTTTTTAGGTGTTTTTTCTTTCGCCTTCTTTTTCTCTTCTTTAGCTTTTTTTGGTTTCTCCACTATTTTCATGTTAATCTGCACTATTTCATCTGTTATTACATTACCACGAACCATTTTCCTCCTCCTTTGTCCCTCATCTTTTGGGTTAAAGCCCACTCCCCCACCTAGTATGACTTTTCTACGGACACCACCGTGAACGCTCGGTCTCATTGGAAATCCATCTTTGTCCGAGCCCCCAGTTATCTGCACCTTATGTCCTGATAAACCCACTATTGCCCCGTCTAGTACTTCACCTACTCTTCTTCCAATCAACGGAACGGTGCGAGTTTCCTCTAGTTCAACAGTTTTTGAAGTTCCCGAATCAGGATCTGAAATGATTATTTTGAACTTAGCCAATTGCAAGCTCTCCAGTAGTGTTATGAAAGTTGGGCATCTGTCTATTAAGGGTTTATGAAAATGCCGTGGTGAACGGCTACTCCACGTGTACTCTGAACAAGTCTATGTCTTTCCGCATTTCAGGCGTTAATTTGAGGAGTTCCCTTACGGCTCGTTCAACATCCTTAGATTGTGTCACATACCTTCCAACAATGATTATGTCTGCACCCTTTTCTAAGGCTTCCTTCGCGGTTTCTGGAACTATCCCGCCCGCTACGGCGACGAGAAACCGCTTGTCTTTAAAGGTTTGCCGCAGTTCGTGAATAAGTTCCAAGCCAAGGGTTCTCCCAGTTTCCTCATCTATTCCCCTGTGTAAAACCACTATGTCGGGGAATTCCTTAAGCGTTCTGAGTTTTTTGACTGGGTCTTCTATGTTTAACATGTCTACTGCAGCGTATATTCCAAGTCTTTTTGCTTCATGGATGAAGGCGTTCAATGTTTCAATGGGTGCCAATCCAGCAGCAACTACCGCATCTGCTGTTTCCTCGTAAGCTAAGTCAGCTTCAACTTTGCCAACATCTAAAGTTTTTAGGTCTGCAACGAAGAATACGTCTCTGGCAATTTCTCTCAGTTCACTTATCACTTTTGTTCCATACCTTTTTATGAGAGGCGTGCCAAGCTCCAATATTATTCTGTCGCTTCTCGGAAGCGAGGCTATGATCTTCTTATTTCGTGCCAAATCTGGTATGTCAAGTGAGATTTGTAGGTATGGTGGTCTCCACAGGCGTGGCACTTTGAATCCCATCATTGGATGTATAGCTCTGTCCTTGTCATAGAGAACTTTTTCTAGAGGTGGATAATTCGCTAGGGCTCTTTTTAGAGCCAGTTTGGTTGCGCTATAATTGTAATGGTATATTTTGCGGTAGTCCTTCGCTTTTGGATGCACAAAAACGCTGCAAACTATAACCCAATCATCCACTTTGTCTTTCGGAAATATTCCTTCCTCAACTGCATCTGCAACAGCCTTCGCAACCGCTGACTGTGCAGGACCAAAAATCTTGTTCGTATCTTCCATATTCTTCACGGTAACCTTTGGCACAAGTAACGTGTGCGGTTTAGGAGGCAAGTTAGGTCTAATAACAGCCAGAAGCGGTGTGTGCCCCATGGAAAGATTGGATAAACCAGCAGCAAAAGCCTCTCCAACAGGTCCTTCTTTATCACCTACCAAAAGATCTACATGAGCAACCTCATTTCCCTCTCCCACCAAGGCCTCACCTATACAATAAGTATGTTTTCCAGAAGCCCCGACAGTTTCTATCACCTGAGCTGTCGATACAACGTCAGCTATCTCCTTAAAATCGACATTAAACTCCTTAAGCCACGTATAAAGAGTGTCCCTATGTATGTTCAGCAACTTAGCCGTACCGGAAATTGTAGGCTTTGTCGGCCTACCTTTCAAGAGACTCCGAGCTTTCGCCTCCTTTTCCGCGTTTTCCATCAACACCTTTGTGAATTCCTCTCTGGTTTCTGGCTTCCTTATATTACTTTCCGACATTCAAATCCGTCTCAGAAGTACTCTGAGAAAAAGTTGTATATAAATGTGTCGGGTATGACAAAAGAAAGTGAATCACACAGACAGATCTTATCGACTAAAATCTGTCCTTCATTGTGTAAAGAATGAACTGAGGCTTTATTCCTACACTTTATTGGTTTTTGTTCGTGTTTGTCGGTCTTTGTTGGTGGTTTTTCCGACATATGTGTTTGTTTTGAAATACGAATCTGTGATCATTGCAGTGTGTTTTGGGTGGTTGTGATAAACTTTTGTGTCGAATGAAAATAGGTTATTGTCTTCTAAGTAAAGTCTATATATCCCGAGACTTCAGAAGTTAGAATTAAAACCGTGAGGTTGGCAAAATGTCTTGGAAGGATTTGATTTGCTTATGTATGGTGATTGTAGGTGTGGTTTTATTTCTGTATGGTGCTAATTGTTATGATGCGTTGATTGGTTGGACCGGAGTATACCTTGCAATTGCTGGTTTTCTTGTGAAGATAGTTCTAATGGTTTGGGAGAGTTTAAAGGGTTCAGAAAAAAAGGAGGATGGCTAGAAGCCATAAAGCTTCGAGTATTTCCTGTGTAGATAATTGAAGTATGGTTTGACGCTTAATTCTTCTTCAGTGATTCTTTTGATGAGGTCTTCTGGGTCGTAGAGATTTCCATAATGATGGACGTTTTTCGTTAGCCATTGCCTTATGACTTGGAAGTTCCCACTTGAAATTTGATTTTTCCAGTCTGATACGTCTTTTTCCATAGTAGCCAGTATTTGCCCGCTGAAAATGTTGCCTAATGCATAGCTTGGGAAATAACCAAATGCGCCGCTACTCCAATGTATGTCTTGCATTACGCCTTCAGAGTCGTTTTCGATGTCTACACCGAGGTATTCCTTATATCTTTGGTTCCAAATTTGTGGGAGTTCAGCTACTGTTATTTTGTTGGCAAATAGGTCTTGTTCAAGGTTGAATCTTATAATGATGTGAAGGCAATAGGTGACTTCGTCTGCTTCAACGCGAATCTTGGATGGCTTAACCTGATTAACAGCGTGAACGAACCTATCTAAGTCTACGTCAGAAAGAATGTTGCCTGTTAGTCCTTTCAGTTTCGGCAGGAAATAAATCCAGAATTCGCGTGACCTTCCTATTATGTTTTCTACGAACCGCGATTGTGATTCATGAAAACCTGAGGAGCATCCTGTCCCAACTGGTTGAAAAATCCATTCTCGATTCAGATTCTGTTCGTAAAGAGCATGGCCTCCTTCATGCAATGTGGAAAATATGGACGATGCAAAGTTATCTTCGTAGTAGTGTGTTGTGATTCGCACATCATCGTAGTATCCTGTTGTGAAGGGATGTTCAGTCTCATCAATCCTTCCTCCAGCTTCTTTCGACTTTATGTCATATCCGATGAACTCTGTAAGTGATTCAGCAATTTTACGTTGGACGTCGATGGGGATGCGGCGTTTTAGAATGGATATATCTGGTTGTTTTGGAGCCACTTCACATTTCCTTATTAGCGAAACCAGTCCTTCTCTTAATTCTGCGAAAACTTTGCTAATTGATTCTGCTGTCATCTTTGGTTCAAAAATGTCTATTAATGCATCGTATGGTGTTGCTGTCTTTTTCACTTCCATCAAAATTTCTGCAGCCTTTTTTCTCAAGTCAACAAGTTTTTCGAGTTCAGGCTTGAACATGGAGAAGTCTTTAGCTGCTTTTGCCTTCTTCCATATATCAATTGTTATGGCTTGTTGTTTTGCAGTTTCTGCAACAAGTTCTTCGGGAAGCTTGGTTTGTTCATCGTAATGTTTCTTTATTAAGTATACGTTTCTCTTTTGAACGGTGTCAAGACTATTGTATTCTGGCTGTCGCATAATCTCTTCTAATAATTTTCCAATTTCCGGGTCTGTGCTCATTTTATGTTCGATTCGACTAAGCATGGCAAGCTGTAGGCTTCGCAGTCTGATCGCTCTCGGTGGCATCTTTGTTTCCATGTCCCAGTGAACGATGGCGGCTGCCGACTCTAGGATGAACAGATTCTTTGCTTTTTCCATCAGTTTTTTATAACTTGAAGTTAACGATTCAGCCATCACTATAAACTCCAGATTGAAAGATTAAGTCGCATAATCTCTTCTTAAGTTTTTGTAAAAGGTCTTGCGTTTGCGTTAGATAAGCAAAATTTAGCTATTAGTATTAAATGTTGTAGTGACATGACTACGAAGGCTATCAGAGTTAACGGTTTAGTTAAGAATTATGGCAATCTGAAAGCTGTTGATAATGTTAGGGCGCACGCTAAACTAGTCTTTGTGCGAGAAAGTTGATCGCTGTAATTTTAGAAGCAAAGGCTATATGAACGATGGACGTTTGATAATTGGGGACAAATAGTGCATGAGTTTGACGTAATTATAATGGAAGATGAGAGTGACGGCTACTTAGCTTTTGTTCCTGCGTTACCTGGTTGTCACACTCAAGGAGACACATTGCAAGAGCTTATGGAAAACGTTAAGGAAGCCATAGAACTCTATTTGGAAACTCTACCAGAGGAAGAAAAGAAGGAACTTTTAAAACAGAAAGTTGTCGGGATACAGAAAGTGAAGGCAGTTGCCTAAAATTCCTCCTGTAACTCCCATAAAAATAATTAAAATCCTTGAAAAATCTGGATTCAAAGTTATTCGTCAAAAAGACTCTCATGTTATTATGATCAACGACAAAGGAACCAGAACAGTCATACCTGTTCATCTTGGTAAGGAAGTAAAACCAGGATTAATCAGAGCAATAATAAAGGAAGCTGGAATAAGCAGAGAAAAATTCTTTAAACTTCTAAAAGAGATTTAAGGGTTGCTAAGGTCTGCTTAGGTGCGCGAAGCCGGACAAAGTGGCAATTCTACGTCTAAAAATTTTTACGCACTAAATGTATAAGATGAGTTTATTGAAAAGAGATCTGGGAATTTGTGAAGTATGTATCCAATAATTATCTTAACAGTTCTGGGTTTGTTTACTAAGATTCTATCGAATCCAGCTACGTACGTAGCTTTGATCGTTGAATTCGTTCTTGGGCTTGCGTTTGGATATTACTTTCGGAAACTGATTAAGGCATTAATTGGGCTAATGATTCTAGGCTTCATAGGCATGGCACTAAACTACACCCAATTCATCATGTTAAAAGACATGCTAGTAGAAAATCTCAACATCGGACCAGAAACTCTCATGGACATTATAGGCCTAACCACCATGGTTCTAGGGTTAACCGTATTCTTGCCACTAACAATTGGATTAATCATAGGGTTCCTCATAGGCAGGTAGACAGATAGATTCCTCGATTTCCTACCTTTCTATTCGTTCGGCACAAAACAAAATTGAATGTGCGCGTAGTAATTCAGGATTTCAAGTTAATGAACTCGAAGAAGTTAATGGGGAACTTTAGCGTGAAATAAATAAGGTAGCGCATGTAAACTCTAGTGAGAGGAGAATTATTTGTCTTTATTCTTAGGCAAAGAAATGGTGAACGAATCCCCAGTCGAACTACCTGTAAAGGCTTTTCACCGTCACCTCATGGCTCTTGGGGCCAGCGGATCAGGCAAGACTGTGCTCTGTAAATGCGTAATGGAGGAAGCTGTTAGAAACGACATCCCTATGATAATAGTTGATCCTCAGGGTGATATTGCCTCCCTCGCCTTGAAAGGAAACCCAGAAGAAATTGAGAAACACGGAACACCTTTAGCGACTCAAGAAGAGTTCTTTGAAAAGGCAAGAGTAGCTATATTCACTCCCGCCAGCAGCAAAGGCATCCCCATCAGCGTCAACCCATTGAAGTTTCCCTCAGAAGACACTCCACGTGAGGAATCCATTCTGACTCTTGACATGACAGCTACATCCCTCACGAGCTTTCTAGGATACGATTTGAATTCAGACGCTGGAAAAGGAGCCAAAGCATACTTGTTTACGATACTAGAACATTTGTGGCGAGAAGGACAGACAATAAAGGACATGGGCCACATGGCTGACATAGTTTTAAGACCCCCAGCAAAAATCACCGGAGTTCTGTATGATCTTGTCACGAAAAAAGAGCCTCAAGAGATTGCCAGAAAGCTGCGTTTTCTTACTGTGGGAACGCCGTCACTCATGTTTCAGATGGGGGTTCAGATAAACATTGACATGTTTATGGACCGAAGTGATGGAAAGGTACCTGTTAACATCATTTATATGAATACGCTCAGCTCCGCAAACGACAAACAGTTTTTCTTAGCTACACTGCTTAGAGAACTTTATTGCTGGATGTTGAAGAATCCTTCAGAAGATGTTCAGTTGCTATTTTATGTTGATGAAATTGCTCCATACATTCCGCCTTATCCTAGGAATCCTCCTCCAAAGGAGGCGTATGCGCTTCTCTTCAAGCAAGCGAGGAAGTATGGGATTGGGCTTGTGGCGGCCACTCAGAACGTGACTGATATAGACTATAAGGCTCTTGCGCAAGTGAACACATGGTGCTTGGGTCGCATGATGACGAAGCAAGACATCGCTAGGGTGCAGAAAATCATACAATCAATAGATCCTATGCGGGCTGATATGGTTCTGCAGAGACTTCCAAGTCTTCAAACAGGCGAGTTTCTTATGTTGTCTCCTGACTATTATGACAATGTAGTGGATTTTAAAGTTCGATGGTTGGTGACCAATCATTTGACACTGGATGAGAAAGATCTTCAACAATGTTTGTCGCCAGAATTAAAGATGTTTTTCGAAAAGTACTTGCTAGAGCAAAAGGAGGTCGCAGAAAAGCCGGTTGCGCCGTCCGTTCCATCTAAACCTCTTGAGGAACGAATTCGGCTATTTCTCAATTCTGCAAGACAAGGCGTCTCAGCAGACTCCATTGCAGGGAACTTGAAAGTTGATGTTGAAGATGTAGAAGAAGCGCTCAATGAACTTGTAAAGACAAGAATTGTTGAAAAAGGCCGTGTCAAAGATAGCCCTGAAAACCTTTATTGGTTATCAAAATTCGGCTTTAAGCCCTCCAAGAGCATTATTGGAGAGGTTCTGACGATCCCTGTCAGAATTACTCAAGTAGAGGCTTCTAAGAGAGTTAAGCCCATGCTTGAAGGCGGATTATTCGGCAAGAAAGAAGAAATCTATGAAGCAGAGCTCTCACACATTCCAATCTGGAGAGTCTCAGCAACGCGTGAAACGAAGAGGTTGTTTTTCAAGAAGAAAAAATTTGATACGTACTACATGAGCGCACAAACCGGCGCCATAATATCACTTGAGAAAAAGGAGATAATATTTCACAAATTGATGACAAAGAGAGTAGAAAAGCTGAAAGACTTAGACGATGATGACGACGTCACCTTTATCCCAAAACTGCCTAGTGAGGTGGAACGGTTTCCTAGAATTGGGATGGGAATAGACAAGATTTATCGAAAATTACAATTGACGTTAGGTGTGAAACCAGTTTCCGCGGAAATAATACTATTACCAGTGTGGACTCTAAAGGTGAGACACAAGAAAAAACCGGCCAAGCGCACAATCTTTATCGACGCAGCTACTGGCCGTATCTTATCTGGACATTTTCGTATGCGTTAGAGCCATTTGCATAAACGTTAGACATAGTGCAAATTCTGCCTTTTGATTGCGTGAGGTTTTGCGGGAATAAAGTTAGAGTAAAGTGGTGCTCCGGCCGGGATTCGAACCCGGGTCTTCGGCTCGAAAGGCCGGAATACTTAACCGGGCTATATTCGGTAGAGCTGTTTATGCTCTTCTACCGGAGCCCTGTTGCGGAGCATCATTCAAAATGTGTTTTCACTCGAATAAACCTTATCCTTTTTTAAACGAACCTTAGTGCTTTTATTTTCGCTTTCGGAAGATGCTGCCGTCGTTATATTTTCTGGCAACGTATTCAAAGTCTACTTCAAAGCAACGTTTTCGTCTTGAACGTTCTGTTTTGTTCTCTGTGTGTCTAGACCCCCCTTATATATAGGTTGAATTGAAGGTTTTCTGTTGGAATACCGTTTGTCATTTTCAAGGTTCTGTAGCGAATATTAGGCTTCGAAATATGGAAGTTAGCGCCGTGCGGATTCGGCTCGACTAGATAACCCCTTCATCCACAAAATAATCTAGTGGCTTTGTGGCAACTAACGCTTCAGCTTTGCATAGACCTTCAACTATCACTCGCCCCTTTAACGTTGTCTGTTGCATTTCAAGCACGCTTTAATAGGATATTTTCGCTGATGAAGGAATTTCACCTAAAATTTTTGATGCTGCATTGCTGACTTTTTCACGGTTTTTCTCTTCGGTGTAAACGCGTAATATGTTTATGAAGCCCTTTAAAACGTCAAAAATCTTTGAAATTTCGCTTAAACGTCGCGGAATTCTGTCGCCTTCCCGTGTCTTATAAAAGACTGGGATTTCCATGGGTTCCATGAGAACTGAATGATGGTATGGAACAGATGGAACGGTGGGCACGTCAATTATTACCGTTTCTGCTTCAACTTCAGCTTCTTGTGCAATGTCAGCTTGCAATTGCTTTCTATATGGCTCGCGGTTGAAAATGTTTGAAACCATAGTGTCTTTTTCGTAGAAGGTTCTTTCATAAGCGCATTTCAGCAAATTTCGTCTTTCAAGATTTTTTATGATTTCGCTTGATTTTTCGCAGTTTTTCAGCATTGTCCAAACTGTGTAATCGTCCATGGCAAGGTATTCCTCTGGAGTTTTGAAGTTCGCTAGGCCTAGTTCTTCGTTTGCCTTTTCTATAGCTGTAGCAAGCATTATTTGTGCTGCTCTTCCAACGCGATGGAAGTATATGCTTTTGAAGGATTCTATTCGAGCTATTATAAACGACTCAAGAGCCGACAACGAGCCTAAATCTAGTGCTAAATCTTCGCCTAAAACGTCCAAGGTTTGTATTAAGCGGAAAACGTCTATGTAACCGTATTCTGCGCCTGTGTGGTAGGTGTCTCGCACGACAAAATCCAGTTTGTCAACATCAACAGAGCTGCTTATTATCTGATCTAAGAAAGCCTTCTTAGGCTTGTGAAGACGGCCTACTGCCAGTTTTCCAATTTCCTCCGCCTCATATCCAACCTTGTTAAGTATGTCTTTTAATTCGCTGTTTTTGACTATCCATAATGTCATGTCCTCATGCGTCTTGCCAAGCTCTTTATCAAGTAAATGCTCAAAAATGTGCGAGAAGGGTCCGTGTCCAACATCGTGAAGTAAAGCTGCAATTCTAACCATTTCTGCTTCGTCTTCGCTTATGCGCTGAGAAATGTTAGGATTTTCTACAACTCTGCCAGCTAAATACATGACGCCGACAGAATGTTCAAAACGTGTGTGATTTGCTCCTGGATAGACGTATTCTGCGCCTGCAAGTTGACGTAGCCTACGCAATCTCTGAACAGGGTAAGAGTCGATGATTTCTCTTTCATCTGCAGTTATGTAAACATATCCGTGAACAGGGTCCTTTATTTCGCCCCAATAATTTCGTGGCATCAACAGTCTTCTCCAAGCTCTGGTTAAACAATTATTAATACATTCACTCTTATAATGCCTAATGCTCAAAGCCATAAGGGATGGAAAAGATGAAAAGAAAAGGCGTTTTCATTTGTGTTGAGGGGCTAGATGGCTGTGGAAAAACGACGCAAACAAAACTTCTTGTGGAAAGGCTTAAGAAAAAAGGTTATGATGCAATCTATACGGCTGAACCAAGCCGCGGAAAAATTGGAAGTTTTATTAAAAAATACTGTTTGCATGGTGAAACACGTGTTTCCAGCATTGTGGAAGCCTTACTGTTTGCTGCCGATCGCTTTGAGCACGTGGAAAAAGAGGTTATTTCTGCCTTGAATGAAGGAAAACTTGTGGTTTCCGATCGTTACGTTTATTCCTCTTTAGCTTATCAGGGGGCAGCTGGGCTTGATTTAGAATGGATTGAAAAGATAAATGAACATGCGATACGCCCAGACCTAGCAATCTTCATTGATGTTGAACCAGAAACTGTGATCCAAAGACTGAAGCCTAGGAAATCAGTTATGGAAAATTTGGGCACTCAGTGGAAGGTGCGAGAAGTTTACATGAAATTTGTTGAAAAGGAGGAGCTTGTTAAAATAGACGGGAACAACTCTAAACAAGAGGTTGCAGATGATATTTTAACGGTTGTTCTAAGATTTTTGGAAAAACAGTTTAAGAAGCCGTAATAGCTTTTAGTATTTTCCTAGAAAACTTTTCGTTAATTTTGTCGACAACGAAATTGACGATTTCCCCGGGTGATACGTGTCTAGGTCCTCTTTCATGGAAAACTTGGATTTCTGTTGATTTTTTGTTAAACGTGAATCGAAGCATGTAATAATCGAATTTCAGTGGAGTTTTCTTTTCGTTTTGCGTTTTATGATAGCGTATTGCACAGAAGAAATCCATGATCTTGAAAGTTTTTTTGTGGATTATTTTTAGGACTCGTTTTGTTTCTTCTTCGTCTAAATAATTGAAATTGACTTCATCTGCTATTCCAAACTCCAAAATGACTGTGCATTGAGGTACTGAGGGACT
>JRER01000570.1_pt1 | contig 12312 bp, 13 predicted proteins | sample 210161 | NCBI WGS metagenome assembly JRER01 (sample SAMN03019618, study PRJNA260268) | marine sediment metagenome | biome: Marine; feature: Sediment; material: Clay; isolation source: clay from marine sediments 136 meters below sea floor depth collected from... | place: New Zealand: Canterbury...
AGATGAAGTTAAGAAATTGAAGTTAGCAAAAGAGACTAGAAATTGTTTTATTCATAGCAGCTCAAAAGTTGATAAACGTTGGCTGGAAGTTTTTAGGGAGGCGAAGGGTGAAAATTCAACAGCTCAAATTGGTGATAAACTACCAGTTGACTTTCGTCAGATTGAAGATTGGCACGAGCTGATTATACAAACCGTTAATAAGATAAAAAATACAATTACACGGTTATAGGAGACAATCTCAAGTTTCTATAAAATCTTTTAATCCCCAGCAATTTCTCCTTAATCATTGCCATATACCCTTGATTTTCCAAGGTTCTAATAAGCTTTGAACTGGGGAGCCAGACAGACCTTATTATAACCACCCGAGAGCTTTTCTCGAGTTTTTGTTTGTGGTAAAATGAAAGTAGTATGAAGAAAATATTGTTCCCCTTATTTTTTCTAATCGTAATTACCCTTGCGAGTTTTTGGGTTATTTCAGTTATGGCAGCAGCAGGAATAGGCCAAGATTGTACTTCTGATTCTCAATGCAGTTCCGGAGATTGTGCTATGAAAATGAGTCCTCATTACGCCGGAGTTTGTATGCCCGCAACAATAACCTCAGATATAACCATTAACATAAATCATTCCGAGGCTACAGGGTATGCTCAATATAAATCAAGCAATGGGCAGTCGTATTTTAATAATTGCAAACCAAGTGCAAATTGGGTGCTCATACAATGGAATGATTGGTTTTGCGAACAGGAAAAAAAGGTATACAGGTGCTCTGAGGGTGATCAGTATTATTACAAATCTACTGACGGAACTAAATATTGGTATATGGAAAGGGAAGGGATAGAAACGCCAGCCCTCAACGTGCTTCACGATTTGATTTGCAAAACAAAGGAAGCTACACCATCCTCCTATTGCGGTGACGGAACATGCGATAGTGGTGAGACTTGTTCCAATTGTCCTTCAGACTGCGGGGTTTGTAAAAAATCTGACGGTTCTTCTTGTTCTTACGCTTCAGAATGTTCAGGCGGTTACTGCGTTCATGGTATTTGCCGTTCTGATATTGTTTATTGTGGGGATGGATACTGCGACGCGGTAATAAATGGTGATAGCGAAACTTGCTCCAATTGTCCTTCAGATTGTGGAGTATGTGAAGTGACCAAAAAAGCTGCTGGAGAGTTTTGCAATGAAAATAAAGAGTGTAAATCGGGCAACTGCCGCAATTATCGCTGCTGCGTTGAAGGGAAAGAGTGCTGTTTTTCTCATAGCCACTGCGGGCTTGATGAGTATTGTTCTTCTTTTTACCATTTTTGCGTGCCGGCCAAACCCTTAGGCCAAAAGTGCACCGAGGACGAAGAGTGTTTATCTAATAATTGCGGGGATGAGGTTAAAATTTGCTGTGAATATGGACAGGTTTGCTGCAAGAACCATTCTGACTGCCGAGAGAATGAATATTGCGAGCAAGGTACTTATTACTGCCGTTATAAATGGCAGATTGGAGAAGCCTGCGGTGATTATGGCTCGGCCATGTGTGATAGTGGCTACTGCGACCCCGAAACCTGGAAATGCGCAGAAAAACCGCCAGAAGAAGAAAAAAAGCCAGTTTTTCCAGAAGAGAAAAAAGAAGAACCTGCTCCAGCCGAGTTAGATATTGTTTTATCTTTGCCCGGAGCCACTTCTTTGAAAAAGGGACAGAAATTTACTCCGGTTATTACTATTGAGAACAAAAGCCAAAAAGAGATTGTTTTGGGCGAGGAACTGAGAATTGAAAATCCAATTCCGGCCAGCATAGAAACCAACCAGACTATTCTGCGAATTTACAAGATAAAATTATTGCCGGGAGAAAAAGTCAGTACGGCGGCTAAAAACCGACTGGAATCAATTGAAGCATTAACCCTGACTGGCAAAAGCCAGGGTGCAGGCGAAATAAAAGTTAAAGTGATTTATTTTGTTGAAGACCAGCCGGCTACTTGGCTGGAAGAATCGCTTCCCATTGAAGTCAGCTGGGAGCACATTCAAAGAGAAGAAACAGCCACCGCTATTTTTGGAGAGGAAATGATTTTAGACGAAGAGAAAGAAGGTTATATTTTCGTTGAACCGGAAGACAGTAAAAATTACCGTGCTAATACCAATTATTGGCAGGAGGCTCAAATAAAGGTGAAAAAACATCTTGATAAACTCGAGGATGACTTTAGGGGTATGGTTGAGCCGGAAATCATTTCATTTTTTGGGACGGTCAAGGAATTGGAAGAGGCAAAAAGCGCTGAAGAAATAACCGAAACAGCCATCAGGGCTGTCGCTCCGCCAATTATTATGGGAACCATTGATTTTGCCAATTTGCTTGACGCTTTAGAGGAAAGAAAGAAAGAAGAACAAGCCTTCTTGGAGTATTTTGGGGCAACTGAGTTCGTTGTTATAGATTCTGTAAAAGCAATAATAAGAGAAGAGGAAGGAAAAAAATACGCTATAAAAATTGGTGACCTATGAAGAAACTAATTTTAATCATTAGTTTAAGCTAATTATAGCCTCCTCAACCTTTTGCTACCTTCCTCTTCTGAATCTCTAGGAGAGTACAGCTACATTCCCGTTTTGGATCACCAAAGTATCCGCAAGCTCTTCCTGAGTTGCCATTCTGCGAAATAATTCTGAAAGCTCAAAAACCAGTATCAACTCCTTATCCTAAAAGATTAAAAACCTTAGGAGACCATCTAAGAAAAAAGCGACTTGATCTAAAGCTCCAACAAAAAGAAGTTGCGGAGGAGCTAATTCTTCCAGTTTTTTGGTTGTCCTCTCAACTCCTCTTAGATGATTGATAACCCAATCAGTATCTATGAGATATTTCATAATTTCACTTCGGGTCTTTTAGAAGAGAGTCGGCGACTTTCATAAATATCTTTGATTAACTCTTCACAGTTAATTGTTTCCTTCCAGGCTCCAGCGGTTGATCTTATTGCCTCAATGGTTTTTTCAGTTTCAGAACATCCATCATATATCCATGCTTCTTTGCTAATTTTCAAAACACGATAACATTCATCGAATACCTTAGCTGGTTTCCTCCAGTGATGCAAAGAGCCTGTACTAACGATAAAATCAATCGAATCATCCTCAAAAGGAAGGTCAGCAACATTGCCAAACTCAAATTGAGCATTCCCAACACCTTTCGCATGACTTCTTGCAATCTTGACCATTTGCCTACTCAGATCGATGCCATAGACCTGTAGGTTTGGTGCCCTCTTTGCAATCTCTATTGACAGATAACCTGTTCCTGAACCTAAATCAAGAATAGTTCCACCCCCTATCCTCTTAACTATGTCATTAACTATCTTTCTTTCCGGCTTTCGAAGAATCTTTGCTGCTGTCGCATTGTAAACTATAGCACCAGGAGTTGGAATTGCTTCATATATTTTTTGCACATCTCTGATAAATTTTGTTAGAGACATAATTATTATTTCTCCTTTTTCAATCCCCTTGATTTTTCTTAATGTTCTATTTCATTCTCCCGAATTTCAAAAGAAAAGTCAAACCCGCTGTTGTTTCTATCTCTTTAGACTTCTGGTGTTTTTTCTTTTTAGATTTCTTTCAGACAAACACTGCTCATAAAACAATTCAGCCAAACGCTCGGCTGCTTCCTCTATTAATTCCTCATCAGCCTTTCCCTTAAATTTTGATTTGTTCCTTTTCTGATTAGAATTTACTTGAAAGTTTAGGTTTTCCTTTCCCATATCTCAAGCTTAAAACCCAGCAAAGTCAGAACAAGAAGGGAGATTTTGCCTTAGGAGGCAAGGAATGTGGAAAAATAAAGAGCCCTGGGGATTACCAGGACTTTAGAGGGATGAATACCCGAGATGTGGGTGACTCAACTACAGATTGACAACTACCGAATTTCATCTAAACTTATCCCCAGAGGGTGCCATTAGGGAGTTTTTAAATGAGTGGTGTTTGGATATTGTCTAACACTATGGTGACTTAATATGAAAAGCAATCCAGAATTGAAAAAAATATTTTATTCATTTTACAGAAACAGAATAAAAGCTTATTTAGTAGCTACTGGAACAAATAATAAATATAAAGACATAAAAAATAAACGGTTGAAAAATGAGGTTGAGAAAGCAATTGAAACTTATACTATGGAGAATATCTTTATGGGGCAAGGGATTAATATGTTAGTTTCATCATTTGAAACATTTCTGAAAGATTTATTTATATTTCAAGCACAAAATAACAAGTTGATCGAAAATCAAATACGGAAGGACACAAAACAGCTAAGCAGCGCAATCGAGGATGTAATTGAGAAAAATCGGCGCAAGTTTAACTTCCAGAATTTAGAGTGTGCTTATAGAAATTTCAAAAAATACCTTAATATTAACCTTGTAAAGATTTTTAACGAAACAGGTAAAAGATTTCGACATACTAACAAGCAAGAACAAAATCGGATTGATAGTATTGGGTTTTTTAATTATTTCAAGGATGATATATGGCCGCTTAGACATGAAATAATTCACAAAAGCAAAGTACCTGAATATGGAAAAGCTATCTGGGGTAGGCTTTTTTTAAATACCCTAGATATTGTTTCTGGGAAAATAAAGAGGATGATGTAGCAAGCTCTAAGGACTACTATGCTGCCTTTCCAATGTTAACCCCAAACACCCACCAACCAATAAGTTATTAATAATAAGTAGCTGCACTTAGGATAAATATATAATTTCTTTAACAGATTTTCTTACATTTTGAGATAGCCAAATTTTGACCAAAATTGACATAAGACAAGAATTGAATTAGATTGAAATAAAGATAGGAAAGCCTTTAATTATCAAAGAAGTAGCTAAGATTCTCAGAGTTAGCAAGCGCTCAATAAATCGTTTTATTGCTGGCTCGGGACCTCCCACATTGGTCAGTATGGAGTCAAAGAGAATGACCTTGAGAAACCTTATATAAATTTGTTTAGAAACAAAACGACAAACAGGTAATGATTATGAACAGAATACCACTTTTTACTCTACAAGTCAGCGACTTAACTAATCTTGGTCAAGACCGTGCAGTTGAATTCTTCAGGCGCCTTTTATGGGCGGAAGCTACAAGGGTCGGCATAGGTAAACACCTTATCGATGTACCTCAGTGTATTAACGTAGGAGATGGAGGTATAGATGCTCTTATCAGAGAAGCTAAGCCATCAACGGACGAACTTATTCCTATCGGAACAAGTGGCTTCCAAATAAAATCTTCAGATCTACCCCCAAATAGATGTAAAAAAGAACTGCATCGACAGAATAATTTAAATCAACCTATTAAACCAGAGATAAAAAGAATTCTGAAAGGGGCTCCCGACTTGCTGTTTTTACTATTTCCTATGATATCAGCAATGTACCACCGCCATCCATGCTATATAACTTAAATCCTCTCGGAAAGAATGAAATAGAAGAAATTCTTAAAGCGGAAGCTCCACAGTTACCAGAAAATGTAATTCGTAGGTTAAGCGAGTTCGCCGATGGTTATCCACGAATTGCAGTTCTTTTGAGTGAAAGTTACCGTGCAGCCAGAGGCCCGTCAGAGGAATTCTTAACTATTAGTGATGAAGCGCTCATGAATCGTTTGATTGGTGGCCGTTCCGAGATTACCTCGGTTCATTTTAGAACAACTAAAAGAGTCTTGATAGGATTATCTCTGTTCAGAAGGATAGGTTATAAAGGTAAACTATCTAAAGAATCGGAGTGGGTAGCAAAGATAATGAATGTTGATTGGAACAACTTCAAGGAAGTAGTTACTGAAGAAAAACGAAGGGGAATTATTCAAGGACAACATTACATTTATGTTACACCGTTTATGCTGAGAATCCATCTCTTAAGAGAGTGGTGGGAATCTCGTGGGCTGACAAAGGAGAGTTTTAACGAATTCGTTGAGAGTATCCCAGAAGAGTTTAAAGTTGACCTGTTACAGCGTTTTTTTAATCACATTCCTTATATCTCCACCACGGACCGGGGTAAGGAATTTGCAAAAGCCATTCTTAGCAAACAAGGAGTATTTTCAGATGGCTCGGCTTTAAAAACAAAGCTTGGTGCCAATTTTTTTTTAAAACTGGTGGAGGCTGAGCCAAGATCGGCATTAGAATGCCTTAAAAGAACAGTCGGCAGATGGACCAAAGAAGAGCTCTTGCAGTTTATCACTGGTCGTAGAGAGGTCGTGTGGGCACTTGAAGAGATCGCAATGTGGAGAGATTTATTTGCAGATGCGGCAAGGTTACTTCTCGCGCTTGGTGAAGCAGAAAACGAAACCTGCTCAAATAATGCCAGTGGCGTTTTTGCACAACTTTTTTCTCCGGCACCTAGGCCAGTCGCACCGACGGAAGCTTCTCCACGAGAACGATTTCCAGTCCTCAAAGAAGCCCTAGAATCGAGCTCAAAAGAAAGGCGGATACTTGCCTTACGTGCTTGTAATCAGGCTTTGGAATCACAGCACTTTGTGCGCACCATTGGTGCTGAACATCAAGGGTTGCGAAAAGAACCTCAATTATGGAAGCCAAAAAAATATAGGGAATTGTTTGATGCCTACCGTCAGGCATGGCAACTGCTGCGCGAACGATTAGATAGTTTACTGGGAGATGAACAGAAACAAGTGGTTGACATTCTTCTTCAGCGCGCCAGGGGGTTAGTGAGAATTCAGAATTTAGCCAACATGGTGATTGACACTGTAAATGAATTAGCCCAAAAACCCTATATAGATAAAAAGAAAATGCTCGCTGAGATAACCCAGATTCTTCATTATGAAGGTAAAGGATTACCACCACAAACACGACAGCACTGGGAACAGCTCAAAGATGAACTCACCGGCCGTGATTTTTCATCACTTATGAAGCGTTATGTAGGTATGGACCTTCTGGAAGATAAATTTGACGAACAAGGCAAGTTGGTAGATCAAATCCAACCACGCATTGAAGAGTTAGCCCAACGAGTGATTGGGAACAAGGGTCTTTTACAACCAGAGTTAGAATGGTTGGTGACAACCGAGGCGCAGAACGGTTACCGCTTTGGATACGAATTAGGGAAGAGAGATGAAGATTTTTCACTTTTACCAACACTTCTCGAAGCGCAACGAAATGCAGGCAAGAACTCAAGTGCTTATTTCCTCGGTGGGTATTTTCGTCCCCTTTTTGAAAAGAGTCAAAAGGAATGGGAAAATCAACTAGATGCTCTTGTGAAAGATGAGAAAATAAATGTCTTGATTCCGGAATTGACTTTTCGATCAGGAATGTCTGATCAAGCGGCTTTACGTATTCTCAATCTTACAATCAAAGGATTCATTGATATCGGTCAATTCCGAATGTTTGTCTGGGGACATGCTATTAAGAAGCTATCCGAAGGCATCTTTAAGAAATTGATTCATTTCCTGCTAGGCAGTTCAAACACTAATGCTATTTTTATTGCAGTAGAATTGTACTTTCTCTACTATGTTTACGGAGAGCCTAAACATACCTTACCTAAGGAGTTAACGCTAAAATTGTTAACGCATCAGTTACTGTTTCGAAAGTCTGAAGTTGGCAAACGTAATCAGTTGGGTGACTACGACTGGACAGAGATAGGAAAAGCATTTGTCAAACACTATCTCAAAACAAGCTTGGAACTCGCTGATAAAATGCTTGAGCACTTTGGAGAAGAGGGTACTATTGTCGAAGGATTTCACTCGAGAACTCAAACCGTACTCAATGAAATAACAAGGCGCTATCCTAAAGAGGCTTGGATGCGGATTACGAAATACTTAGGTCCACCAGTAGACTCACGGGCATTCCACATCAAAGAGTGGCTACGAGGCGGTGAATTCTTTAAAGAAAAAGATGGAGCACTATTACTTATTCCGCTCGAAAGAATTTGGGAATGGGTTGACGAGGATATAGAGAAGCGTGCTTGGTATCTTGCCAGCTTTGTCCCTAAAAGACTTTTTCGGGAGGAGGGAAAACTTTGCTTCGCCAGAGAAGTACTTGTAAGATATGGAGAACGGGAGGATGTGCGAAGAAATCTAATGGCAAACTTTTCCACAGAGGGCTGGACAGGTCCGGAAAGTTTACACTACCAGAAAAAAGAACAACAGTTGCTTGATTTCAAAAAAGAGGAAGATAATGAAAACGTAAAAAGTTGGATTGACGATTATGTGTCTACTTTAGAACAGCGAATTGAGCGAGCAAAAATCGAAGAAAAACGAGAGGATTTTTAGTTTTGCAATATTTGAGATATCAAATTATAGCTAACAATTCTTTCATTTATGTCAAGACGCCTTCTGGATAGTCAAAAGCTTCTTTCCAATCTAATATTCTTAAATCGTCCCGGCTGGCGAGTAATACTAAAAATTTGAAATCACCAAGGGCGCAGTTCTATTTTCTAATATTTGGCAGATAATACTAGGCTTTTAGAGTGACATCCTCCCCACTCGCAAGAGATGGGGCTTTCTGGCGAACTTTGTAAAAAAGGAGGTGAAGACAGTGGAAAGGATTAATATGAGAGCCTTACCATTGATTTTGGCACTACTCATGATATTTATTTTGATTGATTATGTGTCTGGACAAACAGAAACAAATCAAGAGCAGACAAAACTTACAGAGATAGAAGTAGAAGTAACAGTAAAATCTGTTAATTTGATTTATAATGATCATGTTGGCAATGATTGGACTACATACTCAGAAGTTAATGATGTTCCTATCAGCCGTTACCAAAAATTTGAAAAAACCTATTGTAGCCCAGAGGTAACCCTAAAACTATATGCTTTTGCTAAGGAATATGATAAGTACCCAGATATAGGGTCAAATTCTTGTGCTGTCAATCTACGGCTCAAAGATGGAAATGAAAATACTGAATTTGTCACTTTGGATGTGCGGGTAGTAGAGAATAGAGGTAGATACGCTGGAAATTCTGCACTATGGAGATTTAGTTACAAGATTACAATTAAGCCAGAGGAGCCCAGCAAAAAAATATATAGTAGCAATTTTTATTGTTTTTATATAAAGTACAAAGAGAAAAAAGAAAGTTTAACGGATATTCAGTTTAAAGAATGGGAAGAGTCTCTTATTGAAAAGAAAGTTAAGTGGCAAGGTGAGATAGGTGAAGTAGAGAGCGTTGAAGAAGTTGATACTTCTGAGGGGAAATCATTATATAGAGCCTTAATTGATTTGGGACCTGGTGGAGGATACTTGGATAAGTATGATGTGATTGCATATTTTTCTGGAGAAGAGAAATATAAAGCATTGGCATTCAAAAAGGACCAGAAAGTTGAGTTTATAGGTATTATAGAAAACATAATTGTATATACTGATGAGACAATTACTGTAGAAATTAAGGATGTAGAGTTTGTACAATTTTGAAGTAATAGAAGATGGATTTAAGAAGACTACAAGCAAAAGGGGAAGGCCACCAATAAAACCAGATGATTTGCCACTACTTAGGACTTTATGGAATGACAAACAAGAAACAGATAAATCTTTTTTTGTAGACTTTGAAAAGATAAAAAATTCTTCCTATAAACTGTTTATGAATTTTTATAAACCAAGAAAACCAATTAAGAATCCCAAAGAGTTGGGCGAGATTTGTGAAGAGCCAATTTTGGGTGGAACTCCACCAAGGAAAGATAAAGAAGATAATACTATAACAGAATATCTTTATTATATTCTACCATTAGTTAATTATATGCCTTATGCTCAAAGAGCTTCAAAAGGGTATACTCTTAACAAAGATTTAATTCCAACTGTTGAGGTACCTTTTCCAGATGGGGAAAAAAGAAAAAAGATAATTGAAGAGTTTAAAAAATTGATAAAGAAATTAAACGAAGAAAAAGAAAGGCGAGAAAAAGAAGTCAATAAGAGAAAAGAAAATCTTAATAAATTTAAAGAAAAAATATTTAATATTTAAGGCAAAGGGATAGACGCTACGTTTAGGAAGGCGGAAAGACATGAACAGAAAGGTCAACAGAAGGGATTGGAGCTTTGAATGAGGCTAGAGTGATTAGAGGTATTGGATCTGATGAATAGTAATTAGCAGCTGCTCATAATTCAAATCTTGCTCCCATTTCTCCTTTTTGTGAAGAAAGAAGTTCCGACTTTCTTGATTTTCGGGAACAAGAACGGTAAATATACTGTTTTTATCCTTCACTATACTTCTAGTCTTCGGAGACTTCCAGAATCCATCATATACAGGATTGCCCCAAAATGAGGTCATCGTGAGTCCACCAAATTTTTCAACGATCTGCTCAGCTACTTGGTTGAATTTATTTGTGTCAACGGGACAACCATTTCTATCCTTTAGGGGAAGATACATTTGGACACAGTACAAGAAATCCATAGTTCTTTCCTCAGTAAAAAAAAGAGACAAGTATGTTCGCTTGTCTCTTTTTAAATATTCACTTAAACAGGTCTATGTGCACGCTAGACTTTGTCTTTTGAAATTTTGTTATAGTTGATTCCCGCTTTCTTGAGTAATTTTAGGTGTTCTTTCCCAACAACATATGTATTATTAGGCAAACGACTAGCTTGTCCATTAGTCGCAAGTATGAAGAAGCCGTCAGCGGCATCTTGTGACTTCAATTTAATAGTGTATGCATCCAAACCTCTGATGATTTTCTTCTTAGTAGTGGGCATTTCAATACCTCCCAGTAACTATTTTCGTAAATTCAATAATTGAACTTACGACTAGCACATTATAGTAAAGTCTAAAACTTTGTCAAGAGTTGCACGCTTTTACCTCTTATATTAAGTAGATATTTGTGGTAATAGGGTGATCCGGTAAATCGTTAATGAAACAGAAAATAAGAATTTCTATAGTTTCTAATAATAACTACTCAAGAAGGAATCTATTAAGCGATGAAAATACCCACGAAACGAATAGAACGGTTTAGAAAACATATAGAGAAGATGTATAGATTTTATCCAACGGGGTGTGGTGGAAGTTTCGGAGAAATATTATGTTACGAATTACATACTGAACCCATAAATCCTCGAATGGAATGGAAAACTCGTACTGGATTTTACACGGGTCTTACGTTCAAAGAACTTGCAGAAAAATGGGGCATCAGCGTTACTTTCTTGGGTAGCTTGATAGCAGACCACTGCAAGAAGTTGGAAGAATAATATCATTCTCCTCTAGCGTTTCGTTCTTTGCATTCGGAACATAAACGGAGATTACCAGTTCCACTTGTTCTGTTGTATGATTCAATATTATTTCCCAAGGTGCATCTATTGTTGTTGTGGTATACTTCTGTTCCTTCTAACTTAGAATGGAATGGGTCGGCTCTCATTATGTATCACCTCCATAAAGAACTATTTACTTCTATTAAAATATAGGTTTGTCTTCCGTTCTGTTTTTATTTTACCTTTAATTTGAGAGGGAGGGATCCCAATATATTACGAGTTCTCAAAAAAAATTGACAACCTCTCTCCAGTAAATACAATCCCACTAAAAACAGGGGGATTACAATGACTCAGGCATCTTTCCGACGAGACCTACTTCAAGCATTGATTGACAATGAGCTAAGGCGCCTACGTAATTATGAGAGAATCGTCGAAGGTGCCTTACATAAGGAGAAACAAGATTTAAAAGCAGAAGTCGATCTAGCAGCAACCAAGTTGCCACAAGAACAAAGAGAAGAATTTCGTGACAGGCACGCTGATACATACCAAGAACTTTCCCGTATTTACCCAGATATTCTAAGATCATCTCTACTTCGTATGTATTGTTCTTTCTTTGAGAACTACCTTACCCTTTTATATAAAGAATACAAAAGATACTATAATTGCCCTTATGAGATTGATGAACAAAAAGGAAGCCAAATTGAAAAAATTCAAAAGTGTATGAAAAAAGCTGGAATTCGATTTCCTGACCAAACCGCCGAGTGGAACAGCATTAAACACGATTTCTACATTAGACACACCGTTATTCACAATGGAGGAAAACTTAACAAAGAGAAAAAAACGTACCCACAAACCAAAAAATTTATCCAAAACAATAGTTTCTTAACTTTAGACCAACTGGAATATATCCATTTTGACAGGTCCTTCGTCGGAGAGGTTGCCGAGAATATGGAAATATTCTTTGATAATTTATTTAAAACATTGCCAACCCCTGGTTACTACTGATAATTTTCTCCAGCAATTCAGGATTTTCATATTACTTACCACTGATTACGCAAAGTAGCAGAAAATAAAAAAGGAAAGCGTTTGGCAATCCCTTCATTTTTCAACCACACTTTTTGATGTGAAGTCTAGTTTTTTTGACAATTGCTCAACTTTATCCAGTTGTTATTTGTGGTATTAGAAAAATTTTTATTTTTTTAACTTTGACCCAGAGCCGTCTC
>JRER01000193.1_pt1 | contig 12247 bp, 13 predicted proteins | sample 210161 | NCBI WGS metagenome assembly JRER01 (sample SAMN03019618, study PRJNA260268) | marine sediment metagenome | biome: Marine; feature: Sediment; material: Clay; isolation source: clay from marine sediments 136 meters below sea floor depth collected from... | place: New Zealand: Canterbury...
TACTCCTGCACGTTTTTACGAATGCACTCAAGGCCGTTCGGGACGAGAAGGCACGCAAGATCGCTGTGAAAGCAAGTAGACAGGAAGATGGGCTACATATTTTCATGCTCGACACTGGGGTCGGCGTTAAGGTGGAAAACCGAGAAGAAGTCTTCAAGCCATTCTTCACTACCAGTCCTCCTGATCCCATCTTGGGTGTCGGAACTGGACTGGGGCTGAAAGTCGTTCGGGATATTCTCGAGAGCTATGGCGGAACCGCTCGGTTCATCGATGCAGAAGAGCCGTGGAATACTTGTATCGAGATGATCCTGCCAAACGGAAGGTGAGCAATGCCCAAGATATGCTATGTGGACGATGAAGTAGAAGATCGACCATTCGGCGGCAAGCGTTACCAGGAACGATTGTCACGCGCAGAAGGCGTGGAGTGCGAACTCATCCCGCCTCCGGAATGGGAGGAGCTTGATCAGTTTGTTGAATCACCTCCGGATTTGTTCCTGATCGACTATGAGCTAAGCTTGGTCCAACCAGGTGGTAGAAAGGCGGCCTATCAAGGCACCACTCTGGCTGCTGAGATACGTGCACGACTCCCGGATTGCCCCATCGTTCTCATCACACGAGAGACAGTACTTGATGGGCTAGGTCCTCAAACGAGGCGCCAACTCACTGAGCGCATGCAAATATGCGATGAGTTGATATTTAAGAGCATGCTAGATGATGATCTCGACAAAACACGACGCCTGTTGCTATCCATCGCAGACGGATTTCGTATTCTTAGAGACGCTTCACACAATACCTGGGAGCCACTGGTTAGGACCTTAGAGGCAAACGATGAGGAAGCTGCTCTCTTGAGAGAAGCTGCTCCCCCGCTGCAAGAGGGTCAATGGATTGTCACCGGAGCAGCAAACTGGATTAGAAATGTTGTTCTGAGGTTTCCAGGTGTCCTATATGATCCAGTCAATGCGGCCACTCGTCTCGGGATTTCTGAAGAAGCCTTCCTCAGTGATGAAGTTCAGGAATTGGTGCGGCCTGCCATGTACGACGGTGTTTTTGCTCCGGTTGGAGGGCGTTGGTGGAAAGGGCGTCTTCTCAGGGTAGCTAGACAGCTAGCTGGCGACGAAGGTGTTGATGAGCCCACGAATCGAGCCTTCGCTGAAGCATTCTACAGGCGCTTTGAACGCGAGCTGTCACCAACTGTCTGTGTATGGGATCATAAGCCAATAGCTGACTGGGTTTGCTACATATTGCGAAAACCAGTGAAGATTACGTATTCTCTCCGGTACTATCCAGACAATCGTCCTAGTATCATGGACGATGCTCGCGTATCGTTCAGAGCGATACGGGAGAGCAATGAGTTCGATGAAGGGCTACTCGACGCAGAGGGTTCGCGGCTAGTGAGGGAAATTGAGGCATTACCAGAGCCATGAACGCAACCGGGGTGAAAGCTGGTCTTCAACAAGTGAAAAGGAGCTTTCGTCGGATTCTGGCACCTGGGGCGGACGATGTCATTGACTCAGCCATAGCAGAACTTGAAAACTCAAAGAAGAGATTTGATGAGCGCACAAGACAAACCCATGATCGTCGTTTGGTTCCGCAGCCGTGGGGGTATAGGATTTATCCCGAAATGCCGTTGGTCTTCAAACCGTCGACAGCTATCAGGGGGCTGGATTTGTGGGTCGATCTATACTGTACCGTGCTATGGTACCAAGAAGCAGCGATGCCTGTAGAACAAGTGATTCACCTGAGGGTTTGGGACAAATCGGACTATGTGTACCGCTTCGAGTGGGATTCCGGCAACGTTTGTGAGCAACTGACTGCTCAAGATCGTCCGTGTGACGGACGGGTAATGTTTCGTTGTCATTTTGACCTTGCAAATCCTTGCCAGCACGGCCCAAAGTATCACCTTCAAGTCGGCGGAAGTGCGCAAGGGGAGGAATTGTGCTGGTTTCCAGAGATCATGAGCTTGCCACGCTTGGCTTATCCTCCCATGGATCTGATCCTTGTTTGTCAATTGGTCGCCGCCAATTTCTACTGGGACAAATACAAGGACTTCTGGCACGATCCGACATGGAAAGGGATACTCCGGGAAACCCAAGACCATCTACTCACAGAGTATCACACATCCTGTATGGGGGCCCTTGATCAAGGGGACTCGCTGCTCGACGTTTTGTGGAACATTGACTCCAGTTCAACGGAATCACTAGATGGCGCTAAGTCTAGGTTCTACACTTCAAAATAGAAAGAACCTCGCACGGTTCTACACGCCACCTAATGTGGCGCAAGCCCTTACTGATTGGGCCATCACTGACGCTAGCGCGACCGCCTTTGATCCCAGCTATGGTAGGGGCGCCTTTCTGTACGCCGCTTTGGAGACGTTACGCAGAAGGGGAAGCTCTGCGCCAGGTATGCAGATCTACGGTGTAGACATCGATCCTGACGTTCGGCGCTATCTCAGCCGCCTATTGCTGGCAGGTGCCACACCCGAACAGTTCCTTACAGACGATTTCTTCAACATAGCTCCAGGCTATTTTGGTGACGGCCTTTTCGCCGCAGTGGTTGGAAATCCGCCGTATGTTCGCTATCATGATATTCCTCAGGAGGCCCACAAGCGGGCAATCACCCGTTTAGAGAGCTTTGACATCCAAATACCAGGGCGCGCTAGTTATTGGGCATTCTTTCTGTTGTACTCAATGCAGTTCTTGCGCCCAGGCGGCCGTCTGGCCATGGTATTGCCGGGTGCCTTTATACACACGGACTATTCGACCGAAGTGCGAGACTTACTAATTCGACACTTTGAAGAAGTCACAGTCTACCTTCTTGAGCAACGAATCTTTCATAACACAGATGAGGAGACTGTTCTCATATGCGCTGCAGGGGCTCGAAAGCCTCACGCTGGCTTACGAGTCGGAAATGTGACCAACGCGGAAGATCTTGCACAGGCTCTTGCAAACGCGCGAAGTTCTACGCAAGCCCTCAATGAGAGTCAAGGAGATGGTGGATGGCTGAGCGCTTTGGTTGAACCCGACGCCTTGGCCTTATATGACCGGCTTGTGGAAAGTCCGAATGTCATACGACTAGGCGAGTGGGTCAAGACGCGTATTGGAGTTGTGACTGGAAACAACAAGTTCTTTATCCTGTCCCGGGATGAACAAGGACAGAGAAATATCCCCGATGGTTTCTTAGTTCCTATAATCAGACGTGCAGCACATTTGAAAGGGCTTTGGGTAACAGGTGAGGACTTGGAAGTCTTGGAGGAGGGCGGAAACGAGTTTCTGTTGCTGCATCTCGAGGAGGAGCAGCCTGGGTCGACGTTGCCGAAAGCGGTGCAGGACTACATCGAATATGGAGAAGAGATAGGTGTCTCAGAGGCTCGGAAGTGTAGAGATCGAACACCTTGGTACGTTGTCCCCCACACTTTTGTCCCCCCGGCTTTCGTACCATGTATGTCGGCTGCTTGGCCCCGACTGGTAGTAAATCAGTCGCGATACACATGCACCAACAATATACTCAGACTACTCTGGAAGAAGGAGCGACCGGCACAAGAGTGGCTTCGGCTCGCAATTGGCACGCTGTCTACTTTGAGCCAACTGAGTGCAGAATTGGTTGGACGCAGCTACGGGGGTGGAGTGCTGAAGCTCGAGCCAAGCGAGCTGGCCCGTCTAGCAGTTCCTCTCGTACCAATTGAAGTTGTTGACGGATTGGCGCGCGAAGTGGATTCCCTTTTGCGGGAAAACAAGTCGAAGGCAACTGACGCCGTGGATTCCGCACTGCTTGCCTCTAACATCGGACTCACCGCAACTGGGTTAAAGCGACTCCGAACCGCACGCGATCGGCTATTCTTGCGGAGGAGGCAACATAGGCAAGATTCTCCAAGAATGCTGTCGAATTGATTGTAGGTCCTACTTCGCGATATGGCGGCCCACCGGTGTGCACAGGTCCTCTTTACACCGTCAAGTTGCCCAGGCCCCGACTCAGATGTCGTATCTGAAAGCAGAGCCTCCCGCGGTTCAGGCTGTCATAACATGAGTCGAAATCCACTTGTTGTCAAGTTCTGGGAATGCCAACTGTCGGCCCTGTACGCATGCAACAAGCCCCTAGTTTCCCTCAGACAGAGGCCGGCTCCGTTGGGAATAGGACGCGATTGCCCTTCGAAAGGCTCGGAACAGGCCCAATCTTTCCTCACCCGCATCCTTGCTTCAGCGCAATCGTGCAGGTGTCCTGCTGGAAACCAGGCAAGGAAAAGAGGCGAAATATCGCTGGAAATGCGGCCTCCCACGAACGTCTGATTCTGAAATAACGGCGTATCTATCTTAGGGTAGATGTCCCTGCTGGTGGGGGCCTCTTAGCTGGCCCAGGCGTATTCCTAGGCTACATTCATAGGCGATGTTTTGAGCAGCGGGACTCCTATCCAGCGAAACGGCCCCAAACCCGCTTCCCGGACGCTGGCCAAGGCCGCGGCATCCGCTCACCAAAGCGGCCCGCGTGGCCCCAGATATTGCGAGTAGATGTTCTCCGGTATCATCTGTGGAGGCACCATTGGCCAACTGATTGCTGTCTCAGCTATATCTCCTCCTGGTCTGGGGATAAGTAGTGGGGTAGGGAAGATCTTGGTCCGCAAGCGTCTGGCCTTGGTTGGCAACAGATACAACAATATGTGATTTGCTAGACCAACTCTCTGGAAGCTCTGATTCATCCATGAGTGGGGTGGTCTGACAAACGTGAACGTATGGGACCGAGGCGGGGGAGGTCACAGGCTTCTGAGAGGCCCAGCGCGCTCAGGAAAGTGCCCATGTCAGGTTGCTTAGGGATCTCTTGCCCCCGCGCCTCCCTCAGGGGCCACTGACAACAACCCTCTTGCCCACGGCGTGCAACTCCCCTTTCTCAGATGGAGATCGCGGACTGTTCTCACCTTCACGCGCTTCCAGGTGCTACTCCAGTCTGAAAAGTATCACTTGACAGGGTCATGCATCTCGACTAGAATTGTATTTGAATGCAGATTCAAAGGCTACGGAGGAGGGCAGTCAATATGGCTCGGAATCGCTTCGGACCAACGGTTAAGCGACTCAGAACACAAAAGGGTATGAGCCAAAAGGAGTTGGCGGAAGCAGTGGGCATAGATTTTGGCTATTTGAGCAATATCGAGCGAGGCAAGGTCAACCCCCCATCCAGGAAGGTTGTCTTGAAGATAGCTGAGGAGTTGGGCGTTGACAAGGATGAGCTTCTTGTTCTGGCCCGCCGCGTACCTAGCGATGTCGAGCCCATCATCACCGAAGGCCCTTATATTCCTGCGGTACTTAGACGAGCCAAGGGGCTAAGCAGGCAAGATTGGCAGAAGATCGACACCTTTATCCAGAAACTTAAGGACCAAAAGGAGAAAGAAGAATGACATATCGCCGCATGAATTACGAAGACGAAGCCAACGCATTCTTGGACGAGTACATCCGTCAGACAGGGAACCGCATTGGGACTCCGGTCCCCATCGAGCAGGCCGTCGAGGTGGTATCTGGGTTTGATGTGCTCTATGACAACTCCGAATTGAACGAAAACGAATCCGGGCGCACTGACTTCCGGCACAAAGTCATCACAATAAGGGTGGACGAGGTAGAAGGTAGGCAAAGGTTCTCCCTGGCGCACGAGGGCGGCCACACCCTCCTACATGCTGATAAGGTTGACCTCCTAACAAAGCCGATCCCTGGCCTATTTGGTGATTACTCGCGGCCCCACCTCTCCCGGCGCGGGAGCAACCAATGGTATGAAGTCGAAGCTAACAAGTTTGCTGCCTCGGTCCTCATGCCGCTGAGACTCCTTCGCCCAGCCCTTGAGGAAGCGAAGGAGAAATATCACGACTTAGGTGGAAGCTCTAAGCAACTCCTCGCCATGGTCACCGCCGACCTAGCCCGGCAGTTTAGAGTGTCGCAGGAGGCCATGAGTTACCGTCTCAAGAACACGGGGCTCTTGCACGAGTTATATACACGTAGGTTGTTTTAGAGGGCTTATAGTCAGCCCGATCCATTGGCAGGCATGCAAGCCAAATTAACCCTACTTGACAGGGTTTTTATTTTCGAGTATAATTGCATTTGTATGCAAATCCAAACTGAAGGAGGTGAAGACATGACTAACAAACCCAAGCCCGAAACCAGGGGCAAAATCAACATCTTCATAAACGACGAGAAGTTCGTTGCCCCCAAATCTTCCATGACCGGGGGCGAGCTCAAGGAGTTGGGAGGTATCCCTTCCGGAAACCGCCTCTTCCTTGAAAAGCCTGGCCCTCACGAGGACAAACCCATCGGTGACGAGGAACTCGTGGAGCTTCGGAGTGGGATGCGGTTTTACGATCTCCCGCCCATGAGCGTGGGAGTGAGCCTATGACGCCTCGAATCCAGGCTGATATCGACCGTCTGAGGGAGGACTTTCCGGATCTGACCGTCACCGACGCTGGTGACGGCACGGTCCACGTGAGGATACCTGAGCTCCGCCTTCCAAACTGGTGGAGGCCACCTGCCACCAGGGTCCTTCTGGTCGTCCAACCCGATTTTCCGAACAACCGCCCAGCCTTTTATGTAGCACATGAGACCCGCAACGCCGCCGGGAGCCAACCGCGTGGAGCCAATGGGCCCCATGCTATTGATGGCGAGCAGTGGATGGGGCTATGCTGGAATTGGAATTGGGACCCGGGGCGGGAAACACTTTGGCGACTCGTGAAGGCCGTGCAGAGGCGCTTCGATGAGCATGACTAGGTACCACGTCCGCATCACCGCTCCCGATTATCAGGCCCTTCTCGCCCACCTGCTTGGGCACCCTCAAACCTACGAACAGGGTGCATTCATGCTCGCGGGCCGAATTAGGCTACCGGAAACCCTCACATTTGTGGTGCGGGAGGTGCTACCTGTCCCTCGAGACGAAATCATCTCCCACTCAGCTGTGCACTTGGATGCGAGGCCCGAATTTATCGCCGGGGTTTTGAAGCGAGCTCGGGCGGGTAGCCTCTCTGTCATCCAAGTCCATTCTCACCCTTTCAGCCGAGACGGTGTAGGGTTTTCTGGCCGCGACCACTTTGGCGAGAAGAGGCTTTTTCCAAAGATAGCCCAACGAGTCCCGGGAGTTGAGCACGCGGCCCTTGTCTTCGGCCAGAAGGCTTACGCTGGCCGCGTCTGGGTGCCAGGTAAGGGCGGCACCGTCCCGATCTCCTCGCTCCGCATCGCGGGGCCAGTAGTACGCGGCCTCGCTCCGACAGGTGCCACCAAGACTGAACTCGCAATACACCCAATTTACGACCGTCAGGTTCGAGCTCTCGGGCCTGAGGGGCAAAAGTCCCTTCAAGCCTGCACGGTGGCAGTTGTCGGCACTGGGGGCAATGGTTGCCATGTGGTCCAGGCGCTCGCCCGCATGGGCGTCGGCTGTATCATCGCTGTGGAGCCAGACGTTGTCGAGGAGAGCAATCAGCCACGTCTTGTTGGCTCTATACCAGGGGATGCATCCAAGCGTGTCTCGAAGCTCAAGGTTATGGAGCGCCTCGTGCGCGCGGCTAACAACGTCACCAAGTTTATAGGGATCCAAAGGCCCTTAGCACACCCCGACGCCCTTCAGGCTGTGCGGGGAGCCGATGTTTTGTTCTCGTGCACAGACAACTTTACCAGCCGGGCCTTGCTGAATGACTTAGCTTACCTCTACCTTATACCGCTAATTGATATGGGGCTGGAGGTTCAGCCAGATGAGAAGGGAATGATTCGAAAAGCCAGTGGCTACGTGATCACCATCATACCCGGCTATCCTTGCCTACGATGCATGGGGGTTGTGACCGACCAGGCATTGGTTATGGAGCGCAAAAGAGCAGAGGACTACGGATACCTTGGTGACAAGGATGAACCCGCAGCTCAGGTCATCAGCTTCAATGGCTTGGTAGCCTATCACGCGGTGACCGAGTTCGTCGCGATGGTTACAGGCTTTCGCCCTGGCCGAAAAGGCCCTACATACGAAACTTACAACTTTCTAACTGGCGAGAGCCGAAAGGTGGATATGGAACCAGCGCAGACCTGTACAAGGTGTAAGGAACTGCTGGGCTTGGCCGACATACGACCACTCGAGTCTTCCTCATGACCATAATACCTCTTTGTTCGTCAAATGACACTTAGACGAGCAAAATGCGCGCGCGGGGGCACTTTTGCTACAACTAAAGGGCGTAAAATGGGTGGTTTGACGAACTTGATTTGAGGTGCTATAATGCCTTGTGGTGATAGAACCCGCACTGAAAAGGCCAAAATATGCCAGACCTGACCCTCAGAGGGGCCCTGGAGGCTTACCAGACGATCTACATGCCCTCCCGGAACTTCGCCGGGCGCACCAGGATTGAATACACCAACGACCTGGAGGACCTGATCGACTTTCTGGAGAAGACCGGCATCAAGCACTTGAGCGAAGTGACCACGCCCCTCCTTGAGCGCTACCTGGCCGATTTAGACAGTCGCGGCTACGCGGGATCGACCAGGAGAAGGAAAGCCTCCTCTATCCGGTCCCTTTTCCTTTTCCTCTACCGGCACGGCTACATCGAGAACAGCATAGCCGAGAGGCTAATCCCTCCCCGGACAGAGCAAAAGCAACCCCGGGTTTTGACCGAAAATGAGTACAAGAGCCTTTTGAGGGCCTGCGCTCATGAGACAAGAGACGCCGCCATTATAGAAGTCCTTTTGCAAACCGGCATACGCCTCTCAGAATTGACCCGCTTGACCCTGAACGACATTGAGCTCCCAGCCCGCATCAAACGAGACCCGAACACCGTCGGCCTCCTGCACGTCCGATCTGGAAAGGGAAGGAAAGACCGCACCCTACCCCTAAACTACAAAGCCTGCAAGGCCCTGAGAGCTTACCTGAAGATCAGACCCGGCGTTGAGTACGACAACCTCTTTATCAGCAAGTTCACGGAGCCCCTGGGCCCCAGAGGGGTTCAAAAGATGGTGCAGAAATACTTAGATGAAGCTGGAATCCAAGGCGCTTCCGTCCACAGCCTAAGGCATACTTTTGGTACCCACCACGTAGCTAAGGGAACCAGCCTCAGAACAGTTCAAGAAGCCCTGGGGCACCGGGACTTGAAAACCACGTCCGTATATGTTTCGCTAGCCAGGGAAGTTATGAATAAGGAGCTACAGGAGCACGCATTATGAGCAACGGTCGCGCGAAACGAGTAACTCGCAAACAATATTCCGTGACATACGAGGGCAAATCACCTGAAGAAGTTGTTCTGGCCAACACGCCCGCCTCAAACCTTGTGGCCACAAAGGTCTTTCGACCTTTTACCGCCCCCTGGATGAATAGGCTCATTTTTGGAGATAACCTACCCGTACTTAAGAGGCTTCTGGAAGATCCTTCCATCAGCGGCAAAGTTAGGCTTGTGTATATCGACCCTCCGTTCGCGACCGATCAAGCCTTTTTAGGGAAGAAACACCAGCCTGCTTATCGAGACCGGCTATCGGGAGCTGAATATCTCGAGTTCTTGCGACAAAGGCTAATTCTCCTGAGAGAGATCCTCGCAGAAGACGGCTCAATCTATCTGCATCTCGACTTGAACATGGCCTTCGAAATGAAGGTGATCATGGACGAGATATTCGGGCCTTCGAACTTTAGGAGCTGGATAAGTAGACGGAAATGCAACCGAAAGAACTACACTAGGAAAACTTACGGCAATATTCAGGACTTCATTCTCTTTTATACAAAGTCTAGGAAATACGTCTGGAACCGGCCCTACGAAAAGCGCGGCATCTACGACTTCAACCAACGATTTCCTCGCATCGAAGAGGGCACTGGCAGGAGATACGCCCTAGTGCCCATTCATGCCCCAGGCGTGAGAAAAGGAGCGACCGGAAAACCCTGGCGTGGAATGTATCCTCCTGAAGGAAAGCACTGGATGTACACACCCAAAAGGTTGGACGAGTTCGACGCCCGAGGAGAAATCTATTGGTCGCCTACAGGCAATCCAAGAAGGAAAATCTACGCAGATCAGAGTCCCGGTGTGCCCGTTCAAGACATTTGGTTTGACTTTAAGGATGCTCATAATCAGAACATCGATATCACCGGATACCCAACCGAAAAGAATCCAGACATGCTCAGAAGAATTGTCAAGGCGTCCTCAAACGAGGGAGACCTCGTTATGGACTGCTTTGCTGGCTCGGGCACTACTCCGGCCGTTGCCGACGAGCTTAACCGTAGATGGGTCGGGGTGGATAACAGCAAACTGGCTATCTACATCACTCTACGGCGCCTACTGACCGCAGACGGCAAAGGCTATCGCTCCTCCGAGATGATCCAATCTCCCCTTATTGGCCTTGCGCCCCTTGACCAGGAAGACATCCCCCCTTCTGAGAGGATCACGACCGATCCATTCACCTTGTACCAGTCAACGAACGCTCGAGGACACCGACCCTCAGAGGGCAACATCGCCCCGACGATAGACTCACGGGTTCGTTTTGATGAGAAGCATGGTCAGTTCATACTTAGAATAAGCCGCTTTGAAAGCCGTGATAATGCAGCCAAGGATCGAACCCAAAAGGATTTTGTCCTGCCGGACCTGGTCATGATTGACCGAAATTGCAACGAGAAGGTCTTTAGCATAGACGAGGTTTTCGTGGACGAGGAGCTGCGAAAAACACGGGGCGAGATTAGACTACCAGCAAATTCAGTGGGCCAACAGCTGGCCGTCGCTTACTTTGATGTTTTTGGGAACGAACTTGTCGAGGTTGTACAGACTAAACCTCAGGTCAGGCAATTAACTCGATATCCACTCTCTAGTAACCCGCAGATCTAACATTTTAAGAGTGGCCACGATAACCTTCCCTTCCCCCTTCTCTTCTAGGCCAGCATAGCGCTCCCAAAGAAGACCCAATAACAAACCGGGTCCGTCATTTACGAATAGTATCTTTAGCGGAAGGTTCTTATCTTTTGCGTAGCGTAGGATCTCCGTTACCTTGTCGCTATAGCTAGAAATCCGGTCAAGTCCTTGGGCGCCGCCCCGATCGGAATCATACCGACCGTAGCCCAGAATGAGCGGCCTCTTTGCCTTGTCTCGAATAACAAAATCCGCCGTCGTCTCGTAGGGATAATCCGGGAACACGTCTTTAAGTGGAATATCTGGACCCGCCCTCTTCGGCCCTTGAATCGTGAACTCTTCCCCGAACTTGGCCTCGAACCAGTCGAAAAAGGCCTCGGTCAGGTCGTAGCCTTTTTGCCCCCTAGTCTTGTATTCGTACAGGAGCCCCGCCAGAGTTTCATCCTCCGCCGGACGCGAGAAGAACCACTTTCTCACCTCCTCAATGGCCCTAAAACGATCCCCGAAATCTCTGATAATCTTTTCCGTATCGCGTTTGATCTTTAGCATTTCAACCGACGTATCCGGCGAAACGTATCTTCGAAAGACCCGCTGCAACTGGACCCTGACGCTAGGCGGTTCATTGGAGATCGCTCGAAGCAGGTCCTGGGAGGTTTGACTGCTCTTCAGGAGCTTCCCAAACCGTTCCAAAACCGGCCAATATAGCACCGTTGCGGTAGATAAGAGGTCTGGGTAAAACTCACCCTCCACGATAGTTACCCACTTCGCTCTATCTTCTTTGAAATCCCCGATCGTTTTTATCTGCATGGTGTTCCCCGGCATCTAGTCCTTGAAATCAAAAAGGTCTCGGGCTTGGATACCAAGAGCCTCTGCTAACCTCTCCAAAGTCTCAAAGGACGGGGCATTAATCCCCCTCTCGATAAGGCTTAAGAAATCAACAGAGATATCAGCCCTGGCAGCTAGTTCCTCTTGGGAGAAACCGGCCTGCTTCCGAAGCACACGAACTCTTTTCCCAAATCGCTGCCGCAGTGTAGCCATACTAACCTTCATGTTACCGTAGCTAGACTACGGATTTTTCGGGTCTTTATCCTTATTGTGATCTTTTTTCACCAACTGCCCAACTGATCCGTCACTTGCCACCACGAGGGCGCGCATCTATAAAGGCTTGACACCGCGATGGCACGATAGAATAAGAGCGGCACGTTTGCCTCCCTAATGTGATGATTCGCTTGGGAAAACGGCAAGACAGTCCATCAGTTCCCAGATGGCCAATAACATCCTCGCCTTGTGGTAATTGCCACTACGCAAATCATCTGACAATAACTTGCTCCTAGCAGTCTTGCGCCATCTACACATAGCCATACTGTCTATCCTCCCCCAGCCCTCTTAATCCTCATTTTTCCGCACAAAATCGAAATAGAGGAAAGCAAGCAG
>JRER01003411.1_pt2 | contig 12183 bp, 13 predicted proteins | sample 210161 | NCBI WGS metagenome assembly JRER01 (sample SAMN03019618, study PRJNA260268) | marine sediment metagenome | biome: Marine; feature: Sediment; material: Clay; isolation source: clay from marine sediments 136 meters below sea floor depth collected from... | place: New Zealand: Canterbury...
ACTAAGAGATTTCGACTATGCAACCCCAAATATCGTCGTCTTTGTCACCGCCTGCACCAGAGGAGGGAGAAAACTATTCGTGCAGCCTGACCTCAACCAGGCTATTGTCCGATGCTTTCTGGAGGAACGAGAACGGTTAGGTCATTCTATCTTCGCCTACTGCCTTATGCCGGATCACTATCACCTTCTGTGCAGTCCCAATGAATCGGGCATACCAATCACCCGACTTGTCGGAGGGATCAACAGCAAAATCACACGCCTCCTTTGGAATCAAGGCCATTCGGGGAGGCTAATGCAAAGGAGTTTCTACGACCACATAGTCAGGAGGGAAGAGGGTTTAACGGAAATAATAGAATACCTCCTTAACAACCCTGTTCGTAAGGGCCTGGTAGAAAGAGCAGAAGACTATCGCTATAGGGGTACCCCTGATCCGTTGCCATTGTAAGAGCATCGGGCGGGGACCCTTCGACTTCGCTCAGGACAGGCAAGCCCCTCCCCTACATGGGCATAAGGCCTGGATTTGTGATTCGGGGTCAATATGAAATATGAAAAGGGAGGCCGACCGTAACCTTTGGGTGGCTTCTGTGTTTAATAAGTCAAACCCCGCCATCGTTGTCGGAAGATAAAAGGAGTCGATAATATATGATAGTGCGCCTTGTTTCCCTCAAGATCCACCCCGATAAGGTGGAGGAGTTCAAGCAGTTCTTCGAGACCGTCCACGACCGCATCAGAGCGGCCCAGGGGTGTCTCTCCTTGCGCGTGATCGCGGACTTGGAGGGGCTAGGGGAGTTCTTCACGGTCAGCGAGTGGGAGAGCCCCGCGGCGCTGGAGGCTTATAAGAACACCGCGTTCTTCCGGGAGACCTGGGCCCGCGTGAAGACCTTCCTGGGGGATAAACCCTGGGCCCAGAGTTTCCACGTGCTTCTGGACGGGAAGAGGAAAGAGTTAACCGGCAGGAATGGGAAGCCCGACTATGCTCCGGGCTAAATAGAGACCTCTCGTCTGATGCCTCCTTCTCATGGGGCGGGGCCTGTACCCGCCCTACTTCTTTCTCATCAGCCCCACGAAGACCGCTACTCCCGCCAGGGCGATGAGCCCCAGGACTAGGTACATCCCGCCGTATCCAATCGTCTCGGCTACGGGGCCCATCGCTGCGCCTCCCAACCCTATTCCCAGATCGTAACCGCCAAACAAGAGCCCCACGGCCATCCCCCTCACCTCCGAAGGGGCCTGATCAACTATCAAGGCGGTGAGAGCCGTCCATGTCCCACTCAGCCCCAAGCCGTAGAGGACAGCCACTACTATCAATAACTTCACACTCCCCACCACCTGCAGCCCGGCCAGGGCCAGGGACAAGAGCACCGCCGCCGGGACGATGACTGTTATCCGTCCCACCCTGTCCGATAGACGTCCCAAGGGCATCCGCGCGATGATGGTCATCAAGCCGTAGGCGGTGAAGAAGAGCCCCACGTTGGCTATCCCCCTTTCCACACCGAAGAGAGGCAAGAAGGTGTTGAGGGAGCCATAGGTCAGCCCCACAGTCATGGTCAAGAGACAAGACACCCAAACGGGCCGCTCCCGGAGGGTGGGCAGGAAGCCAAGCCCTTTCTGGGAGTTTGAGACCCGAGGTGCTTCGCGGATGGGCACCGCCGTCAAGAGGCTAAATGCAGCCACCAAGGCGGCCAGGCAGAAGAGGAGGGAAAAATCGAGCCTAGAGAGAAGGGTGGCCCCCAGGGGTGGAGCCACCATGATCGATAAGGGGCCCGCAACCCCCACCAGGCCTAGAGCCTCCCCCCGTCGAGGCGGGGGCACTAACTCACTAGCCAAGGTGGTATAGGCGGTGGTAAAGGCGGCTATCCCCATGCCGTGGAACATGCGGGCCAGAAAGAGCGAAGAGACCGAGTGGGCCAGGGTGTAGAAGAGGGGCCCCAGGATGAAGATGGCGCTCCCGATCATCATCACCGGCTTTCGCCCCCAGGTGTCTACCAGCCGTCCTACGAGGGGGCGGGAGAGGACCGCGGTAAGGGCGAACATCCCCACCACCAAGCCGATCTGCGAGGGCTCGCCTCCCACCTCCTTGATGTACAAAGGGAGTGGCGTGATGAGAAGGTGCATACTGAAGAAGAAAAGGAAAGTGGAAGCCATGATGAGGTAGAAGGAGAGGGGGTAAGAGAAGAGAGCCTCTGACTGCTCTGGCGTTGGGTGGGTGAGGGACATGATCTTCAGTCGCTAGACAACTTGAGGATGGCCATGAAGGCCTCCTGAGGTATCTCCACCTGGCCGATCCTCTTTAAGCGCTTCTTCCCCTCCCGCTGCCGCTCCAGGAGTTTCCGCTTCCGGGTCACATCGCCCCCGTAGCATTTGGCCAAGACGTTCTTCCGCAGGGCTCTCACCGTCTGGCGGGCGATGACCCGGTTCCCGATGGCCGCTTGGATGGGTACAGCGAAGAGTTGCCGAGGGATAAGTTCCTTCAACTTTTTGGCCAGGGCGTTACCCTTGGCGTAAGCCTGGTCCCGGTGAACGACGACCGACAGCGCATCCACAGGCTGCTGATTGACCAGGATCTCCAGTTTCACCATATCCGCTGGCCGATAGTCGGAGAAGAGGTAGTCCAGAGAAGCGTAACCCCGGCTCTTGGACTTCAACTGGTCGTAGAAATCGACGATCACCTCGGAGAGGGGCATCTGATATTTGAGTAGGACCCGCTCCCGATCCAGGTACTCCATCCCCTCGAACTCCCCTCGACGAGAGGTGGCTAGTTCCATAATCGGGCCGATATAATCGGCAGGGGTGAAGATGCTGATCTCCATCCAGGGCTCCTGGATCTCCTCGATTTCGCCTGCCGAAGGCATATCGGCGGGGCCATCCACCACCTTCATCTCTCCCTGCCGGGTGAGCACGTGGTACTCCACGCTGGGGGCGGTGGTCAAAAGGTCAAGGCCATACTCTCTCTCCAGCCTCTCCTGGACGATTTCCATATGAAAGAGGCCCAAAAAGCCACCGCGGAAGCCGAAGCCCAGAGCCTGGGAGTCCTCGGGTTCGTAGACCAGAGAGGCGTCGTTGAGGCGGAGTTTCTCTAGAGCGTCTTTGAGCAGGTGGTAATCCTCTCCTTCAGTGGGGTAGAGGCCGGCAAAGACCATAGGCTTGACTGGTCGATGGCCAGGCAAGGGCTCGAAAGCGGGGTGCTCCGCCTCGGTTATAGTGTCTCCTACCGAGCAGTCGCCCACCCTCTTGAGTCCCGTGGCCACATACCCCACCTCCCCGGCCTCGAGAGTAGCAACAGGAGACATGGTCGGTCTGAAGATGCCTACCTCTAGAGGCTCCAGTTCCCTCTGGTTGGAGATGAGGATTAACTTTCGGCTCTTCGTCAGCCTCCCATCGACCACCCGCACATAGGCCACCACCCCCTTGTAAGGGTCATAGTGGGAATCGAAGATGAGGGCTCGAAGCGGCGCTTCGCGTTTTCCGCTCGGGGGAGGGATGCGGCTCACCACCGCCTCTAAGACCTCTTCGGTGCCGATGCCTTCCTTGGCCGAGGTGCGTATCACCTCCTCGGCGGGGATGGCCAAAAGGCCCTCCATCTCCTGGGCCACCCCCTCAGGGTCGGCGGCCGGGAGATCGATCTTGTTGGCTACGGGGACGATGACTAGGCCGTGCTCCAGGGCCATGTAGAGGTTAGCCACCGTCTGGGCCTGGACCCCCTGAGCAGCATCGACCACCAGGATGGCTCCTTCGCAGGCCACGAGGGCTCGGGAGACCTCATAGGTGAAGTCCACATGGCCTGGGGTATCGATGAGGTTCAGTTCGTAGTTCTCTCCATCTCGGGCCTCATAGATCATCCGCACGGCAGAGGCCTTGATGGTCACCCCCCTCTCCCTTTCCAGGTCCATCTGGTCCAGCACCTGCTCCGTCATCTCCCGAGGAGAGATGGTCCCCGTCCGCTCTAGGAGGCGGTCGGCCAGAGTGGACTTGCCATGGTCTATATGGGCGATGATGCAAAAATTGCGAATATGCGATTGATCCATCTCTCAACTACCTTGAACCTTCTTCAAGTAAAAGATTACCTGCCCCTCACCAGAGTAATTCATAGTCAAACGTTCACCATTTTTGGATGATTGATGCGAAGGCTAGGAATGCCAAATAAGCGACCACGGCTGTGGGAATCAGCTTCCGGTAGACGGTGTGCAGCCCGGCCTTGTAGTACTCAACAGTAAGGATCAGGCAGAGGTGCATCGGTGATATGAGGTAGGTAAAAATCATCGTTAGGTATATGGCGCTGGTCAGGATGGGGGTAAGGTTCCCAGCCATCACCATGGCTATGGGGATGATTATGGCGATTCCCGCCGTCGGCATGGCCGTGGCAAGGCCTACGGTCCAGGCTATGGCGATTAGGAGGAGGGTTGTCGGCAATCCTGTGGCCTCAACATAAGGTAGAAGGGTGGAGACCGCTCCTGAAGCCTCCATCATATATCGGAAGCACATGACGCCGATGATGGCGAATGGAAGCCTCCAATCGAAGCCTCGCCTCAATAGTGCAGCGGCTCTCTGAGGCTTGACTCTATTCATCACGAGAACAAAGGCAACCCCGATCGCCAGGGCAGCAGCCATATCCACTCCAAGGATGTTTAACAAGACCACCAGAACGATAGGCGACATATTCACGAGGATTGACAGGAGAGTCCTGGCGTCTCTTTGCTTTTCGCCCCCTCTGTCATCCTCGATCTTACGGATTGAAACAAAGTAGCCCAGGAGCAAGTAAAGGAGGAGTGGAAAAAACTGTATCAGAATCAGGGAGTAGAGACCAACGCCCGTCAAACTCGCTACCAGTATCAACGGCGATGAAAGCGGATAGATGAAAAAGCCCCAGTGTCTAAACCAGACGTTTACGAAACTTCTTTCCTCTCCACTCAACTTCAGCCGCTTGGCCTCATCATCTATCAATGGAGCCGAGAGGAGAGCACCCCCAGGCATGGGTAACGCTCCCATCAGTGCCGGTAGGAACATCAAAACAGCGCGACTCGAAAGGACGCCCTTAACACTCTTGATTAGGTTATCCAACATCCCGGTCTCTTTCATGCAATATGCGAGTATGGGGATTAAAGATACGATCAATATTAAATCGAATGTGGTTATGTCCTTCAAAGCCGACGAAAAGACATCTACAAACCGTTGAGGGGATAGCTGAGAGAAGAGACCCAATGTGGCCGCGCCGATCAGTAGCGCCAGGCCATAGTTGACACGCTTCATAACCGCGACGACTATTAATGCCAAGGAAAGGAGAAGACCGATAGCCTGAATCAACTTAAGACGTCCTTCCAAAGTATTTCAAGAGAGGTTCGCAACATTGTCTATACAAAACATGGGAAAAAGACTTTAGTTATCTTATGTGATGACCTAGCATAAACTCCAAACGTGGACTCGAATATCGGCCAAAACACCTTGGATTTCTACTCTTTGTGCCTTGTGCCCAAAATCTATCCATCACCACTTCTCCTTACAGGATCCCGAAGGAAGCGATCACCTTTGCCTCGCCCATCTCACCCCTCACCCAAGATGGTTACCTGGGAGAGGCTTTCTTCAATAGCCCGCTCCACATCAATAGCAGCCCATTTCCCACCCTTGCTCAAATGGATGAAGAACTCCACGTTACCTGCTGGCCCCAAAAGAGGCGAGGGGATGAGCCCCAGAACTTGCAGCCCCAGGTCCTGGGCCACCTTTGCCACCTTATGGAGAACTTGCCGATGAACCTCTGGCTCTTTCACCACGCCCCCCTTCCCTACCTGCTCCCGTCCGGCCTCGAATTGAGGCTTGATCAGCGCGGTGATCTGACCCTCGGATTTTAAGAAGTTCGCTACCGGCGGCAAAACCAACTCCAACGATATGAAGGAGACGTCGATGGTAGCCAGATCGATAGGCTCAGGCAGGCTTTCCAAATATCTGATATTCGTCCGCTCTAAGACCACAACTCTGGGATCCTGGCGCAACTCCCAAGCCAATTGCCCATAGCCGACATCGATAGCGTAGACCTTCGCCGCCCCGTGCTGCAAGAGGCAATCGGTGAAGCCCCCAGTGGAGGCCCCCACGTCGGCGCAGATAAGCCCTGATACATCTAACTGGAAGCAACTCAACGCCTCCTCCAATTTGAGGCCCCCTCTGCTGACGTAGGGAAGAGCCTCCTCCAGGGCGATCTCTACCTCAACGGCTACCCTCTTCCCCGGCTTATGGGCTACCTGCCCACCGACTTTGACTTTTCCGGCCAAGATGAGGCTCTGTGCCCTCTCCCGGCTCTCGACTAACCCCCGCTCCACTAGTAAGGTATCCAGACGTCTCTTGACCATAATTAGTCCCAAGGTAAGGGTTGACGAGGATGCGAGAATAGGGTATTATCTATCACGTTACCCCTGGGAGCAAAAACCATGTTGAAAGAACTCATCATCTCCATGCGGCCCAAGCAGTGGATGAAAAACGTCTTCCTCTTCGCCGCCTTAGTCTTCGACCTCAAACTCTTCAACCCGGCACTCTTGGGTAAGACCATCGCCGCTTTCGCTCTCTTTTGTCTTCTCTCCAGCACCGTCTACTTGATAAACGATCTAGTGGACATCGAGCGGGACCGACTTCATCCCGTCAAGCGCAATCGCCCCCTGCCAGCGGGGAGGTTGCCCCTCTCCTGGGCCATCGGGGCAGCGATTATCCTGCCGGCCATCAGCCTGCCCCTATCCTTCTATCTAGACCTCACTTTCGGATTGATAGCCCTCTCCTATCTGCTCCTCCAAGTGGCCTACTCCTTCGGTCTGAAGAACGTGGTCATCTTGGACGTGATGACCGTGGCTGCGGGATTCGTACTGCGAGTGGCCGCGGGAGCGGTGGTCGCCCAGGCGGAGCGGTTCTCTCCCTGGCTTTACGTCTGCACCACGCTTCTGGCCCTCTTCATCGCCCTGGGGCGGCGGCGGGAGGAACTGATACTCCTAGAGGATAACGCTAACCAGCACCGCAAGATCCTGGAGGAGTATTCCCCCGCCTTCATAGACGAGATGCTCACCGTGGTCACCGCCGCCACCATCATCGCCTACGCCCTGTACACCTTCTCCGCCGAAAACCTGCCAGCCAACAAGTCGATGATGCTCACCATCCCCTTCGTCATCTACGGGCTCTTGAGATACCTCTATCTGATACATCAGAAGAATATGGGAGGCAGCCCGGAAGAAATAGTCCTCAAAGACATCCCCCTGCTGGTCAACAACCTCCTCTGGGGGCTTACGGCCGTAATTATACTCTATCTCTTCTAGAACCCAAAGCCACGCTTCCGGCGAGGAAAGAGAAAGCCCCTTCACCCCGGTGATTCGGTGGAACCATGGCTAACCATCCCCACTGGCAAGGGGCCTCGTTCTACCCTATCATCACCGCCACTTGGACTGTGGAGCCTGCTCTTTCATGGTACCAGGGGCCTATTGCGCAATTATTTGATTATTGATATAGTTTAGACGTTCTAGTTATTGTTTAAGGTTCGCCGTGATCCTTGGCTTCTAGGGACCTGATAGGTGAGTCGCTCGGATTCGTCCTCTAACCTGAGAGTGGAGGTGATCACCGACCACTTCGACGTGGTGGGCTTCGTGCAGGTCGGCTCTCAACGCCTCTCAGACTTTCTCAACCGTCAATTACACTCCCATCTTGTGGTGCGCGAAGCCACTGTCCTAACTTTGGCTCCTGTGCGGAAGTCGGAAGAGGTGGATCTCCTTCATCTCAACTCGGAGCACATCCTGGTAGCCATCCCCCGCGGCCCGGAAGCGTCCCTGGAGGAGAGGAGAAAGGCTTCAGATTTCACGGTCTTCGGAATGTCCACCTACCCCGTGCGGATGAGAGTGGGCAACCTGGAGATAGAGGGGCGGGTCCCGCTCCTACCAAGCCAGAAGTACGAGGCCGCATTGCGCCGCCGCACCCGACGATTCGTCCCCATCCTCTCCGCAACAGCCAGGCTATTGACCGAACCCCACTGGCAATGGACTCACCCAGTCATGATCATCAACTGGGCGAGGACAGAGTTGCTCGCCTCCCGGCCTACTACGCAATCGCCGCCCACCGGATAGAGTCAGGGTAAAAGAGCAAAGCCTCTTCCACCTCGCTGGGAAGGGGCTGTTCTTACCGGGATGGCGTGGTAGCGGCCAAGTCATCGGTCAGGGTGGCCACACCCTCACATTCCTTCCCTCGATGATGACCTCGGGATGAATCATCTCCTACTCTGCCACCAAATCGTGAACACCCCTTCTGGATGATTGAAGTCCAGCCCGCTCAATATGAATATGGTAGCCAAGACATTGGCACCGTCGTGGAAGCCGTTGAGGAAACCCAAGACAAGGCAACGCCAATGGGAACGGTTAGCGAAAGGGGTATGGTCAAAGCCGCTCCTTCTTCGAGCGTTAGTAGGCGGTGGGAGTAGAAATAGCCTCGTGCAGAACCTTTTGGATCTCCGCCACCTCCTGGGGAGTGGGATAGGCCAGCGGAGCACGAGGTGGGCCACCGTAGTAGCCGAGGAGATCTAGGGCAGCCTTCAGACCTGGGACACCAAGCCCTGTGGTAACCGCATCATTGACCGCAATGATCCTCAGTTGTAACTCGCGCCCCTCTGCGTATCGTCCTTCCTGCACGGCACGATAGATTTCACAGCATTCCTCCGGCAAGACGTTGGCTACGGCCAACACGCCGCCCGCTGCGCCCAACGTGAGCGCCGGATAGAAAAAACTCCCAGAACCAGCCAGCACAGAGAAGCCAGAGGGCACGCGTCGAATCATCTCCCCCAATCTGCCCAGGTTTCCCGCGCTATCCTTGATGCCCACGATGTTGGGGTGGTGGGCCAACTCGATGATGGTATCCACTGGCAGCTCGAGGCCAGTGAACCTGGGCACTTGATAGAGCAAGAGGGGGATGGTTAAGGCATCGGCTAAGGCTAGATAGTGGCGACGTAGAGCCTCGGCGGTCATTTGCGCTTTGTAGTAGTGGGGCGTGAGTATTAAAGCGACATCAGCTCCTAGTTCGGCGGCTACCTTGGTGCGTTGAGTCGCCACTTCGGTAGAGTGAGCGCCCGTACCCACGATGAGCAGTTTCTCCGAGGGGATAGCCTTTCGAGCCGCGGCGATGATCCTAGCACGCTCTTCCTCTTTGACATGCACGCTCTCCCCGTTCGAGCCCAGCACCACATATCCGGCAAGAGGGGTCTCGTTCCACTTGGATAGGTTCTCCGCCAGCCTACCCAAGGCGAGAGCACCACTCTCCTCAAAAGGAGTGGGGATAGGAGGATATACCCCGCAAACTGAGACGGTTTTCACCCCATTCTCCTCATTGCCTAATTCTCATATTTTGCACATGGGCGGCAAAGCGCGAACTCTGTCTGTTTGACCGCCAGTGTACTCCCAAATCAAGACGCCGTGAACCCACACCACGGCACTTACAGCCCCATTCCCCAAACCTTAGGCTCCTCCTGGGCCCCTTGTTAGCTCTCTCCTTCCTGGACATGTCCTATACACTAACTGGCCGCCCCGTCCACCCTCACTCGGGAGGGGCTCCCGTTTTAGGTGGCGTCAGCCTGCCCCGGCGACTTGGGCCAGGGGCGTTACCATCGGACGCTCAAGGCTCTTCAATAGGCGCGCCCTCGCCATCCGCCTGAACTACTCAAGCAGGCTACCGCCGGCCGATGGCTAGGGTGATCTCCGGGATGCCCAGACCGACGGTCAACTCAAAGGAAGCGATGATGAATTCGGACTCCTCTTTCTCCAGGATGGTGTTTATGCGCTTCACCTTATGAGTGACGTTCACGATGAGTTCGGCGAGTTTCTCGTCGCTCACCATCTCCGTGGCAGCCGTCTTGGCCTTCTCGGCCCTCTCTTTGAACCCAGTCAATAGTTCGCCCACTCTGTCCTGGGCCGCTTTCTCATCGCCCACTACCCCACCGGCTGCCCTCTTCGCCTTCTCGGCGCCCTCTTTGAACTTGTCCAGGAGTCCACCGACCTTGTCCTGAGCCATCTTTACCCCTCCTAGCGAATTGCAATGATTTTGCCTCGCCGCGCTCTCGCTGCTATGCAGACCATTTGATGAGCGTTGATACCATAATACCCGTCCAGGCTGCTTTGGTCAATTCCCCATCTGGTATGAGAGGCCATACCAAACTTCTTTTGTTCATGTACAGGACCCAAAAAGACTAGGAGACAAAAGAGGGCCATCCATGTGGATGGCCCATACCCTTTCCCAAAAAGTCCGAAAGTCTTCGCTGTCAGGAGGAAACTCCTGACAGTACGGACAACCTAAACCAGTCACACCCGCACTCAATCTGTTCCGTTAGCGAACCTTCAACCTTTTTCTGAAGAGCAAAGACACGGCCCCTTCCATCCTCGCCCGGAAGGGACCGTGCAATGATACAAGGGATGAGCCACGCTATGGTTGAAATCTTAGATACACTTCCCGCATGCTTTCCCTGATACCGAATTGTATCCTGTCGAAAAAGCCTTGCCGCCCTAGAAGATTATAATCGAGCGATGGTGCGTCGGTAAAACCGACCAGTGTCTCGAACATCCACTCTTCCACTTGTACGCCCACTCGACAATAGTAGACCAGGAAGCCGCCACCGACACCTACTCCTTCCTGCGGCTCTATGTCATCAAAATCGATTCCTAACTCCTCACCATAAAACCGGTGAAAGAGATTGCGATCCGAACCGGTGTCAAGTAATCCCAGAGTTGGAGTACCCAGCGCTAGGGTTTCAAGGTGCACCAATCTCACCGGGATAAGTGGATGTGAACCAATGTAGCGTTTCACTATGGGGTAACTAATGGTCACCATAGAAGTGATTCATCTCTAAGGGCGGAACCTTGAAAACCAGTGGATTCTCGATTCCAGTCTCTCGTGCTGCGTTGAGCACCCTTTGCGGGTCTGGACCTGAGGCCAAGACTTTGCCCCCCTTCACTGCGATCCACGTTCCGGCAAGCTGCGTCCAAATTTCGGGATGCTCGTGCAACCAAGCCATCTCGGCCGTCTCCACAACCGGGACATCCATTCTCCTGAGTAGGCTGTCCACACCAGACCCAGCCAGCCCCGTTGTCAAGGCGTCTCGTTCCAGAAAGGCTTCCAGATCGGCCTGCAGGTCTGAATCAATCATCGGCTGGGGCATCTCATCCGTCGTGATCGAGGGGGCATACACCGCGGAAATGATGTCTTCTAAGCGCTGTAACACTGCTGTCTCTGGAACGGCCTCAACACTCGTTAATTCTGTCGGCCAAGGGCGACGCTTCTCGTCATACTCCTCAACCTCAACTAGTGTCCACTCGGACTTCCTACGTAAACCATATGCGACGGCTGTCATGTCACTTCCTCCCCATACCGTACTAAGGCTAAGAGTCTAGTAGTGTACTTCCGGGATGTCTCTGCCGCCAGGTCAATGAACTCTCTAACAAACCGATCAGGCTTCTTTTTGCCAAGTGATGGCTTGTTCACGTAATAATCAAAGTCAGCAAAGGTGACAACATCTGGCAACCTCTCAATCACACCTTCGCTATCAAAGAAATCCACAAGTTGCCTCTTCTCCATTGGCCCCATGGTAAAGTTGGCTTTATGACCGCCGAATTGTAGAGTCAAAGGGAATCCAACGTCAACCGGTACTCCTCCCGCTTGTTTCCAATCATCATTTGAAAGCCTGTAGAGGCTAGCAAGGAAACATTGCACAAGATCCTCAAAACTGCTGGCTGGCAGAAGGTAATAGATCCGCACGCCTACCCTTTCAAAGCCGGTTATGCCGAGAATCTCGAATGTGTTACGCAGAAACTTTACCGTGTGATCCCTGAAAAGAGTAACACCGACAGGTGCTTCCATGACCGATCCGCTGTTTTTGAAAGACGCGAAGTATCGAACGCTTTGATCTTTGTCGAAGATGTCTACTCTGTTTCGGCTGATTCTCCATTCCGTCAAGCGCTCCGTTACGGTTGACTCGACGATGCTAGCCCGAACATCAAAGAGTCGCACGGCCGCTGGATACCGAACCTCACAGATGATTTTCCATTCTTTGAGTTCAGAGACATCCATCCGGGTTACCCTTCAAATATGAGGTGGACTTTTCGTCTAATCTTACCATAAAGATAGCCTAGGTGTAAACAGAGCGCATTGGTTCACCTAAAATGTTACCGACGGGGTATAGTTCGCTCA
>JRER01000209.1_pt1 | contig 12167 bp, 14 predicted proteins | sample 210161 | NCBI WGS metagenome assembly JRER01 (sample SAMN03019618, study PRJNA260268) | marine sediment metagenome | biome: Marine; feature: Sediment; material: Clay; isolation source: clay from marine sediments 136 meters below sea floor depth collected from... | place: New Zealand: Canterbury...
GTCTCGCCTATACAGCCAAAAGTGAGCAAAACTGGCAAAGCCAATGCCAGGGCTATTACTGGTATGTATACTCTTTTCATCCTTCCAGCTACCTATACTAGGCAAACGAGCTTAGTCCACTCCTTTTGCTAACGCCAAGCTACAGCTGCCATTGGAAATGTTAGCCAGGTGGACCACTCAGGAGCATCATCTACGGCCGGGTTATGGCTGATATTGGCCAAGTTGCTGCCATCGCTATCCATCACCCAGATATCACAACTTCCGCTCCACATCTGTTCCTTTGATATGAACCCACAAAAGATGAGCTTTTGGCCATCAGGCGACCAGCCCAAAAGCTCGATCATACAATGGGGCGAGAAATCGGTCAGAGCGGTTTGGTTGGTGCCATCACTATTTATGACATAAACATCAAAACCACTAGTTGGCTCAAAAAACATGAAAGCAATCCTCTTTCCATCAGGTGACCATCGTGGTTGCCAACAACCTGGAGTCATCATGCTACCTGGCTGTTGAGGCGGACCTTCGTAATTAGTGAGCCTGGTTTGCTCTGTTCCATCAGCATTCATAACATATATCTCACCATGGCCGTCCCGCTCGGAGCCAAAGGCAATCTTTTTACCATCAGGCGACCATCTTGGGCCGAAGTCGTTAGCTAGGTTATTAGTCAGGTTGATCTCCTCCCCAGTCTCAACATCCACTACACAGACCTCCCAGCCAATTGTGTTACCTCCTCTGGCAGACTCATAAACGATCTTTTTGCTATCGGGAGACCAAACAGGATAGCGGTCTATGCCTGTGTTGTGGCTTAACCTTCTTTGGTTACCACCGTCGGCATTTATGACATAAATCTCAGTGAGGTAACCTTCATCTCGTGTTGAGGTAAAGGCTATTTTCTTCCCATCTGGTGACCATGCTGGATCATCATCTGAGCCAGGAACATTGGTCAACCTAGTCTGATTTGAGCCGTCAGCGTTCATCACATAGATTTCGAACCCACGGTTCTTATCCCGGGAAGAGGCAAAGGCAATCTTCTTAGCATCGGGTGACCAACTGGGATCGTCATCTGCCTTTGGGCTGTTGGTCAGCCTTATCTGGTTTGAACCGTCAGTATTCATTACATAAATTTCCCGGTTGCCATCTCTTTCAGAGACAAAGGTAATTTTTTCCAGCGAGACACGAGTGCAGCCACTGCCAAACAGGAGAGGCAAAAGTAGCAGCAATGTAATAACGAAGCACCTCATAGACCCCGGTTTTATCGTGATGACAGCAACCCTGCCAAAAATTAACCCTATCTTCTTCATTGTTTTAATCTCCCTCATTCTGCTGCTTCGTTCCCGCTGGTTCCCGACTTCTTTCTCTTGCGGCGGCGCCACCAGTACCAGTAAACTACGCCGCCGATAACTAACCAGACAGGACTGAAAATGCCAATCCAGATAAATATTTTCGCCAGTACATGACCAAAGGTGACCAGGCCGTGCCGGGCTCCAGTGGCAACACTACCAGGGCTCCAGCTAGGGAGGACAGTGATATAGTCGCTCCTTACTTCAGTATCCGTGTTACCCGTGTCATCAGTCACCTTGAGGGAAACGGTGTAGCTGTCAGCGCTCTTATAGCTGTGGGTGGGAGCCTTGTCGGTGCTGGTGTTCCCATCACCGAAGTCCCATTCGTAACTATAGGGAGCAAAACCACCGGCAATCTGGGGGCTAAAGCGGGCTTCCTCCCCTTCCTTCAGCCTCGCCTTGTCAGCAGTGAATTTGATGTCAAGCTTGGCCTGCTCCAGATGTACCTCAATAAGTGAGGTAGTAGAGGTCCGCTCCAGATATTGCATGCGACCCTTCGTCTGCTCAACTTCACCTCTTGTCTTCGAGAGCTCACGCTGGACAGCAAGGATATCCTCTACCTTTTCGGCCTTCTCCATTATCTTGAGTAATTGGGCTTCGCTTGCCTCCAAGTTGTGCAACCTAGCGGTAAGGTCAACATACTCTTCGGTTACATCCTTGCTATATGTGTTCTCAGAAGTTACCTCAACTGCCAACTCACGTAATGCCTTGATAGCATCATCAAAATGCTCAGCGGGCACGCGAATGGCAATAGCACCAGCGAGCCTTTCCCCTTCCCTCCAGCTTTTTGAAGAAACCACGTACCCCCAAAAGCTTGCAGTGAGCTTGGTAATCTGGTCCATGGCAGCAGGGACATCCTCCACTATCAGCGAGATATCCCCGGTGCGCACAATCATGCGCTCAGTAGCCCAGGGCTGGCCCACTGCACTCATTTCCACCAGTGCCTCTTCCTTCGGCGCTGGTGGCGCTGGTGGTGGAGCAGGTGCAGGTGCAGGTGTCGGAGCGGGTGCTGGTCTAGGTGCTGGTCCCGGTGGAGGAGCCGGCGCTGGTTTAGCACAACCAACAACAACCAAACTCACAATGACTGCTACTGCTACCCCTAACGTAACTAATTTATGTTTCATTTAACTAACCTCCTTTTCATGCGTTTGCTCACTCTTATACTCGCCACAATAGTCTTGCATAATTCTAATATCCCGGCCTGTAGCTCTTGCTCTCTATCGAGGTGACCAGACAGGCAACTGATAATCACCGGGGCCGGAAGCAATCAGGTCGGTCACACTGCGGCTATCGATGTCTACAACGAAGATACTACTCCAGCCCGTCCATTCGCTGCCTCCAGGACGACAGAACGTACTGCCAGAAAAGACAATCCTTTTACCATCAGGTGACCAAGAAGGGTTATGGCCAGAAAAGAGGATCCTTTTGCCATCGGGTGCCAACAAAGGCTCATGATGGCATCCCAACTCTTCATCTGTCAACTTAATTAAATGGCTACCATCGGCGTCCATCACATGGACCTGCTCTTCACCGTATTTGCCGGAGCAAAAAGCAATTTTTTTGCCATCACGAGACCACGCCGGGTCACAATCGTGAATATCAGGGCTATTAGTTAGATTGATACTAGTGCCATCCTCAACATCAACAAGGTAAATTTCACCATAACCTTTTTTACCGATCCTGGAAACATACATTATGTGTTTCCCATCGGGCGACCAGCTTATTGGCTCACCTAGTTGTGGGATAGTAGCCAGGAGCCTTTGATTGCTGCCGTCGGCATCCATCACGTAGATAGGAAAAGGAGATGCCAAAGTGGCAAAGGCGATTTGGCTGCCCTTAGGCGACCATGACGCCCCATACTCGAAATCATCAGGGGTGTCTGTCAACTTTTTAAGCTCACCGGTTTCAACATTTATGGTACAAAGGTCAGGTGTGTAATCACGCTCTGATTGGTAAAATATGCCTGAAACAAGAATCTCGGTGCCATCAGGGGACCAGGAAAGCGTGCCTCCAACCCAGGGTTGCAGACGCTCTCCGGTAGGGAGCTCTACCCTGGAGGTATTTGTGCCATCGGCATCCCCAACCCAGAGCTCACCGTCAGGTCCAAAAAAGGCAATTCTTGTACCGTCAGGCGACCATTTGAAAGAGGCAAGCCCAGCTTCACCTATCTTTATCAAGTTACTGCCGTCGGGGTCGATGGTATAGACAGCGAAATAATGACCGGGATCTTCAAGGTCCGAGGCGAAGGCGATTTTCCCTGGCGAGGTTGGACTGCAGCCAGCAGCCAACAAAGGCAAGAGTAGCACTGCTACAAAGGTAACAAACCGCTTCATGTCATGAACCTCCTTATTCTATATTAAGGTAACCGGCAAAACCTATTCCTAGTCCAATCATAAAGTAGATAAAAAATTTTTCTTTGTTACTCATATACTTCATGGCTAAATCATTGGTCAACCAGAACCCCGACTACGTGGTACCCTATTTAACAACTACGGTTAGGTTGAATGTCCGAACTCCCGCCTGTCCCTCTTCCCATGGTCGGGTATACTTTAAAGATATGGTAGCCTTGCCTTCCTTGAGCGCCTTGAAAGTCCATACTTCTTTGCCAGGAGAGCCAGGGGGAGGAGGTCTGGCGTCTAGATATTCAGGAGATATGAATTCTTGGTCTGTCTGTTGTACTACGGTCTCATCACTAATTTGTGCCTCTTCCCACTTAAAGCCCGTTGATGGGTTAGAACACAAGGTTACTGTTAATGAGCCATCAACAGCAACTTCGACTTCTTTGCTGATAGCGTGGAGCTTCATAAAGTCATCACAGGAAGCATCTACAGATACCTCCTTTGGGGTTGGAAAACAAGCAAAGAGGCAGAGCGAGATGGCAACCACAGCACACATTAGGATTAGCTTTGTTTTCATGTTTTATCCCCCTTATTTTAACCTGTTAATATGAATAACGAGGAAACTTGATTTTGGTTTAGCGCTAGTTGCAAAATTGACGCAGGTGAGTAAACGATTCCCCCCTTATCGTTGGGCAACCAAAACCCCGACATCATTTTTAACCTTTTATCAGTTTTTTCACTTTAATAACCTCCTCTATGTTTATTCTCAACTCGCTGCATTTGGCTTACTATGAGATGGAGGATGCCACCAATGAGGAACGCGGATGCAATTGGTAAAAGTACTTCTGGCGCAAAGTCAGCCCCGATTATAAGAAGAATGAAGAAATAGATGGCAAATGCTATTTGGAGAACACCACCAACAACAGGCCATCGCCAAGCAATCCCACCAATTGCCAGAAGTATTGCTCCGGGTATTAGTTCATAACCTAGAGCACGCAAACTAAATAGCCCTTTGCGTAAAAAGAGATGGAGATCCCAGCCTAGGTAACCTAAAATCATCCCAGCTCCAGGAAGCAAGGAAATAATCCGAGCTGCCCAACGCACTCTCCAGAAACCACGAGACTTGTCCGTCATTCTTCTCACTTTTCTTCACTTGTAACATGAATAGGCAGAGTAGCTATTAGCTCCCTGTCATCAAGATGCTTGCCTATATAAATCTCAACCTTATAGTCACCTGGAACTGTGTCCTCTGGAACCTCTATTGTCGGGTAAATTAAGCCCTCTTCCTCAAAGTAGTAGAGGCTATAACCCATGTTACTATCACTTAGTTTGTAGTCACCTTCAATCCATATCTTCTGATGAGGCTCTAAACTTAAACCTACGATCATGAAAGAAGAACCAGCCTCAATGATATCGGACTCAACCATAATGGCTAGGTTTCGTGTTGCGGATGGTGCTGATGGCATTGGTGGCTCTGATGCTGTAGCACAACTAACAATAAGTAAACTGGCAATAACCGCTATTGTGATTATTTTATGTTTCATCTTATCCAGCTTTCCACTTCACCCAGAAGGCATATACCAAGCATACAACTCCGGCTAGACTCAACCAAGAAATCTTCCCCATAGCAGAGGCTATACTGATATTACTAGCTTCCCGTGATACCCTTAGCCATGTCGGAATAAACAACCAAAGCAAGCGAGACCCCAGCATCATAGCACAGCCAATTACCAAAAAGCGTTCTGCTCGACTCCCTTTCCGCTTAAGCATGACAACTGCTAGCGTGAGGGCAACAACCCAAGCAACAAAATAGGGGATGCTTCCTAAAAGCTGGGGGATGAGAACTTCAAAATAGCTCATTATCTTATTTCCCTTCTCACTAATGGGCAACCAGAACTCCGATATCCTATCTTTTCAAGTATTTGGCGATAGCTTTAACTATACGCCTCAGCTCAGGCATCATATGAACGCACCACCAGATAGCCCAAACCAACGCTATGACCAGTAAAGCGATACCTATAATCATTCCCCAATTAATCATTCAACTACCACTTCATTCCAGCTCTTTTCCTGACGATAAAGAGCAATAGGCATACGAATAGCACCCCGACTGCAAAAAGGATAGCTCGAGTTACTTCTCCCGCCGATATGCGCCAGATAAACACAGGGATACTGAATACCAATAGCACAATCAGTAAATAGCGCACACGCTTGAGCTGAAATTCCTTGCGTGTCCTCGTCCTGAGCACGACTAAAACTGAAAACATAAGCGCCGAGATTCCAGCGCTAGCGGCAAACAAAGTCTGGATAGAGGCAGCAAGTACACCCCTGTTTTGAAGGTACCAAAGGCCCCACATCAAAAGTGGGAGGGCAACTCCAGCCCTTATAAGCTCCTCCACAATTATCTTTCTCATTTTGCCTTGGCTTGGATATGGATGGGCAGAGTAGCTATTAGCTCCCTGTCATCAAGATGCTTGCCTATATAAATCTCAACCTCATAGTCACCTGGAACTGTGTCCTCTGGAACCTCTATTGTCGGGTAAATTAAGCCGTTGTCATTGGCTTCCCAGTAGACCAGCACACCGCCTACACTCCTATCACTTGCTCGGTACTCGAAGCGACCCCAGACCTTCTGACCTGGTTTGAAGTTTGAGCCTGAGACCGTAAAAGAAGAACCAGCCTCAATGATATCGGACTCAACCATAATGGCTAGGTTTGGGGATGGTGCTGGCATTGGTGGGCGCACTGCTTTCGCACAGGCACTGGTTAGCATCAACCCTAGAATCAACAGCATTGGAATTGAAAATTTGAGCCATTTATTCATTTGTTCCCCTCCTTAATAGCAATCTCAGCCTTTGGCAAATTTTGGGCATCTTTCTCTATTTTAACACTATAAACGAGGAAAACCTTCCGAAGTTTAGGTTTCAATGTTGTTAAGCAAGCTCATGGTCCTTTCCTATTTCCTTAGCTCTTTCTCAAGTTTGGGATTAATACACTATAGGTCTTCTCTGGTGTAATTCCATATTTTGCCATGCCCTCTATTGCTTTGGGGTAAGATAGGGATTTCAGCCTCTTAAGAATATCGCTATATTGCATTTTTTGCCTCCGCAATGGGCACACGTGCCTTCGTCTAACGGTTTCGGGCATTGCGAAGTGCGAAGAATTTGGGTGAACGTTAACGGAGCCGGAACCCCGTTGCAAGCAACGTTTCGGCCTTGAGTCGAAGCACATCACTTAGCTGTCTCCAGCCGATAATTAATCGCTGTCAGAACCACATGCCGAGCACATGCTTGAAAATCCATTAGCTCATAGTAAGTGATTCTTCTGTCAGGCGGAGTCTTCCCGTGCGCAGCCTTTGTATCTCGTGCTTCGTTCATTTTTCGAATTTTTTCAGGAATAGGCTCTTTCTTTTGATAACCAATCATCTCTGAAGGGTTAATTCCCACGCCTTTCAGCTTACTAAAAAATTTCGCATCATCCCTTGGTGGGTCTCCAATCACAGCTTCAACTGCCTTAAATGCGTTTTGAAGGGAATTTTCCGCCCTCGCTCGGTCATGATGAGAAGCGGGGATGCGGTCAGGTTCGGCTAGAACCTCCTCGATATCATCTCCAAGAAAACAATACTCCCTTACGCTTGCTTGATAAAAATGGGCTGCGTTGAACAGATCCTCACCTAATATAGCTGGCAAAATCCGCCATACTTCAGTTAACACCCACCCAGGCACATGGGCGGAGCCGCCAAGTTCAATACGCAATTCCCACTCACCCAAACGCTCGTTAAATGGTCGGCTTGTGTCTAAGGCAAGCAATTCATCCTGTCTTAGAAACATACCTCTTATCAGAAGATGCCCCGGAACACGAAAGGCGACCAGAGGAGTATCGCGTAACGAAAAGTAAACCAGCCAAATAGATGCAAAAATGGCATCTGCTATTTTCTGTGCCAAATCGTCATTACGTTTGCCATTTTGGATCCATACACTATATCGCCCTTCATCCGATTGGAACTTGAGGTTCCGAGTTACGCGCTTTACTTCTGTGATAAAGACTGGTCGTATGTCTATTCCGAAACGCTCTATCCTTGCCTTATAGGCCGCGTTGCCCAAACCCGGAACATCTCTTAGCGGCAACCCTAGTCCTAATAGAATGTAGAAAAAGGATTCCTCACGCGTCATAAACTGTGGGGCCCATTTCAGCTAACAGCGGTATATACAAACTCAAAGTTTATCTAATCGACTTTGCTCTAGCAAATTTTAGCATTTGCTGTAGTAGTTATCAAACTTGCTGCGTAGCGTTTTTGGCCTTCATCACAGCCTCTGCAAAGATTTTAATTCCTTGTCTTAGTAGTAAGAGCCATGCCTTTCTGTTATCTGCCTTGACAGATGTGACTACTTTAAGCTATATTGTGGTTACCGATTTTGAGAAAAATGTATACCGTGGGGATAAAGGAATTAAAAAGCAAGTTAAGTTACTGCATGGGGCGCGTAAAGAGAGGCGAGCCTATCACCGTGACAGAGCGGGGGCGTCCCATAGCAACCATCGTACCTAGCGGGCAAGGGAAGCTAATAGAGAGGCTAGCAGGGTTAACTAAGGAGGGGTTTGCCCTGTGGCAGGGGGGCAAGCCAAGCGGTTCTCTTCATCCCGCGCCACTCCGAGGCAAGCCCATTTCGAAAATCGTCCTTGAAGGCAGACGGTGATCCTTTACCTGGACACAAGCTCTTTGGTCAAGCTCTATGTAGAGGAAGAAGGCTTTCAGGCAGTTCGGGACCAAGTTTCTGCGGCAGAAGCGGTGGCTACTTCACATATCGCCTATGCTGAGGTCAGAGCGGCTTTCGCCAGGAAGCAGCGGGAAGGCGAGCTCAGCCAAGAAGAATATGAGCATATTTTAGACGATTTCCATAAGGAGTGGGGAACATATTTGGCCATTAGAGTCTCTGAGGCCATAATTGCTCTGGCTGGAGACCTAGCTGAAAGGCATGGGTTGCGGGCTTCGACGCTATACACCTCAGCTCTGCTTTAGCTTTGAGAGACGAGGTAAAGTCTTATATCGCCTTTTCCTCTGCGGATGAGCGGCTCCAAGCAGCAGCTAAAGCTGAGGGCTTGGCGCTCAAGTCAGCCGAAGACCAGGAATAGTACTACAGATAGCTGGCTCTATTCGCTCTTGGCTCAGGTGACTAGTGCCAGTTTCCTGACAGCCGAAGTTCTTCTGCGTTATATCCTGCAACAAGCTGCTGGCGGATATTCCACAGGGTTCCTAAGGTCGTTGGTTCAAATCTAACCATCTCCTGAAGAAGAACAACCATTTACAGAAGCTCCAACAGGAAAATAAGAGCCTCTGTGACGAAAACGAAGTGCTTGAAAAGCTGATTGAGGCTGAACTTAAAGAGGCTTGGCTGGGCAAAAGATGAAAAGGCAGCAGAAATTTATCATGGCAAAACTATCTTGATGCTCCCTTATCATAACCTCTGCAAAGATTTCTCAAAGTCCTTTGCCTAAATTGGCTCTCATTGCAGGCGATTCCATTCCTCAGCCGTAATTTGACGACCGATGATTTCTTCCACTTCCCGCAGTAACATTCGAAGCTGAGGTACTGAATATAATGAACTCTCGGCGCTTACACGGCCTCCACCGGCTCATGGTGAGGTTCCTTATTGAGGTCAATACCAGAAATTACTGGTAAGGGATGGCCCAGTTTGAAACCAACCAAAATCCAATCCTCCAGAGTGGAGCGCAATTCATCCTCGCATTCCCGCAAGGTGGGAGCAAAAGCTACTACTCCTTTGCACAAAGGAATTCGCCCGGCAAAAGTGCCATCCTCTAACTTGTCATAGATGGCGTGTGCCAGAGCTTGGTTTATGTATTCAGTAAGGGTAAATCGTACCGCCATCAACATGCCTCCCTTAACAAGGGCCGTTCATTTCTTCTATCCATTGAATTATACCACATAATTTTCACAGCTTCTGTAAAGATTTTTCGAAGTCTTTTACCTTAGGTGGCTTTTTGGTTTTGCCTGGTTCGATAACATGGATATTCTAGTACTAGAACATCTACGGGAAGGTGTCAAGAGAGCCCCGATGGTCCTGCCCTTAGCGGGATGTGCATTGAAAATTTAAGCAGCTCCTATTAAAATTAGGGTAAGAGGCATGAGGAAGTAAAGGAGATCGTTAGACTTTGCGGGACTAAGTGAGGTTTCCCCAAAATCCTCAGGGAATATGGAAGACAGTATCGGGACATTTGAGCAGGCAGTAGCTAGAGCTGAGAGGCTAAGTCAAGCGGCTAGGCAGGCTGCTGAGCAAGCAAGGAGAGCGTCTCAAGAGGCTATAAGCAGGGTTGAGGAGATAAGCCTGGCAGCCATGAAAGCTGCTGACGAGGCGAAGAGAGCATCACAGGAAGCAGTAAGCAGAGCCGAAAGGGTAAGCCAAGCATCCGCAAAGGTTACTGAAGCATCGATAAAAGCATCACAGGAGGCGATAAGCAAGGCTGAGGCAGCGATCAAATCAGCCACTGAGGCTGCTGAGTCATCAGCAAAGGAATTTAAGGAGACAGTGAGTAGAGCGGAGGCATTGGTTAAATCGGCCAGGGAGTCTGCTGAAGCATCGATAAAAGCCTCCCAAGAGGCCATAGCCAGAGCTGAGGGGATAGGTCGAGCGGCTATGGAAACTGCTCAGGAAGCGCCGAAACTCTCCCAGGAGGCTATAACTATGGTTGAGGAGATAGGTCGAGCGGCCATGGAAACTGCTCAGGAAGCGACGGGAGCCTCCCGGGAGGCCGTAGCCAGAGCTGAGGAGGTAGGCAAGGCGGCCGCCAAAGCTGCCAAGGAAGCGCAGAGAGCATCACAGGAAGCAGTGAGCAAAGCTGAAAGGATAAGGCAGGCAGCCACGAAGTCTGCGGAAGAGTCTGCCAGGGCATTTGAGGAGGCAACAAGCAAAGCCAATAAGGTGAGTAGAGCAGCTAAGGAGTCTGCCGAAGAGTCCGCCAGGGCATTCGGGGAAGTAATAAGCAGAGCCGATGAAATAAGCAAAACGACCAGGAAAGAGGCTAAAACACTGATAAAAGCATCTCAGAAAGCTATAAGCAGAGCTGAGGCATCAGTCAAATCGGGCAGGGAGACTGCTGAAGCATCGCTGAAAGATTCCCAGGAGGCCATAGCCCGAGCTGAGGAGATAGACCAGGCAGCTATGGAGGCAGCCGAGGAATCGAGAAAAACATCCCAAGAAGCTGTAAGCAGGATTGAGAAGATAGGGCAAGCGGCTAAGGAGGCTGCTGAAGGAGCGAAGAAGGCTTCCCAGGAGGCCATAGCCCGGGCTGAGGAGACAAGCCAAGCGACCACGGAGGCCGCCAAGGAATCGAGAAAAGCGTCCGAAGAAGCTGTAAGTAGGGTTGAGGAGGTAGGACAAGCGGCCAAGGAGGCTGCTGAGGAAGCGGAGAAGGCTTCCCAAGAGGCCATAGCCCGAGCTGAGGAGATAGGACAAGCAGCCAAGGAGGCTGCTGAGAAATCAACACAAGTAGCTAGGGAAGTTACTGAGAGAGCGATAAGGATAGCCAAGGAAGCCGTTATAGCGTCGGTAAGGGCGTTTGAGGAATCGATCAATACGGCTGAGGAAACAACCAAATCAGCTAGAAAGGCGGCAAAGGCCTCAATACGAGTATTTGAGAAAGCGATGGGTGGAGCTGAGAAGGTAGGCAAAGAGTTTGAGGGGGCTGTCGAAGCGCCGGCAAAAGTTTTTGAGGAGGCCTTAAGCAAGGCTGGAGCTAATATAGAAGAGGAGAAGGAGCCGAAAGAGCATAGAAGGGAAATTCAAGCGCGGTTGGATTTCCTGGCTCAAATGTATGCCGCTAGTAAAGCTAAGCATGCTGAGGAAGAAGCTGTGGAGAATGATGAAGTGGAACAAGAGTAGATGGAGGTGAAGGTGGGCTGCAATTCTTTCTTTGCTTGTTTTCTTCTTGTATGAATGCAAATAAAAGAGTAAAATAAAGGGAGCAAAGGAGGTATACCATGTCAGATGCAGAGCAAGTCTTTGTTGCGGGTAAGGAAGAAATTGAACAGAAAGCCAAGAAGATTCCTAAGAAAACGGAGCAAGCTGTTAACTTCCTTGATGAAACTCAACAGCGGGCGGCGGCGGCTTACGCAGCTTACATAGAAGCTCAACGCCAATTAGAAGAGGCCTATAAGGAGCAGGAACGGCAAGCGGATGGGGCTTATAATGAGGTTGTAGAGCGAGCTAGAAAGGCTTGTGAGGAAAGCATAGCCCAGGCTAGAAGGGCCTATGAGGAAAGCATAGCCCAGGATAGAAAGGTTTATGAGGGAAGCATAGCTCAAGCATTAAGAACCCGTGACGAGGCGGAACGAAAAGCCCAGGAAGCCCGCAATGAGACCATCGAGCGGACATGGGCGGTCTTTACTAAAGCTAGAAGGTAGGGGAGAAACGAATCAAAGCTACCTCTCTAGCTATATTTTTGGTGGGCCAGCTTTATGGTAGAGCAGAAATAG
>JRER01000571.1_pt1 | contig 12156 bp, 13 predicted proteins | sample 210161 | NCBI WGS metagenome assembly JRER01 (sample SAMN03019618, study PRJNA260268) | marine sediment metagenome | biome: Marine; feature: Sediment; material: Clay; isolation source: clay from marine sediments 136 meters below sea floor depth collected from... | place: New Zealand: Canterbury...
GGGCGCAGGGGAACTCACGACGAGCTCTGGCTCATGGATTGGTTTGTGGAGAACGTGGTGGCCGAAATCCCGCGCTAATTCCACAGATCAGAATCCAATGGGGGATATGAAATCATTCGATTTCCTCTATCCCCCTTTTCCCTGAAAGAGATAGTGGATGAGGAAAGTGGCAGATGCCTGAAAGAGAAGAGCGGGGAGAAGTTGTCGTAAGCATGAGGGGGATCGTGAAGCGGTTCCCCGGCGTCGTGGCCAATGATCAGGTGGATTTTGAGGTCAGGGCTGGTGAGATTCACGCTCTCTTAGGGGAGAACGGAGCGGGCAAGACCACCCTTATGAACATCCTCTACGGGATATACCAACTCGATGAGGGAGAGATATACGTCAGGGGCAAAAGGGTTGCCATAAGATCGCCAAGGGATGCCATCGAGCTGGGGATAGGCATGGTGCATCAGCACTTCATGCTGGTCTATCCCCACACGGTCGCTGAGAACATCGTCTTGGGTCTTTCTTCCGCCGATTTCTTCTTTCCTCTCAGGGAAGTCAAAGGGAAAATCACCGAGTTCTCGGAAAGATACGGTTTGAAGGTAGACCCTGAGGCTAAAATATGGCAGCTCTCGGCCGGTGAGCAGCAACGCGTGGAGATCATCAAGGCCCTCTACCGAGGCGCTGACGTGCTTATCCTCGACGAGCCAACATCGATGTTGGCCCCAGGCGAGATAGAGGAGCTATTCACTACCCTTCGGCGCATGGCGGAAGAGGGGCGCGCGATTGTGTTCATCACCCACAAGCTCGACGAGGTGATGGCTATAAGCGATCGTGTCACCGTGCTGAGGCGGGGCAAAGCGGTAGCCACGGTCGAAAAATCTAGGACAAAGAAGCAGGCTCTGACCAGGATGATGGTGGGCCGCGAAGTGCTGTTCCGCTTGCAGAGGAAACCGGTCGAGAAGGGCGAGATCGTATTGGGGGTTAAGGGTCTTCATGCCCTGAACGATAAAGGGCTGCCAGCCCTCAAGGATCTTTCCTTCACTGTACGCGAGGGAGAGATTCTAGGGGTAGCAGGTGTGGCTGGCAACGGCCAGCGAGAGCTGGTGGAGGTTATCACCGGCTTGCGCCAGGCGACAGAAGGCAAGGTGGTTCTCCTTGGAGAGGATATCACGAATTGCTCAGCGGGAGAGATCATAGAGAGAGGAGTAGCGCATATTCCAGAGGAGCGCATTAGGATGGGGCTCGTCCCGGACATGAGTGTCGCTGAGAACCTCATCCTGAAGGTATATCGGTGTTCTCCCTGTTCCCAATGCCTATTTCTAAACTACGCTTTCATCGACCAACACGCTGAAAGGTTGATCTCGGAGTATGAGATCGTAACTCCAAGCAAGGATGTCCCGGCCAAGCTCCTTTCCGGGGGCAATATCCAGAAGCTGATTCTGGCCAGGGAGACCTCCGAAGAACCTGTTCTGATAGTGGCTGCGCACCCCACCTATGGACTCGACGTTGGAGCCACCGAGCGCATCCGCCAGTTATTGTTGGAACAGAGCGAGAGGGGTGCGGCCATCCTGTTGGTATCCGAGGATTTGGAAGAGATAATGACCCTCAGTGATCGCATCGCGGTGATGTTTGAGGGGAGGATCGCTGGAATAGTGGATGCGGGGGAAGCGGAGGTGGAGGAGATAGGATCGATGATGGTTGGTGCTGGGAAGGAGCAAGAAAGGGGATAGCTCATGAGAGTGAGAATAGAAAAGAGATTGCTCCCCTCAAGGTGGATGACCCTATCCGCTCCTATCTTATCCCTAGCGCTGGCCTTGCTGGTCATCGCCTTTGTTTTTTGGGGATATGGCGTCAGCCCCCTCCTTGCCTACAAGAGGATATTCGTGGGAGCCTTCGGGAGTCTTTACGGATTGTCTGAGACGATAGTCAAGGCGATCCCCCTCATGATATGTGGGGTGGGGTTGGCTATCGCCTTCAAAGCGCTGGTCTGGAACATCGGCGCTGAGGGACAGTTACTCATGGGGGCTGTTGCAGCCACTTGGGTGGCGCTGTATGCGATTCCCGATGCCCCTACGGTGGTGCTCTTACCGTGCATGTTCGTGGCGGGCTTCTTAGGCGGTGCCATCTGGGGCATCATTCCCGGGATCTTGAAGGCCAAACTGAGGGCCAATGAGGTGATCACCAGCCTGATGATGGTCTATATCGCCAGCGAACTGGTGAACTACCTGGTCTATGGCCCCTGGAAGGGGGCCGAGGAATGGGGCTTCCCCTATTCGTCAAAGTTCCCACCCTCGGCCCAGCTTCCGCGCCTGCTCAACACCCGCATTCACTACCCGACTCTCATCCTGGCCCTTGGACTGGCCCTGCTGATCTACGTCTTGGTGATGAGGACCAAGCTGGGCTATGAGATCCGGGTCACAGGTGAGAACCCAGAAGCGGCAAGATACGCTGGGATGAGTTACTTCAAAACGGTCGTGCTGGTCATGCTCATCAGCGGGGGACTGGCTGGGTTAGCCGGTGTGGGAGAGGTGGCAGGGATTCACCATCGGCTTAGATACCCCCAAGGCATCTCTCCAGGCTATGGGTTTACGGCCATCATCGTGGCCTGGCTGGGGAGACTGAACCCGCTGGCCGTTATCCTTACCTCTTTGCTATTTGGGGGACTTTTGGTGGGGGGGGATGCGATCCAAGTGGCGTTGGGGTTGCCGGTAGCCACGATAAACATCTTCAACGGTGTGATCCTCTTCTTTGTGCTCGGTGGTGAACTCCTCACGCGGTACAGAATCACCTTTGAGAGGAGGAGGGAGAAGTGATCCTAGAATTCATTGCGGCTGCATTGAAAGCCGCTATCCCAGCGGGCACACCGCTCCTCTTCGGGACCCTGGGCGAGATCTACGCCGAGCGCTCCGGCGTGCTGAACCTCGGGATCGAGGGGATGATGATCATGGGGGCGGTGACAGGCTTTGGGGTGACGCTGGGCACGGGCAACGTTTGGTTAGGGATAGCCCTTGCCGCCATTGCTGGAGGGCTCTTAGGCCTGGTCCACGCTTTCTTGAGCATAACGCTGCAAGCTAACCAGGTCGTCTCGGGACTCGCTCTCACCATGTTTGGGTTGGGCATGAGCGGGATGCTGGGCAAGAGATACATCGGCACCCCGCTCCCCTGCCGCCTTCGCGTGGCCCCCATTCCCTTGCTGAAGGAGATCCCCTTCCTGGGGTCCATCCTTTTCCAGCACGACCCCTTGGTCTACCTCTCGGTTTTGCTTGTCCCTCTGCTCTGGTTTGTGCTCTTCAAGACCAGGGCCGGGATAAGCATCAGGAGTGTGGGCGAGGCCCCTGCTACCGCCGACGCACTGGGGGTGAACGTCTTCCTGGTTCGCTATCTCTGTGTCTTCCTTGGAGGAGTGCTTGCCGGGCTCGGAGGGGCTTACCTTTCGGTGGTTTATGTCCCGGCATGGATAGAGGGGATGACGGCTGGCGCAGGCTGGATAGTGATAGCCCTCACCATCTTCGCCATGTGGAGCCCTGGTCGTGCTCTCATAGGGGCATATCTCTTTGGGGCGGTCAAGGTCCTGCAGTTTAGACTCCAGCCCTTAGGGGTATCACCTAACCTTTTGAATATGTTACCCTTCATCTTCACCATCATCGTCTTGCTCGCTGGAACGGGAGAGGTGATAAGGAAAAGGATAGGCGCGCCCTCCGCCCTCGCCATACCCTACGCCAGGGAGGAGAAATAGGCGTGCTGATGGCAGTGTGAAGATCAGGCAAGCCCGCTTAGTGAGCAACGGTGGGGAGGGAAAATAGGTGATCAAGCCTTCATTTAGAGATATTCTGGCTGCACAACGGAATCTGGGGGACCTCATAAGGAGGACGCCTTTAGAATATTCCCCCCTCCTCAGCCGCAGAACCGGCTGTCAACTCTATTTGAAACTGGAGAATTGGCAGAGGACCGGCTCCTTCAAAGTGCGGGGGGCCACCAACAAGGTGGCTAGTCTCTCAGAGGTGGAGAGGGCCAAGGGTTTAGTTACCGCCTCTTCGGGGAACCACGGGCTGGGCCTCCTCTTCGCCGCTCAGGCCTTCGGGGGGTTGGAGACCACCATCTTCGTCCCAGAAACTACCCCCCGCGGCAAGGTGGAGAGGCTTCATCCTCCTGCAGGGAAACTCTATGTAAAGGGGAAGGGTTACGATGAGGCGGAGCTGCTGGCTCGGGAGTTCGCCGAAGAGCGGGGGGCTACTTACCTCCACGCTTATGAGGATCCGGTGGCTATCGCTGGGTACGGCACTCTGGGGCTGGAGATCATGAGCGACCTACCAAAGGTAGAAGCGCTTCTGGTGCCTGTAGGTGGGGGCGGTCTCATCTCCGGGGTGACTATCGCTGCCAAGACGATTAACCCTAGGGTGAGGGTGATCGGCGTTCAGTCAGAGGCCTCGCCGTCGGGCTACCTTTCCCTGAGGGATGGTCGTGCCTATGAGAGGTACGAGGCGGCTCCTACTATAGCCGAAGGGTTGGCCGGGGGGTTCGGGAAACTACCCTTGGAACTGATCAAGGGACGGGTGGAGGAGATAGTTATCGTCACCGAGGAGGAGATTGGAGCAGCGGTGTTGGCCCTCTTGGAGTCAGCCCAACTGGTGGTGGAGGGGGCTGGGGCCGTAGGTGTAGCGGCGCTTCTCGCGGAGAAGATCGACCTTGAAGGCAAGAAGGTGGCGGCGATCCTCTCGGGGGGCAACATCGACGCCGGACTCCTCTTCCAAATAATGAAGGAGCGTTACGGATGAAGGTCTATATCTCCTGCGATATGGAGGGCATCTCCGGAGTAGTGAGTAGCGAACAGACCCACATGGGCAACAAGGAGTATGAACGGGCTCGCAGACTTATGACCGAGGAGGCTAATGCGGCCATCGAGGGAGCGTTGGTTGGCGGAGCGACGGAGATCGTGGTTAACGACGCCCATGGGGAAGGACGGAATATCCTCATCGAGGGGTTGAACCCCCAATCCCAACTTATATCCGGTTGGCCCAGGCCTTGGGGCATGATGCAAGGGATAGACGGAACCTTCGACGCTGTCTTCTTCATCGGATACCATGCTCAGGCGGGGACGAAAGATAGCGTCATCGCTCATACCGTTAGCGGGCGTATCTATGAGGTGAGACTCAACGGAGAGCCGATAGGTGAGACGGGGCTCAACGCCGCTCTAGCCGGTTCCTTTGGTGTTGTTGTGGTCTTGGTCACAGGGGATAGGTTGCTAGTGGAGGAGGCTAGGGCCCTTCTGGGGCCTTCCTTGGAGACGGTGATCGTCAAAGAGGGGTATGGCACTCGGGCTGCCAAGTGCCTGTCGCCCCAAAGGGCTCGACAACTGATCAGGGAGGCGGCAGAGAGGGCTTTGGAGGGGGATGGGGAGTCCTTTAGTCTCTCTCCTCCTTTCACTTTAACCGTGGATTTCGCAAGAGGGGTACAGAGTGAGATGGCTGAACTGATCCCCGGGGTGGTGCGTCTTCAGGGCCGCCGGGTGGAGTACACTCATGATGACTATTTGACCGTCTACAAAGTCTTTCGAGCCATGAACAGCCTAGTGGCTCAATGATCTCGGGGAGGGGAACGTGTCTCGCGAGATCCGCATCATCCATTATGGCCTGGGAGCCATCGGCAGTCAGATAGCCAGGTTAGTCCTTTCTAGGGAAGGGATGCGGTCTGTGGCCGCCATCGATATCGATGAGGGAAAAGCGGGCCGCGATCTGGGCCTGGTGATCGGCCTGGACCGACCTTTGGATATACCCGTCTCTAAAACTTTGGCCTCCGCTCTGGAGGGGAAAGAGGCCGAGGTGGTCCTTCACTCCACGGGCTCCTTCTTGGAGAAAGTGATCCCCCAGTTGCGGGAGATCATCGACGTTGGCCTCGATATAGTCTCCACCTGTGAGGAACTAGCCTACCCTGCAGCTCAGCACCTCAAACTTGCAGTCGAGATCGACGGCCTGGCTAAGGAACGAGGGGTTACGGTTTTAGGCACGGGTGTCAATCCTGGGTTCATAATGGATACCCTGCCTCTAGTTATCGCCGGGGTTTGCCAGGAGGTCGAAAGGATCCATGTTAGCCGCAGGGTGGACGCTGGTCGCCGCCGGCTCAGCCTGCAGCGGAAAGCGGGAGTGGGGCTCACCCTGGCTCAGTTCCAGGATGGGGTGAAGGCTCGCCGGGTGGGACATATAGGGTTGCGGGAATCGGTGGCCATCATCGCCGGGGCCTTGGGTTGGGAACTGGAAGCGATAGAGGAGAGCCTGGAGCCGGTGATCGCTGGGCGGCCGATGCGTACCCAGTTCTTGGAGGTGGAAGCAGGTCAAGTAGCGGGTGTGCATCAGATCGGGCGGGGGGTCAAGGATGGAGAAGAGGTGATAACCCTCGACCTAGAGATATGTGTGGGTCTGGAGAGGGCGAAAGATACCATCTCCGTGGAAGGGAGACCCTCTCTCAAGTTAACCATTGAGGGGGTGCATGGCGATATCGCTACCGCAGCTATGGTGGTAAACGCCATCCCTCGGGTGGTCGATGCGCCGCCGGGCCTGGTGACTATGGCCGATTTGCCCCTCGTTTGCGCCCCATAGGGCCGGGCATGGCTTGACAGATCGCCGCTCAGTCTCTAGATCTTGAATAGGTGATATATCCGGTTTTTGTGTTCCGGTAAGGGAGGTTCTGTCACTTGAGGAAGCCTCCCTTTACGTTTGTGGGAGCCATTTGTGATATAATGGAGAGCAACGACCTGCCTTCACACAGTTGTGGGGAAACGACCCCCAGAGGAGGATAAGATGTCACTTATGAGAAGCCTGCTTTTACGTCTTTCTTGTAGCACAACCCTTCAAGATTTCATCATCGGGTTCAGTGTCTCCCGGCGGATGAGTCGTCGCTTCGTGGCTGGGGAGACTTTGGAGGAAGCGATCGAGGCGATCAGGTCTTTGAACCAGAGAGGGATCCTAGCCACCATCGACCACTTGGGGGAGGATGTCACCTCCAAAGAGGAGGCCCGCCAGGCGGCGGAGGAGTACCTGAGAGCCCTGGACGGTTTGGCAGAGTCGGGGGTGGATTCGGGGGTGAGCCTCAAACTCACCCAGATGGGGCTAGATATCGATCGTAGTTTCTGCCAAGGGAACGTAGCCCAGATCGTGGAGAAAGCCCAAAGGCACGGCATCTTTGTGCGGATAGACATAGAGGGCTCGCCCCATACGGAGAGGACGATCCAGGTCTACAGAGCCTTGCGGCAGAGGTACGACAACGTGGGGATCGCCATCCAGTCCTATCTTTATCGTTCTGAGGATGATGTGCGGCAGATGATGCCCCAGGGGCTAGACGTCCGCTTGTGCAAAGGGGCTTACGATGAGCCGCCCGACATCGCCTTCCCCGATAAGAGGGATGTGGACGCTAACCTCATAAAACTGACGGAGATGCTCCTCACCGAAGAGGCGAGGAAGGCGGGATGCTACCCTGCCCTAGCCACCCACGACGAGAAGATCATCGACTGGTGCAAGGAGCACGTCCAAAAAGAGGGCATCAGCAAAGAGGAGTTCGAGTTTCAGATGCTCTACGGCATCCGCCCTCAGTCGCAGCAGGAGTTGGCAGAGCAAGGTTATAGGGTTCGAGCCTATGTCCCTTACGGTAACTCTTGGTATCCCTATTTTATGCGCCGCTTGGCTGAGCGGCCAGCCAACCTCCTTTTTCTTTTGGGGAACCTGTTTAAGGCCTGATACAGGTAACGGTGCCTGGAGATCAGAAGGGGGTTACGGAGAAACTCACCATCGGCCCGGTGACAGACCCCCATAACTACCTAGGGCCGGTCATCGACCAAGCGGCTTTTGACAAGATAATAGGGTATATGGAGATTGGGAAGAGGGTGGCCAAGTTATTGACGGGTGGCCAGCGAGCCAGGAGGGAGGCCTGTGATGCGGATAGATTTCTTCAACCTACTATGGATCGTCCTTATTATCATGACCTTGGTCCCGGCCATCAACCGCAGGCTCGTACAGATGAGCCGGCAGCGGTTGATGCGGGCCATCGAGAAGAAGCAAGGCTCCCGGCTCATCACTCTCATCCATCGCCAAGAGGCGTTGAGTTTCTTGGGGATAGCCTTCTCTAGGTACATAGACATCGAGGACTCGGAGCAGGTTCTGCGGGCTATCCGCCTCACCCCCGAGGATCTGCCCATAGATATCGTCCTCCATACGCCGGGAGGCTTGGTCTTGGCTGCGGAACAGATCGCCCACGCCCTGGTGAAGCATAAGGCCAAGGTCACGGTCTTTGTGCCCCATTACGCCCTGTCGGGAGGGACCTTCGTGGCCCTGGCGGCGGATGAGATCGTGATGGAAGAGAACGCCGTTCTGGGCCCCGTCGATCCTCAGTTGGGGAAATACCCTGCCGCTTCCATCCTCACCGTCTCCGAGGTTAAGGATATAAACGAGATAGACGATGAAACCCTCATCCTCTCCGATATGGCTCGCAAGGCCCAGAAGCAGGTGCAGGCCTGTCTGGTGGAGATCCTTATGGCCAACAATATGCCTCAGGAGAGGGCGGAGAAGATAGCCACGGCCCTAAGTTGTGGCCAGTGGACCCATGACTACCCCATCACCTTTGAAGAGGCGGAGGAGTTGGGGTTACCTGTCTCCTCCGGCCTGCCGAACGAAATCTATCAGTTGATGGACCTCTACCCCCAAGCGGCGGGCCGGCGCCCCTCGGTGGAGTATATCCCCATGCCTTATCGTCGCGAGGAGGGGCCGGAGAAGAAGTGACCCCTTCTTTTGCCCTAGAGGGTGGCCAGGAGAAGGAACTTTGGAGATCGTCTTAGATTTAGAATTGCAGTTGGAGAGCTGGCGGGTTCTCCAGGCCTTAGGCGTCCCCCCAGGGAGAAAAGAGAAGCGGTTGGAACTGGTGGAGGAGCTTTTGCCCCGAGGACGGGAAGTGGTGGAGCCGGTGATCCTCTACGACCTCTTCCCCGTGGAGGAGGTACACCCTGGAGAGGTGGTGTTGAAAGGGGCGAGGCTGAGGAGCAAGGGGTTGGCCAAACTTTGGGCCCAGGCCCAAGAGGTGGCCTTGATCCTCTGCACCATCGGGCCAGCCTTGGATGAGCAGGTCTCCGCCTACTTCGTCGCCTCTGACCCCCTTCGAGGCCTGGTCCTAGATGCCATAGGGACCGCCGCCCTGGAGGAGTTGGCCGAGGAGGCTTGCCGCCTCATAGCGGAGGTGGCCAAGGGAAAGGATTGGGAGGCCAGTGCCCCTCTCAGCCCGGGGAACCTGGATTGGGGCCTGGAGGAGCAGCGGGTCTTCTTCGACCTCTTGCCCGCGAAGGAGATAGGCCTCCGGTTAAAGGAGAGTTATCAGATGACCCCTCTAAAATCGCTCTCCCTGGTCATGGGACTGGGAGAAGGGATCCTTCCTTCGATAGAGGAGTCACCCTGCACCTACTGCTCCTTGGGCAGGAGGTGTAGATATCGCAGAGAGCAGCTTTCAAGTGGTCTTCCAAGGCTATTGACACGGTAGTAAAAATCATGATAGAATAAGCATGAAGCGAGATGACTGCCTCTCAAGCTAATTCCACCACAAATCAACACTTCGAGCTTGTTAGCTTGACTTGTTAGAACGTCTGTGCTATAATAAGTGGGCAATGGTAGTAGAGGAGGAATGGGCAATGCGTGAGAGGCGAACTTTAGAAGAAATCCTGACTGATGAAATTCTGTTCCTTGCACTGTTGGACCGCGTAGATGAACTAGGTTACATTGGAGATCGCATCAAGGTACAGAAATTGACCTTTCTGTGTACGCACCCCATGTTCATCCAGAAGGCGAAGGGCTTCAACTTTACCTTCTATCGTTGGGAGTGGGGCCCCATGGCGAATGGAGTATATCAAGCGTGGGAGAATCTATGCCAAACCGCGCACCTTGATGAACAAGAGCATTTTGTAATGACCGATTCCGGTCGCACCTTAGCCCGAGAATTTCGCCATGACGTGTTAGAGAGAGAAGAAAATCGTCTTTTCTGGAATATTGTAGATGGCGTGTGTGGACAGTATGCAAAAAAGGCTGGAAGCACAATCCGGAAAGATGTGTATAGGATGGAGGTAGTACCAATTGGTTACACGTCACCGATGAGCATTAAGAGCGTGCCTCTGACGGTGCATCTCACCCAGGCGCTTGATGAGGACGAGGCCGAACATACGATCGCGATTGATCAAGGATGGTTAGAAACCCTGGCTATTATGTTACGCCCTGAAAACAAAGCCAGCATCGAAAAAGCCGTACGAGATTTCAAACAAGGCCGAGTGCTAACTCATGAAGAGGTCTGGGGAGGTGTATAAGGCTCGCTATTCTGCTACCTTCCTAGAGAAGAAGGCAAGTAAGAAATTCAGGGGCCTGCAAGATGCGATTGAGGAGAAGTGCAATATGATACTGCAGGCCCCTTATGGTGCTTGTAAATCAGAGCGCTTAAAATACGAGTATCGAGGCAAGCGAAGCGGCCGGCTTAACGATGCCAATCGAATTATTTATACTATTTGTGAGGAATGTTATAGGGCTGGGGACCAAGAACAAAACTTGATGGATTGTCCCGACTGTCCAGAAGTCCCTCTGAAAACTGTAAATTTCCTAGACATTACCGATTATCATTGATTATCGACAGGAAGCCGGAATGGAACGGAAGCGATCCTTGTGCTCCCACAAGGATCGCTTTATAGAGAAGTATAGCGACGAAGCAGTCACTAGGCAGGTTGCTTCTCCTCCGTTTTCTTTTCTAAATAATCCTCGATGGCCGCATGGATGGCGTCGGCCGCCAGGTTAGAGCAGTGCATCTTGATGGGGGGAAGGCCGTCCAAAGCCTCGGCCACTGCCTTGTTGGTGAGTTGCATCGCCTCCTCTATAGTCTTCCCCTTTATCATCTCTGTGGCCATAGAACTGGTGGCGATAGCCGCCCCGCAGCCGAAGGTGCGGAATTTGATATCCGCTATGTGGTCATCTTTCACCTTGATGAAGATCTCCATCAGGTCGCCGCAGATGGGGTTCCCCTCTTTTCCCACGCCGTCTGGATCTTCTATTACCCCCACATTGCGGGGGTTCATGAAATGGTCCATCACCTTTTCAGAGTACATCATCTTCTCCCTCTCTTAGATGAGGCAGGAATCGATCAAGGGGCGAAGAGCACCCCCTCTAACTCCTTCAGCCTTTCTACCCCCTTCATCTCGTAGGGGAAAAGGGGCAGTTGGATGATCTTCATCTCCTCCCCATATTCCCTAACCAACATCTCGATATAGCCGACCTGCATCTCCCTTCTCTTCCTATGGAAGTCGCAATCGGGCTCCTTTATCACGTTGTTTATGATGAGACAGGGTATATCGAACCCATGCCTTTTGAACTCCCTCACCAGCCTCCGGGTCTGATAGACCCCCAGGGCCTCGGGGATGGTCACCAGCATGAACTTGGTCTTCTTGGGGTCCCTTATGAAATCGGTGATCTCCTCAGCCAGCGCCCTCCAACTCTTTATCATCTCCAGGAAGGGCACCTTCTTCAGGTTGAGGGTGTCGCGGACCTCTAGGTAGATCTTGGGAGCCATGCGCAGATGCTCTATGAATTTGTAGGGCAAATCCAAGAGGCGCAGGGTGTCCCCGGCGGGGGCTGTATCCCAGACCACCAGGTCATACCTTCCATCCCTCACCCTCTCCACGATATAGTCTAACATGAACTCTTCCTGGATCCCTGGGGCTATGGCCACGTAGTTTATCACCTCTTCATACTCCATGTCTACAATGGCAGAGGCCGCCTTATACACCTGGGGCCCGAACTTCTCCTTCCACCTCTTCATCACCTCTTCCGGGCCTATCTCCAGCCCATAGAGGTTCTCCACCCTTTCTATCTGCCTCTCCACCGGGCCTATCTCCATCTCAAATATGTCGGAGAGGGAAGGGGTTAGGTCGCTGGAGATGATGAGCGTCTTCTTGCCCGCCAAAGCGTAATGAAGGGCCGTGGTCGCAGAGCAGGTGGTCTTCCCCACCCCACCCTTCCCTCCGAACATGAGAAGACGTTTGTCGTCGCGATCTAGATCTAGAAGAGACATCTTTTCCTATGAAGCCACAGTGTAGAGGGGAGACATGGAGCGCAACCGCTCCACTATCCCCGGCAAGACTTCCAACAGATAGTCAACATCCTCTTC
>JRER01000775.1_pt1 | contig 12146 bp, 11 predicted proteins | sample 210161 | NCBI WGS metagenome assembly JRER01 (sample SAMN03019618, study PRJNA260268) | marine sediment metagenome | biome: Marine; feature: Sediment; material: Clay; isolation source: clay from marine sediments 136 meters below sea floor depth collected from... | place: New Zealand: Canterbury...
ATGTGAGGCAGGTAGAATTAGTGGCTCGATACGCTCATATTGTCCAGGTGGGAGCCCGCAATATGCAGAATTTTGATCTTTTAAAAGAAGTAGGAAGAGGTAAAAAGCCGGTTCTACTTAAACGGGGAATGTCTTCTACGGTAAAGGAATTCTTAATGTCGGCAGAATATATTTTATCTGGCGGAAATTATAATGTCATTCTTTGCGAGAGGGGAATAAGAACCTTTGAGGATGGTACTCGTTTCACTCTGGATATTTCGGCAGTTTCCTTGATCAAACAATTAAGCCATCTTCCGGTGATCGTTGATCCCAGTCATGCTACCGGGAAGAGAGACCTAATTGGTCCCATGTCCAGGGCAGCCATAGCTGCTGGGAGCGATGGGTTAATGATTGAGGTTCATTCCCGGCCGGAGGAAGCATTGTCTGATGGTTTTCAATCTATTCGGCCCGATGATTTTCGAAAGGTAATGGCGGAAGTTAGGTCTGTGGCCAGAGCCTTGGGAAGGAAGGGATAGTGTCTGAGCTAAGTCTTTCGGTGAGTTCGGCAAGCCATTTAAAGGGAGAATTTCACCCGCCCGGAGATAAATCCATCACCCATCGAGCCCTCATTTTTGCTTCTATTGCCAGAGGAAAATCAGTGGTGAGGGGCTTGCAGAAGGGAAAAGATTGTCTGGCTACCCTGAGTGCTCTGAAAATGATGGGAATCGAGATGAAGGAGGAAGAGGATGGTTTAGTCGTTTACGGGCAAGGATTAAAAGGGCTTAGAGAACCAGCCAATATTCTGGACTGCGGCAATTCAGGGACTACTATGCGGCTTTTAGCTGGACTCCTGGCCGGTCAGAAGTTCTATTCTGTCCTCTCAGGCGATCGGTATTTAAGGAAAAGGCCCATGCAGAGAGTGGTCGAGCCGTTGAGGAGAATGGGAGCCAGAGTCTTTGGTCGAAAAAATGGTGAGTTTCCTCCTTTAACCATCCTGGGGGGCGGGCTCAAAGCCATGGACTATTCTTCTCCTATACCCTCAGCCCAGGTGAAAACTTGTCTCTTGTTAGCAGGGCTCTATGCTAAGGGTAGAACTTCAGTAACTGAGCCTTATCGATCCCGGGATCACACCGAACGAATGCTCAAATTCCTGGGAGCAAAAATAGAAGTTGATGATTTGAGAGTGAGTGTCGAAGGAAATGATTCTTTTTCCGGGGCCAATATTTGGGTACCAGGGGATATTTCCGCTGCTTCTTTTTTTATGGGGGGAGCGGCCATCTTAAAAGGGTCAAAATTAAAGATTTTAGGGGTAGGACTCAATCCCACCCGGCGTGGTTTCATCGACGTTCTTCTCCGGATGGGAGTAGATATTGAGATTCTCAATTTAAAGAAAGTATGTGAAGAGGAGGTAGGCGATATAGAGGTAAGAGGAGCTAATTTGAGAGGAGTTGTTGTCCGGGGAGAGATGATTCCCCGTCTCATTGATGAGATCCCTATCTTGGCTGTGGTGGCCTGTTTTGCAAAAGGAGAAACGGTCATTAGACAGGCTCGGGAACTAAGGGTTAAAGAGACCGATCGAATTAGAGCCATAAAGATCGAGTTAACCAAAATGGGTGCCCAAATTGAAGAAAAAGAGGATGGAATGGTAATTAAGGGTGTAGGAAAGCTAGAGGGTGCTCAGTGTCAAAGTCATGGTGATCATCGAATAGCCATGGCCTTAGCTGTTGCTGGTTTATGCGCCAGGGGAAAGACAGAGATTTTAGACTCAGGATGTATAGCTACCTCTTTTCCTGATTTTCAGGAGCAGCTCGAGAAAATCGCCATCTAAAATTTCGGAGTGATTTGTTGAAGAAGAGATGAGGTCCGATAAGGGGATAAAAGAGGCCGTTCAACTCGAAGGTCATCCTCCTATTCTGGAGAGAATCCTGGCTTTTGCCTATGAAAAGAATGGAGAGATACGCCAGTCTATCCTACAATGGAGGAATGTTTTTCTAGCCAGTGAAAGCGAGCGGATAAGAAAAATCACCGAGCAAAATATGAAAAAACTCTTAAGGATTTTGATGGAAAAAGAGGGAAAAGAAGCCACCCTTCACTGGTTTGAGGAAGAAGTGCTTAGAAAAGGGAGGAAATGAGGCAAGTCAATGGAATTAATCAAGCACCTCAGCGAAATGAGGAATTATATACGCAGGATAGAGAAAGAAAAGAGCATTGGTTTTGTTCCCACCATGGGCTATCTTCATGAGGGTCACCTCAGTTTGATTAAAAGAGCGCGGCAAGACTGTGATGAAGTAGTGGTAAGCATTTTCGTAAACCCCACTCAATTCGGTGCAGGAGAGGACTACCACCTATACCCTCGTGATCTATCCCGAGATATTAAGTTGTGCAAGCAGGAAGACTTGGATGTTGTCTTTGTCCCCTCCAGAGAAGAGATGTACCCGGATGGTTATTCTACCTTCGTTAAGGTAGAGGGAGAGCTCTCCTCCACTCTGGAAGGGTCATCACGTCCGGGTCATTTCCAGGGTGTCTGTACCATACTTACCAAACTCTTTAATATAATTAGCCCGGACTTTAGCTATTTCGGGCAGAAGGATTACCAGCAAGTCCTGGTGGTAAAAAGATTGGTGAGAGATCTTAACTTTAATACCCGCATTGTTGTTCTCCCCACAGTAAGGGAGAGGGATGGATTAGCCGTTAGTTCCAGGAACTCTTATCTAAATAAAGAGGAAAGATGTGCAGCTACGGTACTGCATCAATCTTTAGAAAAGGCGAAGCAATTGATTATGGAAGGAAAGAGAGATCCAGCACTGGTGGCGTCCAAAATGAGAGATTTGATAGAAGCCGAGCCTTTAGCTGAAATAGATTATGTGGCTGTAGTTAATCCAGAGACCCTCCAGAGGGTAGAGCAAATAGGAAAAGAGGTTCTGATTGCGGTAGCGGTAAAGATTGGGGAAATAAGGTTAATTGATAATGCGAAGATAGCGTAAACTAAAGGGGGGATTGCATTGTCCAGAAGGAGGATTATGCTAACTGTGGCGGAGGTTTCAGGAGATCTCCATGCAGCTAATCTTGTTTGCGCTATAAAGAAAATTGATACGGATATTGAATTTGTGGGTATTGGTGGGGAGAAAATGAGGCAGGCAGGGGTTGATGTGAGGGCTACCACTGTGCATATGGGCGCAGTGGGTATCTGGGAAGGTCTTAAATATTATCCATCCTTTCTTAGAATTGAGAAGGAAATTAAAAGAATGTTGTGGGAGGAACCTCCTGATCTATTAGTCTTAATAAATAGTCGGGATTTTAATTTGAGGATCGCCCGCCTGGCCAAAAAAAGAGGAATTCCCATCATTTACTACATTGCTCCCCCTGCCTGGGCCTGGCCAGATTGGGCAACTAAGAGAACGGCCAGAGATATCACTAAAGTTATCGCTATTTTTCCTTTTGAAGCTGAGCTTTATCGCAAGGTGGGAGCGGAGGTGACTTTTGTGGGACATCCGCTGGTAGGTGTGGCTAGACCTAATCTTAGCAAAAGTGAGGCTTATGAGAAATTTAGCCTTAGCTCTAGCCATCCTGTAATCGGTCTTCTTCCAGGAAGTCGAGCCTACGAGATAGACAGTCTTTTACCCATAATGCTCCGGGCAGCAGCGAAGATAAAAAGGTCACTAAAGGGTGTTCAGTTCTTACTTTCAGTTGCTGCTTCGGTTTTTGGGGAAAAAATTAGTAGAATGGTTAGAAGAAGCGGAATAGAAGTTAAAGTCACAAATAACAATATTTACGACCTTATGAGCGTTTCTGACTTAATTATTACGGCCTCAGGGACAGCCACTCTGGAAGCGGCATGCTTGGCCACCCCCATGATTGTTGTTTACAAGACTTCTCTTAGTACCTGGATTCTGGGCCATATTCTCGTGAAATTTCCCTATGTAAGCCTACCCAACATCCTGGCTGGCAGGAGGATTGTACCTGAACTCCTGCAGTTTCGAGCTACACCCAATCGCCTGGCTAATCTGACTTTGAGTCTATGGGGAGATTCCCAAAAATTGGAACAAATGAAAATTGAGTTAAATAAAGTGACCAGGAAACTGGGGGAACCGGGAGCTATTGAACGAGCCGCCAGAGTCGTGGTAGAGAGTCTGTCCTGATAAGGAGGTTTTTCTGTGCAAGTTTTCCTAGTGGCAAATAGTCCTGGTGAACTCTCAGGGTGGGTAAAGCCGATAACCAGAACTTTAAAGCAGAAGGAAAAGGCCATAAAAATTTCTGTAATCATACCCCCCTGTCAATATGCAAGTGGCATGGAGAAGGAAGTTGTCAGTGGTTTTCCGGATGTTGATGGGGTGGCAGGACCCAACGACTATCTAAAATATATCTTTCTGGGTATCAGGTGGTCTGGATTTAGAGAGGACGGTAAGGGGGTGCTCATCTTTTTGGGAGGAGATCCCATTCATGCGGTTTTGTTGTCCAGACGGTTAAGAATTCCCGCCTTAGCTTATATTCAAAAACCCAGGTGGAAAAGATTTTTTAAAAAGTTTATGGTGATCGATGAGAGAACAAAAGAAGAGTTTATGGCCGGTGGGGTTACAGCGGGGAAAGTTATAGTTGTTGGTGACTTGATGGCCGATGCCGTAGAGCTGCGAATGTCCAAAGAAGAAGTGTGTAATTACTGGAAGCTTGATCCCGAATATTCCATCATTTCTATAGTGCCGGGAAGCAGACCTCAGGAAGTAAGATATCTCACCCCCTTTTTTTTAAAAGTGGCAGAGTTGGTGAGGGAGGAATTTCCCAAAGCTCAATTTATTCTGGTTCTTTCTCCTTTTACCTCCGAGGAGGAATTAACCAGTTTGCCTTCAGGAGAGTTAGAGAAAGTTTTCCAGGAGATACCAAAATTTAAACTCGTGAAAAAGAAACGATGGAAGCTCATCACCAACCTGAATCTCCAGGTTCCGGTGGCCAAGGAGAATCAATATGAGATAATGAATGCCTCTGATCTGGCCATTACTATTCCCGGCACCAAAACAGCGGAAATGGCTTTTTTGGGTAAACCCATGGTGGTGACCGTGCCATTGAACAAGCCCGAAGCAATACCTCTTGATGGCTTGCCAGGATTGATTGGGCGTGTACCATGGTTCGGGCCTATGATTAAGTCAGGAATGGTAAGAAGGTATAGCAGGAAGGTTAAGTTTACCGCTCTTCCCAACCTGCGGGCGGGAAAGGAGATTGTTCCCGAGCTGAGAGGAATAATTAAAGCTCAGGATGTTAGCAGGAAAGTAATAGAATTATTGCAAGATCCAGTTTTGCGAAATAATATGGCTGGTGAGCTTAAGTTTGTAATGGGGGCAAAGGGGGCAGCTGATAAAATTGCCGAAACTGTTCTGGGAGAATTGAAGTAGAAGGGGTTGAATTTATGAATGTCCAAGGCCGTTTGTTAAGCTATCTGCGTCCATACCGAGGAAAATTGGCTCTGGCTTTAATTTGCATGGTACTGGTGAGTTTAACCACTCTGGCAGTTCCCTGGATATTAGGAAGAGAACTAATCGACCGCGTGATTTTAGCTAAGAATCTTTTCTTGCTGAATTTAATCGCTATCGCTCTGGTAGTTCTCGTAGCTATAAAAGGACTTTTTTCTTATGGACAGACTTATCTTATGTCCTTTGTTGGTTACCGGGTAATCACTGATCTGCGAAACCAGGTATACCAACACCTCCAACGATTGTCTTTGAGTTTTTATAAAAGAAAGCGTACCGGCGAGATTATGTCTCGGGTGGTAACAGATGTTAATGTGCTTCAGGAGGTAGTTGTTGAGTCCATAGCCAAGATGATTCTAAATCTTCTCATTATAGCTGGAGTTTTAGGGTTCATCTTTTATATACACTGGAGACTCTCTCTTTGTGTTTTGGGGGTGATCCCTCTTTTAGTTTTGACGGTGAGGAGGTTCGGTGGTCACATAAGGAAATTCAGTACTTCGGTTCAAGTTAAGATCGCCGATATCTCTTCTCTTCTCCAGGAGACGATAGCAGGGATTGAAGTAGTAAAATCTTTCGCCACGGAAAAAAAAGAGGCAAAAAGATTCCAGCAGGAGAACATACTCAACTTCCGGTTAGCCATGAGAAGAACTCAGGTAGTGGCCCTGCTTAGTCCACTCATAGAGATCATTACTACTATTGGCTTGAGTGCCATTTTGTGGTACGGAGCATGGGAGGTCATAAGAGGTGTGTTAACACCAGGTAAGCTCATCTCCTTTCTCGGCTATGTAAGTCTAGCCATTAAGCCATTAAATCAGCTGGGTAAAACTTATAGTCTTTACCAGCGGGCTCTGGCCTCTGCTGAGAGGATCTTTGAGATTCTGGATACCGAACCTGAAATAAAGGAGCTTCCCGGGGCGGTAAAATTACCTCCTATAGAAGGCTACGTATGCTTTAAAGATATCTCCTTCGGCTATGATAGCAAAGAGCTGATTTTGGAGGACATTAATCTGGAAATAAAACCTGGTGAGAGAGTCGCCTTGGTCGGGCCTTCTGGTGTGGGTAAGACTACTCTGGTGAGTCTTATTCCTCGTTTTTATGACCCCATCTCGGGAGTTATTACCATAGATGGATATGATGTTAAAAAGGTGAAATTGGCTACCTTGAGGCAGCAGATAAGCATAGTCCCTCAGGAGACTATTCTTTTTAACAGCACTATTGGTGATAATATCGCTTATGGTCGGCCAGGGGCTAGTGAGGAGGAAATTGCCGAAGCAGCAAGAAGGGCTAATGTTGATCGCTTTATTGAATCTTTAAGCCGGGGATACGATACCGAGGTCGGTGAAAGGGGAGTGAAGCTCTCTGGAGGTGAAAGACAACGTATCGCCATAGCTAGAGCTATCTTGCGGAACCCTCGCATACTTATTCTTGATGAAGCTACCTCCGCCGTAGATGCAGAGACAGAATTGTTGATCCAACAAGCCTTGAGCCGTTTGATGAAGGACAGAAGCACTCTCATCATTGCCCATCGGTTGTCTACTATACAGAACGCAAACAAGGTCGTGGTCTTAAATGAAAGAAGAATTGAGGAGATTGGATCCCATGAGCAGCTTCTGGCCCAAAGGGGATTTTACACCAGGCTATATAAAACTCAATTTCGCCCGGCATAAAGGGTGTGCTGCAAAGATCTTGTTGCAGGAAAGGGGTATGATTGAAGCCAACTATAGCCTTTTTCATCAAAACCTATCTGCCAGCTTCAGAGACATTTATATATGAGGAGATAAAAAATTTAATCACGTTTAATGTTATTATCCTTACCCAAAAACTGGTAAATTTGGATCTCTTTCCTCACCCCAACGTCTTTTCAACACCAACCCTTCTTAAATGGAGATTAGGCAAACGATGGCAAAGTCATAATCTATTCATTAAACCACTGTTGAGGAGCAAAGTAAAACTGGTTCATGCTCATTTTGGATGGGGAGGGATGATGATCTTGCCCGAGTGTAGAAAGCTTGGCCTTCCCCTTTTGACCACCTTCCATGGTATAGACGTTTCTCTTTTTGCCAGGGATTTTATCTATCGATTCAGGCTAAAGAAGCTTTTTAGAGAGGGAACTGTTTTTCTGGTAAGGTCAAATAGGATGAAGGCCGATGTGGTAGATTTAGGCTGCAAGTCTGAGAAGATAATTGTCCACTACGGGGGTATCGATGTTAATAAGTTTAGATTCAGAAAAAAACCCCCGGATGGGGAAAGAATAAAGATTTTGATGTGTGGAAGATTTGTGGAAAAGAAGGGCTTTGAATATGGAATAAGAGCATTTGCAAAGCTAGGCAAGATTCATAAAAATATTGCTTTAACCCTTATCGGTGATGGAAAGTTAAGAAAAAAGATGGAAAATCTGGTAGATTCCCTTAATCTTTCGGATAGCGTCCAATTCTTGGGGATGCTGCACCATGAGGAAGTGCAAAGGGAAATGGAGGCCTCAGATATCTTTCTTTCCCCTAACCTTGCGGCCCGAAATGGAGATAGAGAAGGAATTCCCAATACCATAAAGGAGGCTATGGCTACAGGACTACCAGTAGTGTCAACCTATCATGCCGGGATCCCTGAGCTGGTAATAGATGGAAAGAGCGGTTTTTTAGTCCCTGAAAAAGATGTTGATGGATTGGTAGATCGACTCGGCTACCTCATAGCCCATCCAGAACTCTGGGAGGAGCTAGGGCAAAAGGGGCGAGAGGTTGTGGAGGAGAAGTTTGATTTATTTAAGCAGGTGAGAAAACTCGAGAAAATTTATAGAAGTTTATTGAACTAAAGGATCTTGAAAGTTGCAAAAGGGGACTCTAAAAAATATTACTCATTTTAGTTTATGGCATTTTAACACTGCCTGCAATTTTGACTGTGACTATTGTTTCGGTCATACTAAAAAAGAGCATCCGGCGGTGGGAAGATATTCATCCGACGAGATAGCCAGAAGTTTTGATGATACCGGGTTCACCTGGTGGATCGGTATCAGTGGAGGAGAGCCCTTTTTGTATCCAGGGCTGATTGGAATAGTGGAAAAGCTAACCAGGAATCATTTTGTCCATATTGACACCAACCTTTCCTGTGGTATGGAAAAATTTCTGGATAGAATTGACCCAGCTAGAATAGTTTACCTGCACTGCGCTTTTCATGCTGCTGAGGTGGTGAAGAGAGGAAAAGTTGATAAATTTATTGAGAAGGTTTTATTACTTAGGGATGCTGGATTTTCCACCATTCTTTCTCTTGTTACCTACCCACCCATCTTAAAAAGATTAGAAGAATATGTAGCCCTTTTCAAATCTTATGGTCTGACCCTGCAGCCCAAGATTTTTCGGGGATATTACGATGAAAGAAGATTCCGGCTAAGAAAAAGACATTATCCTGAGAGTTACACTGAGGAGGAAAGGTCATTAATAAAAAAGTATTCAGTTGATCCCATAGCAGCGAAGCTTATCTTGGGCCTACCATCATACACGGGAAGACTTTGTGGAGCAGGAAAGAATTTCGTACGAGTTCATCCTGATGGGAAGGTGAGTCGATGTCCAGGCGATTCAACCAATTTAAGCAATATTTTTAAAGGAGATTTAAAATTGTTTGATGAGGCAAAGGTTTGCAAGGCTAAATCTTGTAGATGTCCTTTTGTTAGTCGTCTCAATATGATCGAGGGAGAAAAGGACTATAGAGAAGATTTTGAAAAAATGATTCATTTAAATGATAGATAGAGGCGGGGTAGTTACGGGAGTGAAAATAGCCTATTTTGTGGAAAGATATCGGGGATTTAGGACTTATGTTTATGAGGAGCTAAACAATTTGAAAACTTTTACTCCAATTTTTCTTGCCGATGAGATGTGGAATCAGAATTACCTTTTCCCTGAGTTAAAGATTTTTTCGAAGTCAAGTCTTTCCTGGTTAGAAAGACTAAAAGGAGGATATTTCAAAAGGGTATTTCTAGCTGAGAAGGTAAAACTCATCAGGGCCTACTTCGGACAGGGAGGAATAAAAATGCTTCCCGTCTCTAAGAAGCTAAATATTCCTCTGGTGACCAGTTTTCATGGGGCTCTGGTGACATCGATAAGTAAAAGCTGGTGGTATCTGAGACAACAGGAAACTTTATTTGAAAAGGGGGACCTATTTCTGGCGAGATCAGAGGATACCAAGAAAGAGATGGTAGATTTAGGCTCTCCTCACCCAGGCCCTGGAAAGAATAGGGAGAAGTACGAGGTTTGAAGGCACCCCCTCGCAGAATCCTGGCTCCCGCCTCTTTAACCTCCTGGGCAACTTTAAGGAGCTGAGCCCTGCTTTCTACAGCACAGGGACCAGCCATGACCACAACCTCCTTACCACCTATCTCCACATCCTCTACCTTAACCACCGTATCTTCACTTTTGAATCCCCGACTGACCAGTTTATAGGGCTGGGAAATTGGCATCACAGACTCTACGATGAACATGGCCTCAAAAATTTCCCGGGACCGGATGGCGTTCTCACCAATGACGCCGATTATCGTCCTTTCCGCTCCTTTGGACACATGAGGGGTGAAACCCAGCTCTTTAATCTTGTCGAGTACATGTTGGATGCCTTTTTCCGTGGTTCCGGGTTTTAAAGTGATAACCATCAAATCTACCTCACTCTCCCTTAGGATAAGAGCCTAAAATCTTCAAAAAGAAGCATTCTTCTTCAAGCTCAGCTAAAGCTTTCTTCACGCTTTCGTCATCCTTGTGACCCATAAAGTCGAGAAAAAAGACGTACTCCCAGGCCTTTCTCTTGGTGGGACGAGACTCTATCTTGGTCAAATTAATGGCATGATTTTTAAAGGGCGAAAGCATACCATAAAGTGCCCCCACCCTATCCTTTATGGAAAAAAGGATGGATGTTTTGTCCTGACCGCTCCTTTCGCTATAATCTCTGCCGATAACGAGGAACCTCGTGTAGTTGCTAGGCCTATCTTCAATATGAGAGGCGATAATTTTCAAACCATAAAGGGAGGCAGCCACATCGGAGGCAATAGCCGCTGAATCCTTTTCCCTGACACTAGTTTGAGCCGCTCTAGCCGTACTTTCCACTTCAAGCAGGCCTGCCGTGGGAAGATTCTCCTCCAGCCAGTCCCTGCACTGAGCGAGCGCCTGAGGATGAGAATAGACTTTTCTCACCCCTTTTAAATCTCCCTTACCCAGAAGGTGATGGGAGATTTCCATGATAATTTCAGCGCAGATCTTAAGATCCGAATCAAGAAACATATCAAGAGTGTGACTTACCACACCCTCGGTAGAATTCTCTACGGGAACAACTCCGAAATCAGCCTGTTTCTTTTCTACTTTGGCAAAAATTTGACCAATACTTTTTACGGGCACCAAATCAGCCTCTTCGCCAAAATTCTTAATGGCTGCCAGATGAGTAAAAGTGGCCGGAGGGCCAAAATAGACAACTTTTTGTCTCTTTTCCAGGGCCAGGGAAGTCTTGAGGATGAGGTGGATGATCTTTTCTACTACCTCATCAGACAAAGGCCCCTTATTTTGCTCGATGAGCCTCTCCAAAATTTTCCTTTCCCTTCCTGCAGAATAGTACCCCTTCCTCTCTTTCTTTTTAATCCCAGCAATCTCCAAAACCTTTTTTGCTCTCTCATTTAATAGATCAACCAGTTTCGAATCAATTGTATCAATCTTAGCTCGCAGCTTTTCTATCTGCATTCTTTCCTTCTCCTAAGATATTCATCACTGCCTCCAGGGCAAGAAGATAACTCTGGGGACCAAATCCGGTTATCTGCCCCACACAAACTCCAGCCGTAAACGATTTTTGTCGAAAGGATTCCCTTTTAAAAATATTAGAAAGATGAACCTCAACAGCAGGAATCCCAATGGCTGAGATGGCATCCCTTATGGCAAGACTGGTATGAGTGTAAGCGGCAGGATTAATTATCAACGCATCGGCCCAATCCTTTGCCTCTCCAATAAAAGAGACAATCTCCCCTTCATTATTTGACTGTTTGATCCTTACCTCGCAACCCAGCTTTTTTGCCCTCTTCTTAATCATCTCATTAATCTGAGAAAGAGTCCTGCTGCCGTAAGTTTCTACCTCTCTTTCTCCCAGCAGATTCAAATTTGGCCCGTGAATGAGTAAAATTTTTCTCATTTTGTCAAATCCTGTAACGTTTTCTTTATTAAATCAGGGGAAACCTCTGCGGTAAGGAAGACCTCACCTATTTTCCTGGGTAAGACAAAGTGTAATCTATCTTTCCTTACCTTTTTGTCGAGCTGTAGTGCTTCCCGAATCTTTTCTTCATCCACTCCCTCTATGCAGGTAGGAAGTCCAATCGCTTCCAAAAGACCCTTTAATCTCTCTACCATGGGTGAGGGGAAATAACCCATCCTTTCAGCTATTATTGCCGCACCTATCATTCCCAGAGCCACAGCCTCACCATGGGTGTAGAATCTATAGCCGGATGAGGCCTCGACGGCATGACCAATGGTGTGACCAAAGTTTAAAATTTGCCGTTTTCCTTTAAGTTCCCTTTCGTCAGCCTCAACCACCTTAGCCTTAATCTCGACCGATCGCCTTACAGCGAAGTCAATCGCCTCCAGGTCTAAAGCTTTTATCCTCTCCAGATTTTTTTCCACCCAGCCAAAAAACTCGGCATCCTTGATCATGCCATATTTTACAACTTCAGCCAGCCCCTCTTTAACCTGCTGCCAG
>JRER01002207.1_pt1 | contig 12135 bp, 13 predicted proteins | sample 210161 | NCBI WGS metagenome assembly JRER01 (sample SAMN03019618, study PRJNA260268) | marine sediment metagenome | biome: Marine; feature: Sediment; material: Clay; isolation source: clay from marine sediments 136 meters below sea floor depth collected from... | place: New Zealand: Canterbury...
GATTATTTGTTGAGCTGTGTCCATTCATCTCCCCTGTCAGCATATTATCACGCTGAACTCGCGTGATACAATTCACACTGCAGCCCTGGGTGAGCATTGTTTTGCTGTCTAGGGAGTAGACTACTACAATAAGTGGAATCGGAAAACCAGAACCTAGGTTACTGCACTAAATGACGTATTGTTAACTTAAGGTAGTCCTCCTCTCTTGAATAGCGCCATAGAAAATACTGCTCTCCAGTTGGTGTTGTTCAATACGACATTATCCCAGAAGTGCAACGTAGAACAAGGACGATTATTAAAGCGCGATCCGGAGGTGCAGATAGAAAATACACAAAAGGAAAATGTAGGGGGATGGACCCTTTTCGAGTGAAGTTCGGAGCCAGTCGAACCACTACTTTTGATTAGCTCTGATTGTCTTGCCTATAGAAGGTACACGAAGCGGAAGTTACAATGGGGATGCTTACTTGAGGCATCGCGTTGTAGGCTATTTAGTTAAGCCTAGTGATAAGACTAAAGGTAAATCACCTATGATTATCGAAGAAAATCGTACCTTTGTGTTTATCGCGTTGCAGAGGGACACAGGGACAGAGGACACAGCGACGCAAGGACTGAGGAGCACACGTACGCAATCCCCCTGTCCAAAGACATTCTAGAACTGGCAATATGAGGCCAAGTAACTGATTTCAGGGAATATGTATTGAATGCAACAAATCGATGATTTGTTCAAACTGATAGCAAAACCACAGATGTTGACTCCCTAACTTCCGGTAATAATGTGTACTATAGTGCTCTCCGAGTTGTGTGGTAAAATAGAGAGTGGTTTGGGGTCGCCAAATGGAAATCTAGTTGGGCAATATTGTCTCCACTTACTGCCGATGCGGTGATTCTCACTGAAGTAATAGTTATATGGTTAGTCACAAATCTTTCCTGTTGTTAACGGAGGATAGGAATGGAAGACAGAGGCATCGTAATACGAACAGCGTTCAATAATCACATGTGGCAAGGACGCTGCAAGGATCCCTTTCATGATCAAGGGTGTTACCAATGTGTCGAGAAAAGGATTAATGTGGGTGCATACAAAGAACTTGAAGCGAAGATGGAGGTAGACGAGAAGGGTTTTTGCATTTTTAGAGCTGGTAAAGATGGGTGGGTTCCAATCGAGTGGGTCGAAAGAGTTACACCTAGTCAAAGAATCCAGCAGAGGGAGGAAGCGAGAGCTGGTCAGAGGGTTAAAACAGGATGGGTCGAAATCAAAGCTGGTCAAACAAATCAGATTGCGTGTGCGGAGAAAACTCTATGCACTGATTACTTTTGGGAAAATTTTGGCAGGACATTTGGCAGCCGGGCAACACCAGGGCAGGTAGTCTTCTTTGTTTTCAAACGGAAGGATAGACGCTACACATTATGGGGTAAGTCGAAAGTCACAAAGATTAGCGAGGACAGAAAACGGATTTTCTTCCAACCATTCAAACCTCTATCTGAGAATACATGGGTCCAAGGCCTAAGTACTAAAAACCTCGTAGATAATATCATTTGGGGTAATGGGACTTATCGATATATTGACGAGGGCAAAGTTAGTTATTTGGAGGCTCGTCTTATAGAAAAGAGTAGGGAGCAAATTGATGATTCTTTTCTCACGTAGGCACCTGTGAATAGCTGTTAACATATTGGGGATTTTGACCAAGCATTAAACGATGATTATCTGTAGACTTACACTAGCATAGAGCGGCGAGTTCATACCACAGAGATAAGGCAATACTATACTAGGTCTATGAGGTTTGTCGATACCGAAGAGGGACAAAGCTATACTAACTAAGAGGCAGGACAGCCCCTTCATTTGAAGGAGGTTTTTCCCAGACAGCAAACACACGCATGGTGTCCTGTGAGGAACTCACAATCTGGCTTATTGCGACATTGGGATAGCAGGGAAGTTTAGGGCATTTCTAACGTGGGTTTTCACTCGCTTTACTAGGGCGTTAAGTCGATCAATGTCATTGGAGGAGAAATACGCAGTGAGATAACCCTTGCCATCGGAATACACCTTGACATTCTTAAGACCACCACAGTCAACAGGAACAGGATATCGGCCTGCCCAAACTGAATTCCAATGCAGCCTAGTTAGCAGGTCTTCATCACCAACATCAATCATGAAGTGTGCTTCTTTGGCAAGGCGAATTAAGTCATGGTTCTTAGCTATCACTGGCAGCTTTCCTGTGTTTAACACCTGATTGCGAAGAGTATCCTGACAATCCCAGATTATCATTGCCTTAAAAAGATTCTCCAAGGCATATGCAATGAGCATAAAGTAAGGCCCCTGCAAATTTTGTGGAAGCCGATGTGGAGTCTCTCCTCCCTCGTCGTATCTCCCCTCCTTGAAATCCGCTTTAATAACATTCCAGAGGTTTCGCACACGGGGTTCCAACACTCTTGACCCTGCAAGTAATTCCTCCGCTTTGTCTATCCATAAGTTCCAGTTGAGTAAACGTTCTAGGTATTCAACAAGAAGTATAACTTCTTCGCCTGCTAGCTTCTTTTTGACCATCTTGCATTCACCTGGCAGAGTAAGATACATCACATCTTGTCTGTCATCCTAAGAGTAACTAGTTGCTCCCGGGCTGCTTTGTTAAGGATTTCTTCTTCAGCCTTTGACAACCTTATGACTTCTCTGGTGTGTTTCTCCGCCAAATGCCGAGCAGACTCGTAACTATGGCCCAGTGCCTCTGGAGTCAATCCTTGAAGTCGCTTGTCATCTCTAGGCTCTTCGCCCTCAACAATGGCTTTGTATAGGGATGGGTCTGCCCGCTGTAGCTTGTCTAGTCGTAATCCATGCGTCAGTTGCCGCAGTTTCTCTATTGGCGATTCTGAAAAAAGCTCAGGGTTTTTGGCATTGTAACAGGCCATAGAATAGATAGCACTCAGGTTATAATGACACAGGGCGCTGCTGGGATCAAGTGCTACAGCCTTTGTACTAACGCTTTCCGCATCCTTGAACTTTCCAATATACAAGTATATCCTGCCTAGCACTGACCACGCGATTGCTGACTTCGCTCTTTGGACTGCTACTTCCTCAATTTTTTGCGCCACCCTTTGAATGTCTATTGCGGAGCCTCCCTCTTCGACAATTTGCACCAGCATTACTAGAGCATACTCTTCATACTCAGGTTCGTCTAGGCCTAGGTTTAGGCTGGCCACTACAGGATCAAGTACTTGCTGATATTGGCCGGTGTCTAAATACGCCATCGATAGGACGAAATAGAAAAAGGCTGAGTCCGCATATCTACCTTTTATCTTCTCTAGGCGCTCCGCCACTTCCACAAGATTTGCGCAATCCGCTGTTTCACGTGCAATGGCAAAGGCTTCTTGTAATCTTCTCGATACCCGATAGGCTAAGTCCACCTTGGATTCCCAGTCGCCGGGCTCGTATTTACGTATTGTTATAGAACCATCCTCACTGACTGTGAAGCGTAGCCGTGCAATAAATCTTCCACCTGCCTGGTAGAAAAACGCGCCATGAGGCAAACGATTAACACGGCAGTAAACCCCTCTGACATTTAAAGAATGCCTCTCTGGAAGTGGAAGTTGGGCCTTTGCGTCAGCTACAGACATAACCTTATCTAACAGTTCTTTACGTGGCTGTAACCTTTCTTTGACTCCCATGTTGTCCTCACTTAAAGTCCTTGTTGGTTCAAGTTTCCTTCGACTTCTTGTTTCCTCAAATTTATCCCTTGGGCCGGTCACCTTCCTGGGGTACAGGGATGCTATCCAAGAAAGCGTCCACGTTAATCTTCTCCAGCCCGCGTACCCACTGTAGCAATCGGACACCCAATTCTTTGTCAGGCATACCACTAGACCGCGCCCCCCAATAGAGTCCTTGCAGGATGACCCAGTTTACAGCCTCTGTAAACGGCACGTCGCGCTTTTCCCGCCGCATGATCTCGATCTGGCTTTCCCGTACCCCCTCCTCAATGCCTTCTGCAAAAGTAATCGTACGTCTTGCCACGTTGGACCTCCTTCACTGTTTGTCATTAATAGTTATACACCAACGGTGTGAAAATGTCAATACACCATTGGTGTAACATCCTCTGGCATAAATAAGGGGGTTGAGCATTTTAGCTCCTACCGCCAAGGGTAGCAGCTTTGCCCTCGTAGTAAGGCCCACCGATAACGGCTCCCCAGGAAGTTACACATTCTGACGCTCTGTGTGATGTGCCGGATTATCGCTGCACAAAACTGACTTTTGTGACCTCGTTCAACATTTCAGCGTTTCGTTGCGGGCAACCAGTCATGGTGGACCCAGTTGCTACGGTACCGGCTATAGGATAAACTAGGTTTGTAAACGACAAGGATTAAAAATGGAACTCGTAGATTACCTCGAGGGCTTCCTAAGAGGATTAGGCGAAGGGGATCGCAAGTTTACGGCTCATCTAGAAGTAGAAGCCAGTGACATTCAGAGCATCATTCTAGAAACCCTAGATAAGCCGTCTGAAATTGACTTGCAGCGTGCGAAACGGTTTCTGTTGGATGTTGAAAAGTGGAAAGCAGATTGCATGGAAGAGATGACCGGAAATGCTGCAAGAAATGCCATGAACCAAATATGGGAAGCCCTACGCGGGGCAATCACTGCTTCAAGCGACTTGGATGCATTGCTTTCGACAATGAACCTGATTGGGTTTGGCTCTTCGAGAGACGAGGAGACTGGCCAGAGGAGAGCGAAGCGTGCAACCGCGGTGTTGCGATTTCTTAATCCTGGCCAATGGGGAGTAGTAGATTGGCGTACTATTGCGATCCTTAGCTTCTACCGAAAGAACGGCTTTGACATAGACTCAGCTGTACAAGAAGCAAGAAAGTGGGACAGAGGCGAGGTTGCTGCCCTGTTTGACTTGATTGACGAGAAGACAGCAATCACTATCGTCCAAGAATACCGAGGCATGCGAGAGAAAAAGCTGCCTAGAACGGGCGATGTAGAATTGGCCCTTTATGGGGCGTCCTTCCTCGCATGGCCGCGCCCGAGCCGAGTCAAATACAGGAGACACTGACAGCCCTTGTGGTATACGAAGAAAGGAGGGCAACATGGCACTGCGATTGAACACCGTCGATAGACTTCAGCAATATCTACTCGGGGTAAGCGAGCGTGCGACTTATCACGCACCGAACGTTGACCACGTGATACTTGCCTTGGCTGGAGCCATTGTGCTCTACAAGGATCCAGGGACGCATCTTCAGGCCAGGACATATCGAGGGTCTCCAGCTAATGTTGTCTATGCGACTATCAACAACACTAGGTATGCACTCGCCTACGACCATCAGCGCCAGTCCGCCGTAATAAGACGGAATAGCGTCCGAGGGACTTCTGTAGGTTCATTTACCAATGCTACTACGCCTCAGCAGATTATCCAGATCTTTTCAGGACTCTGAGGAAGTAAAGAGGGACAGTGGATTTATGGAAGAATGGCTGAACAGTTTTGGCAACTGGATGCCTCTCACTAGCCTTTGCGTTGGCGAATTACCTAGATACGGGGACGTGCAGTGCGTGTATGTTATGCGCTCGACCTCTACAGGCGAGATTCTTTACATAGGCTCCACCAGTAATCTGAGAAGGAGAGTCTTCGGCAACTACCTAGGTGGTGTAGGTGGAGCAACGACGAAACGCCTACATGGGATACTTTTCTTGGAAATGAAAGTGGGAGAAATCGAACTAGCCTATGAAGAGACGATCGCATATAGGCAGAGGGAGGCAGAACTAAAGGAGGCTTATCGCCAACAGCAGGGACGTCTTCCGAAGTGGAACAAGCTATAACGGGGCAATCTGTCCGGTCATAGCGAACATCCATAAGGATAGTTGAGTTTGTTGCACAAATACTCATTATGTTCCGTTGTGAACCTATATTCGTGCGGAGTGCAACCACGACAATTGCTGGGGAAGTACTGCTGGAAAGACTTACGTAGTGTCTTTAGACACTACCTGCAACACCGAATGGCATAGCAAATAACCGCTGGTCCGGGAAGCACTAAAGCTGGTAAGTGAAGTAAGCGTTAGCTCCGGCTAGCGACCCCCTGAATGATTTCAGCTTCACGTTTGCCAGGTTGAGGAATTTGTCGCCCCTCATCGCTTGGCACACATTTGCATGCTGGCCGTGAAGTGACATCTGGGCGTGAACATCTCCGGCTCTCACTGTGACGGTCTTCTCGCCACGGTTACGGGCAGGTACAACATAGTGACTAAGAATGAACCGACGAATTCTATCCGCGCTGCTCTCGGTATTTTTCGAGGACTGGGACACAAATGCTTCATCCACTCCAGGTTTTCTATTTCTTGAGCTTACTCTGCTGGTCATTCGTTTAGCCTCTTCACACAGTTGCTCCATCTTTTGCAGTATTTCCTGGTATCTAGCATAATCCTCGCCGAAAAGTTCAGCTTCAGTCATGGGTCTGTACCCGGACTGCCACTTCTCAATCAGTTTAATCCGCTCCCCTACTTGCTCGTCCGTAAAGCCACGAGTCTTTAATGAACGCCGAGAGTTGGAATTCCGCATCCATTCATGGTATTCTTTTTGCCCTTTCGAATCATCACATTTCTGGCAAGCTGGAACAACATTGCGAGGGATGAAGTCTCCGCAGTGGATTACAGGTACTAGGTGATCCTTCCTGGGAGCTTGTTTGGCGCCGCAAAAAGCGCAGCCCCCAAAAAATTCCAAAGCGGCTTCATAGTCTTCAGTAGTGTAATCCTTTTCCAGCGCATTCTCTAAAATGGAACGCCTTAACTGATACTTCGCATAGGCGAAGCTGCCGGTTTGAGTTCTAACCTTGGTCATTTCATGCCCCCTTAATTCTCGCGTTGTAGGTTCTGTGATGAGCAATACTCTTAACGTATTTTACCACGACGCAGTTGATGAAGACCTGCCAGTGCAGCTATTACGGTGACTTAACAAAATAGCGAAACGTTCAGTAAACTAGCCTTGCATTTTGTCTGCAAAAATCCATTAGTGTAAAATGGGGGTCGTCAGGGGGAAGCTCGGATCTACTCGGGGATGACCAGCCGGCTTATATCCGGAGCTACTTGTTGTTCTATTGGCTTGTGAATGATCCCTCATCATCTTGACAAGGAGGTAAACATGGAATTCGACATAAATAAACTCGGTGTAGATTTCCGGAACACCGTTGATTGGATGCTTGCAAACAGATATGGCGAGGTGATCAAAGCTGACCTGCAATTGTGCAAGACTAGAAAGAATGAACTCGAAATTAGGCCAGACTCGTTAAATGCACTACGTTCGCTGATTGAATTCATAGTAACAGGGGCATGGTACTATAAGAAACCTGGAAGCCTTGACAGTGAGATTGATATTTTTGTTTCGGAACATGGGGAAAACATCAGAAGAGCGGCAGCAATAAATGAATTGAGTAACCTGGTAGGGCGGCTAACGCCCCCGAAGATACGTAATCGGGGGAAAGCTAGTATCCAAAGGCTTCTTACTGGTTATCACACGCTCAGAGAGTTCACCCAAGAGCTTTATGATTTGGCGAAAGAGGGGAGGAGTAACGAGGTGCTTGGAGAAAAAGGAAGAGATAACTACCTGCGAGATTTTGGGCATTGGGATAGAATTCCGATGGATAGACATGAGATGAGGTTCGTGATTCGTTCAGGAATCTATCACTTCCTCAGTGTTAGGGGGAAGAACGACCCACTACAAAAAAGCTCTTTACATGACGCTCTTACTCGGTTTTGCTCGGTGTGCTTAAGTGGGAAAGTGGTGGAAGGTATAGATTTAGGCAGTGCTCCAGGGATTGTGGACGCCTTCATTTGGTCATACTGTGCAAAAGAAAGGTATGCCATATGTGGGAGCACGCCAAGATGCAAAAGTTGCCAACTCAGGGACTCATGTTTACTGGGGCGCACCAGTATTCAGAGGCTCGAATTAGGCGAGATAAGACCCTAAAACGAAAGCCAAAGCTACCGTGAAGGTTCTATCTATTGAATGAGGAGCAATCTTAATTTTTGTGAGACTGACGTGCCATAAGTGTCCAACAATAGGGCGGAATGTTCAATCTGCGTTGATTCAAGTATAGTCAATTGATGCTTCGGGACAGTTCCCGAACTTCTGTTTGAGAAGAAGGACCCTATGCCAGTACTACAGCAATCGTTTGCCTCGATGTCGAACCCTAGCCCGCTCGCAGAGCCCCAATGATAGGCTTTGCCTCGGAAAAGGAACCACACTATAATATAGCCCAGAAGGGCTAAAGAGGTGAGTCGTATGAGTGAAATGCCTGTAAGGACAATAGTCTACCGGCTGTTGCTGGCATGGGATACAGCATGGGACAAATACAAGGGATATATCGAAGGCGTAGGAGCTTTACCCGGGATAGCTCTCATCGAGGCAGCCAATCTGGCGGGAGAAGAGCAAAGAAAGCTTGGGAAGCAATACTGGCTGAGCAAAATCAGGAGCAACATCAACTTAGCGTTCCGACAGGCCCAAAGCGAGAGATGGTTGACCAAGGTAGATGTTAACTGGTTTCTCCTTCGTAAATTTGGGGATGCATTCTTGTCAGTCTGCGGGGAGTTTGCAGAGCCCAAGACTCAGGAATTGGTAACGCAGCACGATGCTCCTGACCTTTGGTGGTGGATTCGGACAGTCGAAGGGGAAAGTGAAGCTGCACAGCTTATTAGACTTCTGACTGAGGACAGGAAAGCCCCCATTGGCTTTAGACCACCCGAAGCAAAGGAATAGCAAGTGCGGCAGATAATATCGCCACTCTGGTGTCCATTGGGAGTTGCATGCGCAGGGATTAAAAAACAGCCAGTCGGTTATGGATGTTGCTGCCATAATGAGCAGCAATCGACTGGATATTCACTATGCTAGAATTTGACGAACGGAGAACAGAACAGCGCATTCAGGAATTGCAGCGCTATTATGAGGAAAACGGCCTCGTAGACCAGCGTTTCATTTGTTCGCTATATCGCGAATGCAGAAAATCCGCTCCGCAAGGGCTGAATTTCTACAGAGGACAACTATCTCACGTTGGCAGGAGGTATGATTTGAAGAAGGATGGCCAAGATCTTCGGCTTGTTGTCACTGGCATTTCCTATGGTCATAAGCCACCCAACGTGAACATGACCAGAAGACTACAGATGATTGTGAATGACACAGGGATGAGTCGTCGCTACTACTCTGACGGAATGCACGGTGGTAGAAACCCACACATGAGAGGCACTACGCTCCTACTAAAACGCATTTTGTTAGGGAAACAGAGCCTCAAAGCATACGACAACTGGGAGAATGAGTTCGTAGGGGCGCAGGTAGAGCAAAATCATATCTTCAACATGTTTTCACTAGTGAACTTCGTGCTTTGTTCAGTCATCGCAGACAGTGCGAGGGATAGGTCTACAATGGAAATGTTACTGAATTGCTTCACGCATTATCTGGAGACTCTGAAGATATTGGAGCCGTCCATTGTAATATTCCAGGGAACAAGGCGGTTTGGAGAAGCCCTAAATGCAATGGGGCTAGACAATCGTTGGCAACGTTGGGATAAGCACTTAGGTTATTTTGCATACGATAATCTGAAGTTTGTGACCTGTGAACTTTACCACCCAGCTTACCCGCTAGCCCCTTGGGGAGACACACCTAAACGACCTTACTTCAGAAAAACCGTGTTACCTACTCTCGCTCATGTACTGAGACAGGCCGGAATTGAGTAAGATAGCTGGAGTCCGCTCAAGCGGGATACCCCCTTACAATTGAAGCGCAAGGCTAAATCTCCAGGTGGGGCCATTCGGGACTCGAAACGCCGAGCAGAGACTGGCTTTGCTTGCAGAACTTGCTCAGGCCGAAGCGAAAGGAGTAAGGTACCAAATGACACTCTTAGCAAAGGTATCGAACAGCAACCCAATTGTCCGGCTGGGTAACATGTGTCCAGAGTGTTACCTGCCAGTTGCTAGTTAGGGACTTTATTGCTACAATTGTTGGTAATGGTAGCGGCTGGGTCAAATGCTGAGGCTGAAAGCCAGTTCAAAAGTTCTACCTATTGTAACTCCAGCTCCACTTGTGTTAACAATAGGCAGCACTTCTATCTGCTCTTCGATGATGCCAGGAGATAGCAATCAGAGCTGCGGATGAAAGTTCTGACTCTGCTAGGCTGGTTTCAATCTCCCGCCTTGAAGCTGAACCTGTCGCCGCCTTTCGCTTCACGCGTCTAGATCCCTGTTAGCCACCCAAATAGGCCTTTTTCACATGCTCATCATTGGCCAGTTCTTTGGCATCGCCCTCCAGAACTATATTGCCCACTTCGAGGACATACGCTTTGTGGGCAAGGCGCAGTGCCACACGGGCGTTCTGCTCCACCAATATGATGCCTATACCAGCCTTATTAATATCCCCAATTATTTTGCCCACCTCCTCCACCAATATTGGTGATAACCCCAGGCTCGGCTCATCCATCAAGAGCAGCTTCGGACGACTCATCAGGGCACGACCTATAGCCAGCATCTGCTGCTCGCCACCACTTAAACTCCCGGCTAATTGCTTACGCCTTTCCTTTAGGACTGGGAAATGTTCATATATGTTATCAAGGTCGCTAGCTATCTGATACTTGTCTTTACATAGATAAGCACCCATTAGCAGGTTGTCTAGCACTGTCATAGGGGCAAAAACTATTCTTCCTTCAGGGATATGAGCAATGCCTAGCTTAACAATGCGGTGAGCTGCTATTCCATCTATCCTTTCATCTTGATACCATATCTCACCTGAGGTCGGTGCCTTTAACCCTGATATAGTCCTCAAGGTAGTTGTCTTACCGGCACCATTAGCCCCGATAAGAGCAACTATTGCTCCTTCATCAATGTTTAGCGAAATACCCTTTAGTGCCTCTGCCCTTCCGTAATGTACTCTCAGGGCTTTAATTTCAAGCAACATCTACTTCGTCTCCTCTTTCCCCAGATAAGCTTCAATTACCTCTTTGTTCCCTCTTATCTCCTCAGGTAGCCCTTCAGCAATCTTTCGTCCATAGTTTAACACTGCTATCCTATCACATAGATTCATAACTGCCTTCATGTCATGCTCCACTACCACAATAGTAATGCCTCTATCCCGTATCTGCCTGATTAGCTCTATCATGGTCTGTGTTTCCCTTGGGTTCATACCCGTCACCGGTTCGTCCAGCAGTAGCAACTTAGGATTAGTGGCTAGGGCCAGGCAGACACCAAGAACCCGCTGATGTCCGTGAGGTAGATTTGCTGCTAGCTCGTCTTTTAGTGACGCCAGACCCATAAACCCTAGTATTTCCATAGCCCTTTGTCTCAACATCTCTTCCTCTTCGAGGGCAGAAGGCCTACGTAGTAATCTCTTCCATGTGCTTGTTTTATAGCTCATGTGGTAGCCGGTAAATACGTTGTCAAGAACTGAAAGCTTCATAAATAAGGTTGACGCTTGGAAAGTCCGACTTATCCCCAGATGCGCTATCTCGTGCGCTTTCAACCCAACTATGTCCCGACCATCAAAGATGACCTTACCACTGGTAGGTGGGAAGAAGCCACTGATTACATTAAACAAGGTAGTCTTACCCGCTCCATTGGGACCTATCAGCCCCAATATCTCCAAGTCAACAACACCAAGGTCCACTTCATTAACGGCGGCAAGACCGCCGAAATACTTATTCAGTTTCTTGACTTCAAGTATCGTACTCATTTCCCATTCTCATGACCCGACCTGCTGGCTGGTAAGGAAGCTCTAATCCACCGGCCGACCCTGGCTATGTTTTCCGAAGGGCGTGCCAGGCGCCGTGAACTTAATAAAGCCAAAAGGCCATTGGGTAAGAACAGTACCAGCAATATTAGTAAGAGACCGGTAAATATCGGCTCAAACTCCTTGAATTCACGCAGAAGCTCAGGGACAATGGTCATGATAAGCGCGCCGATTACCGGACCTGAAATGGCAAAACCTAACCCGCCCAAAAGGGCATATACGTGAGCATAAATTGTCTTAAAAACATTAAATGCATTCGGTACGACTGACTCCATGTAGTGGGCATAAAAACTCCCCATTAGTCCGGCGGCAGTGGAGGCAATTACAAATGCTACTAGCCGGTATCTAAAGAGATTTACACCCAGCGATTCTGCTAAGTGAGGACTCAGGCCGATTG
>JRER01000536.1_pt1 | contig 12128 bp, 12 predicted proteins | sample 210161 | NCBI WGS metagenome assembly JRER01 (sample SAMN03019618, study PRJNA260268) | marine sediment metagenome | biome: Marine; feature: Sediment; material: Clay; isolation source: clay from marine sediments 136 meters below sea floor depth collected from... | place: New Zealand: Canterbury...
AAGAAAAGAAGAAATAAGGCTTGGAGAAGAAGAACTAAAATTGAGAAAAGACCTCTCCAAGATCTTAGAAGAAAAGAAGCCCTCGGAAAAAGAAAGAGCCGATCTTTCTCAAAGAAAAGCAAAATTGACAACACAACTCAATGAAGTTTTAAAGAGAGAAAAAGAGACTGAGGAAGCAGGAAGAGAAATTGAGGAAAGAGAAAAAAGGACAGAAGAAAAAGAAGAAAAAAGGAGGCTGGCAAAGAGAAGGTGGGAGATAGAAGAAGAAAGAAAAGAGATAGAGAAAGAAAGATGGAATTGGGAAGAAAAGATAAAGAAAATAGATAACTTAATTGAGAAAGTTAATTCAAAATATCGAAAAATAGAAGAAAGGGGAGAAGAAATCAAAGAGAAATTAAAGGAGATTGAAATTCGTCTTGAAGGAAAAGAAGCAAGAGAAGAGAGATTAAAAGAAGCCTTGGAAAGAAGAAGAGAAGAAGAAGCAAGAGAAAGAAGGAAGTTAGAATTAAAGAAGGAAAGAAAAGAAGAGTTCTTAGAAGAGGTTGCAGAGGAAGCAAAAGAAAAAAAGGAAGAAAAAGAAAAATTAAAAAAGGAAGCAGAAGAGGAAATTAAAAAGGAAGAAGAAAAAAGAGAAGAGAAAATAGAAGAAGAGGAAAAGAAAAAAGAAATAGAAGAAGTGCAAATAGAAGAAAGGTTGAAGTTAGCTCAAAAAAGAGCAAGATTGTTAGCTGAAAAAAGAGCTGCTGAGCTTAAAAAAGAAAAAACAAAACAAGAGAAGATAAGAGAAAGGTTAAAGGAGCTTCAAGTAAAAGAAGAGGAAGAAAGAAAAAAGTTTCTGGGAAAAATCGAAGGAAAAGAAGAAATAGTTGAAAAGGTTGAGGAAGTTCCTATTGAGACCTTTGAATTCTTTCCCAAAAAACCTCCAGAAAGAGAAAAAGTTGTTATTAGAACAAGTATCATTTTAATAACTTTAGCTATCTTAGTTTTCACAGGCACCTTCTTTTACTGGTACTTCTGGATAAGGAAAGTAAAAGAACCTGAGATTCCAGAAGAAAGAGTCGAAGAAATTCCTGAAGAAATCCCTGAAGAGATTGTAGTCCCTCCTCCTTCTTTGGTTGCAGTAGAGGAAAGCGAGGAGTTTGAGATTACAGAATTTGAAGGAATTCCTTCTCTCCTTTCAGAAGTCTTAGAAAAAGAACTTGAAGAAGGGTACTTAAAAAGAATCTTAATAAAGAAGATGCCAGAAGAAGAATTTTTGACCCTTGGAGGTTTCTTTGCTGTTTTTGAAATAGAAAGCCCAGAAAAACTTCTTGAAAATCTAGATCCTGAATTCACCCTTCTTCTTCATTCTCTGGAGGAAAGAAATTCATTAGGTTTTGTAGCAAAGATAAAAGAAAAAGAGGGTTTCTTTGCTCTCTTGGAATCCTGGGAGGAAAAAATAGAAGAGGATACAGAAGAACTGTTTTTGATATTAGGCAAAAAAGAGAAAGCTCCCTCCCCTACTTTTAAGACAGCAGAATACAAAGATGTGAGTTTTCACTATCTCTCTTTCCCTCAAGAAGGGTTGGGAATTTGTTGGGCAATAATTGAAGATTACTTTGTCTTTACTTCCTCTAGTAAAACAATATTTAAAGTTATTGATTTATTATTATGAAAAAAAAGTTTCTTAAAAAAATCAAAGACAAGTTAAAAAAGGAAAAGGTTTCTGTTGAAGCCCTTTTGAAAGAATTTGCAAAAAAAGACAAAGAATTAAAGGGAGACTGGAATACAATTTACCCCTCTTTTAAGGGAGTATCTGGGGGAGGAATATTAGAAACAGAAGCTGATGAGTTTCAAGAGTATGAAAGCAAGCTCGACGTTGAACATATTTTAGAGTTAAAGTTACGGAATATTAATTTGGCTCTTGAAAAAATTAAGAAGGGAAAATATGGAGTTTGTGAAAACTGCGGAAAGAAAATTTCTCAAAAAAGATTAAAAATTTCTCCTGAAGCAAGATTTTGTTTAAAGTGTGGGAAACATGCCCGCTGAAGAGCTCGCTTTTTTTATTTATTAGTATCCTCACATTTCTAACAACATCTATCAGAGCTTAAAAATTAAAAATTGCCCAAGGACGGGCTTTTTGTTTTAGACATTCAATACTTTGAATAAGTATCAAGTTAATTGAATTATGTAGATTAGTAGATTAAACAATTAGGCTAAAATTAATTAGTGACAATATCTTGCAAGTCAGAAAAAATTTTATATGACCATGTCAGTGAAGCCTTGATGTATAGGTTAAAGAGTAAAAATAACTTAATTGAGAGTAAAAATTATCTGGCAAAGGGATACGAGATAGTACTTACTCTAAAGAATTAAAGGATTAGAATTTTCCTTATTAAATAAATTTAGATTTTATTGAATTTTTTTAACTATTAACCAGATCTCCCGTTCTATTACAATATTATAGATAATATTTTTACTATCTTGACTAAAAGTAGGACTATCAACTCGATTATATCCAGTCCTTACAATTTTCTCTTGTTCTACCCCATCTAAAACAATAAACATCTCTTTACCTTCTTTTGCTTCATAGGTAAAGTGTTTACCATCTGAGCTGAAGATAGAACGGTAGACATTGTCATATCTCTTCTGTTCTACACCATCTAGAACAAAAAAGTATTTTTCATCCTGCTTTACTCCGTAAGCAAAATGTTGGCTATCTAAACTAAAGAAAAAATAGTCCACACTATCATATTTTTTTTGCTCTATACCATCAAAGACAATAAACATTTTCCCACTTTCTTTTACTCCGTAAGCAAAATATTTGCTATTTGGGCTGAAGGTAAGATCATGCAAATAACCTCCGTACTCATCCTCATATCTCTTTTGTTCTACACCATCTAAGACAACAAACATCTTTCCATCTTGCTTTGCCATATGAGCAAAACGTTTACTGTCTGGACTGAAGATAGGATAAGGATCGGGATCAAAATATCTCCGAAGTGTGTCATATTTTTTTTGCTCTAGACCATCAAAGACAATAAACATCTTTTCATCTTGTTCTGCTTCATAGCCAAAGTGTTTACTATCTGGGCTAAAGAAAGGCGTGTACACATTGTCGTAACTTTTTTGTTCTACGCCATCTAAAACAATAAAATATTTTTCATCTTGTCCTGCCACATAAACAAAATGTTGGCTGTCTGGGCTAAAGGTAAGATAGCCAATATAATCGTACTTTTTTTGCTCTATACCATCTAAAACAATAAACACCTTTTCATCTTGTTCTACTTTATAAACAAAATGTTGGTTATCTGGGCTGAAGTGAGCCTCATACAGATCGTCGTAACTTTTTTGTTCTACGCCATCTAAAACAATAAAATATTTTTCATCTTGTCCTACTTTATAAACAAAATGTTGGCTGTCTGAGCTGAAAGTAAGAAGAAACACCCAATCATATCTCTTTTGTTCTACACCATCTAGAACGTAAAATTCTTTTCCATCTTGTTCCACTACATAAGCAAAACGTTTACTATCGGCACTGAAGATAAAATTTTCAACAAAATCATACCTCTTCTGTTCTACACCATCTAAAACAAAAAAACTCTTTCCATCTTGTTCTGCTCGATAGATAAAATGTTTGCTGTCTGGGCTGAAGATAGGATTCCACTCCCACGCCTCAGAACAATCATACCTCTTCTGTTCTACACCGTCTAAAACAACAAAGCACTTTCCATCTTGTTCCACTATATAAGCAAAATGTTTTCTGTCTGGACTGAAGCGAGGAGAAAGAACCACACCATGTTCTTTAGGCATGGTAAATAATTTTGTTGAAACCAATTCAAATTCTGGTTTTTTAACAAATTCTGGTTTTTTAATTAGATAATAGCCACCTACCAAAATAGCAACAATTAATAAAATTATTATTGGCAATATTTTTAATATTTTTTTATATGATTGCTGCATATATTAATAAAAATACCGCTGCGGGTGATAGAGGATGTTAGAACCTGTTTGTTAGAGTTATCTGTCTGAAAATATTTATTATTCAATTACTAGCAAAACCAGAAAAACAAGTTTTATTTTATTTCAAACTCAAAGGTACCTAAAACTCTTTGGTCTTTTATATATTTATCCTCAAATATATGTCTATCCTCAAACACAAAAGTTATTTTATAACTCCCTTTTTCAAGATTGAAAATTTCACCTGTAATTTCAAAAGAGCAAAAAAGTTTTTTATTAGCGAAGATGGAATCAAAAATTTCATTTATTTTTAAATTATTTCCTTCCTTCTTGCATTCTAATTTCGGATCATCCTTATCAGTATTACAATAAGTGGTTAATATCTGATTAAATCTTATTGAATTATCTAATACCTCAATATTTATTAAATCGTTCTTAATATTTATTAAATTATTCTTAAGCTCAGCAGGTTGAATATTTATATTCTCAGGGTGGGAGAGATCAATATAAAAATCTTTTCGCCAGACTTCTTGTGACTCTCCATTTTTCCATTTTTCTCCTTCAAAAGAGAAGTACATCTTCGAAAAATCGCTCTCTATTCCTGTTTTTACTATATCAAACGATGGATCATATATGGAACCGATCCCTCCTGGATCTATACAATCTACTTCAATTGGTGTTTTTATCATATTTGTGGGTTTATCATTTAGTATGAGATCAATAATCTGAGCTTTTTTTCCTTCTCTCTCTTCCCATTTCCCGCATTTATCGTCAATCTCCAAACTTATCGTAAGACGAGGTATTCCCTTTTTATTTATTCTTAACTCATTTCCCTGATCGTCTTCTACGGTGAAAATAATTTCTTCACTATTTAGGTTAAGATAATACTCATTACCGAACCACCATCCCATATCACCAGCTGCTGCTGTTATTAAAAAAATATTGGGAAAATTTGTTGAATATACAGAAAAAACCTCGCCCCCTGGACCTATAAGCCATGCATCTTTGAATAATAATATCTCTCGAGAGTCTTTATCTAAAATTACATCTCCAGACCACCTATCATCAGTTTCGGTTTTTCTAAAAATAATTTTAGTATCCTGATTAATCCAATAATAATACCAATCTCCTGTTGGAGAAACATCATAATTTTCGGTATTTTGTTTTTTTAATCCTAAATTTTTAATTGTGTAAGATAAAGGTAAAGTTTCTGGTTTTTTTATCTCAGGCAATTGAGAAAATGGAATTTCCTGTTTTGTTCTTAACCATAAAATCCCTCCACCAACAATAGTAGCTAGTATAACTACAATTAAGAGATATTTGATATTAGTTTTACCTTCTTTAATAAACATATTAGATTATTATACCAAATTATCTCATTCTACCAAAAAAACCGCCTTCTTGACGATTTTTTATTGGCTACGGATAAAAGACAATGTTAAAACCTGTTTCCAATAACCAAAACACAAAAAATGAGTTAATAAAGCAATAATGATCCCAGGTAAAATCGCTACATCATACTAAGAAAAGTTAAAACAATAAAAAAAACAAATCCTATTACTGCTAAATAAAAAGGTAGACGTGCTCCAATAGTATTGCCTCCCAATCCTCCATTAAATACTAAAGTAAAAAGAAATAAAAGGATAACAGGCCAGGCAACAGGAACAAGATCTTGCCAGTTCAAAAGCACAAGCACTACTAATATAATGCTTAGTGTGTAAGCAATATACTTACTAAATTTAAATTTGCTTATTGGGCTATTTAAGTTCATATGTTTTGTTTTTTACGAAATAATTTTCCCAATAATCCAGCGAAACCTACAATAACAAGAATAAATCCTAAAAATTGAATGAATTGCGGAATGGTTGCCTGAGTGTTTAATACTGTCCGTACAATAATTATAAGGACAATTCCTATTATTAGGGTTATAGGAGGCGGGATCTTAATATTTTTCATAATGAGTAATGAGAACTAAAAGATAAACGACCTTTATTTTATTTATTTTATCATAGAAACAAAAAAAATTGCCCCGGGATGGGCTTTTTAGTTTAGATGTCTAATATCTCAAATATCTGTCAATCTAATTAAATTGTGTAAATTATGTAATTAGGCTAAAATTAACTAGTAACTAAAGGGATTTCTGGCTCCTCTAACTTCAAAGTGTAAATGGCAGCCTCGGGAACCTGAAGGAATAGTATATCCTGTGTGTCCTATTAAACCTATAATCTGGCCTTGAGAAACTTTTTGACCCGGGCCTACTAAAATACTTTGCAAATGGTAGTAAACAGTCACCACTCCATTTGGATGTAAAATGTGGATATAATTTCCTGCTCCTCTGTTATAGCCGTATTTTGTTCTTAAAACCTCCCCTCCGGCTACTGCAAAAACAGGTAGCCCACAGGAAATATCAGCATGAGAAAAATCAATGGCATTATACCAATGAAGTCCTTGGGTAATCTTGCAAGGAGAAGGAATCGGACAGATAAAGTAACTTGAAGCTAAAGGAACCTGTTCTGAATCTGAAGAAACATATTTTTGAGGAGAGGATTTTTGAGGCATTTTCCCTCCAGGAATAATTAAAATATCCCCGATAAAAATGTCTCCCTCTTCTAAAAGCTCATTAAAAACTATAATTTCCTCTACATTACCTCCATAAGTCTTGGCAATTTGCGAGACAGTATCTCCTTTTTTCACCATATGAATTACTCCTGAAACCGGTAAAATAATTAGTTTTTGCCCAAGTTTAATGAGTGAGTTTTTATTCAAATCATTAGCCCAGAGTAGGGTCTGGAGAGAAATTCCAAAATAAGAAGCAATACCAGAAAGACTGTCCCCTTCTTCAACAGTATATTCAAAAATTTCTCCGCTTTCTCCTCCTTTTTCAGAAAGTTCTTCAGAAAAGCCGAAAGTTCCTAAAACCTGAGGTTTGACTATATAAGGAGGGGCGGAAAACAAAAGCTGGCTTTCCTGAACCAAAGAAGCTTCGCTTACTATTTTTGAACTAAAGGTTGGAGGCCCTAAAGAAGTGCTTAAAAATTGACCTTTTAAAAGGTTTTGAGCTGAGAAAAAAGAAAGATCCTCTTTTTGAGAATCCTTAAAGAAAAGGGAAAGAACAATCAAAAAGCCAATCAAAAACAACCCAAAAAGGGTTTTGTTCCTCTTTTTTCTGAAAAAATCAGGAAGACCGAGAGATAAAATTTTGAAGAATTTCCCTAAAATAGTAAAAGATCTTAGCTTAAAAGACCTTTATTAGATTCTAACTCTATTGTTTTTAATGTCAAGAGGCTTTTCCACAATGGATTTAACTTCAAAAAAATTTATTAAAAATCTTCTTAAGAGATATAATATTTATCCTTCAAAAATTCTTGGCCAAAATTTTTTGATTTCAAAAGGGGTTTTAGAAAAAATCCTGGCTGCAGCTAACTTAAAATCAAAAGATGTAGTTTTAGAAATAGGACCTGGAATTGGAACCTTAACAAAAGAGTTGGCAAAAAAAGTAAAAAGGGTAATTGCTATAGAAAAAGACTCAAAAATGATAAAAATTTTAAAAGAAACACTAAGAGATTTAAAAAATATAGAGGTCATTCAAGAAGACATCCTAAAGTACGACTTCAAATTTCAGGTTCCCTATAAAATAGTAGCTAATCTCCCTTACTACATTACCTCTCCTGTACTCAGAAAATTCCTTGAGTCAGACTTTAAACCCAAAGAAATGATTTTGATGGTTCAAAAAGAAGTGGCTCAGCGAATTGTAGCTCTCACTCCAGATATGAATCTTTTAGCAATCTCTGTTCAATTTTTTGCAAAACCTGAAATTATTTCTTTTGTCTCAAAAAATTGCTTTTGGCCTCAACCCAAAGTGGACTCTGCTATAATAAAGATTTCTCAAATTGGTATGGATTTGCCACCAATAGAGACTAACTTGTTTTTTAAAATTGTAAGAGCAGGTTTTGCTCAGCCCAGAAAACAACTTGTCAACAGCCTATCAAATGGGCTAAAATTAGAAAAAGAGAAAGTAAGGAAGTGGCTGAAAGAAAATAGGATAAAACCTGAAAGAAGACCTGAAACCTTGACTGTAAAAGATTGGATAAAATTAACAAAAAATATTATAATAAGAATATGACTTCGTCATTAAGGCAAAAAATTAAAAAATCTTTAATTTTTCTTTCTCTCTTAATTTTTGGATTATTTTGCCCTCTTCATTCAGCTAAAGCTTTTGTTGATATTTTAGCCAGTCTCATTGCAATCTATATAGCGGCTTTCTTTTACCAGCTTTTATTAGCTCTCAGTAATCTGTTTTTATCTCTTTGTTCTGTGATTCTAAATTGGGTTTTAAGCGAAAATTTCATTGCCTGGAGTTATACTAATCCAGCCAATAATCCAATTATCGAGGTAGGCTGGGGGATAATACGAGATTTAACAAATATGTTCTTTCTCGTTGCTTTGGTCTTCATTGGTTTAGCCACGGCTTTAAAAATTAAAGAATATCAATTTCAGAAAACTCTGCCAAGGTTAATTTTTATAGCGTTACTTATCAATTTTACCCCTGTTATTTGTGGAGTTATCGTTGATGGCTCAAACATTATAATGAATTTCTTTATTGAGAAGCTCTCAGGAATGGAACTTTTTATTAACTCATTTGCTGCTCAAGGTGCGATTATCCGAAAAGCAATAAGTGGTTGGTATAATCCTTTAAATGTTCTTGAAAGTGTTTTTCAGGCTCTTATAATGATCTTTTTCAATAATTTAGCTAGCATCATCTTTCTCTTGTTTGCTGGTCTTTTTATTATGAGGTATGTTGCTATCTGGATTTTGGTTATTTTATCACCTTTAGCTTTTTTCTCATATATTTTTAAAGCCACCGAGAAATTTTTTGAGCAGTGGTGGAATCAATTCATCCAGTGGTGTACTATTGGCATTTCAGCTGCTTTTTTTCTCTATTTAGGAAATCATATATTACTACAAGCACCCAAGATGATTCAACCTGCTCCTCCAACTGCAGGAGTTCTGGCTAGCATTTGGATTGGATTTTTAAATACTATTCTTCCTTATGCAATAGCATTGGTTTTCCTTACAATTGGTTTCCTTTCAGCTTTATCTTCCAGCGCTTGGGGAACAAAAGCAATTATGACAGCAGTAAAAAAGTGGTCAAGAGAAGGAGTAAAATGGGCAACTACAACAGCGGGGAAAGCAATAACCAAAAGAGCAAAAGCCTGGGCAATAGAAAAAGCACCAAAGGAATGGAGAGAAAAAGCCGAACAATGGGCTAAGGCTCCTATTCCTGGAACTGCAGAGCCAGGGATAAAAGGAGCTTTAAAAAGATCAGCATGGGGTCCTGTATATGCTTTAAGACGAAGATTAATAACTCCATTAACATTAGCTACAAAGGCAGAAAGGGATGAAATTGAAAAGGTAGAAGAAGAAGTTAAAAACGTAAGTGTCGAGGACATTCTTACCAAAATGAGAAAACCAGAGACCATTCTTACCAAAAAAAGCCGAGCCGAACTAATTGCATGGCTACGTGGTATTGTAAAAAGGCCCAGAGAAAAAGGAATTGATAAACTATTTAAAAAAGGATTTAGCGGTGCAGAGTATAGGGATATTTTAAATAAGGCTATAGCTACTGAGACCGACAAATATAAGCTATTAGTAACGGCTATGCCTGAGACAGCTCCTCTGATCAATGCAACTATATCACCAGCTAAAGCTAGAGAAGGAGTAATTTCTAGAATAGAACCCGAGCAAGTACGTCAGATGTCAGAAAATAGCCTCAAACTCCAAAAGAACAAAGATGCAATAATTAAATATTGGGGGTATAGACACATGAGTGAAATCAAGGAGGCAGAGATCACAGGAGAAATCATCAGAACAATGAATGAAAAATATGAAGAGATTAAAAACCGAGAAATAAAAAAAGGACAAAAAGACGAAGAGTCCCGTAGGCTTGCTTTTAGAGAATTATTGGAACTCAATCGAGACCTCTTAAAATGGCGCTTAACCTCCTCTCAAGCCCAGAAATCTCCTCATTTTAGCCATGAAATGCTTTTTAATCCTAAAACTGGCAAAGTTTATTCAAGCAGAGAATGGAAAATAATATCTGCTGCAACACCCCCCACTCCCCCAACACGACCTCCTTTCCCAGGTCCACCTTAAAAATAATAGGGGCGAGTGTTTACCACTCGCCCTATGGCCGATTTCCTTAGGAATTACTAGAACCTCCGCCTCCCTGGCCACGAACCTGCTGACGAAGCTGCTGGAGATATTCTCTCCGCTTCGTCACAGCGCTCTGTAGCTCCTTTCTCCTCGCTTGAACCTCCTTTTGGAGCTTCAAGATTTCGATCTGTTTTTCTATCCGTTTTGATTCCCGCATTAGTACCCGAGAAGAGGAAGGAGAAAAAGGAACTCCTGGCCGTGCCTTGCTCCATTCGAGCTTGAAGATTTGCTCAGTGAGCTCTTCAAGCTCTTTACGGAGCCGTCCTCCCTTACTGAATTTACTAAAAAAGCTCATTTTCCCTCCTTTAAAGAACTTAAATATAGAATAAAGAACCAAATAAAAATATTTTCTAAATAACATTTATATTATACCATAAAAAATAAATCTAATCAAGATATGCCAGAAGATTATCTCAAAAAAGAATTCTGGAAACTTCTTAAGGCACTACCAGAAGAATTGAGAGAGACTGTGCTTGCGCCGACAACAAATGAATCCATATGGCGAGTATGCGAGGAAAATAATCTTGATGTTGATATTGCAAAATTCAATCGCTTGGTTAGTGATGTCTTAATGGGAGTATTGTCACCAGAAGAGTTCCAAGGGGTTTTAGAAACGGAATTAGGATTAGAAAGCAAGACAGCAAAAAAAGTAGCTTTTCAGATTAACAGGTATATTTTCAGGCCAGTAAAAGAGAGTTTAAAGTTGTTATATGAAGAAGAGAAACCTGAAAAAGAAAAGATGCCTGAGAAAGAAGAAAAGAAACCCCAGAAAAGAGATATTTATAGAGAACCTATAGAATAATTATGTATAGAGTACCATTATTTATTAAGAGAGAAGCCAAAATTGTCTGGTTTCTAACTTTTAAACAGTTTATCTTTGTTGGAATAGCAGCTACTCTCTGCTTTTTTCTCTATTTCACAATTGCCAAAATGAGTTTCCTTCTCTTCATTCTCCTTTCAATAATTTTAATGGCAATGGGCTTTGCCTTTGCCTTTTTAAAAATTGGGGGGATATCTTTACCTGTGGTTTTACAGGATTTTTTCTCTTTCTTAATCTCTTCAAAAAAATATCTTTGGAAAAAGAAAAGAATGATGCCCAAAATAATTAAGAAAAAAGAGCCTGAAGAAATAGTCGAGAAAATTCCTCCCTTGAGGGTGGTTGAGAGAAGCAGATTAAGAAGACTCTCAATTGAAGTTGAAACAAAGAAGTAACAATGATTAAGACAACCCAAGAATTCTTACAAATTGATCAAGTCAGAGAAGGAGTAATAATTTTAAAAAACAAGGCAATGAGAGGCATTTTGATGGTCTCTTCTTTAAACTTTGCCTTAAAATCAGATGAGGAACAAAAGGCAATAATTTATCAATTTCAAAACTTTTTGAATTCCTTGGATTTTTCCTTGGAAATTTTAATCCAATCAAGAAAATTAAACATCACAGGCTATATTGAAAAATTAAAGAAACTTGAAATGGCCCAGGAAAACGAACTCTTGAAAATCCAAACTACAGAATACAGAAAATTTGTCGAGAACTTAGTTGAGGGAGGAGCAATAATGAACAAGACTTTCTTCGTCATCGTTCCCTATACAATCTGGGAAGCCAAAGGAGAAAGCTCCACCAAAGGAGGGATCTTCAAAAAACCTAAGATTCCTACCTTAACCGAGGAGCTTTTTCAAAGGTGTAAAACCCAGCTCTGGCAAAGAATGCAATTTGTGGCTTTAGGATTGAGAAGATGTGGATCGAAAGCTGTACCTTTGACTACTCCTGAAATTATTGAACTCTTTTGGGCCCTCTATCATCCAAAGGAAGCAGAGGTGGGATACTATCCTGAATTCCCCCCTGAGTTAACAGGAGGAACTTTATGAAAATACCATTTTTAAAAAAAGAGAAAATTCCAGAAGTTTTAAGAGAAGAAAAAATCTCAATAGGAGACATTATTGCTCCTTCAGCAATAGAGGAAACTAGAAGTCATTTAA
>JRER01002769.1_pt1 | contig 12126 bp, 11 predicted proteins | sample 210161 | NCBI WGS metagenome assembly JRER01 (sample SAMN03019618, study PRJNA260268) | marine sediment metagenome | biome: Marine; feature: Sediment; material: Clay; isolation source: clay from marine sediments 136 meters below sea floor depth collected from... | place: New Zealand: Canterbury...
AAATTTTACAACCCCCCTTTTTTAGGCATAATAAGGCTAACATGAGTATATTATCTGAACAAAGACCTGCGAGGAGGATTTTTAAGACTTCTATCTTTAGATTTCCCGATCCCAGAAAATATTGTAAAGAGTTTAAGTTTATTTTTTCGTCCGTCTTAACTTTTGTCACTCATTATGGCAGCCTTTACTCCTATGTGCGAAAAATATCCGCTTTATGGTTGATAGTACTCGTTCTTACCTTTTCTCCTGCTGTGGCACAAGACTCAGCTATTTTTCACTCCCAAATTCCTCCTGGGCCAGTAGAGGCAGGGAAAACCTTAGTTTTTAGCCTCAGTATAACCAATACTGGAATAGAGAGCTGGATGAGTGGCCAGTTTCTTGTTTTTGTTAAGATATATGATTCCAACAAAGAATATTTGACAGAAACAGATGAGCTAAGGCAGATGGTGGAGATTGAGCCGGGTGAGTCTTTCTCGGTGAAAATAAGCTTTGAGGTACCCTTAAATTATATAGGAGTTTACTACTATACAGTGAATGTGGATATTGAAGATAAAGGGGTATTCCAGAGTCGTTACTTTAAATTTGAAGTCCAATCTCTTGTGCCCAAGCCTGAGGAGAAACCCCGGCATAAGGGAAACTTTAGAATGGGGTATCAAGCCAGCGAAAGATCCCATCCTGGTTCAAATTTTAGTTTATCTTTACTTAACCAGCTTGGTCCTCGACAATATCGCAGCCTATCGGTCTCCGGAAAGGATTTTGGGTTAAAATCTTCAGACATCGGCACCTTTCTCATTGCAAACACCTTTCCAATTGGTCATGCTCAGGATAAAGTGGAACTACGTGCTGGAGACACATCGTCTGCTCTGTCCGGCCTTACTGTAAATAAATTGAGAGGGTTAAGGATAGGACTTACTCGAGGAAAAACACGCCTCGCTGGATTAGTGGGGATAAATCAGGATACTTCTTCTAAGAAGACAAAGACAGAGCCGGATATATACGGATTTGACGTATCTGCCGATGCGACAAAGGACCTTTCGATAGGAGTTAATTTCGCTGGTAAAATAAAAGGTAAGACCAGCGAGCCTGTTCCTGAGGGTTCCTCTGGTACAAATTCAGCCCTTAGCGTGGAGATGGCTTATAACCTAACCTCAAATTTGAGCATGATCAGTGAATACGCTTGGAATTTCCCTTACGGAAGAGGCTCCCCAAACGTAACTCAAGAGAGTGACGCTTTCCATGTGGAAGGATCTTTTGACTCAGAGAAAATCTATATTGATGGATCTTACAAGAAAGTGGGGAGGAATTTTTCAGTACCAGGTAATGAAGAACTGAAAAGAGACTACTTAGAACATGGAGTTTTTATGGACTATTTTTTATCCTCCTACCTCACCACAGGTCTTTATTACTATACAGATATAAGCCACCCATCTGATGAAGCTAATAAATTGCTAACTACTACAAAATCAGTGGATGTATCTTTTTACCCTCCGGGTCTGCCTCTGCTCACTCTCACTTATGATATTGATGAAATGAAGGGTGTAAGTGGTGGCTCGGTAGGTTTTCCGGTGAACGATGTTACTTATAGCTTCCATGGAGCTTTTTCCCAGCAGTTTAAAAACATAAGGCTCTCCCTGGGACATTTCTCCTCACACTACCAGGATCGAACCGGATCTGCCTTAGAGGATGATTTTTCCCTGATAACCTATAGAATTTCAAGCAAATGGTGGGATCGTCTTTTTATCTCAGCTACTCAACAGATGGAGCAAAGAAAAACAGATGAGGATGAAGATGAAAGCTTTCCTGCTTTTTCCCTGGCAATGACCTACGCCATCATTCCCCAAAAGCTCAGTTTCTCTCCCAGTTGGAAGATCGAGAGGAAAAAGGAGGAAGAGGATAATCAAACCACCACCAGGGCAACTTTACGCTACATGCTATCTAGGTCAAATGTCCTCGAGTGTAGCTATAGCCTCAAAAACTATGGCAGCTTCACCAACCTGGATACTCTCATCTCTGATGAGGCAAAAGTTGACGTTAGGTGGAAATTTGATTTTGGAAGGAATCAGGGCTTGGATGTCAGCTATGTCTTTGCAGCAAGCAAAGACTTTATCCAGAAGGGAACCTTAAATACCTCTAGTATCAATCTTAGGTACCGCTACTCCTTTTAAACCAGAGATTCGCCGAGGTTTTATTTCATAATCTGTAAAAAAACCGACCCCTGAAAGCTATCTCAGGGGCCGGTTTGTGATGTTTTCTGTCCAACTCGGGCAACTATTAGTCTGCGTCAAAGGTAATCAGATCGTACTCGAAAAGGTACTCTGTGGGGTTCCATCCGACCATTGCCTCGTCACAATCTACGTCATCGGACAGGACCAGCCAAATCTTTGCTCCGTCGGGATAGTTGTCGTCATCTTTAGCAGGCAGATCACCGGTCTCGACCGAGGCACGGTATATTTTCATAAATGTGGAATACTCTCCACCCATCAGTTTTCTATTCCCGTATTCGTTATTTTGACCTTGAAGAGGACCTCCCTACCACTCTCAGCAACTGGTGGTAAAGGAGCAACTAGCTGAAATATCCCTGAGAGGTCGGCAAAAATAACCTGCGCATTATAGAATAAGTAGCATAGACCAACCAGGATTAAAATAGTCGCCCTTCTCAAAATATCGTCTCTCAAAATCAATCAAAACTATAGCGCAAAAAATGCTAAGATCTATTTTAGCTGGTTATGTGAGACAGCACCATTGAAAACTACCCTGATGCATATTTGTCGTTTTTTTGTTCCAGAATAGTTGACAAATATTTATTATTTACTATAATAACAATGCAGCATGAGATATGTGGTCACGGCCGTTAGTAAACGGGGTCTTTGATAGGTGTTCAAGAACTAAGAAGGATATAACCGACAAAGGCAAACTGTTCGAAAGAATAGGGCGCAGAACCACAGGCCCTTTAAATGGCAGCTGGGTTACCGAAGTTATATCGTGAGTTGCAATCGCCCATTCTTTCAGAATAGAAAGAATGGGCTTTTTCGTTTTTGATAGGGAATTGCAGAATACCACGACAAAACGCTAGATGACGGAAGGACCAAAAGGAGATGTAGCATGGTAGGGAATCTGGTGAAATGCTCGGTACTTGTCCTTATTTTCCTGCAGGCACTTCCAGTCTTTGGCGCCCAGAGGAACACGTTCACTGTTGTTCGAGTAATTGACGGTGATACCTGCGTCTTGCAAAATGGTACGCCGGTCCGATATCTTGGAATTAATGCTCCCGAGAGCGGAGACCCGCAATTCAACGAGGCTACTCAAGCAAACAACAACCTGGTAGCGGAGAAGGAAGTCCGACTTGAACCTAAAGATCCTTCACGCGATAAAAATGACCGTCTTCTAGCCTACGTTTTTGTAGATGAGGTTTTCGTTAACGAAGAACTTCTGCGTCTAGGTTATGCTCATATCCAGCGTCCATTGAGAGCTAAATATAGAAATAGGCTCCTTAGAGCTCAGGAAGCCGCACGAGGAGAAGGTCTAGGAATCTGGGCTAAAACGGCAGAACAAAATATAGCCATTGCTAAGGCTCACGCCGATGCTGAAGGAAACGACCGGGAGAATCTCTGTGACGAATACATTGTGATCGAAAATAGAGACAATGCATCCGTAGACCTCACTGGCTGGACAGTTTACGATGAAGCCCATCATAGATACTTGTTCCCGAGTTTTGTTCTAGAAGCAAAACAGGCGGTAACACTCAGGACATGCCTGGGAAAAAACACGCAGAGCGAGCTCTTCTGGGGAAGCAGAAGCCCTATATGGAACAATGACGGTGACACCATCTTCATAAGAGATAGCGAAGGTCAACTCGTACTGAGTTACATCTACTAATTAGCAAGAAGATACCGGATAGGGTAGGGGAAAATTTTTCAGGAAATTGAAAAGAGAAGAAGAGTCTTGGCTTAACTCCAGCCCGCAATACGAAGAGGAGTGTCCCGACATCGGACTCTGGGTCTAAGTCCCGGCCAATACTACTTATTCGACAAAGCGATGGAAAAAATATATGAGAGTTTTATAAGTAAACAAAGTAAGAGCACTGCTTATATGTCTTATTCCATTTGACAAATGGCTCCAAAAATGCTATAATTTGTTGCACTAAACAATGTTGTCCATAGGAGGATAACCAAGAAGGCAAGGTATCCCGAGACTAAAGAGGGTCATCCCATAGGCCTTCTGAGGATAAGGAAATGTACCTACCCAGGTTATCTATAGGTGAGACCCATTCTTTCAGAATAGAAAGAATGGGTTTTTTGTTTTTTGAATAAAGAATACGGCTCTCAAAACATCATCTGTCTAAAACCGTCCCCTATGATATGTAGAGAAACTACCATCGAGGAGAGAAAATGGAAACATTGATAGCTGACTATTTATCAAAACTGGAGTTTGGGGAATTGCAATCATTCAAGAACATGGGGGTCATCCCACTCCTTGCATCTATCAACGGCAGTCCAAAGTATCTCACCCTCAAGGAAGCACTGGAGAAGAAACTGCTCAACGTTAAAGAGGTAGATGAGGGCGGTTCTGTGCCTCATCTTAAAGTCATAAACAAAGCAAAAGTCTCTGTTCTTCTTCTTGACGGTGAGGAACTGGTGGGGGCAAAACAGAACAGAGTCGTCAATACCACCATCCTTTTAAAAAAAGAATCAGAAACCGTCATTCCCGTCAGCTGCACCGAGCAGGGACGATGGTCATACGTCTCGGAAGAATTTGCCGACTCCGGCACCGTTCTTTCCCCCCGGATGAGGATGGTAAAGGCAGCTTCTGTCAATGTCTCACTTAATGCCTCCCAAAGATACGAATCAGACCAGATGGCCGTCTGGGATGAGATTGAGGATTTATCTAAACGTGCTAAGATCCACTCAGCCACCGGAGCAATGAGGCATGTCTATGAATCCAGGGCTAAGGATTTAGAGAAATACCTGGAGACCTTCAAGTATGTACCTCATCAAAAGGGTCTTTATGTCATTATTAATGGAGAGACAGTAGGCTTCGATGTTCTTTCCCTTGAGAAGGTCTACCAGGCACTTCATCCGAAGCTGGTGAAAAGCTATGCCATGGATGCCATCCTCCAAGACCAGCAAAAGAGTAAGATATCTTCTTCGGATAAAACCAAGGCCTTCATAGAAAAAGCCAGGTGTTGCCAGGAAAAGAAATATAAGTCAGTAGGGCAGGGGACCGACCATCGATTTGAAGGTAGGGCAATTCTAGGTTCTGCACTTCTATATCGAAAAAAAGTTATTCATATGGCTTTCTTTAAGGCTGCACAGAGCAGCAAGACAGGAAGAATGTCTAGCTATAGCCGGCGCAGAGAGTTGGAGGATATGAGGTGTTGATACAAACCTCAATAATTGTTAGGGTTTCGTTTCAGCTAAGGGTTATTGCAGATATTACTCTCTGGTTGCAGATTACCGAATAATCAGGGCGTATCAAGTTCCCCTGGGAGGCATTAGTATGTCTCTCAAAGTTGACAGTCTTAAAGGGCCAATCGAGAAAGGCTCCCTCAAGAAGGTTTTGTGATGAGTAAAAGCACCAGCTTTCTCTATCAACTTGCCAGAGCAGCAAACGATATCGAAAAGCTCGCCGACGAAATAGGTCTTTACGTTGCTTCTGCAGACGTCTCAGCAAGCTGCGCCTTCAAGTTTGATGAGTGGAAAAAATTTGTTCAGGGAATAAACAAAGCTGATGAGAGGTTTAAGAGAGTAGTGCCTGATTGAAATAGAAGGTCTTTCAAATCTCATATGAAAAACAGAAGAACAAAGACAGCGACCACTATTATCGATAGATTGACTAGCTGTATGTAAACTGCTGGCATGCCCCGCATATCAAGAGTTGTAGCAATAGGTTTTCCTCATCATCCTGACCTGCCCCCATTAATAGATTTCCTAAGCTATACAAGTCCTTTGATCCCCAGACTAAAATATCGACATAAAGCTTACTAAATATAGAGCTTGGTTAAATCAATGACAAAGAGCGAAAGATCTAATCCTTTACCTAAAAGTAGACTATGATATACTCTTCAGGAAAATCTTTCTGTATTTCTTTATCAACAGGCATTAGAAAGATCGTACGTGTTTGACAAATCCTGGAGATTAGTTAAAGTGTATTTAGCTTAAACTCAAGACGATTCTACGGGAAGAGTCGACTCTAATCTGAGGAGCTTTGCTGCCTCTTGTATATTGGGGTTTGGTTCTTCCCTTTTTGTTTAGAGGCATTCGCTTCCTATTAGAAAGTCTTTGACGTACTTCTTCAGATACAAAGAACAGTTCTTTGACTATTTTTCTACCTTCTTTTCTAGAGATAGGATTTCCCTCTAGATCATAGATTACGTAGTCTCGGTTCTCCTTCATCACTCTAAGTATTCTGGGAATCAAAGCTGTTGCTACTCGACAAACTGCTTTAGTATGAGGATTTCCATGCACTACCATCTGCTCATAGTAGACCTTGCCCAATTGGGGATCAATAAGACGAGCTGTATTAGCTGTCAGATACAAAGATCCCTTGGCTATATTTGGTCCAGCCTTGGTCATGCGCAGTCCTTTCTTTGAGGAAAGACCGGAGCTGTTTTCCCTGGGATAGTAGCCCAAATAACCTACTAGTGATCTAGCAGAGGAGAACCTATCAGAGTTTCCAATGGTTGAGGCAATAACTGCACCTAAAACATCAGCTATTCCAGGGATACTGTTAAGCCTTTTCTTGGGAAAGCACTTTTTATAGAGATCCTGTTCTTTCTTGGTTACTTTATCTATCTCTTTTTGTAAGGCTTTAAAGATTCTAAGCTCAGAGCATATGCGATCCTGAAGGTCATCATAATCTATCACATTATCCTCATCAGTAAAGAGAATACAGGCCTCTTCAGTCCTCTGGTAGATATTTTCTGCTAGGCTAGAGACATCTTTGCGAAATCCGAGCTTGACGAGAACCTTCAGGAGATTCTTTTTCCCCAAGCGTTTCACTTTAAAGGGATTGACGTATCTCTCGCAGAGGCGGACAAAGGGGGTAGTGAACTTAGAGGAGAAGCAATCTACAAGATGAGGAAAACCAAGCTCTATCTGATCGCATATGGAATTCCTTTTACTGGTTGCTTCTTTTACCAGCCTTGCTCTTTGTTTACATCTGGTATTCAAGGCAAGCATATTCTTGGGACGAATGTATACCTCCTGCAAGGAATTAGAATCCACTATGGGCATCGTAGCTAAAGTCTTGGCATCTAGAGAGTCGGTCTTGGTATGCTTTCGGTAAAATTTCCTCAAGTCTTGAGCTTTCTCAGATTTGACCCGGTAAATTGACACCTGCGGATATTTGCTTCTAAGATAAACGGCTGCTCCAAACCAAGCTACGTTAGTTGGTTCCATAGTGAGATCGAGGAGAATGTCCTTGAATGCTCCCTTAAGGGCCTGTTTTATCATGTAATCCAGTCCTTGAGGATTGGTCCAAATAGAAAACTCGGGTCTTACTTTTTCCCCTGCTTGATCTATGATGTAGACTTTAGATTTACTCTTTACGCCCAGATCAAGACCAATGTGCCTTTTTTCTTGCATGAGTACCTCCTTGAAAGTTTTTTACCTTTTAGGGAACAGATGCTTTTATTCGTGCGAGTCCATTCTCTTTCAAGAAGACCATACTCCCTTATTAATGAGTGGCTGCACTCAAGGTGCACACACAATTTCCTTAACAGGTTCTCTCGCACTTAGGGGTTGGCAATCTATTAAAACAGGCAGTCTTTAAACTCCTGAGTACCACGCGATAGCTCCGTTCCCTAAGCATAAGAGAATGGTACTCTCATTGAGTAGAAAAGGCAAACTCTTAATCTGGGTGAAGGACTTTCAAAGAACAAGGAAAACCTGTTTCTCTAAATAATCTATATCCAGCTATCTATATTATACCAGTACCACTTGTTAAGTTAGAGTCAACGGAATAATAGCCTCGGGAGCAGGTGGTCTGTAATTAAGAGCACTATGCGGCCTTACCTGGCTGTATTCCTTGCGCCACTCTTCAATGAGTATCTTCGCTTCAGTGAGGGTCGTAAATATCTCCCGATTAAGCAACTCATCTCTCAGTTTCCCATTAAGAGACTCTATATATCCATTCTCCCAGGGGCTCCCGGGCTCGATGAAGAGTGTTGTGACTCCTAGATCTTTCAACCATCTGCGCACTGCCTTTGCAGTGAATTCAGGACCATTGTCAGAGCGAATATATTGAGGAGTACCCCCTGAATATAAACAGATAGAATAGTTGTTCGATAACATCTTGAGAAGTAATTCGTCGCTGGCTAAGAGTTACCAGGCATTCTCTGGTGTATTCATCGATAATAGTGAGTATTCTGAATGCCCTTCCCTCAGCTGTCCTTTCTACCATAAAATCATAGCTCCACACATGATCCTTGTATTCCGGCCTGAGCCTGACGCAGGAGCCATCAGTGAGAGGAGAGCCTGCCCCGTTTTGGCTGCTTTTGTGGTACCTTGAGCCCTTCCCTTCGCCATCTACGCTCTACTCATCTTGCAGTTCACTTTCCAACCTTCCTGGTTGGCGAGGGCCGTTATTCTTCGATATCCATACCTACCATAGAGAGTTGGGGAGTTCAATGATACGAGCTACTAATCTTTCCTCGTCGTTTTTCGTATGTGAACTATGTCGCTGTGTAGCCCTAGCTTGGCCTAGAACCTGACATGCCCGTCTCTCGGAGACATTTAGAAACGCACAGACTTTGAATACCATTTTACGTCTCTTGGACGGGCTTAGGAGTTTCCCCGGGATGCCTCCTTGAGGATGGCATTGTCCAAGGAAAGATCTGCTACTATCCTCTTAAGACGGGTATTCTCCTTCTCGGAGGTCTTCTGAGCCGCTTGACCTGTTCAATTCTCATGCCACCATATTCTCTTCGCCAACGGTAATAGGTCATATCGGTTACCCCTATCTTCCTAGCAGCTTCACCTATCGTTGACCCCTGACTGAGGAGAATCTCTACTTCCCTGAGTTTGTTGATTATTTTCTCTGGCGTGTAGCTTCTTCTGGGCATTTCAATCCCCCTTTTTCCGATCTCTAGTCTAACATAATAACTGGACCGATTCTAGGGGGGCAGGTCAAAATCAACCATTGGAAAGATATGAGGAAAACTAAAATGTAAGAATTTTGTGACACTCACTCCGGAAGTTGAGTCCCTGGAAGAACTAGCCCTTTTTACCGGACCCCAAAGCTCACGAATGACCTCGTTTATATCAATATTTGAAATGTCTTTAGTATTAAGTTTTTCCTAGTAGGTTCCAAGGCGGCCAATTCACGTTTCGCTTGTTCGAATCGGGTTGAGGTTACCTCACAAATTTTTGGGTTCCATGAGAAGACTAAAGCAACCTTTAGATTTAAAGCATCGGATAAGGGCGGATGTTCTTTAAAAAAGGAGAGGATAGAAGGGTACGTTAATGCATAGTAGTAACCCCCTCCTATTTTCTGGTCTTCTTTCCATTTGTCTTGGAAAGCAGTAACGGACAAATATTTAGTTACAACATTTTGGAGACTAGTTCTAAACATCTGTGCCGCTCCTGAATAAGTATTTCAGCCAACCTTTATGGCTGACTTAATGCGCTTTCTTGCCAGAAGAGAAAATTTATGGTAGGATCAAAATCGTAGGATTTAGGTGACTAAGAAGTTCAGAAAATCTTAAACGGGGTTGACTGAATATTTACAAAAAAAGATACCTAGAGAGTTAGAAGTGAGGGAAAGATCTAAAGTTGTTTTTGCAATGCTAATGCTGGCCCCTATCATGACTCTGCTACTTGTCGTGATTGTGGTTCCAGAGATATGGGCGTTATTTCTCAGCTTCACCAAATACTCGCCAGGCAGCACACCAGTTTATGTGGGGATACAAAACTACGTTAAAATTATTCACGACAGATTCTTTGCAAACGCACTGATTAACAACTTGATTTTTGTTGCAGCGGTTCTTGGCCTGGAATTTCTCATTGGTCTGGGAAGCGCTCTTTTGTTAAATCACAGGTTTCCTCTTCAAAGACTGTGGGTTTCCCTACTTATCGCCCCTTACTGTATCAGCGTGGTGGTAGCTTGTGTTATATGGAGGTATATGCTAGATCCAAGTTACGGTTTTGTCAACTATACTTTTTCTCGTTTCGGTATGGAGTCCATTCCCTGGTTCGGGACAGCCATTCCCTCCTTTATCGGGGTAATCATTGTAACTGTGTGGAAGTTCTCCCCGTTTATTATGATTATTGCCTACTCTGCCCTTACCGCCATGCCTCAGGAGGTTATTGAGGCGGCAAACATCGATGGAGCAACTCGCTTGGGAACCTTCCGGTTTGTGACATTCCCTCTAATCACCCCAGCCTTACTGGTAGGTCTGGCGTTCAGGATGATTTTTGCCTTTCGAGAGTTTGGAATAATATGGATACTTACTCGGGGTGGACCAGCTGGACGAACAGAGATCCTATCAATTTACCTTTACAAGCAAACTTTCAGATACTATCATTTTGGAAGAGGCGGGGCCATTGCCTGGATTATGTTAGCATTAACCTTTGTTATTTCTATATCCATTGTAAGAAAAATGTATAGAAGAATGTACGAAAAAATATATTAGGTGTCTGGTTAGCTAAATTTAATTTTTGCAAGGAGTCAGAAGAAGATGATTTCCCAGAAAACGAGGAATACTGTCATAGAACTTATCCTGTGGGTTTTACTTTTAATAGCTGTTTCATGGGCGTTTTTCCCCGTAATTTATGCTATCATTAGCTCCTTTAAAATGCCTCTCCATATATGGGATTATCCTCCTAGGTTCTTCGGTTCTTACTATTCTCTCACCAACTATCAGGACTTAATTACGAAGTGGCCAGACTATTTCAAGAATATAAGAAACAGCTTCATTATAACTGCAGGAACAGTCGGGGTAGTAATTGCTTGCTCGATTCTTGGCGCCTATGCTTTTTCCCGTTTTACACACGGCCTGGTGCGAATGTCTGCCCTTTTCATTATTGCTATAAGGATGGTTCCACCTATGGTGATCAGCATTCCTCTATTTCCTCTTTTTAACTCGTGGGGACTCATCGACAAGCATATTACCCTAATAATACTTTACGCTGCCTTTATGGTAAGTATGACCACCCTACTGATGAAAACATTTGTTGATGATGTACCTGTGGCCCTGGAGGAGGCAGCAATGATAGATGGGTGTTCAAGATTGCAGGCTTTCCTGAAGGTGACAATACCTTTATCAGCCCCTGGAGTTGTGGCAGTTATAATCTTTACCTCTATTTTTGCCTGGAATGAGTACCTTTTTGCGTTCGTTTTTGCTGGTAGAAGATCTGCTACAGCACCACTCATTTTGTCTGAGTTTATGGGGGCTATCATGGGAGTTCAGTGGGGAATGCTATTAGCTGCCACCGTTATCCACCTTATTCCAATGGTGGTTTTAACCTGGATGGTGCAAAGTTATCTAATAAAGGGAATGAGATTTGGCGCGATAAAGTAAAACAATTTTCCACGCCCCTTACAAAGAAACATAAGCACCGCCCACATTATATATGATTGGATGGTTTGTTTGCGGTCAATAAAAATATAAATATTTCGTGAAGGAGGTACAATAGGATGGAGACTATAACGTTTAGCCAACAAGTTCCCGTTGAAGAAACAGATGTTCTGGTTGTGGGAGCAGGTCCTGCTGGTCTTGCTAGTGCACTGTCCTGTGCAAGAAGAGGGGTAAAGACAACCCTGGTGGAAAATAGCGGAAGCCTGGGTGGGATGGCTACTATTGGATTAATTGGTCCATTTATGACTTGCTACAGCAGTGATGGGAAAGACCAGATCGTGAAAGGAATATTTGACGAGGTGGTTCGTAGAATGGAGGAGAGGGGAGGAGCAATTCATCCCTCCCATATTCCGGGAGCAAGTCCCTATGCTAGTTTTCATCTCATGGGACATGATCACGTGACGCCCTTCGGAAGTTGAGTCCCTGGAAGAACTAGCCCTTTTTACCGGACCCCAAAGCTCACGAATTTATGACTTGCTACAGCAGTGATGGGAAAGACCAGATCGTGAAAGGAATATTTGACGAGGTGGTTCGTAGAATGGAGGAGAGGG